>ENA-OWNX01000040-OWNX01000040.1-gut-metagenome-genome-assembly--contig:-NODE-40-length-108059-cov-6.428377_pt1 | contig 108059 bp, 90 predicted proteins | sample MGYA00248250_ERZ651778 | MGnify/ENA primary metagenome ERZ651778 (study PRJEB26908, sample SAMEA4031702) | gut metagenome | biome: gut; feature: normal infant; material: stool | place: China | collected...
TATATTATGACAGGACAATATACAGAATTGTATTTTCCCAGCCATAATGTCCGTTACATAGCGATTGACGACGGTGTGGACAGCGAAAAAGGCGAAAGTGAGATTGCACCATTTAAGAACATCATCAATGAATGGGTAGCAAGAGATACGAGCCGTAAAGTGAAATCAGCCTTTAAGACGAAATTTGTAGAGGGTGCGTATTATGGGGCTTATGCTCCGTTAGGATATAAGAAACACCCCGACATCAAAGGGAAACTGTTGGTTGATGAGGAAACAAAATGGATTGTTGAAAAAATCTTTTCCCTAGCCTATCAAGGTTACGGAAGTGCAAAAATCACAAAAATACTGCGAGAAGAAAAAGTCCCAACAGCGTCTTGGTTGAATTTTACAAGGTACGGTACTTTTGCTCATATCTTTGAGGGAAAGCCCGAAAGCAAGCGTTATGAGTGGACGATTGCTCATGTAAAGGCGATATTGAAAAGTGAAGTCTATATCGGAAACAGCGTTCATAATCGACAATCAACCGTTTCTTTCAAAAGCAAGAAGAAAGTACGAAAGCCCGAAAGCGAATGGTTTCGAGTAGAAAATACCCACGAACCGATTATTGACAAGGAAGTGTTCTATCGTGTGCAGGAGCAGATAAAATCAAGGCGTAGACAGACAAAGGAAAAGGCAACGCCGATATTTGCAGGGCTTGTCAAGTGTGCGGATTGTGGCTGGTCTATGAGATTTGCGACAAACAAGGCGAATAAAACCCCATATAGTTATTATGCTTGCAGTTATTACGGGCAGTTTGGCAAAGGTAATTGTTCTATGCACTATATCCGCTATGACGTGCTGTATCAAGCCGTATTGGAACGCTTGCAGTATTGGGCTAAGGCAGTACAGCAGGACGAAGAAAAGGTATTGAACAAAATACAGAAAGTCGGCAATGCAGAGCGAATACGGGAAAAGAAGAAAAAGGCAAGTGCCTTGAAGAAAGCCGAGAACCGACAAAATGAGATTGACCGCTTGTTTGCGAAAATGTACGAAGATAGAGCCTGTGAGAAGATAACGGAACGAAACTTCATCATGCTGTCGGGGAAATATCAGAAAGAACAGATAGAACTGGAACAGCAGATAACCAACCTAAGAGAAGAATTAAGTAAAATGGAACAGGATATGATAGGTGCTGAAAAGTGGATTGAGTTAATCAAGGAGTATTCCGTACCAAAGGAACTGACAGCACCGTTATTAAATGCAATGATAGAAAAAATCCTTATTCACGAAGCAACAACGAATGAGGAGAACGAAAGAATACAGGAAATAGAGATATATTACCGATTTATTGGAAAAGTAGACTGATAAAGAGGGTTCATATCTTTAACTAAGGGAAACTGGCGCAGGCTATCCGGACATTTCCTTGCTTCTGCCGCTGTGCAGGGAGCTTGGCATAGAGGTTTCCCAGCTGCTCGGGGATGAGGAAACGGATACGCAAAAGCAGGGAAATGAAAAAAATCTAAAGAATCTTGCAGATTATGCTGTTTTGAAGGTGAAGGAAAACAGGGAACGTATTCAGCGATGGATTTGGATTATGCTCAGTGCACTTGCTGTGTTGTCCATCGGCATCTGCCTGTTGTGCAATTATGTTCTGGAGGGAGCGATCAGCTGGGCATGGATTGCTGCTGTGTCTGTCATATATGGGTGGATGATTCTTACGGCTTTGCTTATGTCACATCGCTATTTGATCGAAAAAACAATGCTGGTGGGAATGGTGATGCTGTTTCCTTATCTGTATTGCCTGTCGCTGCAGCTTCCGATTTCAAATTTTCTTCCCCTGACCTGGACAATCGCTGCCGCTGCTGATGTATTTGCGGTTCTTATCTATCTCGTATTGCTGCACAGCCGCATATCCTTATGGTTCAAGCTGGCAATCATTGTCATTCTGTCCGGCTTCTTTAATTCCTTTGTGCAGTGGCTGACAGAAGGGGGACTAAGTCAGATGCTGCTGCAGCTGTTTGGAAATCTTTTTGCAGCTGTGATTTTAGCAATTGTGGGAATCTATGCAAGGAGGCATGCAAAATGAACCCTGTTGAAAAAATGAATGAATTACAGAGACATGTAGATGCAGTAAATCATAGCGTTATGAAAAAGCGGGAACAGCTTATGAAGCCCACGAAGAAACAGATGGAGATATCTGTTCTTGTATCTGCGGGAGGCAGTGTTGTCTTTCTGATCGTGGCCGGCGTAGTATACTTTGTATATCATCTGCATCTGCAGGCAGCATCATGTACTGCCATAGCGGGCCTGCTGTTGCTGAATGCCGGAATTATGAAAAATAAAAAAAGCAAGTCTTGAGAACGACATAATTTTCATTATAATATAACTCATGGAGAGGATATTATGAAGAAAATTATGTTTTTTTGTCTGCTGGCACTTATGGCAGCACTGCCCGTACAGGCAAATACAAGAGAGGAAGTTGAATTTAGCAAATGTACAGATGGAGACACCGCACATTTTAAAATCAATGGCAAGGATACGACAGTACGATTTCTGGCAATCAATGCGCCTGAATATACCAAAACCAAAGAGCCCTATGGCAAAGAGGCAAGCGCTTATGTGTGTGATGCCTTGAAATCTGCGGAAACGATCGAGCTGGAATATGATGACGGCAGTGATAAGCTGGATAAATACGGACGCACACTGGCATGGGTGTATGCGGATGATGTCCTGCTGCAAAAGGAGCTTGTAAAGAAGGGACTGGCAGAGGTGAAGTATCTGTATGGTGATTATGCATATACGAAGGAGCTGCAGACGCTGGAGAAAGAAGCAAAAAAAGAGAAGCTGAATATGTGGAGCGATGGATTGGCTGCTGAAGAGGAACAAAATGAAACGATACAGTATGTATTGGGAGCTGCAGGCGGTGTTATCTTAATTGTTTTCGGGCTGTTCTTTGCAAAGGGCAAGCGCAATAAACAGCGCTATATCCGCAAGGGAGTAAAGCAGCTGCGCAGGAAATAAAAGAAAATGTACGCCTTCATGTGGGAAAGGCGGTAACTGCTGTTAAAGCTTCTTTATGGCATACAAGCTAAGCTGCAAAGAAAAAACGTGCAGAAAAGGCGCATTTTCTTTGCAGGTTCCAGGGATTTGCTGGCAAGGAGTGCTTGGCAGGTCTCATGCTTTTATCTGAACGACAGCTTTGCCATATGGGAAGGTGACTGCAATGCTTATATACAGATAGCTACTGCGTATCAAAAGCCGTGGGATAGCTTTTCGCCTTCGTTATGAAAACGGCAGTGCAGAGGGTGTGCGCATTACAAGCACTGCTTTCGCATGATATGAAACAGAAATGTGGCTGTTTCTATTGACCTGTACGCCGCGTACAGGTATATGGTTTAGCTGGAGGTGATCTCATGAAATTACAGGAGGTGGCACAGCAGGTACAAATGACCAAGCGGGCTATCAAGTATTATGAGGAAAAGGGACTGCTGCAGGTGGAAAAGGATGAAAACGGTTATCGCCGATATACCGAAGAGCATATAGCTGTTCTGCAACAGATTCAGGTTTATCGAAAGCTGGGGATGGAGCTGTCCGCCATTCAACGTATTTTGCATGATTCGCAGGTGGAGCAAGAGGAGCTGCAGCGGCTTGAAGAACAGATGCAGAGACATCTGGAGCAGCAGTCGGCACAGCTGGAGGCAGTGCGCCAAATGCTGGCAGGCACAAAGGATTACCGGGTGCTGCAGGAGCAGCTTGATTATCAAACGATAGCGGCAGCTATTCAGGAAATGATACCGGGCTTTTATGGCAAGCTCTTTCTATATCATTTTCTGCCGTATCTGCAGATTCCCATCACGACGCAGGAGCAGCGGGATGCCTATCAGGCAATTCTCACATTCTGGGATACAACCGACCTGAAGATGCCGCTGTCTATGAGAATTGTTACATTTCTAACGGGGTTTCTGCAAAATCAGCAGGCCGCGGCTATACAGGCAAGGCTGGATGCACAGCTGAAAAGGCTACTGGAACCGAATGCAAAGCAGTACGCGCAAATGAAAAAGGCGGTTCTCCATCAGTATCGGGTTCAGAAATATTGTCTGCTTCGCTACCTGCCTTCCTCAATCAGTAAACGACACTGGATGATGGAGCTGCAAAGAAGCGGTTACAATGATATATTCCTGCCGAATATGGAGAAACTGAGTCCAGCCTATCGGGAATATCGAAATGCCCTTTATGCAATCAATGATAGGATTTGTTCAGAGCTGAATCTGGGCTATGATGAATATTTTCATCTCGTGAAAAAATCATAAAGCTCTTTTTATCGGTGCTTGAAATCAGCGCCATCCATAAGAAACAGGGAGTATCAGGCAGGTGGTACGCTATTGTTGTGCTATGTTTTTAGAAACGTACTGCGTGCTACAGCGTATATGTTAACGTACAAGCACTCCTGCATAAAAAAACAAGGCATTTTGCGTGCCTTGCTTTTCATGTATATGCTTACTGGCAGAGCTGAATCAAACCTACATCGCCTTGATTTCTTCAGCAATCTGTTTACCAAGCTCCATCAGTGCGTCCAAATCCGCTTCACTCGGCGTGTAATTCTGTGAAACGACCTCATCATTCAGCAGTGTGATTCCTGCCTTTCCCAGGCGGGCATTGATTTCCTTTGTGACAAGATTTGCCCAGCCATAGGAACCAAAGCCAAGGCCCTTTTTATTCTTCACCTTGCAGGTGATGAGCTTTTCCAGAAAAGCCGCAATGCTTCCCGCCATGGCATTGTTGTAATTCCCGCTTCCAACCAGAACCGCCTTGGCATCCAGCAGCTCCTTTTGTATGATTGCGGGGGAGGTCATTGAGCATTTGAAGATTTTTACACAGATTCCGTTTCTTCCCATACCCTCAGCGAGCGCCTCAGCCATCATCTGTGTATGCTTCCAGACACTTTCATATACGATGACCGCCTTATCAACCGCCTTGAAGGTCGCAAAATCTTCATATGCCTGAAACAGCTCCGGCAGGTAGCTTCTCCAGATAATACCATGTGCCGGGGCAATCATATCAATGTCAAGATTCATATCCTGAATCTGCTTTAGCTTATTGGCAACCTGCATACCATACGGCATCACGATATTTGCATAGTAATCCTTTGCGCGATCAATACACTTGGCAGCACCATGTGCATCATCAAAGATATCATAGCTTGCAATGTGCTGTCCGAACGCATCATTGGAGAATACAATTTTCTGCTCTGCGACATAGGTCAGCATATTATCCGGCCAGTGAATCATCGGCATTTCCACAAACGTAAGCGTATAGCGCCCGGTGGACAAGGTATCACCGGTTTTCACCCTTTGAAAATCATAGCTTTTGAAATACTGCTTCAGCATGATGCCCACACCGGCATTGCTGGCATACGGTCTGGCATTGGGATAATCCTTCATAAATTTCAGGAAGCCTCCGGAATGATCCGGCTCTGCATGCTGTACGATAACATTGTCAATGGTTCGCTCACCGATTACCGAACGAATGCGCTCCATCATCGTATCATAGAATTCTTCCTCAACAGTATCGATCAGTGTCACCTGCTCATCGACAATCAGATAGGAATTATAGGTCGTCCCTTCTGCGATCGGAAACAGATCACCGTGAAAATGACGGCAATTGAAATCATGAACACCGACCCAGTACATATTTTCTTTCATTTGTATTGCTTGTTTCATTTCCTTCACCTCTGGCTTCTATTTTAATATGATATAAGGAGGATGTCCACTTATTTAATTTTTTTATTCACAAATTAAATAAGTGACATTATTTGCAGTTTTTAGCAGAAACGGTACACGAATTGAAAATTAAGTTGCAAACCCGTTTAAATTAAAAGATTCGGGTAGTATAATAAAGATATCAATAAAGGAGGAGCTATTTCATGATTATTCAAAGTAAGAGAATATGGGTACTCGGTCAATTCATCGAAGCCCAGCTGGAGCTGGAGGATGGAAAAATCAAAAATGTTCTGGCTTATGGCGCTAAACCGGCTGACAAGGACTATGGTGAAAGACGAATTGTACCTGGATTCATTGACGTTCATACACATGGTGCCTATGGCTTTGACACCAATGATGCAGAAGAAGAAGGCTTGCGAAACTGGATGAAACACATTCCCGAGGAGGGTGTTACCGGAATCTGTCCTACCACAATCACACAGACAGAGGAGGTACTTACCAAGGCAGTGAAAAATGTCGCAAAGGTCGTAGCGGATGGCTATGAGGGAGCGGAAATCCTCGGTATCCATTTTGAAGGACCGTATCTGGATATGGTATACAAGGGAGCACAGCCGGAGCAGTGCATTGTAAAACCGGATGTTGAGCAGTTCAAACGGTATCAGAAGGCTGCCGACGGGCTGATTAAAATTATTACAATGGCTACCGAGCGTGACGAGGATTTCGAACTGACAAGATACTGTGCAGCAAACGATGTTCGCGTAAGCATCGGACATTCTGCGGCAACGATTGAGGAAGCAGGTATGGCAATTGCCAACGGAGCAACGTCCATGACGCATATCTTTAACGGTATGACACCGTTCCATCACCGCAAGCCGGGTCTGGTAGGAGCTGCTATGCGTTTCCGTGATACCTTCGGTGAGGTTATCTGTGATGGAAATCACTCTACACCGGATGCATTAAACGATTTGTTCATGGCGAAGGGAAGAGATTATACCATCATGATTACGGATGCGTTAATGGTAAAAGGTCTGCCGGTCGGGACAAAGGTTCTCTTCGGTGGAAATGAAATTGAGCTGTATCCGGATGGCAGTGCACATCTGACCGACGCAAAGAGTCTTGCGGGCTCTACCCTGAAGGTCAATGAGGGCTTGAAGGTGCTTGTTGAAAAGGCGATGATTCCTTGGGATTATGCAATCAACTCCTGTACGCTGAATCCGGCAAGATATCTGAATGTGGATGATCGCAAAGGTAAGCTTGTGGCTGGCTATGACGCAGATATCGTTGTACTGAATGATGATTACTCCGTCGAAATGACCTACGTAAGAGGAAAAGAAGCATTCTAATCATAATAGAAACCAGATGGGAATCCGCAGGATTCCCTTTCTTCAGCATTTTTACGGCAATGCTCACATAATTTGGGGTGAGCTTTGCTGAATTACACATAATTTACCATGATCTATACATAATATATTGATAGACATTTTGTATACTATAGACAAGCAAGAGGTATCTTGCTTGTATGAACGATTTCCCCCAAAATTATTTCATACTTTCTCCCTTTCAAAATAATAATTATCATATACAGAGAAGATGCTTCCCCCAAGGCATCTTTTTTGTTAACCAAAGAAAACGCACAGATACCTGATGATTCATACGTTTGCACAGGGAGTCATGAAATATAACCAAATGCATGCTGTTGCCATAAGCCTTATGCGTCCCTTACCGGAGGGATAGCTGTAGCACAGATCAGGTCTTCCCGGGAAAGTGCTCGATACCGTTATTCAAGTATGATTGAAAATGAAAGGCAAATTAGTAAAAAAATCAAAGCAGGAACTGCTTCACTGATGGAAATAAACGGGAGGACATTCTCAGGTGGATGAAATAGATTAAAAATGATGATTACCGATTTGCCGATGCATGCATTCCACATAATTTACCATGATCTATACATAATATATTGATAGACATTTTGTATACTATCAGCAGGCAGGAGGTATCTTGCCTGTATGAACGATTTCCCCCAACAGTATTTCATACTTTCTCCCTTTCAAAATACTAATTACCATATACAGAAAAGGTGCTTCCCCCAAGGCACCTTTTTTGTTGGCAAATCCGTGAGAATTTCACATTTATCTTTCTACAGCCCTTTTTTGCATGTGCTTCACATAATTTGGGTTCAGGCACTTGAAAGAACACACATTTTTACAAGTTCTCTACATAATTAAAATATAACTTTCCGGTATACTGTAAGCATGCAGGAGGAATCCTGCAGATATGAATTTTTCCCCTCAGAAAATTTTTCATACTTTTCCTTTCTATTAAATAAATAATAAGCAACAGCAAAAGGAGCACTTCCCCAGGTGCTTCTTTTGTTTTATCCCTTTATCATGCTATAATGATAAGCGTTATGAAATGAGGGATTGTATATGAAACATATAAAAGCTTTATTTTTTGATGTGGACAATACGCTGTATACGCATCGTATTCATGATTTTCCTGCAACCACCCGTCAGACGCTGAACCGCCTGAAGGAAAACGGATACCGTATCGGTATCGCTACAAGCCGGTGTCGCTATGAGGTCCGTAATCTTCCGGCCTTTTTTCGGGATTTTGCATTTGATGCTGCAATCTTTGATGGGGGAGCACTCATCATGGGCAAAGAGGAGACTGTCACCAGCTTTCCCCTGTTACAGGAGCAGGTGGAGCGGCTCATCCGCTACTGTGAACAAAGGCACATACCTGTGCGGTACTCCACCTTTGACAATGACTGTCTGACAACACCTTGTCCTCACAATATCCGTGATGAGTTTTTCAAGCTGTATCTGAATATGCCCGTTGTAAAGCCCTATGAGCAGGAAACAGTGTTTAATATGCTTGCCTATCCGCAAAACGGGGAACAGCGTGAGGAAATCATTGCGCTCATGAGGGATGCCTTTATTGTAACGCATTCCTCCAATACGTTGGAAATCACAGCGGAAAACGTAGATAAAAGCAAAGGGGTAGAGGCGATGGCTGCACATTGGGATATTCCGGTTGAACAGATCGCATGCTTTGGTGACGGTGCCAATGATGTGGGGATGCTGCAGGCCGCAGGCATCGGCATTGCTATGGGGAATGCCAATCCTAAAGCAAAGGCGGCAGCGGATTATGTCTGCGGTTCCATTGACGAGGATGGACTATATCACTTCTGTAAAGAGATGGAATGGATATAGAAGTCCTGCAGTTTCTGGAGAATCTGCTTTTTGTTGTGCTATAATAGACATGAACAACTGAGAGAGGAGAGGCAGTATGAAATTAACAAATAATCGTTATGAGGTGACCTTCACTGCGAAGGGTGGAGAAATCAAAAGCTTTACCGATCTGGAAACCGGCATTCAGTATATGTGGCAGGGACATCCGGATTATTGGACAGGGAAAAATCCAGGTCTGTTTCCTCTGGTAGGCAATACGCTGGATGGCACCTATGAAATGGATGGCAAAACATATGCAATGAAAAATCACGGTCTGGTTCGCTATGCGACGCTCGACTGTGTATGCGATGACGGAAAAGAGGTCGTCATGGCATTTGACAGCAGTGCGGAAACAAAAGCGCAGTACCCCTTCGATTTTCATTATGAGGTAGGCTATGCACTGCAGGATGATACCCTTACGGTAACCTATCGTATCACGAACACCGGAGAACGGGACATGCCGTTTACATTCGGTCTGCACCCCGGCTTCAATTGTCCGTTGTGCGAGGGAGAGGCGTTTGAGGACTATACCATGCGTTTTTCGAATCCGGAGAAGCTGAAGCAGCTGGTGTTTGATCCTGAAAAGAAGAAACCGTATACGCTGGAGGATGTGGAGCTGCAGACGATACCTTGCAGCTATGAGGAAATCGAGAAATATGCGACGCTGATCTATCAGGGGATGAAAAGCTCCTATCTGACATTATCCGGACCGAACAACCACGGTGTGCGCATTTCCATCAGCGGCTATCCGTATCTGGCAATCTGGACAGCGAAAAAGAATGCGCCGTTTATCTGTCTGGAGCCGTGGTACGGCCATGCGGACTTTTCAAGGGTGGAGGAAGACTTCTCCCATCGTGAGGGAATGATGACACTTTCCGCAGGAAAAACATTCACAACCGCATATACAATTCAGGTATTTTAAAAAAACAGGGATATGCAGAAAGCGTGCTTCCTAAGTCGGATATGGGATAGGAGGAAGGCTCTTTGCATATCCTTTTTCATGCCGTGGCAGTAGCGATTTTCATGCGGTGATGAAAAACCTACAGACTGTTTTAATTACCCTGCTCCTTGCAGAACAGATATCATGCTGCGGATGAAGGACAGAAAGATCCAGTTGTGCGTTCATACACAGGGGCTGCTTCCGGCAATTGAGATTTCAAGGGCTTGGCAGGCACTGGGAGCCCTTTTCTGAATTCAGCTGGCAAAGTACAGAATCAGGAATGAAATGGTATCCGCGTTAATGCTCTGCTTCCTATGCAATAAGAATTCCATTGCTGAAAAAAGCTGTTTCCTGTATTCACGTACAGGAAAAAGAAGTATAATGAAGGCAACTGATAAAGAGGAGGAAGCTAACATATGAAAAGCATAAGCATTGCAGGTACACAGGCACCGGCTATCATACAGGGCTGTATGCGTATTGATGCCATGAGCGTAAACGAGTTGGAGGAACTGATTCATCAGGATCTAAAGCTCGGTATCAATTTCTTTGACCATGCGGATATCTATGGAAAAGGAGTCTGTGAGGAGCTGTTTGGTAAGGTATTGAAGGCACAGCCTTCTTTAAGAAAGGATATGCTCATTCAGTCAAAATGCGGTATCCATCGCAGTGAAACAACACATTATGATTTTTCCAGAGACTACATACTTCGCTGTGTGGATGCTTCTCTAGAGCGTCTGCAATGTGGATATCTCGATTATCTGCTGCTGCATCGTCCGGATGCCCTGATGGATCCGCTGGAGGTAGCACAGGCCTTTGATGCATTGTATACCTCAGGAAAAGTGAAGCATTTCGGCGTCAGTAATCACAATCCCTATCAGATTGAGCTGCTGAAAAAATACAGCAGGCAGCCGATTGAAATCAATCAGATGCAGCTGAGTGTCATGCATACACCGATGATTGATGCCGGTGTCAATGTCAATACCTTTGACCAGCGCGGTATTGACCGTGATAACGGTACACTGGATTATTGCAGACTGCAGGATATTACAATACAGTGCTGGTCACCGTTTCAGTATGGCATGTTTGAAGGTGTGTTCCTCGATAATCCGAAATTTCCCGAGGTGAATGCACGGATTCAGGCACTAGCAAAGAAATATCAGGTCAGCAGCAGTGCGATTGCGGCAGCATGGCTGCTCCGCCATCCGGCTCAAATGCAGGTGATTCTGGGCTCTGTCAATACCGCGCGCATCGAAGGGATTGTACAAGCCTGTGACATTACGCTGACCAGAGAGGAATGGTATTCCATCTATGTTGCAGCCGGAAATCTGTTGCCATAGGAACCGGGATCTGAACTGCAGAGGCAAAACAAACGCCGCATGGAAAAAAGCGGCTACCATCTGTAATCGTATATGGAATGCAAGAAGCCGGTGCTCAGCGATCGGCTGGAAATACAGGATGTATGTTCTGACATTGAAAACATGCTTTTAAAATGGTATGATATTACTGTGTAATATCAGGAGGAGAAAAGAAAATGAAAGTTATTGTAGTGAAAGATTACGATGCAGTAAGCAAAGAAGCATTTGCTGTTATGAAGGAAGTTGTCACAAACAAAAAGGATGCTGTTTTAGGTCTTGCAACAGGCTCCAGTCCAATTGGATTGTACAAGAACATGATTCAGGATCATAAGGACAATGGAACAAGCTATGCACAGTGCCAGTCTTTCAATCTGGATGAATATGTTGGAATCGACAGAAATCACCCGGAATCCTACTGGACATTCATGCATGAAAACCTGTTTAAGGGTATTGACTTACCGGAAGACAAGATTCATGTACCTTATGGAAGTACGAAGGAAGACTGTGAAGGCTATGAAAAGGCTATGGAAAATGTCAGCGTGGATGTACAGGTTCTGGGAATCGGCGGAAACGGACATATCGGATTTAATGAGCCGGGTACACCGTTTACAGAGGAAACGCATATCGTTGAGCTGACAGAAAAAACACGTTCTGATAATGCGCGTTTCTTTGATAATGATATCAATCAGGTGCCGACACATGCAATTACAATGGGAATTGCGACCATCATGAAGGCAAAGAAAATCCTGCTTGTCGCATCCGGCGCAAACAAGGCAGATGCTGTTGCAGCTATGGTCAACGGACCGGTTGATCCGGCATGTCCTGCAAGCGTATTGCAGAATCATGAAGATGTTGTCGTTGTTGTTGATGAGGCAGCAGCTGCTAAATTAGCGAAATAAAATAAAGGGACGGACATTTCAATAGAGATGTCCGTTTTCTTTACGGTTGGCAGAGCTTCTTTACAGGGATTTCAGGTTTACTTTTTTTCTATATTCGCTATAATAGGGTTGATAAAGAAAGTAGAGGTAGAACATGGCGATAAAACTGATAGCACTGGATCTGGATGGAACGCTGCTGACCACGCAGAAGACAATTGATGAGGAAACCAAAAAACGTCTGATCAAGGCACAGGAGATGGGGATTTCCATAACGATAGCTACCGGACGGGATAAGGGTGGTATTGATTTTGTATATGAGCCCTTGGAGCTTGAGCACAGAGGTGATAATTTTGTTGCAGGGGTTAACGGACAGATTATTTATGATTTTCATAAAAAGGAATATTATGTGGATAAGGTGCTGGACGGCAATGACGCAAAGAAAGTGATGGCACTGGGAATGAAATATAATTTTGAGGTCATCAGCTGCTGCGGATATGATTTCTATGATTTGATATCCAAGCGTCTGAAGGCAATGAAAAAGGTGCGCAGTGTCGTGTTTGGGCGGCCGATGGATTACGGGTTTAATCAGGGAAAGCGAAATTTCATTCCACTGGAGGATGCAGACTATGAAATTACACAGGATGTGAATAAGTTTGTACTGATACAGACGGCCTCCTTTTTCAAGAAGCACCTGCCGCATCTTCGTAGGGAATTGAAGGATTATGACTTGCTGGAGGTTGGTCCTGCCTGGATTGAGGTTATGCCGAAGGGGGTATCCAAGGCGAGTGCGCTGTTGCGTATTGGAAAGAAGCTGGGAATCTCCACAGAGGAAATGATGGCGTTTGGAGATGCGGAAAATGATATGGAAATGATCAAAACCGTGAAGTACGGCATCGCTATGGGAAATGCTATGGATTCCTTGAAACAGGCAGCATGGGATGTCACCGATACCAATGATCAGATGGGAATCGCGAAGGCGCTGGATAAATATGTATTTACATCAGGGGAGTAAGCTCTCCTTTTTTATGAAAAAAGCTGCCATGGAGCATGACAGCATTAAGCTTCACTGATGAGATCTGCTGTTTCCGCATGAATCAGCTTTAACAGTTCATCCGGCTGCATTTTGATCTGAACACCGATTTTCCCGCCACTGAACATTATGGTAGGATGCCCTGTACAGCTTTCGTGTACAAAGGTGCGGAATTGCTTCTTCATACCGATGGGGGAGCATCCCCCACGGACGTAGCCTGTAATCTTATTAATATCCTTCACATGAATCATTTCCACGGATTTTACACCGGCAGCCTTTGCGCATTTCTTCAGATGCAGCTCATGTGCAACAGGAATTACGAAGACGATATATTCCTTCGTGTTCGCAACCGTTACCAGTGTTTTGAAAACCTGCTCCGGATTCTCTTCCAGCTGCTTTGCTACATCAAGACCTGCAACAGCCTCTTTTCCATGTGCATAGCTCAGCACTTCATAGGACAGCTGCTTGCTGTCCAGAATACGCATGGCATTCGTTTTCTGTATTTTCATTGCAGTACCTCCCCATTGTGCATTTAGTATAGCACTCTTTTTTTTCTTCTTCCAGTATGATTTTACTTCTGAAGATATTCATTGTATAATCCTATTCATAAGGGGCGTGATAGTATGATACAAATGATTGTAATGGATATGGATGGAACACTGCTGACAAGCGATAACAGGATTTCCTCCAGAACCAAGGAGCTGCTGCTGCGTGTGCAGAAGCAGGGGGTACGTCTTGTACTGGCCAGCGGAAGAAGCTATTGCAAGCTTATGGAATATGCCGAAGAGCTGCATATGGATGCCTATGGAGGCTATTTACTGGAGGTCAACGGTTTAATTCTGTATGATCTTGCGAGTGGAAAACGTCATATCCGCAAGCAGATGGGACGCAGTGAAATGGAAGAGCTTTTTACATATTTCCGGCAATGGGATGTTGAAATTATGGCACAGTTTGATGACGGACTGTTTGATTATAATCCGGAAAGTGTCTTAAAGGAAAAAGCGGAATATCGCAAAAAGCACAAGCTTAGTGATGATTACCCGTGGACGGGAGGTGCCTTTGCACTTCTGGCGGATAACCGAAAGGGCTACCCGAAGATTCATTATATCAATACGTGGGAAGAAATTGACCGCAGTATCAACAAGGTGAGTGTTGCCTACCATGAGGATGTCATGGCTGAAGTAAGTGCGCAGGCAAAAAGAGATTTGCAGGATCGTTACTGGCTGGGACTGACAACACCGAAATGGCTGGAGCTGATGCCGCTGGGGATTACAAAGGGAAGCGGTCTGACAGCACTGGCGGAAATGCTGGATATTCCCATGCATGATGTGATGGCATTCGGTGATGGCGAAAATGATATTGAAATGCTGCAGGCGGCAGGTATCGGTATTGCGATGGGGAATGCGATGCCTGAGGTTAAGGCAGCGGCGGATGAGGTTAGTAGCGGCAACAATGAGGATGGAATTGCGGAGGCATTGCAGAAATATTTCACAGTATGAGCATTTTTGTGCATGTTTTTGGCAGAATGTGCTATACTGTGGATAGTCGGAGGTACGAGATTATGAAAGTTATAAATAAAGCAGAATTTGAACAAATAACAAAAGAGGGTGTAGTCCTGGTAGATTTCTTTGCGACCTGGTGCGGGCCATGCAAAATGCTGGCTCCGGTACTGGAGGAGCTGGCAGAGGATATGAAGGGCAAAGCGGAAATAGTCAAGGTTGATGTTGATCAGGAAGGTGATCTGGCAATGAAGTTTGGTATCATGTCGGTTCCTACCATGATCGTATTCAAGAACGGAGAAGCAGTAAAGCAGATTTCCGGCTATCAGCCAAAGACACAGCTTGCAAATATACTGAATCAGCTGCTGTAAAAGAATCAGACCACTGTTGAGTATCTGTGATAATGAGCTGAAATAAGAGGTTTTTCATTCCATGGTGCAGATCATGAATGAGAAATCTTTTTTTGTCTGCAGCAGAGATAGGATATGGGAAGCATGTTCAATTCCAGGGAATGGGGGAGGTGTTTCATCACTTCATACGTTCCTGCGCGTCGCACTACCCTTTCTTGAACAGGTCTGTAATAAACAGTTTCATAGGAAGCTGTCGGAGATTTCATTGACTTTCCTTTTGTGGAATGGTACATTTATAGGAAAAAAGAGGAGGAACGTTATGGGAACAGTGATCAATGCAGCTGCCGTGATTATCGGAGGGACGATCGGTATGCTGGTTAAGGGGGGACTACCGCTTCGTGTACGCGATTTGCTCATGCGCTCACTTGGTCTGTGCACATTGTTTATCGGTATCAGCGGAGCGATAAGCGCTATGATGCAAGTGGATGGTACACGCCTGCAGGCGAACGGTACACTACTACTGATTTGCTCACTGGGGATTGGTGCAGTTGCCGGAGAGCTGTTACGTTTGGAAGATCGCATGGAGGGGCTGGCTCATCGTCTTCAAAGTATGGTAAAAAGCAGGGACGATAAATTTGTGGAAGGATTTGTGAGTAATGCGCTTGTCATCTGTGTCGGAGCGATGGCTGTTGTGGGAGCATTGCAGGATGGACTGACACACGATGCCTCCATGCTGATTACAAAGGCGATTCTCGATGGTATCATATCCATGGTTTTTGCTTCTGCCCTTGGAATTGGCGTAGTTTTTGCGGCCGTTCCGCTTTTTCTGTATCAGGGAGCCATCACCATTCTAGCCGGAACCCTTTCTCCGTTGTTCAGTGATACGCTCATCCGGAATCTCTCGCTGGTCGGGAATGTACTGATTTTTGGTGTTGGAATCAATTTGTTTTTCGGTAAACAGATGAAAATAGGTAATCTGCTGCCGGCATTGCTAATACCGGTTGTCTGGGAAGCACTGCAATATCTTGTATCCGGTATGAGATAATCAATCTCTTTGACAGCAGTATGATGCAATACAGAAAGAATCATCCGCTGAATCCTGTCCATGTGCAAAAGCGATGCATATCGTTTTTGATAGCAATACGCTATGGTGCCGGTAGGAAAGGGTGCAGGGATGAGAAATCAATTCGGCAATAAACGTGGATTGGCAATAAACGCGGATAAAAGAAAAAGAACGCTGAGGGGGTGCGTTCTTTTTCTTTTAGAATTATAAAATTAAATGAAAGGGAGAAAGTATGAATTTCATTTGAGGGGGAAATTATCATACTTGGCAAGAGTTCCTCTTGCTGACTATAGTATACGAAAATGTTATCTGAAAAATATGTCGCAACTATGTGAAATTATGTAGTTGAAATCACGTACTGTTTTGAACATTTCGTTTTTTCAAATACTGCATTTTCTGTTTTGTTCATGATGATATTAAAAATCGTCTGGCAGAATAAGAAAATAGAAACGCACTGCTTGGGGGAACAGTGCGCTTCTATTATTATCAGTTTTAAATGAAAGAGAGAAAGTATGAATTTACTTTTGGGGGAATTATCATACTAGCAAGCATTTCCTACTTGCTGCTTACAGTATACAAAATACTTGTCAATAAATAATGTAGATAATATGGAAAACTATGTTATAATACAACGTTTTCGTTTTACATTATGGGAAGCATACCGCGAAGCTGTGGTATAATGGAAAGGAAGTAAGCTGCCTGTACGGATAGCATGTGAGTGTTCATTTACAATGTTTGAACAGAGCTTATTTCGATTATGAAAGACTGAATGATTCCTCAGACTATATACAGTCTGATATGAAGGGAGGGATATTATGAAATTACCTTATGCAGCAGCTCCATGCAAAGTCTGATGGACGAATCGCTTGCATGGAGCAATGATTACGGACTCGTCCGCTGACTTTGCCTGTATACAATTCATGTAGAAAAGGAGCAAAGTCAAAATGAACAATATGAAACAAACAATAAAAGACCTGCATGTTTTTCTTGTACTCTGGAGTACGCAGGCATGCTCGCAGCTTGGAAGCTCTATGACGAGCTTTGCACTTGTCATATGGAGTCTGCAACAATCCGGAAGTGCTATGGTCAGCGCGATGCTTTCCATCTGTTCGTACACCCCCTATGTGATATTCGGCCTGTTTGCCGGATCCCTGTGTGATCGCTGGGATAAAAAGAAGACAATGCTGATCTGTGATAGTCTGGCAGCTGCCTCAACCCTTGTAATCGGTATCCTGCTGTTACAGGGAACGCTGGAGATATGGCATTTGTATATTCTGAATGCTGTAAACGGATGTATGAATACGCTGCAGCAGCCCTCCGGTGAAGTGGCGATTACTCTGCTGACTCCGAAGAAGCAGTATGCCAGAGCAGGCGCTCTGCGGATGTTTTCCAATTCATTGAACACACTGCTGGTTCCCGTTTTCGCAACCTCTGTTTATGCGTTGTTCGGTATGCAGACAATCCTGCTGATTGATCTGATCAGCTTCAGCGTTGCCTTTACAGCCCTGGCCTTCTTCATACGGCTGCCTGCTGTAGAAGCGGTGTCCGCTATAGAAAAACAATCTCTTCTGAACGGCGTAAAAAGCGGTCTTCACTGGCTGAGAGAAAATCGCGGTGTTCTGGACCTGATCCTGTATCTGGCTGCGATAAATCTGGTAGCCTCCACCCTGGATGCTGCACTGCCTTATATGCTGCTGATGCGCGAGGGTGGCAGTGAAGCTGTGCTGGGGGTAGTGAATACCTGTATGGGACTGGCAAATCTTGCCGGAAGTCTTGTTCTGATGCTGAAGCCGACGAGGCATCAACGTGTGCGATTGATTCACAATGCCCTGCTGATCAGCATGGGAACCGAAAGCTTTTTTCTGGCATTGGGCAGAGAACCCTTTGTATGGTGTCTGGGGGCATTTCTCGGCTGGCTGTGTATTCCGGCAATGAATACGAATATGGATGTGCTGCTGCGTGAACATATACCGCTTGATATGCAGGGAAGAGTGTATGCCGCTAGAAATTCTCTTCAATTCTTCACCATACCGGCAGGATATTTTCTGGGTGGTGCCCTCATAGATTATATCCTTGAGCCCTTCATGGCGGCACAGGGAGCATCCTCCCTGCTTGGACATGCAATCGGTGTAGGCGAAGGAAGCGGTGCGGCTCTTCTGTTTCTACTGCTGGGATTTGCGGGTATCGCGATTTGCCTGCTGTTTCGTAGAGATTCAAACATCTGGTCTTTGGAAACAATAGATGAACAACATAAGTAAAACAAAAGAAGCTCATGCTTGGGTTCATGAGCTTCTTTTGTATCTTATTATCTTTATATTTGAAAGGGAGAAAGTATGAAGTATTCTTGGGGGAATTTTATCATACCAGCAAGATTACCTCTTGCTTGCTTATAGTATACGAAAAACTTGCAGTTTAAATATGGCGCGATCATGGAAAAATATGTGGAAATCAGAATTGCGGCGCACAAATTGTGTGATAGCTCCCACAATTTTATGGATCGTGGAATAAAAAGGGGAAAAGCTGTACATACGAATACAGTCATTTTGGTATCAGCGGACGCAGGTGATGGAAAGGGAAAATGTGGCTTTACAGTCATTCTTGCTGCTGTAAAGAGAAATCTATGATCCTGCATACAACAAAAAAGACGTTTGGGGGAACGTCTTTTTTGTATCATTATTATATTGTTTTGAAAGGGAGAAAGTATGAAGTTATTTTTGGGGGAAATATGTCATACTAAGCAAGATTACCACTTGCTTGCCTATAGTATACAAAAAACTTTCCGTTTAAATATGGCGGGATCATGGAAAAATGTGTGGAAACTTGATTTTTCGTACACAAATTGTGTGATTAGCATTTCTAAGATGTCAAAAAGCACATAATTCATGATATAATACGATGCATAGGAAGGTGATGGATTTGCAGATTACAGGACTTGAGGAGCAGGATGTAGTACAGGCGGCTGCTGTAAAATTTCCAGGTAAATACATAGAGATGGGTGAAAGTGATCTGTATCTGCCGGATATTGAAAAGGGCAGCTTGACGATTGAGGGTATCGATCATCCCGTATTTGCCAGCACGCATTATGCCTATGAAGATAAGCTGGTAAATGGAAACAAGACCCGCTACAAGATACCTCTGACTACGGTGCTTGTAAAGAAGGATAAATATGAAGTAATCTATGACAGCTATGGGAAATATTATGTGGCTTATAAAGAGGAAGAGAAAATTCATTTTGTTCCATATGAGGATTTCTATGAGCTGCTGAAGCCGCTGATTCATATGAATGAAGAAAAAAACGAACAGGCGACATAGTTCGACAAATTGCGAAAATGAAGTGCTGTATAGTATGGGTGGCAGATGAGAAAACTGCTGATACGTAAATGATCCCCGAAAACTATCCCTAATTTACGTATAACATCATTCTATCCCCTATAATTTTGGAAAAGGCTCTGCATTACATGCGGAGCCTTTTCTATACCGATAAGCAGGATGACTGCCTGTCCTGACGAACAGTTCTGTAAAATGTCATAGCACGAAAAAGGCTGTGCAATCCGTTTTTCAAAGGAGCCCTGTCAAAGAGGCGGTGCTGCTTTCGGATAATGAAAAACCGCCGATTTCTATCGACGGTTCCCTTGATTGTGTAATTAAATTACAGTTACGTTTGCAGCGTGATCTCCGCGATCGTTTGTATTGATCTCGAAGTTAACCTTTGCTCCCTCTTCCAGTGTACGGAATCCGGAAGTCTGGATTTCAGAATAGTGTACAAACAGATCCTGTCCAGCGTCTGTTGTAATAAATCCGTATCCTTTGTCTGCATTAAACCATTTTACTTTACCTGTACTCATATTAGTACCTCCTTATAATGTAGATAAGAAGCACTCTCATGGCATAAAAAAACACATATGTGAATTGTACAATGAGATAATTACAATTCCTGATATGTGAATATTGAAATCATAGTTATTTGCTTGTTATTACACTTTCAGTATAACACAAGAAATGAGAAAAGCAAGAACTTTCGTAATTATTTGCATTATTTGCAATATGGTCGTTACGATTCACCAATCTATTGTAGATATCAGCTGAGATAAGGGTAAATTATCGAATGGCAGTGAACTCATACATACAGGAGCAGCATCCTTGATTGATTTATTATTCCTCGAAAGAAGTGCAATGATAGCCTGATGCATCATTTGATCACAATGGAATAAAACGTTCTCATAAGCACTTACTCTGCGGCATTTCTGGTTCGCAGCTGTTTATGATAAACCATACGCAAAACGCTAACAGTATAAGACGACAAAAATGTCTGAAGATTTGAAATGCAGAAAGAAAGTGCTGGAAAAGTTCTGGCAGTTACTGCACTTCATTCGCATGCGTATATTATATAACTGAAAGACGATTCATTATTGACAGAGTTGAGCATAGAGCTTATATAGAGAGAAAGCCAGCTGTTCTTTTCAGAATTACTATGTAAAGCGTATGCTTTCTGCAGTGCAGAAGGTTCGGCGGGCAGAAATGCTTCACTGTGTAATTGCGATTCGTCATAATGTATATAATGCATCGGTATTTTGTATCAGACCAGGTTTTTTTACATATTCGTTTAGAACGTGAAAACGAATCTATTGCTTCAGCAATCTTGTGTTCTTTTGCTCCACAGACGATTTGATTTCTTTTGATATTTATTTGACTTTTCACTGAAAAAAGCATAGACTGAGGGTATTGAGGTATATAAAATGGTAAACTACGAAGAAAAGGTATTTCATCCAAACCTGGGCATCTGTGATGTTACAGGCATCGACAAAAAAGAAAAGCGTATGGTAATTACGGCAGCGGATGGAAGTACCTGTTCCATACCGTTCGAGAGCCTGCCACGAGTGGGTGTACGAAATCTGATGGAAAGTGATGAGGCGGATCTCATCATGAAGAAATTGTTTACTCCCAAACAGGAATCATCCCTTCCAGCCAGTCTTACGCTTATGCAGATTCAGCAGAGTATTGTGGACTACAAGCTGGAACAGCAGGTACAGCTGCTCATTGGTCTGCTGTATTGGAAATATGCGGAAGGTAAAAAAGGTATCCGTTATCAGGAATGTCTTTCCCGTATTGAGGGTGTACTCTGTGAGGAGCTGTCCTTTGTTCTTGACCTTTCCAAGGATCTTCTTGTGGAGCGTCTGGAGGATTGCTACCGCAGCATGGCATAGATTACAGAAAATGGTGCAGTCGCACTTTTTTTTATTTGCTGAATGCCGTAGTTTTATATGGGAAAACTGATGGATGATAAAAATTATAAATTGACGTATGTACCATCGTATGGTAAACTTAGTAAGTTATTACGAGTTTTTAACCTGCAATGATAGAAAGAAGGTAACAATGACAACATTTAATGAATTACAGATCAGCAGCGAGGTAATGAAGGCTGTTGAAGAAATGGGATATGAAAATGCAACCGATATTCAGGCACAATCCATTCCGCTTATTATGGAGGGCAAGGATGTGCTTGGTCGTTCAAATACAGGAACAGGTAAAACTGCTGCATTCGGTATCCCGGCGATTGAGAAAGTATGTCAGGGAACAAGATATCCGAACGCACTGATCATCTGTCCAACAAGAGAGCTGGTCACCCAGGTGGCTACCGAGCTTAGAAAATTTTCAAAGTACAAGGAAGGCGTTAAGATCGTTCCGATTTACGGAGGTCAGCCGATTGACCGTCAGATTCAGCTGTTGAAACGAGGCTGCGGTATCGTTGTCGGTACACCGGGCCGTATCATGGATCATTTGAACCGCCGTACACTGAAGCTGGATAATACCAATATGGTAATTCTGGATGAAGCGGATGAGATGCTGAACATGGGCTTTAAGGAAGATATTGAAGAAATCCTGTCCATGATGCCGGAGGGCAACGAGCATCAGACCATTCTATTCTCGGCTACATGGCCTGCGGAAATTCTGCGTATCACCAAGGAATTCCAGAATGACCCGGTACGTGTGGAAATTAAGTCTGCACAGCGTACCATTGATACAGTAGAGCAGATTTATTATGATGCACCGCGTGGAAAAAAAGCAAATGCTTTACGTGTGCTGCTGTCTCATTACGATCCGGATTTATGCATGATTTTCTGTAATACGAAGAAAATGGTAGATGAATTGTGTGATGAGCTGAATAAGCACAACATCAAAGCAATTTCCCTGCATGGGGATATGAAGCAGGAGTTCCGCTCCCGTGTTATGGAGCAGTTCCGTTCCGGAAATTATCCGATTCTGATTGCCACGGATGTCGCAGCCCGCGGAATCGACGTGGATGATATCGATCTGGTTGTGAATTTTGATATTCCACAGGATAATGAATATTACATCCATCGTGTCGGACGTACCGGAAGAGCCGGCAAGAAAGGTCTTGCTATCACTCTGGTAAGCGGAGGAAAGCAGCGTGCGGGAATCCGTGACATCATTCGTTATACGAAAACCAATATTGTCCGTCATGCGCTGCCAACCAGTGCACAGATGATGGAAGCCAACCGCAATGCTTTTGTCGCAAAGGTAAAGGAAGCATGTGATGAGGGCATTACTGAAGAAAGCATGGAGATTGCAAATGAACTGATGGCAGAGGGAATTGCTCTGGAAAACATTATTTCTGCATTGATTTCCATGACCTACAAGAATGAAATCATCGATATTGAAGCGGATGAGGATGTGAAGCGTTATGCATCTGCATTTGATGCTATCACGTTGAAATTCAATGTCGGAAGAAACAATGGTGTACAGCCGGGTAATATCGTTGCGGCAATCATTGAGGAATCCGGACTGAATGGAAAGGCCATCGGGCGTATTGATGTACGCAAGGATTTCACCCTGGTGGATGTGGAAGCCAGCAAGGTGGATGCAGTATTGAGCAATATGCAGCGCAGTCATATCCGCGGTGTGGAAGTCATGGTGGAAATCGACAGTGCGCCGAAGCGCAAAAACAGCAGCCGTTCCAATGGAAGAGGAACCGGAGGCAAAGGCGGTTATAATAAAGGCGGACGCAGCAGAAGCTATGATAACAGTGCTTCTTCTTCACAGCGTCGTCCAAGCAGACGAGCATCCGGAAGTCATGACAAGAGTGTTCGTAAGAGCAGAAAAGAGAAATAAGAAAGAAGCATCCCAAGCTCAAGGGATGCTTTTCCTTTATGTTTTAAGGTTATTGCTTGCTATCGGCAATGCTATCATTTTTTTCTTTATAGGTAATCGTACGGTGCGGATAGGGGAATTCAATGCCTTCCTGATCAAAGCGTTTTTTAATTGCGATGCGCAGATCGGACAGCATGGCAAAGCCTTCTGAATTATCACGCGAGTATACGGTGGCACGCAGGGTCAGGGAAGAATCATTGAAGGAGGTAAGACGAACGATAACCGGCTCCACATGGTTTCGCATATCCTCCTCTGTGCGGGGATCCACATAAGCGGGATGCCGTATGATTTCTTCCTTCATGATATTCATCGCCTTATCCAAATCACTTTCATAAGCGATGTCCAGCGTTAGAAAATTACCTTTTGTGTGATTGGTCAGACTTACATTTTCCAGAACAGCTTTGTTCATGGTGCTGTTAGGAATGATAACCTTCGTGTTTTCGTAGGTTCTTATCACCGTATCTCGAAGGGAGATATCCACCACGTAGCCTTCATATTCTCCGTTATTGACCTTTACCAGATCGCCGATTTTAAACGGCTTGAAGGTGGTAATCAACAATCCGTTTACAAAGTTGCCCATGGATTCCTGGGCCGCAAGACCTAATACCACTGCGATGATACCTGCACTTCCCCAGATTTTACCAAGGACACTTTCAAAAGGAGTCAGCAGAGATAAACAGCCGTATATGGCTATGGTGTACAGAGTGATTTTAACAATGCGCATAACAAACTTCGCATTCACGATTTCCTTTTTACGGATCCAGCGGTTGATTGCCCGTTTGCACAGCCAGGCACATAACAGAAATATCAGCATAATGACAAGGGATTGCAGGAAGCCGTATTTGAATAGGGAACCCTTCCCCCATTGATCTATATCCTTTACTATGTCAAACATGACAACACGTCCTTTCTGTGTGATATACAGGAATATTATACATGGAAATATGCGAAATATATATAAGAAATAAGTGGAATTGTGTGATTATATTGATATAATAATTATTTCATATATAATAATTTCTAGATAAGAAGGTGTCGAACGTGAACGTAAAAAGTAAGGTGCTAAAAATCAGAAATTTGCCCACAGACGGCAGAAAAATCGACCAGATCAACGCAAAGCCGTATCTGGTCATTGCCGTATTCCTTTTCATCGGGATTGCATTGCTGTTTACCCGTGTCTATCTCATAGGAATCGTAATAACCTTTCTGTTTCTGTATTGCCTGCTGTTTGTCAAAGATGTTGTACTGATAGAGTTTTATGAAACCTATGCGGTCTTTTATCTCAATAACGGCAAGGAGGAATGCTTTCTGCTGTTCTGGCAGGATGTAGCAAAATGGTCGATTACCTCCAGTCGCAATGATTTGGATGTGTTGAACATCGAATTGAAAAATCATCAGTGCATCTCGCTGAAATGCGTATCACGCAAAAAGGTGGAAAAATACTTTCTGCAGTATGCCACTCCCATAAGGGAATCCGAAATCACCAAGCAGCATGCTCTTTGAGCGGTTGCTTTTCTTTTCGCTTTCTCGTATAATGTTTTGTATTGTGATTGCTGAAGCAGGAGAAACCGACAGCTGTCAGCAGTTCAAGCAGCAAAGCCCGTATGCAGCGGGTTACATGGAGGTAATTATGAAAACATATCAACAATATAAGGAACAGCTATCTGCACAGCTGAAGGGGCATCATCTACGGCTGTTTGCCATACTGCTTGTTTCCAGCCTGCTGATATCCCTGTGTAAGGATTCTCTAATTTATATCATGGATGCCAAATCGCTGGTGTATTCCATCTTGAGTTTTCTTCTGTCCCTGTTTTTTTCACTGATCAACTATGTGATTCTGTTTCTGTTTATTCAAAGGGTTCGAAATGAATCCTTTGGTGTGAAGGATGTGCAATATGGCGCTTCACGCTTCATATATCTGATTCTGGCTGGGCTGATTGTCAGTGTGATACAGCTGCTGGTCAGTACCGTGGCAACGTTTCTCATCATGGTTCCGCCATTGTACTATGTGGGGATGAGTGTACTGAATGTCTTCTTTATCCTGTGGAACGCACTGATCGCCTATGGCGTATATGATGGTGTTACTCGGATCAAGGCACTCGTGATGGGGAGCTTTCAGTTGCTTTGGGAACAGATTCGTGTGATTCTTCGCGGCTCTCTTGTGTATATGATCTGGTTTGTTGTCGCTCAGATCGGTATTCTGCTTGTAGTGACGTCCTTTTTGGGGAATGATATCAGTAACAATCTGATGGAGGTATTCAGTGTTGCTGCCAATAATACACAGGCGCTGATCAGTATTATCGGTATTTATGCGCTGTATTATGTGGTGCAGTTTTATTTGCTGGTTCCATTATATCTGTTGAGTGCAAATGTGTATGAGGATGGAAAGGACCATTGGATCGATATAAAATAAGGAGGTACCAATCCTTCTGCAATATCGGCAGGAGGATTTTTTGTATTCCTGATTCAATATGATTTGTTATAAAGCGTTGACAAAAAATAGTTAATAGGTTATTATAAAATTACAAATGGAAGCGCTGACATTATGGGAGGGGAGGTGATTCTGTGAAAAGAAAGAAATTTATGCTTGTAGCATTGTTCTCTTTTGGATTCGCTTTATCAGCTATTTCAATAAATGCTGCATCATATGACTATGGCGTAAGTTGCAATGATAAAACTACAAGTGGGTATACATATGCTACTAATGATTCATGCAATATTAAATCAGTATCTCGTTATACAAAGGATGGAGCAAGTATTATTACACTAGCTGCTGATTATGGCTATAGAGATGCTAATACTGGTTATGCAACAACTAGACGCTCTTTACCGAGTGGAGGTCGTTACTTTACACGTATTGATGGTACTCATAAAGTAGGAAATAATACTTATTATAGTTCAGATGTTCGATAACTCTATTTTATTATGCGAATAATTCCTCCTAGGTACCTAGGAGGAATTATTCTAATAATCGAAAGAATAATTTTAAAGGGGGACTCTTATGAAAAAAAATTTCACTAAAGTAATCGCGATGTTTATAATGTTTTCCTTGTTAAGCGGCTGTAGCGGCAAGCAGACACAGAAAGTTGATGAGAAAGCTCTGCATTATGAAGCTGATTATGCTACACTGAAAAATTCTATGGCATCTTCCTCTTTCATGGCAGATATTAAAGGTGGGGCATTATTGTTCCCTGTTTATGAAAATTCTGAAGGAACACATAAATATACAGTTTTTTATGATGGCAAGAACACAAATATAATGGATTCAAACCCTGAATCCGGCTGTGATTTTGACAATGTAGATAGCTGTAGTAGCATTTCTGATGAAATGCGTTCAAATTATACTGTATATGGGGATAAGCTTTATTATGTAGTAGAGGCTTTTAATAAAAAAGATCAATTAACAGAGACTATTATAAGAAGTAATTTTGATGGAACCGAGGAAGAACAGCTTCTTTCTGTCACAAAAAGTGATGATGGTGAGGATGTTTCCTTTGCCTTTACAATACATAAGAATATTTTATATTATGCAGACAGCAACAAGGTACATGCTTATGACCTGTCTGATAACGAGGATGAAATATGCTTTGAATTAGAACCTGATACAAATATTGTAAATATGTTTTTTGAAGATGATAGTGTATATATAACTACAGAAATCTATAAGGATAAACAAGAAGTCATAAAGAATGCTATATTGAAAGGATCACTTACAGATTACAGTATGAAGCTCTGGCAGAAGGAGAAAAATGTTTATTATGCAAACAGCCAGTTTTTAATTGAAGTAGGCAATGGGGAAAAAGAAGGTGTCTTTTACTATGATGTTGCATCAAATAAGAAAAAGAAATTATTGGATACCTATTCTTTTAGTGCCTTTGTAAATGATGACTATATCGTATTATGCGATATTGACATGAAAAATCTTTATCTGTTTAACAGAAAAGGTGAATTGCTTGATAAGACAGCTTTAGAACATATGGAAGGATTGCCACAGGGAATCGTCCATCACTCATTTTATTTTGCAAATGGAAATAAATTTTATAGGTATCCGATCAAAGAAGATAAATTCCAAAAGTATGTACAAATTGAATTAACATAAGGGGGTGCCTCATGATATCGTTAAATGTTCAAAAGGTGACGAAGAATTATGGGAAAACGGTAGCCGTACGTGATATGAGCTTTGTGCTGCAACCGGGGGTTTATGGTATTATTGGACCGAATGGCGCAGGGAAAAGTACGCTATTACAAATGATTACAACGAATTTAACGCAATATGAAGGTACAATTTCTTATTGTGGAGATGAAATAAAAAAGATGGGCTCTACCTATCGCAATATTCTTGGCTATATGCCGCAAATAACAACGGGATACGGCGATTTTACTGCGAAGCAGTTTTTGTATTATATGGCAGCACTAAAAGGAATAAAGAAAGAGGAAGCGGAACAAAAGATAAAGGCATTAAGCAGTATACTTAACCTTGATACTTATCTGAACCGGAAAATTAAGGCCTACTCCGGAGGGATGAAGCAACGGTTATTTTTCCTGCAGGCGTTATTAAATGATCCAAAGGTACTGGTCCTCGATGAACCGACGGCAGGCTTGGATCCATTGGAGAGAATACGGTTGCGGAATTATATTTCTACGATTGCAAAAGATAAGATAGTTTTAATAGCAACGCATGTTATGCAGGATATTGAGACGATTGCAAAAGAAATTTTATTCATAAAGGAAGGGAATCTGTTATTCGAAGGTAGTATAACGGAGTTGATTGAACGCTTAAAGGGTAGGGTACAGGAAACATTGATTGCTGAAGATGTATGGGAGGAATTTCAGAGAACACATAAAATTACAAGGTCATTGCGTTTGGATACTGTATTTCATGTACGCTATATAGTTGATGAAGTCGGTGAAAGCTCTGTTCTCCCCTCACTTGAAGATGCTTATCTGTATTATATGGGATAATTTTTATGCAGCTTATACGATATGAGATAAGGAAGCTTACATCAAAGCGCAATCTGATCGTTGCCATCCTTCTTCTTCTTTTTGCGACATTCACCTTTCTGTATATGGAACAATTACAGAGCAATGATGTAATGGCGAAATATAAAGATGTTTATTTCAGCATAAATAAACAATTAAATGGCAAAAATCTGCAGGATAAAAAAGCATGGATAGAAAAAAAGCATACATTCTTCACACAAGTGAAGCAATATGAAGAGCAGCTTCATTTAACGGAGGCCTTTCAGGATGATACGGAAGCACAGAAGGCTGATGCAGATTTTCTGTCAGAATATCAAAATTTACTGCAAACGGATATCTATACGGATTTGAATGCTCATTTACAGATATACCAGTATCTCAATACCTATTACAATCGTATAACAGAGTATCAAACATATCTGGATGGTATTCTGAAGAAAACGGATTTTCTCAAAAATAATCCCATGCATATTACGATATCGGATGAAAAGCTACAACAGTTGGAATTCACAAAAAGTACCTACGAAAGGCTTCGTAATACAAGCTTCAGTGACGAAGGCTTCCTTGTTTTTGAACGTTATGTGACAAGTTCTGTCTCTATCATGATTTGTTTTGCCTGGTTATTTATAGCGATTATCGTATTACAGAGCGATGAAAGTGCAGATATGACATCCTTGATAACAACTACGAAATATGGAAGGGTCGCATCACGCTTTTCTAAATGCATTGTTATCTTCATTACAGGTATTTTGCTTACGATCCTAATTGAAGGGGGATATCTGCTTCTCCTGCAGGGATTGTATGGCGGCATAAATTGGGAAGCATCCATTCAAAGCATACCTTCTCTGTATACAAGCGCATTTCAAGGAAATGTAGGTATGTGGTATGGTATAACATTTGCCATAAAAATCATTACAGGATTCACTTTAGCTATGATATTTGCATGTTTGTATCAATGCTTTCAGAAATTCTCTATTCTTTTAATGAGTGCATTGCTGGCCCTCTCTTATCTGCTTTTCCAGACTATTTCAGTCAACTCTATACTGCGTATCTTTCATTACCTCAATTTATATGAAATCAGTAATACACATACGTTTTATCAGGATTATATAGTATTTACATTTCGTTCTATTACAATATCATTAGCTGAACTCCTATGTATATGTATCATCATATGTATGTTACTTTTTACAGCGTTATTCATGTTTTTACATAAAAAGGTCAGGATCCCCAAATGGAATGCTCATTCGATTGCGTTTGTACAGCATACCAGTCTGTTGATACATGAAATTCAAAAAATCATTGTTAATAATAAATTCTTTATCATATGTGTCCTGCTGTGTGTTTATCAGGGGAATTATAGTTATACAATTGCCAGTCAGCGACAGGACTCTGTCATTGAGGATAAGGTGATAGAACTATATAAAGAATATGGCGGTGTACTGAATCCTGTTAAGAAGCGTAAAATTGAAAAACAATATAAGCTGTATGAGGAGCAGGAAACAGAACTGGAAAAGCTAGCTGCAGAGAAAGATAGGGGAATGGCGGCATCGGAAGCAAATTACCAGGCTTTATTAAAAAAGAGTATGGATCAAATAAAAGACAAAGCGGCGTTCAAGATTTTTTATAAGGATTATCAGGATGGTGAGGTACTCGTTTATAAAAAGGGATATCAGGCTATTTTTGCTATGAATACACAAGAGCGGGATATTCAAATGAGTATTCTGCTGATTGCCTCCCTTATATTTGCTTTACATGGAATCTATACATTTGATCAGCAGAAAAAGGAGTATATACTGTATGAGACTACAAAAAAAGGCAGAAGGTCGAGGAATAGAGCTAAATTCATAGTTGTACTATTGGTGTCGGTATTCATGTATTTATTTTACAATCTTAGTGACGCACTTGCATTTCATCAACTATATCCGATGTCTCAATGGGATGCCCCATTACAAGCTGTAGTACCTGATGATTGGAGTATTGCATCTTCATTACCGCTTGAAATTTCATGTTTGCAGTATGCTTGTTTGCTGTATTTCATCCGGTGCTCGGGTGTAGTGCTCAGTGGCTGTATCGTAGCCCTAATATCTAAAAAGTGTGAAAACCCTCTTGTTAGCTGCTTTTTGAGTTTATTTATATTATTGTTTCCAATGATTCTTTATTATAACGGTGCTGATTTTATCTTGTATGTCACTGTCTTTGACTTGGTTCAGGGAAATCTCTTTCTATATCATAATTTCAATTTCATTAAGTATTTGGTGATTATACTATTTCTAGCGGGCTCATCTGTGAGGCGATTTTCATTGATACATTCAAAAAGGAAGCTTTAATATCGAGCAATATTCATCCATATGGATTTCCTGCACAGGCTTGTTTTGTGAAAGGTACATAAAATGCAATAAAAAATTCTTCCTGCAATATCGGCAGAAGGATTTTTTTTCGTATAGAAATTTTATAATAGAAGATTGATTTTCCAGAATGCTTTGGTTAACTGTGGTGTCGAAAAAACTTGATTATCGTGCATTTAAATCCACAATTTATTGATTTTTCGCCATAAAGCGATGAATTCATGCTATGATACAGATATCTAGTGATACATTGAAAAGAGCAAAACTAAAAAGCTTTCGCAGTACGTTGATTTATGTATCCTTTTTCTCAATTCGTATGTCTGAATTATGAAATTAAGGTATAATATATATAGAAGGCGGTGATATTTTGAAAAAAGCCATACCAATAGGAGTTAACGGTTATCAGAAATTACGGGTTGAAGATTATTACACAGTTGATAAAAGCAGGCACTGCCCGCCTGAGGCGTGATGATTGCGGAGTTTCTGGAAAGGAAAACAACTGTTACACTGATTACACGACCAAGACGCTTTCACCGAAATATTGCCGATACCTTTGGTATCCGACAAAAGGCGCGCTAGTAGCGGGGAAGACAATCAATATGAGCAGGCGCTGCCCACCCATGGCGTGCTTTCAGATTTTTTCGATGTTACCAAGAATTCAGCTAGCATTTTTGAAGCTTCAGCAATTATGAAAACAGAGTATGCTTCCTATATAAATACGTATCCAACAATATTTTTATCTTTTGCGGATGCAAAAGAATCTAAGAGGAGGATAGTAAAATCTATAAAGGAGCAATTATTAAATGTTTATGATGAATATGCATGTGTTTTAGAAAAACTCAGTATGTTTGAAAAGCCTAAATTTGATTTGATTTTACGGGGATTATCTGATCTTGAAGACGAAAACTTGGAGCCAGTTGACCATGCAATCAGCTTTTTAATGAAAAAATGTCATCAATATTACAAAAAACGCGTTATGTTGTTTATAGACGAATAGGCGCTGCCCGCCCAAGGCGTGACACACCGTTTATTGAAGCCCATACACAGGGATTTTATAAAGAAGTGAGCGGTGCCTTATCAGCACTCCTGCATACGGCTTTGAAAACAAGTGATGATTTACAATTTGCTATGTTGACAGGCATACAGCGCGTTGCGAAAGAGAATACGCCTAAGGCGGGCAGAGGCCTCTTTTCTGATTTAAATAATCTGCTTGTATGTACAGTAAAGGATAAAGAATATGCAGAATACTTTGGATTTACAAAGAATGAGGTAAAAGACTTGTTAGCATATTATGATTTGAAGTATACGGATGAAGTACGCGCATTATATGACGGTTATAATATGGGAGGCGTAGACATTTTTAATCCCTGGTCCATTATCAATTACGCGGAACGTAAAGTATTGATGCCTTACTGGGTGAATACCAGTTCTAATAAAATGATAAAAGTGGCAATGAAAGATTGTGATGCTTCATTTAAAGAGGGATATGAAGAATTAATAAGGATCGGAACAGTTAGAACACTTGTAAATTTCGAAACATCTTTTTATGAGCTAAAGGAAACAAGCAGTTTATGGGGGTTGTTTGCGCCTCAGGCGGGCAGTGCCTGAATGCCGGATATCTAACCGTACAGGATACGCTTGATTCATTACTCGGAAGATATGAATTAAGAATTCCTAATAAAGAAATCATGAGTGAATTTAGTGCAATCACAGCACATTATCTTCATGTAGATGAGAATAGTATCGATGTTTTAACAGATAAACTCCCTCAAAAAGACTGGAAAGGGTTTTTGCGTGGATATCCTAAAATTCTGATGGATACTATAAGTTATTTTGATTTAATCAATGAGAATTCTTACCAGACGCTTCTATTAGGTCTTCTTATGCGGTTGGGAAATGCTTATGAAATTTCGAGCAATCGGGAGCATGGGGAAGGTAGGCATGACATTTTGTTAAGCAACAAAACCAGTGGAGAACCCTCACTGTTATTTGAATTGAAATATACAAAGGACGAAAATATTGACCTTACAAAATTGGCGAAGCTTGCATGTGATCAAATCATAGACAAGAAATATGATCACGATATGCAAAATGTTATTAAAGTAGGACTTGCGCATCGGGGAAAGCAGGTTGAGATGTACGTTCATGCGTGATATCAATAAAATACAGTATATACATGCATATCCTGTTTACTGAAGTCTTCCTGTGCGGCTTGCAGGAGGATTTTTACATATTAAGGAAATCATAGGCACTAAAGATAAGAATCAGCAATAAAACATCGTCTATGGAAACTATTCATATCTGAGCACCGCCTGCACAGTGCCGATCTTATCCTTTTTAGCATTTCCCATTTTACATGAAATATGGTAGAATAACCTATACCTGAGGTGATATTATGAAAACTTGGAAAGACTTTCTTTCATTTACCAATATAAGAGAACGCATTGCCAGTCTGCTGATTATGCTGATGCTGCTCAGCATTCTGTACTGCTCGATTTACAGTATGGGAATTTCGGTTGTCAGCCGGGCAGGCAGTATGCTGGTATCCTACCTGTTTCTCTATCTGATCGTTGTTGTGGCTGCCTATGTATATCTGATTGTCATGTTTCAGTTTATCCGTACCAAGCGGGAAGATATACGTACGCTTACGATGAAGGACTATATGTTTCCTCTCATTGGGGTGCAGACCCTGCTGTTTGTCGTAATGGTGGGGAGCAGCTGGCTTTCCTTTCAGCTGATGCTTGCGGATATGAGCAGTATCAATACCATACTGACTCCAATCATGCTTGTGCTGATGATGTTTTATATTCCGGTGCAGGTATTTGCCTGCTTTGCCATTTATGACGGGGCGCGGAATCCGTTTCTCATCATAAAGGATGCCTTTGTTAAGATCATTCGGCATTACCGTTCTTCCTTTTACAGTATGCTGGTCATCTTTTTAATTGCTTTTGCCTATACCTCGTTCATGAATGCCTTTTTCCAATATGGAACCCTGTTTGCTGTAAACAGCGGCGTCGTTGATATCATGACCCGCAGCAATCCATTCATGGATGCGATGGAGCTGGGACTTTCCCTGTTCGATAATATGCAGCTTCTTCCTGCCTTTCTTGTATCTGTTGTCTATGGTGTTGTCATGTGTCTGGTGCTGGTATTCTACTATACCTTTATGGTGTGCATCTACGATGAGGATGTACACGTTTAAGCTTTTTACATACGATAAAGCAGGTGATTGTAATGAATAATGAATATGATATCCCGTTTGTTGTAACACTGCACATGAAGAATACCTATGCTGTACTGCGTGTACATGTAATCAAAATTGAGGGGCAGCCCTATGTGCTGCTGCAGCTGGAACCGTTGATGAATTAACGGTTCTTTTATTTTGTAGAACAATTTCCATGTGGGCTCATATACTAGAATGTATAAGAAATGAATCGCTTATATGAAGAAGGAGGATAAAGATGAGCAAACGCTTATGGAACGCCTTTTACCGCATGCTGCCTGTCAGCCTTCTGGAAACGGCACAGCCGTGCATAGAAAATGCGAGCATGGATATTGTCATAGAAGAGAGGATGCGTGATGGTAGTGCCAGAGACATACGCAGAATGCGTCATGTCAAGGTCTGTCACTCTCAGAACGAATGCTGTTATTATGATGTACCCATCGATCCGGCTACCGGTATTGGAAAAATCACGATTTCCGATATCCAGGCAGTACAGCATGTCATCGTACAGACGGATGAAAGCGGACAGCAGATGATCAACGGAGATGAGGTGGATATCACCTATCTGGTGGATGAGGAAATTCAGCAGGAGGACTACGCCACAGTGATCTACACGAGTACGACCTCTCACCGCACAGTCCGCATCATCAATCAGCAGCTGGGTGAGACACAGCTGCATGTCGTAAAGAAATTAGTAGATATGAACGGGGACCCGCTGGAATTTCAGAGGGACATGGCATTTACCCTGCATGTCATGCAGAATGGGCAGGAGCAGTGTGTTACCCTGGATGCATCCAATGACTTTCAGGAAACCATCTGTGACCTGCTGCCAGGCTATACTATGGTTGAGGAAAGCGGATGTACAGGGTATCTGACCCGCTGGAGATTCAATGATGAGGGAGAAACCTCGGATGGCCGCTTTGATCTGCTACCGCAGGAAAATGAACTCGTCATGATCAATGAACTGCGTGCAGACACTGTATTGAAAATTGAAAAGTATATTCGTATGGAAAACGGACACCTGTGCAAGCCGGGCTGTGGTGAGGTTTATCAGGTTCGCGTTATCTCTGACAGCGATGATCGTCTGATTGAGCTGAGCGAGGATAATGACTACTGTGCCATGCTTTGCGGACTGCTGCCGGGCTATTACGATATCAATGAGCTGAGTGATCCGATGGAAGCGAATCCGGTTTATATCGTAAATGGCCGTGAGGAGCAGTGCTATGCCAATGTAGAGCTGAATGACTGTGAGCAGGCATCGGTTATGATTATCAATTCACAGCAGAATATGGGACTTTGTGAAGGTATGACCTCACCGCTTCGTATCTGCAAGTTTATTCGCAGCTGTGACGGCAGTGTTTCCAAGCCGTCGAAGGATCTGCAGTTCATGGTCATGGTCAGCGGCTGCGGTATGAATGAAACCTTTAATCTGAATGCCAGCAACAACTTCTGCGTGGATATCGCGAATTTGTGCAATGGGGAATATGTCATTGAGGAAGTGAGCTGTAATACCGATTATACGACAAGCTATGTTATCAACGGGGGAAGAGAGAGTACTAGCGCCTGTATCCGCATCAATGGTGACAATGCCTTCTGTGTGTCCGTCATCAATGAGGAACGCAATGCAGGTACGGTCAGCATCTGCAAATATGTGCGCAATGAATTCGGTGATTTGATTAAGCCGCAGAAGCATCAGTGCTTTCATGTAACCCTCAGCTCCTACTTCTGTAAACGCTGCTTCGAGCTGAATGCGGATAACGACTGGTGCATGTGCTTCGATGATCTGCGCTTCGGCAGCTATGAGGTGCGTGAGGATGCACCGTGTGAGTATGAGGTCAGCTATCAGGTCAACTGCGGACGGGAGTGCCGTCATGCCCGCTTTGTTGTCGATGACTGCTGTGAAAATGAAATCCGCATCATCAACAGTGTTGCGAAGAGCAGCTGCGGTGTTTTGAAAATCTGTAAATTTGAAGAAACACGAAGCGGTGAGCTGGTCAAGCCGGGGCGTGATGAGGAATTTGAAGTCTGTGTGGAAAGTGCCTGCTTCAAGGAAACGTATCTGTTAAAGGCCGGAAACAACTGGTGTGTCATGCTGGAGGGTCTTGCGGCAGGAGAATACCGGATTACCGAGCTGGACAGCTATGATTATGATGTTTCCTATATCGTCAATCAGCAGGATGAATGCGATGCCATCGTGTATATGGATGGGTCCAATCAGGAGGTCAGCATCATCAACCGCCGCCGCAACAGCGGTATGCTGAAGCTGCGTGGTGTTGTTCGCTGCTGCAACGGGGACATGCAGCGTCCATCCAGAGGCATGCTTCTGGATATCCTGGTCGAAGGTAGAGAGTGCAGTGAGCACGTCTGTCTGCGTGCGGAAAACAACTGGTGTGTGATTCTGGATCAGCTGCCGCAGGGACGCTATCGTATTGTGCAGAAGGATAATCTGGGCTATCGCGTCAGCTACGTCATAGACGGCAACGAGGAAAGCTTCGGCAATGTCGAGCTGGGACAGTGCGATGTGGAGGTTCTGATTGTCAATCAGGAAAGCGACTGCACAGGAAGTGTCCGCGTTACCAAGTATATCGAGGATGCGCATGGAGAGCTGTTCATGCCGTGTCCGCAGGATGAATTCCGCTTCCTGTTACAGGGACAGGGCTTCAGCCGCACCTACCGCCTGTGTGCACGCAATGACTTCTGTGTATATTTCGATGATCTGATGGAGGGAAGCTATGAAATCAGTGAGGTCGATGAAAACTGGAATGTCCGCTACCGCGTCAACGGGGAAAGCTGCGAGCGTGCCTGCTTTACACTGGGACGTGATGATGAATATATCGACATCATCAACAGTGAACAGCGGCAGGGCGTTGTAACAATTGAAAAACGCATACGGGATGGAAACCGTATCGTGATGCCGGATGAGGATGCCGTATACCGTGTGCTGCTCAAGGGCAAGAACTGTCATGAGGTATATGAACTGCATGCCGGCAATGATTTCTGCATCTGCCTGAGCAATCTGGCCAACCAGCATTATGAGCTGCGTGAGCTGGGCGGCGGTAAGCATGTATATGACATCAACGGGGAATTGCATGAGAGCTGCTACTTCCTGTTCGAGGGAGAAAGCATGCATGTTACGATCATCAACGAAGAGGAGCGCTGCGGCTGTATGCTGCTGGAGAAGCGTATCGCGGATGCAGACGGTAACCTGGTCATGCCATCCTATGGTGAGTCCTTCTGTGCCATCGTGGAAAGCGATATGTGCACACAGAAAATCGAGCTGAACAGCGAAAATGATTTCTGTGTCCGCCTGTATGATTTGCCGCAGGGACATTATGAGGTACGTGAGGTTCCATGCGAGGGCTATGAGGTCAGCTGGCTGATCAATGATCTGCCGTGTGCGTCTGCCGTCGTGGATGTGTGTGATGAGGATGTCTGCATCACCATGGTAAATACACCGTGTCCAAAGGGCTGCATCCGTGTTGGTGCACTCATGGAGGAGGACGGCGTTCGCCGTGATCTGTGTCCGGGCGAAGAGGTACGTGTGGAAATCGTCAGCGAGCATTGCAAGGAAACACTCTGCCTGAACAGCCGCAATAGCTTCTGCGATGAATTGAAGAATCTGCAGCCGGGCTCTTATACACTGCGTGTGCTTGATGCCGGTGCGGTTCGCTTTGAAATTGAGGAGTGTGTATTCGAGGATGTTGTCTGCATTGAATTAAACGGGGAATGTGTAAGCGTCTGTGCTGTGATCAAGCAGCCGCGCCGCGCCGACATCACCGTTACCAAATGCATGGAAAACGGATTCAAAGAACGCTTTAAGCCGGAACGAAACGACACCTTCCGTATCCAGCTCCTGCATGATAAGGAAAAACAGGAATGTGTTCTGGACAGAAGCAATGACTGGACAGCGACCTTTTGCAGGCAGCCAAACGGCGCCTATGAAATCCGTGAGCTGGGGGATCATGAGGTCCGTTATCAGATCAATGAGGAGTGTCCGAAGGATAGCGGATACTTTGAGGTCAGGGATGAAGCTGTAAACATTACCGTGCTGAATGCAAGCGAGGCTATGGCGAAGCTGCATCTGGAGGCAGTCGTCAAGAATTGTGAGGATGATCTTACAGCGCCGTCAAAGGACATGGTGTTCCATATGCAGGTCAAGGGGAAGCATATGGATAAGACCTTCGTGCTGAATGAGCGCAATCACTGGCATCAGGCGGTGGAGCTTCCGCAGGCGGAATATCAGGTTATTCAGAAGGAGGATCCGCAATTCAAGGAGCTGTATTATCTGGTGGATGATGCACGCGAGTGCGATGGTACAATCGTGTTATGCAGTGATGTGCATGTACAGTCTGTCAATGTAATGAAATGTGCATTGGGAAGCATCACGCTTTCCAAGTACATGCGCGATGCATCCTGCGGCTGTCTGAAGAAACCGCAGCAGGAAGAGGAGTTTGAGGTGGACGTCAGGGGAGAAGCGTTCCATCAGATCATTACGCTGAACTCCTGCAACCGCTGGAAGGAAACGCTGGAGCATCTTCCGATGGGGGTATATGAGCTGCGTGAGCTGAATACAACGCATGATGTCAGCTATATCATCAACGGGGGTAAGGAAGCAGAGAGTGCTGTCATCAATGTGGAAGCGGAGAACGTGGATGTCAAGGTAATCAATGAGGAGAAGCAGCCGCATGAGGGAAGCATTGAGCTGTGCAAGCTCATTCGTGACACTGAGGGGTGTTACCGCTATCCATCCGAGCAGGACAGCTTCTGGGTACGCATCAAGGGAGAAGAGGAAACAAGCAGAGTTCTTCTGAATTACGCAAATCACTTCTATGCCAGCCTGCGCAATTTAAAGGACGGCTGGTATGAAATCATCGAAGAGAGTGGACAGGAGGGTGTTCGCTATGTCGTCAATAATGCGGCACCGCTTGCAAGGGGAATCGTTCATGTCATGCAGAATGCCAATACGGTGAATATCATCAATCCGCAGGGGACAGGAAACACCGGCAGCATCACGTTGAGCAAATATGTAGAGGATGCACAGGGACTGCTGAGCAAGCCGCAATCAGGCAGCTATCGCATCCATGTTTCCTCACCGGGCTATAACGAAATCTTCACATTATCCTCCAGAAACAGCTTTACGGAGACGATTGGACCGTTACCAAGCGCAACCTATGTCATCGATGAGCTGGATCATGAGGATGTCAGCTATATTATCGACGGCGGTTCTCAGGTGGATCGCGCCATTGTGGCAGTGAATGGCACTGCGCATCAGGTACAGGTCATCAATCGGGAGCAGGTAGCGGAAAGCGGCAGCATCACCATGGCCAAATATATCCGTCAGGATGGTATGCTGATGCGCCCGCAAAAGGATGCGTCCTATGTCTTCCTGGTATCCGGGCCTTCCTATAATGAGCTGATCACACTGGATGCCTCCAACCGCTGGATGCGCGTGCTTTCGGATTTGGCAGCAGGGGATTATGTCATCAGCGAAACGACGACGATGGATGCTGTCAGCTTCATCATCAACGGGGGGAATGAAGTGGACCGCGGTATCATCCATGTGGCAGGTACCAGCAATACCGTTCAGATTATCGATACACCGCAGGCATCCGGCAGGGGCAGTATACAGCTGGATAAATATATGCGCCGCAATCAGAATCTGGTGCGTCCGGATGAGGATTTTGTTTCCACCATTCATATCTCACGACCGGGGTACAATGAGGTCTTTACATTGAATCGTGAAAACAACTGGTCGCTGCTGGTAGATGCTCTGGAGGATGGCGTGTACGTCGTGGATGAGGTCGATGACCGCTATGATGTGAGCTACATTGTCAACGGTGCAAGTGAGGTTAACAGCGCTATTGTCAATGTGGAGGGCAATGTCAGTACCGTACAGATCATCAATACGGTGAAGGAAGTCTTCGGCAGTATCCGCATCGAGAAGTTCATGCGGGTAAATGGCAAGCTGGAACAGCCGGCACAGGATTTTGTGACTCGGGTACATGTATCCAAGCCGGGCTACAATGAGGTGTTTACCCTGAATGCAGCCAATCACTGGAGCATCCTTGTCAAGGATCTGATGGATGGCTGGTATGTGATCGATGAAGTGGACAGTGATGATCAGGTCACATATATTATCAACGGCGGCAGCGAGGTCGCAAACGGCATCGTGCATGTTGAGAAAAATTCCAATGAGGTGGCAATGATTGATGCAGCTGGGGGAAGCGGGGGCTCCATCACGCTCTCAAAGCTTATCCGCAACGCCAGCGGACAGCTCGTTTTGCCGAATGATACCCAGCGCTTTGTTGTTGCGGTAAGCGGTGCGGGAATGCAGACAAGCGTCGTTCTGCAGAAAAGCAACAGCTGGAAGACCACACTGCGTGATCTGGCAGCGGGAACCTATCAGATTTCTGAACAGAAGCCGGGCGGCTATGAGGTGACGTATATTGTAGATGATGCGCAGGAAAGCTCCACTGCTACGGTGGAGGTCGGCCGTGATGCGCACAATGTCAGCATCATCAACGCCCAGCGCAGCAGCTATGGAAAGCTGGAAATCACAAAATTCATCAAGCAGGCAAACGGTACGCTGATCCGCCCGGCGGATGGCGACCAGTATGTTGTGGAAATCTATAATATGACGACGATGCGCCGTGTGGAATTGAACTTCGGTAATTCCTTCACCTATGTGGTCAACGATCTGCCGAAGGGGACCTACAGCATCCGGGAAATCAATAATGATCAGTTCATCACAACCTATCGGGTAAACGGGGGAGCGGAAACCGATAGTGCTACCATCACCATGGGGGATGCTGTCAGCAATGTTGTGGAGGTTATCAATGAGCTGATTGTCAACCGCAGTACGATTGAAGTATTCAAGTATATGCTGGACGATGACGGCAACTATCTGCCGCCAAGTGCTCCGGACACGTTTAGATTCCGCATTCGCGGGGAAGGAATCGATCAGGTGTATGACCTGAATGTGGATAACAGCTGGCATCAGTCACTGACAACGTATCCAAGCGGTGCCTATGAGGTGCAGGAGCTGGATTCCTCCTATCCGGTACAGTATCTGATCAATTCGCCGGAGCTTGTGGATGAGGCGAAATTTACCGTACTGCCGGGAACAACCGTAGTGGTTGGTATTATCAACCGTACCAGTGGTGTACAGAACGGTTCCATGGAGCTGACCAAGCGGGTTCGCAACGCACAGGGGGAATTGCAGCGTCCGGCGGATTCCCAGTCCTATGTCATGCAGGTGTCCTCCGATTCCTTCAACCGTTTTGTGACGCTGGATAAGGACAATGATTTTACGGCGCTGCTGGAAAATCTGCCGTATGAGACTTATCAGATTCAGGAAACCAGTGGAAATGGAAGCGTCAGCTTTCTTATCAACAATGAAACGGAAACGACACAGGGCATACTGGAAATCATCAGCGATACAAGGAATGAAGTGACAATAATCAATACAGAAACACAGGCGTTTTATCGCAGCAATGCGGCAAATACCGTGAAAATTGTAATTGAATAAGAAGGGGAAAAGACCTTGAAAACAGGTCTTTTCTTTCATTTTGTATACATTTTCTTTCATGTAGTGAAAATAAGCGGTGCAAACTTTTCAATTCCCAAAATAATTACAAAATTCCCTTGAAATCCAACGAAAAATTGCTTAAAAATCCTAGTAAAATCAAAGATAAAGTTTTATAATAGAGAAGTAAGTTATGCAAGGAGGAAAACAAATGACTAAGAAATTTATGTCAATGGACGGTAATACTGCAGCCGCACATTGTGCGTATGCATTTACCGAACTATCTGCGATCTACCCGATCACTCCATCTTCACCAATGGCTGAGGTTGTTGATCAGTGGGCTACACAGGGTCGCAAGAATATTTTTGACAGTGTTGTAAAAGTTGCTGAACTTCAGTCCGAAGGTGGAGCAGCTGGTGCAGTACATGGTGCTTTACAGGCAGGATCTCTGGCTACAACCTTCACGGCTTCCCAGGGTCTGCTGCTGATGATTCCAAACATCTACAAGATGGTTGGTGAGTGTCTGCCAGGCGTTATCCACGTTGCAGCTCGTGCACTTGCTACAAGAGCACTGAACATCTTCGGTGACCATGAAGACATATATGCATGCCGCCAGAGCGGTGTATGTATGCTGGCTTCCCATTCTGTACAGGAAGCTATGGATCTGGCTGGTGTAGCTCATTTGGCTGCAATCAAGGGGTCCGTACCATTCATGCACTTCTTCGATGGATTCCGTACATCTCACGAAATTCAGAAAATCGAAGTTATGGATACAGATGTATTCAAGGAACTGGTTGACAAGGAAGCTCTTGCTAAATTCCGCAAGAACGCTTTAAATCCTCACACAAACCCGGTAACACGCGGTGGTGCTGAGAACGACGACATCTTCTTCCAGGGTGTGGAAGCAAGAAACAAACACTTCGATGCAATTCCTGACATCGTTGCTGACTACATGAAGAAAATCAGTGAAATCACTGGTCGTGAATATGCACCGTTTACTTACTATGGTGCAAGTGATGCAGAACGTGTAATCGTTGCTATGGGTTCTGTAACAGAGGCTGCTAAAGAAACAATTGATGCACTGACTGCTGCCGGAGAAAAGGTTGGTATGATCAAGGTTCACCTGTACCGTCCGTTCTCTGTAAAATACCTGCTGGCTGTACTGCCGGAAACAGTTAAGAAAATTGCTGTACTGGATCGTACAAAGGAAACAGGATCCATGGGAGAGCCTCTGTATCTTGACATCCTGTCTGCACTGAAGGATAAAGACATCGAAATCATCGGTGGACGTTACGGTATGGGGTCCAAGGATACACAGCCTTACCACATCAAAGCTGTCTTTGATGAACTGAAGAAGGATGAAATGAAGAACAGCTTTACCATCGGTATCGTTGATGACGTTACCAACCTGAGCCTGGAAGCAGATTCCAACTTCCACGTTCCAGCTGACTACACTTCTTGCTTATTCTGGGGACTGGGATCAGACGGTACGGTTTCTGCAAACAAATCCACTGTCAAGATCATCGGTGACAATACAGATCAGTATGCACAGGCTTACTTTGCATATGACTCTAAAAAAGCCGGTGGTGTTACCCGTTCTCACCTGCGTTTTGGAAACTCTCCAATCCGTTCCACTTACTATATCGGTAACGCAGACTTCATTTCCTGCTCACTGGATGCTTACATGTTCAAATATGACATGGCGAAAGATATCAAGGAAGGCGGAAGCTTCCTGTTGAATACTACCTTCTCCAAAGAAGAAATCGTTGAGCATATGCCGAACCGTATGAAGGCGCAGCTTGCTAAAAAGCATGCAAAATTCTACATCATCAACGCAACTAAAATCGCTCAGGAAATCGGTATGGGACGTAGAACCAACACGATTCTGCAGTCTGCATTCTTCGCACTGAATGAGCAGATCATGCCATACGATACAGCTGTTGAGCTGATGAAGGCAGCAGCGAAGAAATCCTACTCCAAGAAGGGTGATGCTGTTGTACAGCTGAACTACAAGGCAATCGATGCCGGTAAAGCCGGAATCGAAGAAATTACGGTGGATGCAGCTTGGGCTGATCTTCCATTTGATTCCAGCCGTAAGCTGACTGGTGACGAATATTTCGATAACCATGTTGCAGTAATCAACGGTCTGGAGGGCTATGATATGCCTGTCAGCGCATTCACAGGAGACTTCCTGCTGGATGGCTCTATCCGTAACAACGTAGCATTTGAAGAAAAACGTACCATTGCAGTACAGGTACCTACATGGCACCCGGAAAACTGTATCCAGTGCGGTATCTGTAGCTTTGTATGTCCGCATGCAACAATTCGTCCGTTCCTGTTAACAGAGGAAGAGGTTGCTGCAGCACCTATGGAATTTGAAACAATTACACCAATGGGTAAGGGTGTTGAAAACCTGAAATATCGTATCCAGGTTACTCCTGCAAACTGTGTAGGCTGTGGTCTGTGTGCGGTTGAGTGTCCTGGTAAAGCCGGTAACAAGGCTCTGGAAATGGTTGACATCAACGAAAAGCTTGGTGAAGAACCACTGGCAGATTACCTGTTCAAGCATACAGAATACAAGACTGAATTCTTCCCGGCTGATACCGTTAAGGGATCTCAGTTCATGATGCCTTACTTCGAAGTAAGCGGAGCTTGCCCTGGCTGTGGTGAAACTCCATACTATAAGCTGGTATCTCAGTTGTTCGGTCATGACATGCTGGTTGCGAATGCAACAGGATGCTCTATGATCTACTGTTCTTCCACTCCTTCCACTCCATTCGTAAATGACAGCAATGGTGAGGGTGTTGCATGGGCGAACTCTCTGTTCGAAGACAATGCGGAATTCGGATATGGTATGGCTCTGGCACAGAACTATAAGGAATCAAGAATCCTGAAGACAATGGAAGACAACATGGAAAATGTTGAGCCTGCTCTGAAGGAAGCATTTGCTAAATATCTGGAAGTACACGGTGACCGTGATGCGGAAAGAGAAATCGCTCCGACAATCAAGGAACTGGCTGCTAAATCTGATATCGCTATGGTAAAAGAACTGGCAGACGTTGACCTGGTTTCCAAATCTATCTGGATCGTCGGTGGTGACGGATGGGCTTATGACATCGGTTACGGCGGATTAGACCACGTACTGGCAAACAACCTGAACGTGAATGTTCTGGTTCTGGATACTGAGGTTTACTCCAACACTGGTGGACAGTCCTCCAAATCCAGCCAGGCTGCATCTATCGCCAAGTTCGCTGCAGGTGGTAAGACAACTGCGAAGAAGGACCTGGGACAGATCGCTATGGCATACGGACACGTATATGTAGCTGCAATCTCTATGGGAGCAAATAAAAACCAGACACTGAAAGCACTGAAGGAAGCAGAAAGCTATGATGGACCATCTCTGATCCTGGCTTACTCTCCATGTGCGGAGCACGGTATCAAGGGCGGACTTGCTAACCACCAGAGAACACAGGCAAAAGCTGTTGAGTGCGGATACTTCGATCTGTATCGTTATGACCCAAGAAAAGAAACTCCTCTGACAATCGACTCCAAGGAGCCTGATTACGAGAAGATGCTGGACTTCATGATGACAGAAACTCGTTACAGCCAGCTGCCTAAGGTAAAAGGTGAAACAGCGTACGAAATGTTTGAGAAAACAAAGAAAGACGCTATGAAACGTCATAAGAGATTACTTGCAATCGCAAAAGAAGAAATGTAAGAAATCATAAAAAGGATTGGATACGTCCAGTCCTTTTTTTCAAAAGAAAGAGGGGATGCACATGAAACTGCCTTTTCGTGATAAAGACGTTATACGATCCATACGACCCTGGATTTACCTGAGTACCTATATTCTTCTGCTTGGATTTCTCCTTGTGCATCTGCAGGACTTGAAAAACGGCTTTGATTTTGTATTATCCGTGTTTAAATCCCTGCTGTATGCCATTGTCTTTGCCTATGTTTTAAATCTGCCAATGAAGCATATTGAGGGCTTTCTGCTTCGCCATACAAAGCAGGATTCCTTTCTCCAAAAGAAAAAACGTGTCATTTCCATGATACTCACGTTTCTGCTTGCTCTGATTTTAATCATTCTTATCGGCAGTATCATCCTGCCTAGCATTATCGATTCTCTCATATCCCTTATGGAAAATCTAACCTCCTTCTTTACGAATATTGTGAAGAATATCGATGAGGTGCTGGCATATTTCCATATTGATTATCGAATCGAGAATATTACACAGGTTGAGCAGTTCATTCAGATGCCATGGGAGAAAATCGTTACCAACGTAATCAATCTGCTGTCCGGCAGTGCCAGCGGGATTTTATCAAGCGCTACCGGCTTTGTTTCCAGCTTTGCTGTCGGCTTTACGGGCTTTATGTTTTCCTTGTATCTGCTTAGCGGGAAAGAAAACTTCATACGCCAGATGCGCAAGGTGACAGCGGCCTTTCTCGGATATGGAAATTCAAAGATTGTTTTCCGCTATGCTGCACGTGTAAACCGGATATTTTCCAGCTTTATCGGCGGGCAGCTGACGGAGGCCTGTATTTTGTGGGTTTTGTATTATATCTTCATGCGGCTGTTTCAATTCCCGTATCCGGAGCTCATCTGTACACTGATTGCCGTTTGTTCCATGGTTCCGGTATTCGGCTCCATGTTTGCGATGAGTGTCGGAGCGATTATGATGCTGTCCAAGGATCCCTTACAGAGTGTATGGTTTATCATATTCTATCAGATACTCAGCTACTTTGAGGATAATGTCATTTATCCCCGTGTGGTTGGCAATTCCGTGGGACTCCCCGGTCTCTGGGTGCTGCTTAGTATTTTTGTTTTCGGGGATCTGTGGGGTGTCTTCGGTATGATTATGGCAGTACCGACTACAGCATGTCTGTATGTTTTCTTTACGGAATATGTGAATCACCGTTTGCGGAAGCAGAGGCTGATTGTAACAGAGGAAACCGTGTATCAGGAGGATGAAGAGGAGCATTCTGCATAAGATAAGGTTTGTGGAATCGGTATGCAAATCATCTCATTTCCGTCACGCAAAAGGTAGGAATTTCCTGATTTATCTGCTATAATTACATCAGTTTGAAAGTCAGGTGACACGGTGGCAAAGCAAAGAAAGAAAAAAAGAGGAATCAATCCGATTCGACTGCTGATCGTGGTTGCGATGGAGTTTCTGGTCATCCTGGGGCTGCTGATCATATGCGTGAAGGTTTTTCCGGACAATCCTATCCTTGCGCCCTTATTCAGTAAAAAGGCAGAGACACCCGTTGTTGTTCTTGATGCCGGACATGGCGGCTATGATGCGGGAAGTACCTTTGAAGAGCTGTATGAAAAGGATGTTACACTTGCCTTTGTAAAGGATATCGGTGCACGTCTGGAGGCAAACGGCTATCCGGTTCTGTATACAAGAAAGAGTGATGATGTATCCTGGCCGGCTAATGAAGTAGAGGATCTCAGTGAACGTGTTCGTATATCCAATGAGAGTGATGCCCGCCTGTTTGTTTCTATACATACCAATGCCGCAGAAGTCATAAATGGCTCCTATGGTTATGAAATTTGGGGGAAAATGAAGGAGCCGAGGGTGGAGGCTCTGTCGGAAAATATTTTAAAGGAGCTGGATTCTCTGGGCTATTCTCAGAATCGGGGTATGAAGGACCAGGATCTGTCTCCGATTCAGGTGCTGCAAAATAATAAGCTGCCCTCCATTCTGATAGAAGCCGGTTTTCTCGCCAGTGAGAACGACCGTCTGTATCTGATCGATGATGCAAAACGGAAGGTTTTTGCGGATAAAATAGCGGATGGCATTATCAAGACATTGGAGGATGAAAAGAAATCAAACAGCAATCCATGAAGCGTGGAGTGATTCCCGCAATCATGGATTGCTGTTTATATGGAATTTCGTCATACTATAGATAGAGGAGGGATGGAGTATGAACAAAGAGCAGTTTGCGGAGAAAATCATCAGACTGCGCAAAAAGAAAGGGTATACGCAGGCGCAGCTTGCAGAGCTGTTGAATGTCAGCAATAAGGCGGTATCACGATGGGAGACGGCAGAGGGTTATCCCGACATCACACTGCTGAAGCCGTTGAGTGAGGCGTTGGGAATCAGCTGTGATGAGCTGCTGGGTGATACAAAGGGCTACAGTGATTTATCCCGCTATGATCTGCAGCGCTATCTTCCCTATGGCCTGACCCTGCTTGCACTGCTTCTGTATTATGTGTTTTTAAAGCTTCAGATTTCTCAGCTGCTGTCCTTTGCGGCGTTTCTGGGCATGATGGTATTCAGCAATGTGCTGATGATACAGCATACGGATAAAAGGGCTCTGCCATCACTGACACGCTGGAATCTGCTGCTTGCTTATTTTCCGCTTGTTTCCTTTCTGCAATATCTGTATATCCTGTATCTGTTTCTGCAATTGGGCTTTTCCAATATACTGGAGATTTTGGCAATGCAGACAGAGGAATTCCACCCATACAGCTTTTTTGTGAGCGGTTATGAAACCGGTGTTACCATATATCTACTGATGTATGTGGCAGCCCTGCTTGTGCTTGCGGTAGTGTATGGCTGCTTACGGCATACGTTCATTATGCGCTATGATATCAGCTGGAACGGCTTGCATAAAGGTGTCCATGGAAAAGAACAGGAGGAAAAGAATATCCTGTTTCGAAAATGGTCAGATAAAGGAGAAGCCGTTTTACGCATTGTGATGCCGCTGGCAGCTGGTTTGACACTCCTTGCTTTCGGTATCCTGCTGTTTCAGGAATATCGTTCTCTGATAACACAGTTTCATAATTCTGTTCCACCGGATTTCTCCGGTAATGATTATGCTTTAACAGTTTCCAATGAAGTGCTGGGCGCATGTCGCGGAAAGCTGCTTTTGCTTCTGTGCGGCTCCTGCCTGTTACAGCTGCTTGCGATTATGAAAAGCAAAAGAGTGCTGTATTACATTTCCAATGTCAGTGTGTTGTTCCTATACGGCGTGATTACACTTTTATTCACAACGATTGTGGATCGTTTCTATATAAAGCTTCCATTTGCATTTGCAATACCGGCGGGCATCGGTATGATCATGTGGTATTGCCGTGATATCCTGCAGAAAAAAGGAAAACATGGGACAGGGAATAAAAAAACATAGAAAAACATAATATCCAGCGGCTACTCACTTGCGGTGGCTTGGAAATAAAAGAAATTAAAACGATCAATCTCACTGTTTTCAGTTGTCATTGATCGTTTTACGTTTGTACAGTCTATTGATACTGATTAAGAATCCGAGTCACCTTGATCTGTTCTTCTCTCCTTGATGAGGAAAGAAATCTGATAGCCTTCTCCAATCAGAAGCAGCCCATAGATGATTGTGAGAAATAGCTGCTCATTTTGAAAAACACTGTAGGCAATCGGACTGAGGAACGCAAATACATCTGGCAGCCAGATCAAAAGGGTATAGACAATAACTGCAATTGTATTCAAAAGCAATACGATTCCGTCATATTTCTCCATAATATTGCGTATATAAAAGAATAAAAATAGCGTACAGATGACAGCTGTCAGCGTAAGCATATCCGTATACGTATCATACTGCATGAGGGATGCAGCCTGTATTCTCCAGCGTTCCTCCAGTATGCATACCGCAAGTATCAAATAAGGAAACAGAAACAGAATTGCTCGTTTAAGGGTAGACATAATATCGCCTCTTTCTGATTGTTTTATACAGTATAACATACTTTTCTCTTATATGGTATACGGAAGAAATTCATTAAAAGCTATCACAGTGCAGCAAAAGATAGCGCTACCACTGGAAAAAAGGGGCTAAATAAGGTACAATGAACATAAGAAAACAGGGGAGTGAAGCCGTAATGAAAGACGTTGTTCATATTATCGGGCACAAGAATCCGGATACGGATTCCATTGTATCGGCAATTGCATATGCACAGCTGAAGCAGAAGCTGGGAATCAATGCCATTGCCTGCCGTTTGGGAGAATTGAACCCGGAAACGGATTTTGTTTTGAAAAAGTTTCAGGTGCCGGAGCCGGTGTATATTCAAAATGCAAGAGTGAAGCTGTATGATGTGCCGTTTGATGAGCCGCTGCTGCTGAAAAAGGATGATACGATAAAGGAGGCGTGGGACCGCATGGGGATGCGTTCCACCAGTGCATTGTTCGTTGTGGATGAAGCACAGAAGCTGATTGGTGTTGTTTCTCTGTCGGATATGACAAATATTTTGATGAGTGACAAGGGGGAAAAGCCGATTTCCCTTATGAAGAACACCTCCTGCGAGAATATCCGCAAGGTTTTGCAGGGCGAGTTTCTGTATGAATGCGATGCATATCGGACGAATGGAAGAATCCATATACTATGCAGCCGCAATGCGGAATACAGCGATATCAGCTATCGGGATAGCATCGTCGTTGTAAATGATGATTTGAAGCTGCAAAAGCGTGCGTTGAGTGATGGGGCCGGCTGTATGATCCTGGTGGATGTGGATATCATTTCCCAGGGAATTATACGCATGGCGAAGGAAGCAAACTGTACGATTATCAAAACACCGCTGAATATGTTTCAGGTAGCCCGCAGCATGTATCGCTCACCAAGTGTGAAGCTGATTATGAAGCGTAAAATCATCAGCTTTAACAACCATGCCTATATTGATGATGTATACAAACAGATGTCGAAATCCAGATTTCGTTCCTATCCGGTTGTTAACAATCAGGGCGTGGTGCTGGGCTCGATTTCCCGCTATCACCTGTTGAATTATCAGAAGAAAAAATTCATCCTGGTCGATCATAACGAGCTTTCTCAAAGTATTGATGATTTGAAGGAGGCGGAGATTCTGGAGGTTGTGGATCATCATCGCATCGGTGATGTGGAAACGACAACACCGATTCGTTTCCGTAATGAAATCATTGGCAGTACAGTTTCCATTATTGCCCGTATGTACAAGGAAGCGGGTCTTGTTCCAGAGGTTAAAACGGCAGCGATTATGTGCTGTGCCATTATCAGTGATACAATGAATTTCAATTCACCGACAACGACACCGATCGATAAGGAGCTGGCAAGGGAGCTGGCTGCGATTGCCGGAATTGAGTTGGATGCCATGGCAAAGGAAATGTTCGGAGCTGTAGCGACGATTAAAGGCAGAACCATGTCTGAAATCCTGTATAATGATTTCAAGGAATATAATATTGATGGAAAGCGGATTGCCATCGGTCAGATCAATATTGCGGATGAGCAGGAAATCGTGAATGTACAGGATGAAATCCGTGCCTATATGGAAAAAATAAATGAAATCAATAAATTTGATCTGCTTATGATGTGCTTTACGGCCGCTGATGGCAGTGGAAGCAATCTGGTGTTCATCGGTACTCTGAGCTATCTTGTGGATGAGGCATTCAAGGAGGATATCATGGATGAGCTGTATTTTGTGGATGGCGTAATTTCACGAAAGAAGCAGATTATTCCAACGCTGTCCAAATGTCTGGAAAGCATGTAGGAATGCGGGAGGGCGTCCTTTAGGGAAAGGAACTCTCCTTTTTCTTAAGGGCTGCAGCGTTTACGATTTAAACGAGAGCCGTGCAGCTTTGTGCAGTACGCGGATAGCTTGGGGACTTGCACGCAGGAAAGCACAGAAAGACAGCGATACAAGGGAATACAGAAAATCCCCGTCCTCAAAAAGAAACAGACGCTTCTGATTCCAAACAGAAAGCAGTCGTCTTTTCTGTGCAAAAAAACAAATAGAGCTTGTGCGAACCTGGGGTTGATTGCTCTATTTGCTTTCATTACATCTGGACGCAGTTTTTACCGTTTCGTTTTGCGATATACAGTCGCTGGTCCGCCTCATTAAACAGCTCCTTCAAAGTGGCATGAACCTGGTTCTGATAGCAGCAGCCGATGCTGATGGTAAAGTGTATGGTGCCGGTATCTGCCGGTATTGGACAGGCTTCACACGCATAGCGGATTTCCTCAGCCAGCTCATACAGCGTATGCTTGCTTAAAGAATCGATCAGAAGGATAAACTCCTCTCCCCCGAAACGTGCTATGATACCATGGCGCTGCATCTGTTTCATTAGTGCGGTTATCTGTTTGATAACAGCATCTCCCTGCATATGTCCGAAGGTGTCATTGATCTGTTTGAAATCATCGATATCCATCATCAGCACACCGATGGAATGGCCGGATTTCTTTGCATTTTCCAGCATATCCTCACCTAATTGCATCAAGGCACTGCGATTATAGATGCCGGTGAGATAATCGTAGCTGGATTTTTCCAGTGCATCCTCAAACTGACGGACATTATGCAGCGCAATGGCAATGTAATCTGCGAACACCTGTAATAAGCGTTGGTCAGTGCGGCTGAAATTCTCTATCTGATCTGATTTCATGCAGAACAGTGCAAGCATATCCCCCTGATAGGTGATAGGCTGTAAAAGCATGGAACGGGTATGTGCCTCATACAGGGAACCGAGACTGACGGCTGTCTCTTCGTCTGCGGAAAGTTTAACAGCTTACGCGAAGTATATTCACGTGTGCAGGCTTCGAGAATGGGGTGTTCGGACAGAGGATAACAAGTGTTGGAAAAAGAGCGAAACCGCTTCTGAGGCTCTTCATACAGCAGAATATCCCAATCATCAAAGGAGAAGATACGGGCGGCATGCTGTTCGATGACCTCAATGAGCTGCTTCCTGTTTAAACAGGAGGTTACCGTCTTTCCGAATTCAGTCATATCCAGCAATCGATCATACAGCACCTCATAGGAAAGCATACGGTTCTTTTCCCAGACGTCTTCAATTTCCTGCCGGTACATATCATCAATAAATGCGGTATAGGTAATCATCAGCTCATGCGCTTTCTTTTGATACGCATAAGCTTTATCATATTCCTTCAGTCCTTCAAAAACGAGCGCGGTTTCTTCCAGTATCTGCCGCTTATAGCCGAGTACCTCATCCTTGTGACTGAGCAGATGCAGATAAGATTCCTTTGCCTTCTGATAATCCTTTTGATACAGGTGATAACGGGCCAAGGACAAGTGGACCTCATTGTTATCCAGATGGTCATTTTTTGAAAAATCATAGGTTTGAATCAGGCGTTCATACCACTGTCTGGCTTCTTCACGGCGATCATCGAGTATGGCTGCTTCCATAAACTGCTTGTTATAGATGTCGGAATCATAATATTCACTTTTTTTCAGCTCCGGCATGTAGGTTTGCAGCAGCTTGCGCATCTTATCGGTTTCTCTTGCACTTAAATATAGATTGGAGAGCAGATAAATGGTTACAATAAAATTACTGCTTCCGATGAAATCGCGCTTTTCGAGTGTTTCCTCTACCTGCTGAATGGCTTTTTATAAAGGCCGAATTCGCGCAGAATGATAGCACCGTTATTCAGAAAGGCTGCATAATAAGACATGCGGCCGCCTTTTTCCGCCATGGGCATCGCGGCAGCGATTTCCCGATAGGCCGCTCCGTAATCCTCCTTCAGAATATTGGCAAGAACAGCATTGTTGGCAACGGTAAGGATACCGTCGCGCTCCTTGTAATCCGGCATTTTCATAAACAGCTCTCTGGCTTTCTCATTATAGGAAATCGCCAGGTCGATATCCTTGGAGTAGGTTGCATAAAACAGCATGGCATAGCCCAGAGGAACGGCATATGCATAATTCTGCTCCTTTGCAATATCCAGAAAGCGAAACAGGATAGGGTCCAGCTCTGTTCCCAGTCCCAGCTGCTCCAGCACCAGCTTTTTGAAATTTTCACAGATGCTTTCATCCTGCTTCAGGCGTTGTAAATAATCATCAAATGTTCTTTGGATTTCCTCTTTCATGCGATCACCCTCATATTATTTTGAAATGTTATATATATATATTAAGAATGTATATCCAAGAGAGAAGTATTTAAGTAAAATTCGTCCTTTTTACCATTCAGATATTATAAAAGTCACTACAGGTATTAGAAGGTGTGGAAAATCATTCATTTTGAATGCAATTATGAATGAACTGTTTTCTGAAGGTATTGTATCATATTTAAATAAACTAAAGGTCTATTTTTGATTGTTAATTTTATGTTTATTTTAGTTTTTGAAAGGTAGTTTTTTAGAAAAATCAAGATTGACAACGGTTACAATTGCGATTATAATTTAGTTGAAATATTAGGGTTGTAACTTCTTTGAAGGCTTTTCCTAAAAATTCGTATGAATTTTTTTGGTGTCTGATAAGAAGTTTTTTTGTGTTTTATACGAGGAGGTTAACTATGAGAGGATATCAAACATTATTTGGAAAAGAAGAACAAAATTATCTATTTCCTTTTTTCTGGCAACATGGAGAAAAACACGAAATATTAGGAGAATACATTGATAAAATTTTTGAGTCAAAAATGAAGGCTATTTGCGTAGAAGCTAGACCGCATCCTGATTTTGTAGGAAGTAAATGGTGGGATGATATGGACTATATCATTAAAAAGCTAAAGGAGAAAGATATGAAAATGTGGATATTAGATGATTCTCATTTTCCAACAGGATATGCGAATGGAAGAATTGTAAAAGATTATCCTGAATATTTAAAACTATATATAAATTGTAGGCGTTATGATGTGCATGGACCAATTCCTCAAGCTAGAATTGATTTAAAATTATTAAAAGGAAGAGTTTGGGATAAACCAGAAACAAATATTAATGTTATTGGTGTTTATATGGCAAAAAGATTGCATCAGGAAACAGAAGAAGGAGATCCTATTCAGGCTGAAACATTGACAGATATTACTGATAAGATGAATATGTCTAATCGCTTATTAACATTAGATATACCAGAAGGAGCTTACAGTATTTTTGTGGTATTTGAAACGAGGAAAGGATTAGAGGATGCTACAAAAGAATATTTGAATCCATTAGTTAAAGAAGCAACTCAGGTTTTAATTGATGAAGTATACCAGCCTCATTATAACCATTATAAAGTGGAATTTGGAAAAACTATCCTTGGTTTATTCTCTGATGAACCTCGATTTGGAAATGCGAAAGGTACGCAATGCTCGATTGGAAAAGACATGCCACTTCCATGGAGAAAAGGATTAGATAAGGAATTAAGTTTTGATAAAAAATATTTTCCGCTTTTATGGACAAAAGCTGATGGAAAAGAGTCTGAAATAAGATTCTTATATATGGATTTAATTACAATGTTATATAATGATAATTTTACTAAGGTTTTAGCAGATTGGTGTGAGAAACATGGCGTATGGTATTTAGGGCATAATATTGAAGATAATGGTGCTCATGCTCGATTAGGATATGGAACTGGTCATTATTTTAGAGGACAAAAAGATATGCATGTTGCTGGAATTGATGTTATAGGAACTCAAATTGTGCCAGGTATGAATTATCATCATGACGCATATAGCACTGGGGGAAGCAATGGTGAATTTTATCACTATGCTCTAGCAAAACTAGGAGTTTCAGCAGCACGTTTGGATCCAAAAAAAGAAGGAAGAGTTATGTGTGAAGCTTTTGGTGCTTATGGTTGGAACGAAGGGTTAAAGACAATGAAATGGATTGCTGATAGTTTGATGGTACGTGGTGTGAATTACATCGTACCTCATGCATTTAATTCAAAAGAGTTCCCAGATTGGGATTGTCCTCCACACTTTTATGCTCATGGACATAATCCACAATTTCGATATTTCAATGTGCTAAATCAATATATGAATAGAATAATGTCTATTTTCCGCAATGGGACAGATCCTTCGGTGATTGGTCTATTTTATCCTGCAGAGACAGAATGGGCAGGAGAATATACTCCAGTTGAAAAAGTCGCAAGAGAATTAACAACACATCAATTATCTTTTAATATTGTTTCTAGAGATTATTTAAAAGGTGCGAATATAAAAGAAGGAAAATATTTTATTAATAAAACGGGATTTAAAGTACTTATTTTCCCATTTGGAGAATGTATTCCTTCAGATATACTGAAGAATTTAGCGAGTTTGTTAAAGAATAATATTTCAATAATTTTTTTGGAAGCATTACCGAAAACAATTCTAGGAAAATATGATTTAAATGATTGGGATTATGTTAAACAAAAGAGTATAGTTATTCCTACGTATGAACTAGAAAAATATTTAGGAGAATATCAATCAATTCAGTTTGATAAGGAAGTAAATGATTTGGTGCTTGGGGAATATATTAGAGAAGATAAATTTATCTATATGTTCTTTAATGAAAATGTTAATAAAGAAATTGATGTAAATATGACTTTTAAGGAGAAAGGATCCATTTATGAGTATGATGCATTTGAAGATACTTTATATGAAGTAGATTCTAGCCACCTTTCTTTAACACCATATCAATCTAGGATTTATATAGTCTCTCAAAATAAATTAAATGCTGAAAAAAGAAAGCAAATTTTTGATTATTATGAAATGGAGTTGCCATTAAAGTGGAAAGTGAAATATGTAGATAGCTTATCTTATCCTAAATTTCAAGATGTATTGAATATGGATTCGTTAGGTTTTATACATTTACTTAAAGGATATGAAGATAAGGCTGGAACAGTACAGTATTCTTCAGAAATAGAACTAACAGAATTACGACATACTATTCTTAATTTAGGAGATGTATTTGAGACTGCTCAAGTATTTGTAAATGGACAATCTGTAGGTATAAAGATATGTAAACCTTATATATATGATATTACCAAATACTTAAATAAAGGGAAGAATCAGCTATGTATTGAAGTTACTAATACGTTAGGTACACAGGTTAGAGATTCCTTAAGCCATTATTTACCAATTGAACCCTTTGGGATTTATGGCCCAGTAAAATTAAAAATAGAAAAATAAAAAAAGTTTTGACAGCACTTACATTTTGTTGTAATTTATTCTTGGAAAAGATATCAATAGGTTTGTAACTTCTTCGAAGGCTTTCCCTAAAATCTTTTAAAGGTTTTTGGTCTGCATAGAAGAAGTTTTTTTGTTGGAGGAGGAATTGATATGTTTGGTTTATTTAAAAAAGAAGAATTTAAAATCGTCGTACCGGTAGATGGAATGTTAATTCCATTAAACGAAGTACCAGATCAGATGTTTTCACAAAAACTTATGGGAGATGGTTTTGCGGTAATCCCAGAAGGAAATATAATTGTTGCACCTTTAAGCGGTGTAGCAGAAAGTGTTTTTCCTACAGGACATGCGGTTGGAATTAAAACAAAAGATGGAATCGAATGTATTGTACATATTGGTTTAGATACAGTGGAATTAAATGGAGAAGGCTTTAAACCATTAATCAAACAAGGAACTAAAATTAAAGCAGGAGATCCAATGATTGAAATCGATAGAGAACTTATATCATCTAAGGGATATAGTGTAACTACGATGGTTGTATTCCCATTAGGATATAGTCATGAATTTGATTTAGGAAAGAAAACTGTTAAAAATGGAGAACAGTTGATATAGACATAATGAAACAAGTATTCAATCCTTATTTACCTAGTTGGGAATATGTACCAGATGGAGAACCACATGTTTTCCAAAATCGCCTGTATGTATATGGATCACATGATCGATTTAATGGAACAAGGTATTGTATGGAACCATATGTTTGTTGGTCGGCACCATTAGAAGATTTATCTGATTGGACATATCATGGAGTAATTTATACAGGAAAAGATGATATACAAAATGATACAGGTGAACGTTTAATGTTTGCGCCTGATGTAGTAGAACATAAAGGGAAATACTATTTATACTATGGTTTAGATACAGCAAATACTATATCTGTAGCTATTTCTGATAAACCAGAAGGACCATTTTCTTTCTATGGTAATGTACGTCATAAAGATGGTGAAATATTAGGGTTAAAAGAAGGAGACGAACAGCAATTTGATCCTGGTGTATTTAAAGACGAAGATGGAAGTGTTTATTTATATTCAGGATTTTCATCTACTCCAGAAGTAATTGAAAGAATAAGAAAGAAAATAGGTAATTCAGATATAGATTTACATATATCAACTTATGGGAATTTAGTTATACAATTAGAAGATGATATGTTGACAATAAAACATGAGCCAAAAAGATTATTGCCAGGAGTTAGCGACTCTGCAGGTACTGGATTTGAAGGACATGAATTTTTTGAAGCTTCATCTATGAGGAAATTTAATGGAAAATATTATGCTATTTACTCTAGTGTAGCTGGACATGAATTATGTTATGCTATGTCAGATTATCCAGATAAAGGGTTTGAGTATAAAGGTGTTTTACATTCTAATGGAAATCTAGGGATAAGTGAAAAACCTTTATATTATTATGCTAATAATCATGGTTCTGTTGTAGAAATAAATGGAGAATATTATGTATTTGGACATAGACATACAAATTATACGCAATATCAAAGACAAGGTGTTGCAGAAAAACTTTATATGAAAGAAGATGGCACTTTCGATCAAGTTGAAATGACTTCATGTGGTTTAAATAACAAACCATTGCTTGGAAAGGGATGTTATCCAAGTTATATTGCTTGTGTACTTCAATCTAAGGATGGTGCATGTAAAGAAGATGTTTCTATTGATCGAGAAAAACATCCAGCAATTACACAAGATGAAGAAAGAACAGCTTATATTACAAATATTCAAGATGGAACTATTATTGGATATAAATATTTTACGTTAGATAAATTAGAAACTATTTCAGTAGAAGTAAAGGCAACAGATAACTGTATACTATCTGTAAAAACGGATATGGAAGAAAAAGATATAGCTGTTATTGAAGTGAATGCCTGTGATTCATGGACTCATTTCTGTGCAAATGTAGATGTACTGGATGGAACTCACGCATTATATTTTGTATGTAAAGGCAAAGGAAAGCTAAAATTTAAGTCTTTCCAGTTGAATTAAGTATAAATAACTTAATTAAATTAATTTATTGCAAATTAATACAAAAATTAAGTTAAATTTACTTAAATATTGTATTGACAACGCTTACGAAATTGATTATTATATAGATGTGAAATCAAAAGTAGAAATTTGCTAGTACTGGGGTTGGAAAAAAATGAAAGTTATTCGAAATATCAATAACAATGTAGCAGTTTGCTTAGATGATAACAATCATGAAGTAATTGCTTTTGGAAAAGGAATTGGCTTTCAGAAAGCTCCATACGAAATAGAGTTGGCACAGATAGATCGAACCTATTACAATTTAGATTCACATTATATCGCATTGTTGAATGAACTACCTGAAGATATTATGGAAGTTACTACAGAAATAGTTGATAAAGGAAGTGCTTATCTAGGTATAGAGTTAAATAAAACATTTTGGTTTTCACTTTGTGACCATATAAATTTCGCGGTTGAAAACGCTAAAAAGGGGCTTATAATAAGTAACCCTATGACGAATGAAATCCGACATTTATATGAAAAAGAAATGCTTTTAGGAAAATGGGCGGTAAAGCACATTGCTAAAAAGCTTTCAATTAGATTACCTCAAAGTGAGGAAGGAAATTTAGCATTACATTTCATTAATGCAATGCAAATGGTTAAACAGTCACAAGAGGAAGATGATATGGAACATTTTGTTGAAGATATTACAGATATTATTGAAAGCGAAATGAATATTATCATCGATAGAAATGATTTCAGTTATTCAAGATTTGTCACGCATCTTAAGTTTTTGCTGAAACGTTCACATAAATTGAATGAATCAATTTCGGACAACGTAAAGATGTATGAACAGGTTTACAGCAATTATCCTGAAATAAGGGGAGCTATTGCGAAAATAAAAGAATATATTATAGTTGAATTAGATATAGAACCTAGCAAAGAGGAATTGTTATATCTAATGATACATATAAATCGCCTTTGTGCAAGAGATGGATTGTAACCGTAAAAAGGGCTTTACCTGATGCATGTTGGTAAGACATAACTTTGTTGTTGTTTTGCTAATGTATCAGGTTTTTATTTTGGCTAATACAAGATAAAACAGCGCGCAAATTATCTTGTTGGCATATATAAATAGCTATATGAGAGAGAAAGGAAGGAAATAATATGGCAAAATATACTGAATTCTGTAATCAGATTTTGGAAAATGTCGGTGGGAAAGACAATGTATCTGGTGCAGTACACTGTATGACAAGATTACGACTAAATGTAAAAGACAGATCAAAAGTAAATGTAGATGCTATTAAGGGAATTAAAGGTGCAATTGGGGCACAATTCTCTGGCGACCAATTCCAAATTATTATTGGACAGCATGTATCTGATGTTTATCCTGAATTTTGCGCAATTGCTGGTATTGGGGCTGTAGAAGCAATTGATGAAAATTTGGATAAAGAACCATTTAATATCAAACAAATACCTAAGAAAATTTTAGATTATGTTTCTGGTTCTATCGCTCCTATTATTCCAATAATGATGGGTACAGGATTCTTCAAGATGTTCTATGCAGTTCTTGGACCAGATTTATTAAATGTAATGCCAAATGAATCACAGTTCATGCAAATTCTTTATATAGTAGGTAATACTGGTTTCTATTTTATGCCTGTATTCGTTGCATGGTCTGCTGCTAAAAAATTAAATACTAGTATTCCTTTAACTTTATTGATGGGAGTATTGTTGATTGATCCAAATATTTTGAATATTGTAACTGCTGGAGAACCATTTAACATTTATGGATTCATTCCAATGCAATTAAATAATTATTCGCAATCTTTATTACCTATCTTATTTGTAGCTTGGGCAATGAAATATGTCTATCAGTTCTTCACAAAAATTATGCCTGCTTCAATTAAAGTAATTGGTGTACCATTCTGTACAATTGTTGTAATGGTTCCATTAATGTTCTGTGCTTTAGCACCTATTGGTAACTGGATTGGTATGTTATTATCTGTATTCTTTGAAACATTATATAACGTAGCTGGACCATTAGCTGTTGCGCTAATTGGAGCATTCTGGCCTTTCTTAGTTGCGACAGGTATGCACATTGCAATTATTCAGATTGCAATGATCAATATTACAACTCTTGGATTTGACCCTATCGTTTTAGCTGGCTCTAACATTGCAAACTATGCATTAATGGGTATGGTTGTTGCTTACTTCATACGTACAAAAGGTGAAGAAAAACAGATGGCTGGAGCCAACGTCGTTACATTAATTGTTGGTGGTATTTCTGAGCCTACACTATTTGGTATCTTACTGCGTAACAAAAAAGCTATGATTACACAAATCATTGGTGGATTTATTGGCGGACTTGTTGGTGGTTTCCTAGGAGTAGCTGTGTATACATTAGGTGTAGCTAACTTCTTAACAGTATTACAGTATGCTGGTGGTCCTGGTTCTAACTTTATTAACGCATGTATTGCTTGTGCAGTTGCATTTGTTGCAGCATTAGTAGTTGGTTTAGTAATGGGATTCGGTTCAACAAGTGATGGATTAAAGAATTTCAAAGGGAAGAAAGCTTTGAAAAAAGCCTAGAAAAATAAGGTTCAAGGTAATCCCTTGAACCTTTCATCATTTTATACAGATTGACGAATAATTAAATTTGTATTCATTTCAATTTTAAGATGAGCAGTATCTTTTTCCTCAATGACAGTAATTAAACGTTTTGCTGCGACAGTTCCCATATAAGCTTTCGGAACGTCGATTGTAGTTAATGGTGGATCTACATAGGTAGAATAAGGTATATTGTCAAACCCAACAATGGATATATCTTCTGGAATTCGATATCCTTTCTCTTTAAATGCTCGCATTGCGCCTATAGCGATTTCATCATTATCCGCAAAATAACATGAGGCAAGAGGTTCATTGCGATTTAATATTTCTATCATATCGGCATAAGCTCCATCTAATGAAGGAGAAAGTTGATGAATAATGGATTTAGAAGTAGGTAAAGAGTTGTTTCTTACTGCATTAAAGAAACCTAAAGATCGTTCATTAAAATTAACAATTTCATGAGTTGAATGTAAATAACCAGGTTGTTTATGATGCTTTTTAATTAGATAATCTGTTGCAGTTTCAGCACTGTCAACATTATTAATCGTAACACAATCAACTTGTAAATTAGGGAAATACGAATCTAATAAAACGATAGGAATATTTAATTTCTCAAATGGAGTAAATTCATTTCTAGTCATAGTCGTACCTAAAAGAATTATACCTTCATAATCATAGGTTTGAAGAGACTGTACTTTTTCCTCAATATTATCTAAATCATGAATATGGTGAACATATAGCTGATAACCATTTTCTTTGATTGTAGATTCTACACTGGTAGCTAGTTCAGTAAAGAAAGGTGTATCAAAAACAAAGTTTTTATGAAAAAAGATAAAAGCAATAGTATTTGATTTATGTTTTTTTGAATTAATTCTAGAAAAGTCATACCCCATTTCTTTTGCGACATCGAGAATTTTATGACGCATTTCAATACTTACCCCTGGTTTGTTGTTTAATGCCATAGATACGGCAGCTGCGGAAATACCTAATTTTTCAGCAATTTGTTTAGCAGTTATTTTCATAGTTACACCTCAATAAGAATTAATCTAATTATATCGAAAATTTAGATAAAAAAGAAGATATTAAGTGAAATTAAGGAGATTAATGATGATAAAAGAAGTTAAATATATAGCGAATTCTCCAAATAGTTATCCTTTTGCAAGTGCATCTAGATATATTGATTTGGAAGCTTTGGGTTATCAAGAACAAGAATTTTTTATAAATGGAACAGCTAATGTATATCGAAGTGTCGGAAATACAGGACAAGTAGAAATAGAATCTAAAGATGTTGAATATGTAAATCGTATCATTGTTCGTTCCCCAATAGATCCAAATAAAGCGAGCGGGAATGTTGTTGTAGAAATTATAAATCCAACATCATTTATGGAAATTGATCGTATGTGGGTTTTGGGATATCAGAAATTTATACGTGATGGAGATATTTATGTAGGGATTACAAGTAAACCTAATACTATCGCAAAATTATTAGAGTTTAATTATGAACGTTATAAAGATTTATCGTGGCCTAATCCTAAGAAAGGTACTCCTTTTCCATTTACGATTGAAGATGTGGTAAAAAAAGGTTTAATTCCAGACATTGATAATTCTTATGAGCCAGGATTAATATGGGATATGCTGACTGATTTGGCATGGTTATTAAGAGAAGATAATTCATTAAATCCGATTGCAGCATACAGACATGATTATATCTATTTAACAGGATGGTCACAATCCGCATGTTATTTATTCCGATATGTAAATAGTTTTGCTTATCGAAAAGAAGTAAGAAGAGATGGACAGGTATTTGATGGGTATTTAGCTGCAGGAGGTGTACGTAATTTAATTATTCCTGTAAATCAGTATGAATCATGTGTGAATTATGATTTTCGACTAAAACGTATTGAACATATGGAACAGCCATATATTTCAATTCAGACAGAGAGTGAGAATGGTAATTGGGATGCTTTCCGCACGAAACGTCAAGATAGTGATTATCCTTATTTTATGTATCGAGAATATGAAGTGACAGGTGCTAGTCATGATACAATGTTCAGCTATGTTAATTATTATAAGGATGATGCTGATTTAAGAAGAATAAATAAACTGCCTAAATACATTGGAAAGCATGCATATGGAAATGATTATCCTTCTCAGATATTATTTGCGGCAGGATTTAAAAATTTGTTTCGATGGGCTAGAGATGGAGTAGGTCCAAATCATTGTGAGAGGATTCCAGTAGATCATAATGGTAATAATCGAAAAGACGCATTTGGAAATACTTTAGGTGGATTACGAACCTGTTTATTAAATTATCCTACTGGAAGATATCATAGCTGTAGCACTATAGAACCAGGAAAAAGTTTCTTGGATGCATCATCTGATCAAGATCCATTGTTTGGATTTCAAGAAGCATTTAGTGCATCACTTTTAAAAGAATTATATGGTAGTTTAGATCACTATAAAAAATTATGTGAAGAAGATACAAAAGAACAGATTTCCAAAGGTTTTATATGTAAAGAAGATGGAGAACAACTAGTCGAAATAGCAGTAAATCTTGCGAAAGAAAGAGGGTTAGAATAATGGAAAAAGTTGAATGTTGGAAACCAATTATTCTAACGTTGAAAACAACTAAGGAATATAAAAATCCTTTTTTGGATTGTATTATAACTGCAGAATTTACAAGTCCACATAATCAGAAAATTATTCGTGAGGCTTATTGGGATGGAGAAAATATTTATCGAGTTTCTTTTGCGCCTACAGAAATAGGGATTTGGAAATATAGCTTTTTATGTGAAGGTGAACCTGAAATAGATAGGAAAACAGGAGAGATTGAATGTGTTCCTTATAAAGGAGAATATGCTATTTATCAGCATGGTTTTCTTAAAATCAGTGATGATCATCGTTATTTTATATATGCAGATGGAACTCCATTCTTTTGGCTAGGCGATACTCATTGGGAGTTTGCTTATAGAGAAAATTGGGATAAATCAAATCATTCAGATATGAAAAGTATGTTTAAGGGAATGGTAGATCGGCGAGTAGAACAAGGATATACAATATATCAAACAAATCTAAGAAGTGATGCCTTAATGGGAGGCGATAGCCTATATTGGAAAGAACCAAATATACCTAATGTTGAATTTTATCAAAATGAACTAGATCGTCGTATGCATTATATAGCAGAAAATGGTTTAGTGAATGCGTTAGGCTTTGCATGGTTTATGTCAATAGAAAATCAGGTAGAAAAATATCAGAATCTTGCAAGATATGTTATTGCTCGTTATGGTGCATTACCAATGGTATGGACACTTGCAGGAGAAACTGCCGGATATGATAAATCAAAACAAAGGTTCTATATTGATTCTTGGAGAGAAGTTGCTTTAGTTGTTCAGAAATTAGATAGTTATCAACATCCTCGAACAGCTCATTATACTAATGAAAGACCATTTGCTTCCTATTATCAAGATGAAGATTGGTTTGATTTCACTTTAAATCAAGCAGGTCATGGAGATTTTGTGGTAAGTGTAGATGACTATAAAGCATTTTTAAAAGAACATAATAATAAACCATTTGTTGAGGGTGAAGCTTTTTATGAATTCTGTTCAACATTAGAAGAGAATGGGACTCGTATGTGTACTGATGATATGGTAAGAAGAGTAGCCTATTTGACCATGCAAGCAGGTGGCTGCGGCTACACTTATGGAGCTCAAGGTATTTGGGATAATGTTTGGGAAAAAGGGGAAGAAAATAAAATGGTAATTTTCAACCAATATGATATACCGTGGTATGAGGCGATTGATGGTATAGGCGGATATCAAATGGGCTATATGAGAAAGTTTTATGAAGATCAGAAATTTTGGGGATTGTATCCATATCAAACCAATAATGAGAGTATAGGAGATCCCTTTGGTAAGAAGATGCCTTTAATAAGTGTAACAAAAGATAAAAAACACTGGGTATTTTATTATCCTGAATCAACTCGTAAGAGTGGCAATATTAATGGCTTAAACAATGCAATCTATGAAATGCAATGGTTTAATCCTAGAACAGGGATTTATGATGAAAATATAAATGAAATTCAAATAGAAAATAAAACATGGAAAATACCGATGAAACCAGATAGGAAAGACTGGTGTTTGGTTTTAAAAGAGAAATAGGAGGATATATGGCAAATATAAAAATTGGTTTAGCTCCAACAAGGAGAAGTATCTTCTCAGCCCCAGCAGCTGAAGAATATGCAAATCTAACTAGAAAAAAACTAAAAGAGATGAAAATTGATTTTGTAGATGTTGATGATATTGCGAGTGATGGTTTATTGCATGATGATAAAGATCGTATTGCAATTCAAGAAAAGTTTAAAGCAGAAAAAATTGATGGATTATTTTTTCCACATGGGAATTTTGGTACTGAGTATGAAGTAGCTCGTTTAGCAAAAGAATTAAATGTTCCTGTTCTATTGTGGGGACCAAGAGATGAAAGACCTGATGAAAAAGGAATTCGTTTAAGAGATAGTCAATGTGGATTATTTGCGACTGGAAAAGTATTACGTCGTTTTCAAGTTCCATTTACTTATTTATGTAACTGTAATTTAGACGATCCTGAATTCGAGAGAGGGGTAAAAAACTTTATCGCTGTATGTAATGTAGTGAAAGCTTTCCGTCAAACAAGAATTCTTCAAATTGGACCTAGACCTTTTGATTTTTGGTCAACTATGTGCAATGAAGGAGAATTATTAGAAAAATTTAATATTCAGCTTTCTCCAATCCCAATTCCAGAATTAACAGCTGAGATTAAAAAAGTAAAAGAAGATAAGCTTGAAGTTGAAAAAACAATCGCTTATTGCAAAGAGCACTTTAATATTGTCATTCGTGATGATGAATTAGAAAACGTAGCGGCTTTAAAAGTAGCTATGCGTAATTTAGCAGCTAAATATGGATGTAATGCTATCGCAATTCAATGCTGGAATGCATTGCAAAACGAAATAGGAATTATGCCATGTGCTGCGAATAGTTTGTTAAATGAAGAAGGATTACCTGTTGTTTGTGAAACAGATATTCATGGAGCTATTACAGCAATAATGGCAGAGGCAGCAGGTATGGATGAAGCAAGAACTTTCTTCGCAGATTGGACAGTTCGTCATCCAGATAATGACAATGCGGAATTATTACAGCATTGTGGTCCATGGCCAATTTCTTGTGCTTCCTGTAAACCTACGATTGGATATCCACTGGCTTTTGATCACCCAGGTGCTGTAGAAGCATTAGCCAAAAAAGGGGATATGACACTTTGCCGTTTTGATGGAGATAATGGTGAGTATTCATTATTATTAGGAAATGCTAAGGGTGTTGATGGACCTTATACAAAGGGAACTTATGTATGGGTAGAAGTAAAAAACTGGAAGCGACTAGAAGCAAAAATAGTTGAAGGCCCTTATATTCATCATTGTGTAGGTATTCATAAAGATATCGTTCCAGTTTTATATGAAGCATGTAAGTATATTGGAATAAAACCAGATCTATATGATGATAATGAAGAAGATGTGAAAGCGTATATTCGAGGTGAATAAAATGGATAAATTAACAAGAAAAAGTTATGAATTAAGAAGAGATATTATTGAAATGATGCACAAATCAAAAGCGGGACATGTAGGTGGAGATTTAAGTGTTGTAGATATTTTAACAGTATTATATTATGACATTATGAATGTAAGTCCAGAAAATTTTAAGGATGATAATCGAGACCGCTTTCTATTGAGTAAAGGACATTGTGCTGATGCATTATTTATAGTTTTAGGTGATAGAGGATTTTTCAATAAACAGGAAGCAATTGATACCTTTTCACAATATAAATCAAAATTTATAGGACATCCAAATACAGAGGTAAATGGAATTGAAATTAATTCAGGTTCTTTAGGACATGGATTGTCTGTAGGCGTAGGTATGGCATTAGCTGCTAAAATGGATAAGAAATCATATCGTACTTATGTAGTATTAGGTGATGGAGAAATGGCAGAAGGTTCGAATTATGAAGCTATGATGGCTGCTCATCAATACAAGCTAGATAACTTATGTGCAACAGTAGACTTAAATAAATTACAGATTAGCGGCACAACTGATGAAGTAATGTCCAGTTCATCTATGGCTGAAAAGTTTGCATCTTTTGGATGGAATGTAATTGAAGTGGAAGATGGTAATAATTGTGAACAGCTTTCTAAAGCCTATAGAGAAGCTGAACAATGTAAAGGAAAGCCTTCTGTTGTAATTGCACATACAGTAAAAGGAAAAGGTGTATCCTTTATGGAAAATCAAAAATCATGGCATCATGGTGTGATGAGTCAAGAGCAATATGAACAAGCAGTTAAAGAACTTGAGGAGGTTTTATCATGAATACAATCACAAACAGACAAGCAATCTGCGATGTTTTATTAGAAAAAGCAAAAGAAGATAAAGATATAATAGTAGCTTGTTCAGATTCTCGAGGATCTGCTTCATTAACTCCTTTTTCTCAAGCATATCCTGAACAATTTGTAGAAGTTGGGATTGCAGAACAGGATTTAGTAGGGATTTCAGCGGGATTAGCTGCATGCGGTAAAAAGGTATTTGCTGCATCTCCTGCAAGTTTTCTTACAACTCGTAGTTATGAGCAAGCTAAAGTTGATGTGGCATATTCTAATACGAATGTTACATTGATAGGAATTAGTGGCGGTGTCAGTTATGGAGCATTAGGTATGACGCATCATTCTTGTCAGGATTTTGCCGCCATGTCTGCATTAACTGGAATGCGTGTATATGTTCCAAGTGATCGTTTTCAAACAAAAAAACTTGTAGAAGCTTTATTGGAGGATAAAGATCCTGCATATATTCGCGTTAGTAGATCTGCTACTGAAGATGTATATGATGAAAACATTAAGTTTGAGTTAAATAAAGCAAATGTATTAGGAGAAGGAAAAGATGTTTTATTAGTTGCTTGTGGAGAAATGACTCCATATGCAAAAAAAGCGATGGAAGAATTAAATCAAAAAGGAATTTCAACAGGATTAATAGATATGTATTGTTTAAAACCTTATGATACAGAAACGCTATTGAAACAAGCAAAAGATGTAAAACTTGTAGTTACTATTGAGGAACATGCTCCACAGGGTGGATTAGGAAGTGTGACTGCACAGGTATTATCAAGACATTGCCCTAAACGTTTAGTTGAACTGAGCCTGCCTGATGAACATTTAATTTCAGGAACTAACAAAGAAATGTTTGCGTATTACGGTTTAGACAATAAAGGTATAGTAAAAGCAGTGGAAGAAGCTTTATGAGTTATATTTTAAGCATTGACCAAAGTACGCAAAGCACAAAAGCTCTTTTGTTTGATCAGAAAGGGAATATTGTAAAGAGAGTAGATAAAAAACATAAGCAAATCATTAATGAACAAGGATATGTCTCACATGATCCTATAGAAATTTATAAAAATACAATAGCAGCAGTAAAAGAGTTAATTAATACTAGTAATATTAATAATAAAGAAATTAAAGCATTAGGTATTTGTAATCAAAGAGAAACAACGTTAATATGGGATGATGAAGGTAAACCATTAGCGGATGCAGTCGTTTGGCAATGTTCAAGAGCCAGTGAAATTGTGAAACGATATGAAGAATATAAAGAAGAAATATATGATATTACTGGATTAGTTCTATCTCCTTATTTTCCAGCAAGTAAGATGCGATGGTTAATCGAAAATGTGAAGCCAAAGGGAAAGTACTATTTTGGAACTATGGATACATGGTTAATTTATTGCTTAACAAATAAAATATCTTATAAAACTGATGCAACTAATGCTTCACGAACACAGCTTTTTGATATCCATACAGGAAATTGGTCAGAACGTTTATGTAATTTATTTGGCATTGATTTAAATTCTTTACCAGAAGTATGTGACAGTAACTCCTGTTTTGGATATACTGATTTTGAAGGTTATCTGGAAACGAAAATTCCGATTTATGCTGTCTTAGGTGATTCACATGCTGCATTATATGGACAAGGATGTCATAAAGAAGGGCAGGTTAAAACAACTTTAGGAACTGGATCTTCTATTATGATGAATATTGGGCATGAATATAGAAAAAGCAGCAATGGTTTAACTACATCACTAGCATGGAAAATAGACGGTGTTACGGAATATGTATTTGAAGGAAACATTAACTATGCAGGAGCAGTAATTTCATGGATTCAAAATGATTTAGGATTAATTAAAGATCCTAATGAAACTATTACCGCAATCAATAATAGTAATGCTGAAGATGAGACGGTATTAGTGCCAGCTTTTTCAGGGCTTTCAGCACCTTATTGGAATGAAGATGTTCGTGCAATGTTTTATGGAATGAGTCGAACAACGAAGAAAAATGAATTAATTAAGGCAGCGGTAGAAAGTATTGCTTATCAGATTACAGATGTATTGAATGCAATGGCAGGAGATAGTGGTATTGCTTTATCAGAAGTGAAGACTGATGGAGGGCCTAGTAAAAATGCCTATTTAATGCAATTTTTAAGTGATATGGCAAGAACAACCGTATTGGTATCAGCTCAGGAAGAATTATCTGCTATCGGCGTTGCTTATTTAGCAGGAATAACAGCAGGAATATATAGAAAAGAAGAAATATTTGCGCAAAGAGAGTATGGGATTTATCGTCGAAAAATGGAAATAGATACATGGAAAAAACATATGGATCGATGGTATAATGCCCTACAGACATTAATAAAATAATTTTATGAGGAGGGAATGTATGTTACAGGTATCAGACAATCGACAGTATTTATTGAAAGATGGAAAACCTTTCTTTTATCTAGCAGATACATGCTGGTCTGCTTTTACCAATATTACTGATGATGAATGGGATTATTATTTATATAAAAGAAAGGCGCAAGGTTTTAATACTATACAAATTAATATTCTGCCACAATGGGATGCATCAGTAACGGATTTAAATTATTCTCCATTTATTAATGGTGATCCTTATCAATTAAATGATGAATATTTTAATCATGCTAGACAAATGTGTATAAAGGCAAAAGAAGAAGGCTTTACCCTAGCACTAGTAGTACTTTGGTGTAATTATGTGCCTGGAACATGGGCATCAAAAATGATTCCTGATGGAATCCTGCCATTTGATTGTTTATCAAATTATGTAGAGAAAGTACATGAAACATTTACAGATTTGGAACCATTATATATTATCAGTGGAGATACAGACTTTCCGACAGATGAAACAATAAAATATTATGAACATGTCGCATCTGTTCTAAAAGGTTTAGCACCTTCTTGTTTATATACAACTCACATCAAAGGAAGATATTCTTATATACCTGAAACATTATACTCATATTTAGATTTAATATTTTATCAAAGCGGGCACAATGCAAAAGACCTAAGTATGCCTTATTCTTTAAGTGAAGAAATACAAAATAAATATCCTGGTAAACCAGTAATTAATTCAGAACCATGTTATGAGGAAATGGGATATTCAGGAAATATGTATGGAAGATGGATGCGCTATGATGTTCGTAGAGCGGCATATGTTAGTGTATTATCTGGCGCTTGTGCAGGGGTTACCTATGGTGCAGCAGGAATTTATAGTTGGCATAAGGTAAAAAAAGGTTTCGCAAGTTTATTAGGAGAAGGATTCGATATGCCTAAGTCATGGGAAGAAGCAATGTCTTTTTCAGGAGCCTGGGATTATGGATATTTAAAAACTTTATTTGAAAGTTTAGATGTTTATGGATTAACCCCATGCCAAGATCTCCTAATAAATAAAACTGATAATATTCGTGTAGCGAAGGTAAAAGAAGATTTATATTTAATTTATGTACCATCTAATACAAAAGTACGTTTAGTAAAAGATTTCTCAGGATGGAAGGTAAAAACAATTGATTTAATGAATCGATTTGTTGCTTATTCTGATTTTGAAGTAAAAGAAGGAAATACTATTATTTCTATGCATCCATTCCATGAAGATGCATTAATTGTAGTGAAAAAAGAAAGTTAGGTGAAAGACAATGGCATTTCAAAAAGATTTTCTATGGGGAGGCGCTACAGCCGCAAATCAATTAGAAGGGGCTTGGAATATAGATGGAAAAGGAATTTCTTGTTCTGATATTTGTACAGGAGGATCACATACAACACCGAAAAGAATTACTCCAGAATTAGAAGAGGGAACATTTTATCCAAGTCACGAGGCAATCGATTTTTATCATCATTATAAAGAAGATATTGCTTTGTTTGCGGAAATGGGATTTAAAGTGTATCGTTTCTCTATTGCTTGGACTCGTATATTTCCTACAGGAGAAGAAGAACAGCCAAATGAAAAAGGTTTACAATTCTATGAAAATGTAATTGATGAATGTTTAAAGTATCATATTGAACCATTAGTTACAATCTCTCATTATGAACTTCCATTTCATCTAACTAAAAAGTATAATGGCTGGGCTTCTAGAGAACTGATAGATCTATACGTGAAATACTGTAAGGTATTATTCACTCGATTCAAAGGAAAAGTGAAATATTGGCTGACATTCAATGAAATCAACAGTGCAACTGGTCCTTTTGGAGGATTCTTATCACAGGGTATCTTGAATGAAGGTACCAAAGATTTTATGCATCAGGTGGATATTCCACAATTACGATTCCAAGGCTTACATCATCAGTTTGTCGCAAGCGCAAAAGCAGTTAAGCTGGCACATGAAATTGATCCAAACAATAAAGTAGGCTGTATGATTTTATTTGCGACTATGTATCCATTAACTTGTGATCCAAAAGATGTATTAGCTTGTCAGGAAATGAATCATGTGAAAAACTGGTTCTGTGGAGATGTACAGGTACGTGGACAGTATCCAGGATATATGAAGAGATACTTCAAAGAAAATGGAATAGAGATCAAGACAGAAAAAGAAGATGCGGAAACATTAAAACAAGGATGTGTAGATTTCTATACTTTCTCATATTATATGTCAGGATGCAGTACAGCAGATAAGACAAAGGAACAGGCAGAAGGAAATCTAATCGGCGGCGTCAGCAATCCATATCTGAAGGCAAGTGATTGGGGCTGGCAGATAGATCCAGAAGGCTTGCGGTTTACACTAAATGAGATCTATGATCGATATCAGATATCGGTAATGGTAGTAGAAAACGGATTAGGAGCTTACGATAAAGTAGAAGAAGATGGAAGTATTCATGATACATATCGTATAGAGTATCTAAGAGAACATATAGCGCAGATGAAAGAAGCAGTAGAAGATGGGGTAGATTTAATGGGGTATACACCATGGGGCTGCATCGATTTAGTAAGTGCATCTACAGGAGAAATGGCAAAACGCTATGGATTCATCTATGTAAATAAATATGATGATGGCACAGGTGACTTATCACGTATAAAGAAAGATAGCTTTAACTGGTATAAAAAAGTTATTGCGTCTAATGGTGAAGAACTATAAAAGGAGGTTATCCTATGGGATTTTCTAAAGATTTTCTATGGGGAGGTGCAACAGCAGCAAACCAATGTGAAGGGGGATATAATGAAGGGAATAGAGGATTAGCAAACGTAGATGTGATTCCTCATGGAAAAGATCGTTTTCCAGTAATGTCTGGAGAGTATAAAATGTTAGAACTTGATAAAGAACATTACTATCCTGCATTAGAAGGAATTGATTTTTATCATCACTATAAAGAGGATATTGCTTTGTTTGCGGAAATGGGATTTAAAACTTTTCGTTTAAGTATTGCATGGAGTAGAATTTATCCAAATGGTGACGATGAAAAACCAAATGAAGAAGGATTAAAATTTTATGAGGATATCTTCAAAGAGTGCAAAAAATATGGTATTGAACCATTAGTTACAATTACACATTTTGATTGTCCTATCCATCTTATTAAAAAATATGGAGGATGGAAAAATCGCCAATTAATTGAATTCTATAAAAAATTAGTAACTACTTTATTTACACGATATAAAGGATTGGTTCAATATTGGTTGACTTTTAATGAGATAAATATGATTTTACATTTGCCTTTTATGGGAGCTGGATTAGTCTTTGAAGAGGGTGAAGATAAAGAAAAATCAAAATACATCAGTGCTCATCATGAGCTAGTAGCAAGTGCATGGGCAACAAAAATCGCTCATGAAATAGACCCTAATAATAAAATTGGTTGTATGATGGCAGCAGGAGATTACTATCCTTATTGCTGTAAACCAGAAGATGTATGGGAAGCAAAAATGAAAGATCGTGAAAACATGATGTTTATTGATGTACAAGCACGTGGTTATTATCCTAATTATGCAAAAAAACGTTTTGAGAAAATGGGAATTGAATATCCATGTCAACAGGATGATGAAAAGATTTTATTAGAAAATACAGTTGATTTCATTAGTTTCTCTTACTATTCTTCACGTTGTATAACTACAAGAGAAGATGTAAGTGAAAGTACAGGAAATGCGTTTAAAGGGACTAAAAATCCATACTTAAAAGAAAGTGAATGGGGTTGGCAGATAGATCCTTTAGGTCTAAGAATCACGATGAATACTTTGTATGATCGTTATCAAAAACCATTATTTATCGTAGAAAATGGCTTAGGCGCAAAAGATGAATTAGTGAAAAATAATCAAGGGGATTATACAGTAGAAGATGATTATAGAATAGCCTATCTAAAAGCACATATAGAGGCTATGAAAGCAGCAATAGAGGAAGATGGTGTAGAATTATGGGGATATACACCATGGGGATGTATTGACTTAGTAAGTGCTTCTACAGGAGAAATGAGTAAACGATATGGATTTATTTATGTAGATCGTGATGATCAAGGAAATGGTTCATTTAAACGTTATAAGAAAAAATCATTTGATTGGTATAAAAAAGTAATTGCATCTAATGGAGAAGATTTAGATTAAGGTTTTAAATCGTCTTCGCGACAGGGAATATAGCAAAAGATGTGTAAATAGTAAAAAGCGGGTAAGAATGTAGATACGAAACATACTTACAGGAGGAAAAATACTATGAACACATCTTTTATTTCGACAAAGCAGATTAAGGATCTTGTCAATGAACAAAAGTTTACATCTACACAGGACATCATGGAGTGTATGAAAGGCATGTTTGCGGATGTATTAGAACAGACACTGCAGGCTGAAATGGATCTGCATTTAGGCTATGATCGCGCTGAAAGAACATCTTGTGAAGGCAAGAAAAACTATCGCAATGGCACTGTGAAACGCACAATGAAAACACAATTAGGTGAAGTGGATGTGAACGTACCACGTGATCGTAACGGCGAATTTGAGCCGCAGATCATTGGGAAATATCAGAGAAATGCCGATGGCATCGAGGAGCGCATTCTTTCTTTATATGCAACTGGAATGTCCACAAGAGATATCAGAGACCAGATCAAAGGACTGTACGATGTAGAGATTTCAGAAGGACTGGTAAGCAAGATCAGCGAGCGCATTCTGCCCGAAGTAACAGAATGGCAAAACAGACCCTTAGAAGCCTTCTATCCATTCATATTTATGGATGCGATCCATTATAAAATCAGAGAAGATCATCAGGTCGTGACCAAAGCAGCCTACGTTGTCTTAGGCATCAATAACGAAGGAATGAAGGAAGTTTTAGGATTATGGGTAGGAGCCAGTGAATCTGCGAAATACTGGATGGGAGTGCTGAATGAGTTGAAAAGCAGAGGGGTTAAGGATGTTTCCTTATTCTGCGTAGATGGTCTTACAGGCTTCAGAGAAGCCATAGGAGCTGTCTATCCAAAGGCACGTATTCAACGTTGTATTATCCATCAAATTCGCAACAGCACACGCTTCGTGAGTTATAAGCATATCAAGGAGTTCATGAGGGATTTAAAAACTGTTTACCAAGCAAATACAGAGGAACAAGCATTGAATCAGTTATCAATTTTCAAGGATAAATGGGGCAAACAATATCCAACCGCGGTACGTAGCTGGGAAGAGAATTGGGATATACTAAGCACATACTTTGATTATCCAGTTGAAATCCGCAAAATCATTTACACGACAAATGCGATTGAAGGATTGAACAGACAGTTCAGAAAAGTCACGAAAACAAAGACGGTTTTTCCAAATGATGACAGTTTGAGAAAGATGCTTTACTTGGCTATTCAGAACCTCAGCAGCAAATGGACACAGAGATGTCGAAACTGGGATATGATTCAAAATCAACTTGCCATTATGGAAGCAGTAGAAGCATAATGAGTAAAGATAAAGGCATATAAAAAAATCAGTATAACCCTTGATGAATTGGGCATACTGATAATACATAAACAGATGATGATTAGACATGATTCGTCATCTACTATCTAAACCTGTCGATTTTTACTTACACATAATTCTTCACATTCCCCACTTTTGTGCCATAATTTCATAATCTTTTCCATAGTTGATACTATTCTGTCATTATTTTTTTAATAGGACGATTTTTTCAGCAGTCTTTGTTTAATGTTATTTTTTTCAAGAAATCTTTGAAGCGGACGAGTATATACACCAGTTGCTTCATAAACAGCACATACTTCACTCCCTGTTTTCTCAGAAAGCATTTCTATATCCTTCTTCAAATGATCAAAGCCTTCTACATCATGATTAATCTTATGAACTCCTCCAAGTTTTTTGTTATTCTTCTCAAAAAGAATATAGTGACTGCTTCGATCAGACACATCAATACTGATAATAGGTCCTTCCATTACTTGTTCCTCCTCATAAATATTATAGAGAATTCACTTCCTGAATCTTGTTCAATATAGTTTCGTTGTACATACTGACTGAATCATAAATGATCGTCGTTTTAGATATAAGCTTATTCATAAACAAGAATAGAAAGAATGACGTTTTTTTTAACTAACTCAAAGGTTTATAAAACAGTCACGTCATTTCTTCTCTATCGACTTTATTCTGTTTGTATGTCTACAAAAAGATAAAGCCAGGAATAATTATACACCCTGGCTTTCTATCATGAATATCAAATTTATAGTTGATTCTCTTTCCTACAGAAATTATTCTTTCTATTTCATATGGGTTATTCAATTCTATATTAAGCAGGTTGCTTTTCTTCCTGCTTTTATTATACGAAATCAGTATAACCCTTGATGAATTGGGCATACTGATAATACATAAGCAGATGATGATTAGACATGATTCGTCATCTACTATCCAAACCTGTCGATTTTTACTTACACATAATTTTTCACATTCCCTCGCAACATCTTCAATCCTATTGATGCTCATCAGATTTATTGGATGGCCCTGCTTCGTTTCGTAAATGGTTTTACCTATCTGAAAGATATGGAAACTTATTTTGAACAATCCTATCTTTCTATCCAATATCATAGCATTTCCATGCCTTATTATTCTTTGTCTAATCTTCTTGACTCTCTAGGGAGAAAAACTGATAAGGTTAACAGATTTCAGGAATTGCTTATCAAAGAGTCTTCTCATCAACTTGTTTTTGATGGTCATGTCATTCGTTCTTCTTCACACGAAAATGATCTGTCTGAAAATGGAAATAAGTTTCCCGTTCTAAAAGATCAACAAATGAATGTCCTTATGGCTTATGATATTCAGACGAACTGTCCCTTACTTTCAAAAATATATGAAGGAGGAAAACTTGATAAGAACAGCATACAGGATTTGATAAAGGAAGTAGAGCTGCAGAATGTCCTTTTCATCGTAGATAGAGGGTTTTACTCAGAAAAGAACATCGATTTATTTTCACAAAATGGAAATAAGTATATCATACCTCTATCACCAAATTTGAAGGAATATAAGGAAGCGACGAAAATGATGGAGTTGAATCAGGTATTTGCATATGAGCATTCAAAAAAGAAAAATGTAATACATTACGAACTAGCCATAGAGAAAGAGAATACTAATATATTCGTATTTAAGGATCTATCACAAAGCATACTGGAGCAGAATGATTATCTAAAAAATCTTGAACAGGGGAAAAAAGGATTTACAATAGAAAGATTTAATGAATTAAAAGAATATTTTGAGGTCATAGCAATTCAAACAAATTATAAAGACAAAGCAGGACAAGAAATATATGGACTATATAAGAAGAGATGGAAAATCGAGACTTTCTTTAACTATTTCAAGAATAATATAGATATCGATGCACTCCACTTAAACGATTATTATATGACAGTAGGACTATCATTCATAATGTTGATTGTAGGAATGATTCATCATGAATTTGAAAATAAAATGAAGGAGAAACAAATACAAGGCAGAACAATAGATGATATTTTAAAAGAAGGGCGGTTTGTAAAGATAAATAAATACAGAGGGAAATGGGATCTAGCAAATATAAAAAAAGATAGACGAGAAAATATGAGCAAACTCAACGTAGATTTCTCTAAAGTTTCAGAATTATAACAAATAGGTATATGAATATTTCAAATCAAGTGATTCATATACCTATTTTTTGAAATGTTATATATAATACAACATTCCTATTCCTTCGCATATGATTTTTTAAAAGAATTGTAAACATTCTGTAAATTCCTTTGACAAGGTTTACAGAAGTGCCACTTCCATGGTAAACTTATATGCAATAAGGGAGTAGTCAGCACAGAGCTTCTGTGTGAAGCCGGTCAACAAACCCGAAGAGTGTATCTCTTCTGGCCTGCATTCAGCGATTGACGAGACTTATAGAAATTTTCTATAGTCTCGTTTTTATTTTGAAAAAATGTCAAGACTATAGAAAAGAATCATAAACAGGAAAGTAGAGGTCTTGAGATTGAAACAGATGTATGAGAAAGACGTCGCCCAGGTAATGGAAGAGCTGGGGGCAGTAGAAACAGGTCTGCGCTGCGAGGAAGTCGCAGAGCGTCAAAACACCTATGGAAGAAATGAGCTGGAGGAAGTAAAGCCGGTGCATCCGTTTATCGTCTTCCTTTCTCAGTTTAAGGACCTGCTGGTTATCATTCTGATTGCCGCAGCTATCATTTCCATGGTAAGCGGAGAATTGGAGAGCACGATCGTTATTCTGGCGGTTATCACCATGAATGCTATTCTGGGGACCGTGCAGAGCATCAAGGCACAGAAATCACTGGATGCCTTAAAGCAGCTGTCCACACCGCATAGCCGCGTCCTGCGTGACGGCACGCTGATGGAGGTGTCCAGTCAGGAATTGACAGTGGGAGATATCCTGTTTCTGGAAGCCGGAGATGTTGTAGGCGCAGATGGACGGATCATTGAAAATCATTCCCTGCAGGTCAATGAAAGTGCACTGACCGGTGAGGTTGAGAGTGTGCATAAGGCCGTTGATACCATAACGGGGGAATGCGGTCTTGGAGATCAGAAAAACATGGTGTTCTCCAGCGGGCTGGTAACCTATGGACGTGCCCGCGTCGTTGTTACAGCGGTTGGAATGAAGTCGGAAATCGGTAAGATTGCGACACTGATGAATACAGCACAGGATCGTAAGACACCGCTGCAGAAGACACTGGATGATTTCAGTAAAAAGCTGAGTATTGCGATTATCGCCATCTGCATTCTTGTATTCGCCTTAAATGTATGGCAGGGGAATGCAGTTATGGATGCACTGATGTTTGCCGTTGCACTGGCTGTTGCCGCAATTCCGGAAGCACTGGCAAGCATAGTGACGATCGTGCTTGCCATGGGGACAAGCCAGATGGCAAAAGAGAATGCGATCATCAAGAACATCAATTCCGTGGAAAGTCTGGGCTGTGTGTCTGTTATCTGTTCCGATAAGACAGGAACCCTGACCCAGAATAAAATGACAGCACAGCAGGTATATCGGAATCATGAGCTGCTGCACGCCAACAATTTAAAGGAATCCTCACCGCTGGATCGTCTGCTGCTGCTTGGCTTTGCGCTGTGCTGTGATGCCACGACTAATGAACATCAGCGAATCGGAGACCCTACGGAGCTTGCTTTGGTAGATTTGCTGGAGCTGTATCGTATCGATGAACTGAAAACCAGAGAGAAATATCCGCGTATCGATGAGAATCCGTTTGATTCCGAACGGAAGCTGATGTCCACCCTTCATGTAATCGATGGGGAAAACAGATTGCTGCTGAAGGGGGCCTGTGATGAAATTCTGAAAAAAGCAACATATATACAGACGGAACAGGGCATCCGTGATATCACGGAGGACGATCGTGAACGTATCCTGAAAATGAATCATACCTTTGCGGATAACGGTCTTCGTGTACTGGGCTTTGCGACACGGCTTGTCGAAAAGGACCATATCGAGGTGGAGGATGAGAATCAGCTTATTTTCCTGGGACTGATTTCTTTAATGGATCCTCCGCGTGAGGAAAGCAGGGCCGCTGTTGAAAACTGTCAGCGTGCCGGTATCATTCCGGTAATGATTACCGGGGATCACAAGGTGACAGCACGCAGTATTGCCAAGGCACTTGGAATCTATAAGAACGGGGATCAGTGTGTGGATGGTACGGAGCTGAATGCCATGAGTGAAGAAGAACTGATGAATCGTCTGGAGCACATCCGTGTCTATGCCCGTGTTGCTCCGGAGCATAAGATTCGCATCGTCAACGCATGGCAGAAAAAAGGAAAGATTGCGGCAATGACCGGAGATGGTGTCAATGATGCTCCAGCCTTAAAGCAGGCGGATATCGGTATTGCAATGGGAATCACCGGTACCGAGGTCAGCAAGGATGCAGCCAGCATGATTCTGACGGATGATAACTTTGCGACTATCGTCAAGGCTGTTGCGACGGGAAGAAATATTTATGCCAATATCAAGAATGCGATCATCTATCTGCTGTCCGGTAACCTGTCCGGCATTATCTGTGTACTGGCAGCCTCCCTGTTATCTCTGCAGGTACCGTTTTTGCCGGTGCATCTGCTGTTTATCAATCTGGTGACAGACTCCCTTCCTGCTATCGCCATTGGAATGGAGCGCAGCACCAAGGATATACTGAAAGAGAAGCCTCGCAATCCATCCGTTGGTATTCTGACGCCGGCAACGATGAAGCAGCTGGGAATCCAGGGAATTCTGATTGCCATTGTGACAATGAGCGCGTATTTTCTGGGTCTGAAGGAAAGCTGGGCAATCGCAACGACCATGGCCTTCTCAACCCTGTGCCTGTCCAGATTGTTCCATGGCTTTAACTGTCGTTCTCAGCGTTCTCTGTATCGCATCGGTCTGTTTACAAATAAATATTCCATTCTGGCATTTGTAATCGGATTCTGCTTTCTGAATGCAATTCTGCTGTGGCAGCCGCTGCATTCCTTATTCTCGGTAACGACGATAACCATGACACAGCTGTTTACAATTTATGGACTTGCCCTGATACCAACAGCGCTTATTCAGCTTGGCAGAATGCTGAGACACCGCTAATGATAGATATGCAACCAAGCTCTAAGGCAGTGACCGTCCGGTCACTGTCTTTTTACTAGACCTGCTTCATAGCACAGAATGAAAAGGAGCGCAGCTGTTTACACAATTTATAAAAACATGAGATTCCCGACTTTAAACATGTAGTATTCCTGATTCAGTTACGTGCAACACATAGGCAATGCCGTCGTACAAAAGAAAAGGAATCCTTTGAGGGAGCCGGACATAGAAGCTATGCTGATAACGATCTCTGGGAACATGTCAGGTTCGGATACCCTAGGAAATATCTGGAGAAACTGATGGGAAGCCGGCATTTTATCTTTGCCAAATTCAGACATGGCTGTCTGGAAAGCGTGAATGTGAGAAAAGCCGTTGTATTCTTCGTACTTTTGAGCATTGAGCCCGCCTATGCATAGCAGGATACTGGTATGTATGAAACGCTAGAGGGGAATGCCAGTATAGGGCTACTTACGTTCCATATAACATGTCATATGGACTGCTTTATCATCGGTAAAAGAAGAACAGCTTGACAACATGTTTTCTGTTCCCTTTGCCGTCTGCTATTTACATTTGTAAAAACGGCGCTATAATTATAACCATTGGAGGAATGGTATTATGCCTAGAATTGGTAAACGAATCCTGAAATCTTCACTGGCAGTATTTTTATGCTTTCTTATTTATCTGCTGCGAAATGAGGAGGGGATAGTATTTTATTCCTGTATTGCGGCTGTGTTATGCATGCAGCAGGATACATCCAATACACAGCGTGTTGCGGCCAACCGTGTTGTCGGTACTTTGGTCGGCGGATTCTGCGGAATGCTTGTGCTGCTGTTTGAAAAGCATATCCTGCCGGGGAATACGCAGCTTATGCAATATGCTCTCATATCCTTTATGATCATTCCGGTGATTTATATTACCGTGCTGCTGAAGAAAACCTCAGCCTCGTATATTTCCTGCGTGGTGTTCATGAGTGTTACCGTATCGCACGGTGCCGATGTGAATCCCTATCTGTTCGCGATCAATCGTATGATTGATACTCTGATTGGTATTGCGGTTGCCTATGGTATCAACTGCATCCACCTTCCTGTACATTTGCAGAAGGAGACGCTGTATGTATCCACACTGGATCACACGCTGCTGCAGGAAAATGAACAGCTTTCTCCCTATACAAAGGTGAAGCTGCGTCAGCTGCTGGAGCAGGGGGCTGCCATCACTCTGGCGACGTCCCGTACACCGGCAACGCTGCTGCCCATACTGGAAGGCATTCCCTTGACACTTCCGGTTGTCGTCATGAATGGAGCTGCTCTATATGATTGCCGTACGCAGACCTATTCGCACAGTCGCTGCATGAAAAAGGAACAGGTGGCGCAGCTGCTGCAGCTGTTGGACGAGGAGGGAATGAATTGCTTTCAGCATGTCATCCTGCACCATATTCTGCATGTGTATTACAGTGATTTCCGCAATTCTCTGGAGGAGGAATATTATCATGAAATGCGCAGGCTGCCGTATAAGAGCTATGTGTACGAGCAAAAAGCACAGGCACATGCCTGTGTGTGTATAACGATTATGGATACCATACCACACATACAGCAGCTGTATACGCGGATGCAGCAACAAAGCTATGCGGCTGATTTACAAATCCATATCCGGTTCAGTGAAGAGCATCAGGGATATAAGGTATTGGATATATACAGTGTGGATGCTACAAAGCAGGCTGCCGTCCACATTATACAAAGAGAGAGCGGTTTTGAGCGTCTCTGCGTGTTTGCCTCTCATCAACGGGATGCGGCACTGATCAGCAGTGCAGATGAGGCTTATACCGTATCTGAGGGGGATGCGGATATGCAGGAGCTCTGCTGTGTGCTGGGAAGCAGGGAAAGGGACAGTGTGATACGTGAGATAGAACGAAGCTATCACGGCCGTCGAAAAAGAAAATAAAAAGCAGAAACGACAATGCCTTCCCTTCCGTATCCATAACAGGAAATGGGAGGCGATGTAAGCTTTCTGTTTTTCTTTTTACAGGAAAGGCTATCGACGAAGACTGAAAGAGAGGACTTTTCAGAGGTTGTTTTCAAGCTCTACACAGAAGCGGTATGCATTTTCTGGAAACAGCAGAATATCGCGCCCGTCGTAACAGTGAATGCAAACCTTATCCTTCGCATATCCCACATTGAAGGTATCCTGCTGCTTGACGCTTTCAATCTCATCATAGCGCAGAAATCCGCCCCTTCCATTCCACAGCGATTTATGATAAATCAATCCGCTTTCATTCAGGATATATTCATTGTGCGGCGTATAAAATCCATAATAGCAGATCATAAAGAGGATCAGCAGCGTCCCTGCGACGATACCGATTTGAAACAACGCGTCAAAGGATATCGGCAGTATGGATATGAAAATAATGGTAATGATGATAAAATTCACAATCTGCTTACGGGAGCGAAAGTGAATTTCCCCCTGATATATCTCCTGTTCCATGGCCTGCCTGCCCCTTTGGTAAACTCTGTTTGCCCCCAGATAAAATATAATGAAATACAAGGGCCATAAAAATGTCGTAATGCGGAAAAAGAGTACATCCGCATCTAACAGCAGCCCGCATACGTGCAGGGCATTCATAAGCAGTGATGGAGTGAATCCGAGTGCCGGAATGACAAGAATTTCAAAATTGACATCAATGCCGATAACCTGCTGATAACAGGAGCGAAGCAGATAATAATAGGTGACGGCTCCAAGCAGACTCATTGCGAGGCTCATATAATTAAAGGTGCTTTCCTTCTGATACATTTCCTTATAGCCGTAAACGATCATGAATACCATAAACGCGAGGATTACGGATTTTGCAAGCTCCATATACAAGTCCTTCAGGGTATCCATCTGGCGTTCATCCAGCGGTGCCTTACCCTTGGTTTTCGCATATCGGATAATGTCGCGAAGCAGTGAAGTCTTCATCCTACAATTCCTCCTTGTCATAGTCGTCTTCCCAGAACAGATCATCCAGATGCTTATGCAGGGCAATGCAGATTTTAATGCACAGCTTGATGGTTGGATTGTAGCGTCCTGCTTCAATCAGTCCGATGGTCTGCCGTGTTGCGCCTACCTTGCCGGCAAGCTCCTCCTGGGACATATTCAGCTCCATGCGCGCCATTTTGATTTTTAGATTTTTCATAGCTGCACTCACCTGTTCCTTCTTCTACGTATATTATTATAGGAAAATCAGGCTGGAAAAGCAAGGAGATATGAAAAATATATCTTACAAATGCAAAATATATATTGCATTGAATGGTGATCTGTACTATAATGCAAATAGATTAAGGAGGGAAACAGTATGGAACTGCAAGTGCATGATCTGCATAAGAGCTTTGACGGAAGAGAAGTCCTGCATGGAATTTCCTTTTCCATATCAAGCGGCAAGGCATTGGGACTGCTGGGACGCAACGGTGCCGGTAAGTCTACGACGATTCGCATTCTAATGGATGTGTTCAAGGCAGATCAGGGAAATATGAGTATGAATGGCAAGACCTTTCATGCAAAGGATTACAATATCGGGTATCTGCCGGAGGAGCGCGGTCTCTATCCGAAGAAAAAGGTTTCCGAGCAGCTGATTTATCTGGCAACGCTGCGCGGCTTGTCTCACGGTGAGGCAAAGGCCAATCTGAAGAAGTGGCTGAAGCGGCTGGGAATCGAGGAATATGAAAACCGTGTTCTGGATACCTTAAGCAAAGGAAATCAGCAGAAGGTACAGCTGGCACAGACACTCATGTGCGATCCGGATATCGTCATTCTGGATGAGCCGTTTTCCGGACTGGATCCGGTCAATTCCCAGACGCTGAAGGAAGTCGTTCAGGAACAGATTCAGGATGGAAAGCTTGTGATTTTCTCCTCCCATCAAATGAATTATGTGGAGGAATTCTGTGAGGATATCGTTATCCTGCATCATGGAGATGTGGTGCTGCAGGGAAATCTGAAGCAGATCAAAAAGGAATACGGAAAGAACCGTATCGTAATTCGTGCATTATATCCAAAAAAGCAGGAGTTTCGTGAGCTGCTGGAAACACAGTGTCAGGAGCTGCTGCATATTTATGAGGAAAAGGACGGCGGCTTTATTATCGAGCTGCAGCCGAACGTCAATAAACGTGACGTGCTTACAAGAATGCTGGAGCTGGAGGTTGACCTTGAGGCATTCCAGCTGTATGAGGCGTCCTTAACTGATATTTTTGTATCAAAGGCAGGTGATGAGGAATGAGAGATTTCTTACTGGTTCTGAAATTTGAATTACAGACAATGGTACGCAAGAAGTCATTTCTGATTTCGACGGTGCTGGTAGCGGCTGCGGCTTTTGTCCTGTTGTCCATTCCACGTGTTTTCTCGGATGATAAGGGAACGGATGATACGGCATCAGAAAAGGATAAAACGATGCTGATTTATGATGGAAGCGGTATTTTGAAAAACCGTGAGCTGGCGGAAAAGAATTTCCCTGAATTTCAGATTTCCTATGCCAATTCCTTGTCCGAGGTAGAGGAAAAAGTGAAGAAAAGTGAGGCAGATGCCGGCTTTGAGGTGAAAACGCCGACCAGCTTCCAATATTATGTGAATAATTCCTCCCTGAATGATGCGAATTCCTCACGCTTTAAAACACTGCTTCAGCAGCAGTATCAGGCAAGTGAGCTGGCAAAGCTGAAGTATGATGCAGGTAAGGTTCAGGCGATTTATCAAACAGAGGTCATTTCGGATACGACGGTATTGGGAACGGACGGTATGAACAATTATTTCTATACCTATGTGCTGATTCTGGTGCTGTACATGATGATTCTGATTTACGGCAATCAGATCGGTGTCGGTGTGGCCAGTGAAAAAAGCAACCGTGCAATTGAAATACTGACAACGAGCTGTTCACCGAATGCTTTGATTTTCGGTAAGGTTATTGCGGGGGCGATTGCCGGTGTCGTACAGACAGCCATTATGCTTGGCTCCTTCCTGATTGCCTATCAGCTGAATGCGGATGTATGGGATCATATGCTGGATAAATTCCTGGATATCCCTGGTCTGGTGCTGGTTACCTTTGCCCTGTTTGGTATTCTGGGCTATCTGCTGTTCAGCTTCCTGTTTGGCGCAATCGGAGCTTTGTGCTCCAAGGTGGAAGAGGTCAACGGTGCCACTATGCCGATTCAGCTTCTGATAATCGCAGTCTTCATCATCAGCTTTATCACGCTGCAGAATCCGGATACGCTGCTTGCCAAAATCATGTGCTATGTGCCGTTCTCTTCCTGGATGTGCATGTTTATCAATGTGGCGATGGGAAGTGTATCCACAATGGAAATCGTGATATCTCTGGCTCTGCTAGCGGCTACTACGGTCGCAATGGGACTGCTTGGTGCCAGACTGTATCGCAGAGGTACGCTGTCCTACGGTAATTCCGTGAAGCTTAAAAATATCATGAAAATGGTAAAGCAAAAAGATTAGAGGCGTTGTCATTGGAATATATCATGTATGCCTTTCTGGCGATGGTGCTTTTGATGCTGCTGTGGGCACTGCGCCTATGGTACCGTATGCATCAGGAAGAGACAGTGTATGCTGTTTATAAGAAATCGGATTATATTTTCTGTGCTGCCTTTCTGTTACTTGGCATTTTAAATCTGTACGATGAGAGGCGGCTGCAGTATGGGAGCATCCTGATGGCACTTGGTATTCTGTATGGAATGAGAAGAAGCGGCATCTCACAGCATAACCTGTATGTGGACGGAAGAAGAATTCCTTTGCAGCCGGGGAAGCTCATCACACAGAAGGAACAAGATGGCTGTCTGCAGCTGTATTATGAGCTGGGTGTTCATTACGGCACACTGAATTTTTCAATCGATAAAAAAGAACAGATAACTCAGATTCTGAAGAATCAGGGATATTGAACATCATTGTATAGCGGCTGTGAACAGGAGGTTTCTCTTTCTATCATATAGGAAGAAGGCCTCTTTTTTCTGCTTGTATCTATAGAGCACATTCCGGCTTGAAATAGGAGCTTTTAGAGTTCGTAATCAGACTTATCAAAGCATTTTGTTTTTCTTCTGTTTGCATAGGGTTAAGATTTTGTAAAATGATGATGTTTGCACTGATGCCATGATAAACTATCAGGGAGGTGAAGTTATGATGACAAGCTGGGAACCGGTGGTGGATTACCTTCTGGAGAACATGCAGAAGCAGACATATAAAAAGGATGAGCGTCTTCCAAGCGAGCATGAGCTGGCACAGCGTTTTGAGCTGACAAGAATCGAAGTGCGAAAGGCCTATGACCGCTTAAAGGAAATGGGCTATGTATACTCTCGGCAGGGAAAGGGCAATTACTATGCGGGATATCTGGAAAAGGTGGAGCTTGTACTGTCCTCCACAGACAGCTTTTCCATGAAGATGAGTCCATTGGCAGGCCGTTTTTCTACACGCCTGCTAAGCTGTGAGCGCATCGCCTGGCACAAGGATATTCATGAGCGCTTAGCGGTGGTGCAGGGAGAGCCTGTCCTCTGTGTGAAACGGCTTAGATATCTGGATCATATGCCAGCGGCAATGCATATTTCCTATGTGCGGGAAAAAAGCTTTCCAAACATCAGGGAATGTCTTCAGAAAAATCCGAGCCTGTATGCATATTTTCAAGGCAGGGGTATTCAGGATATCGCCGCTGAGGATACACAGCTAACCATTTCCACACTGAATACGGAGGAGCGTCTCTACATGAAGGTCAGCGGTATCGTACCCTGTCTCATGCTGAAGGGCGTAAGTAGAGATTGTAAAACAAAGGAGATACTGGAGCTATCCACCATTATCTATCGGGGAGATAAGTTCATTTTCCGTCTGTGATTGTTGGAAATATAACAATTTGTTTACCCGGCATTCACAAATTTACCGCAAAAAAGCTTTATCATATGCATGTGCTGAGAAAGCATGAACAAATGATAAAAGGAGAAGAATCAGTGATGAAAAAGATGGTGAATCTATGCATGGCAGCGCTCTTATCCTGCAGTATGCTGGCAGGCTGCAGCTCTGGAAAGGATAACAGCGGTACCGGGGAGAAAAAGGATATTACGATTGCCTTTTTGCCGAATGAGGATGAAAATGCAGAACGCAGCAGTGAGGCTTTTCATATGCTGAAGGAAGAGGTACAGGCGGCTTTGGGCGATAACTACAATGTGAAAATCGCAAAGCTGGACAATTACAATGCGGTTATGGAGGCAATGGTATCCGGAACTGCACAGATTGCATGGGAAAGCGGGGCAACGTTTGCGGCTTCCTATATGAAGGATGATAAAATCCAGCCGATACTGTCCTATGGACCAAACGGCGATCCGGAAAAGAGTGGTTATAATGCCTATATTGCGACAAACAAAAAGCATGCGGCTGATTTTCAGGGAATGAGTCGGGATGAAAAGCTGAAATCACTGAAGGGAAAATCCTTCGGATTTGTATCTCCGACCTCTACCTCCGGATGTCTGGTACCAACAACGGCGTTCTGGAAGCTGTTTGGCCCGGATGGTGATAAAACCGTGTCCAAAAAAGAACAGATCAATATTAAGAATGCGGCTGATGGAGGTGTTTTCTCCGAGGTGCAAAACGGAGGAGATCATCAGGGGGCAGTTCAGCTGCTGGTGAATGACAAGGTATATGCCGGTGCTTTCTGCTGTACGTATGGCGACAGCTTTAAGGATCAGCTGGATATACTGGATACGACCTTTGTTCCAAACGGACCGCTCTGGGTAAATACCTCGGCACTGAATAAAGAGGAAATCAGTAAGCTGACGGATCACTTTGTAAACCTGACAGCGGATACCGCAAAAAACAAGAATTTCTTCGATCAGGAAAAGGGCTTCTTCTTTGAGGCAGAGGAGGATCCTGCGACCTTCAAATTCTTCAAAACCGATGTTTCCCGCTATCAGTTTATTCTGGATATGTATAAGGATCAGTAGGCGTACACAAAAGGTATGCTCCTTATGGGGGATATGAAATCAAATTAAAAAAGGGAATCCAATGCTATTGTTTATGTCAATCGCACCGGATTCTCTTTTTCATACACCGCAGCTGTCAATGCTGTTTTACAGATGAAGGGAATGCATACAACAGACAGTATGGGAAAAGGAAACACGATGCCTTTCTTCGTTAAAGGAAGGATTACGAAGGCTTAACAGCCGCTTAACACACAACAGGCAAACCCGGGGTACAATAACCATGTGGTATAAAAAAGAAAAGGTGGTATCGTGAATGAGTGATATATTACGTGTTCAAAATGTTTCAAAGACATATGAAGACAATGCGGTTCAGGCCCTGCGTCATGCCAGCTTTAATGTGCATGAGGGTGAGCTGATCTCGGTAATCGGACCAAGCGGCTCAGGGAAAAGTACATTGCTGCGCTGTATCAACCGGATGATTGATGTGAGTGAGGGCAGCATTCAGTTTCTCAATTATGAGGTAACGTGTGCAAATAAACGGCAGATCAAGGATATCCGCCGGAATATCGGTATGATTTTTCAGCACTACAATCTGGTCTATCGGTTGAATGTTCTGGAGAATGTACTTCATGGAAGACTTGGCTATTATCCGACATGGAAAAGTACGCTGGGAATGTATTCGCAAAAGGATATCGAGCAGGCCGCAAAGCTCTTGGAAATGCTGGGACTGGGAGATAAGCTGTATGATAAATGCTGTGATCTTTCCGGCGGACAGAAGCAGCGTGTCGGGATTGCGCGGGCTTTGCTTCAGAATCCGAAAATTATGCTTTGCGATGAACCGATTGCTTCTCTGGATCCGCAGTCAAGCAAGGTGATTATGGAGCATTTAAAGGCGATTACCACAAACATGAGGATTCCCTGCATTGTGAATCTGCATCAGGTGGATGTTGCCCTGCATTATTCGGACCGCATTATCGGTATGCATCAGGGAAGCATTGTTTTCAATGGAAAACCGCAGGAGCTGGGAAGTGATGTAATTGAAAAGATTTACGGAGTCCCTATGAATGAGCTGATCAGTAAGGTGGAGGAGGTGAAGGCATGAGCTATTTTACGAAAAAAAGACGATCCCTGGGCATGTATGCTGCTGTCACCATTGCTTTGCTGGCACTGTGTACCTGGCGTCTGGAAATTGACTGGGGTCTCATTCTTGCGAACTTTCAGGTATCCGTTGTGCGCTTTACAAAAACGTATCTTCCAATGGACTTTTCACAGCTGCGGGAACAGCTGTATCAGCTTTGGATTACCGTTGTGATATCCATTGCCGGAGCGTTTGTCGGCATGCTTCTTGCCTTCTTCTCCTCTCTGGCTATCTCCAGCAAAACCTCCCGTTACCGGGTGCTGAAATATCTGGTCCGCGCTCTTGCGTCATTGACCAGAAATATTCCGGAGGCTGTCTGGGCGGTTCTGCTTCTGCCACTGCTGTGGTACGGTGATTTTCTCGGCTTCCTTGTCTTGTGTATTATCTCCTATGGCTTTTTAACCCGTTCCTTTGCGGATTCCATCGATGAAACAAATGCCAGCTGTATCAAGGCTCTGGAGGCAACCGGTGCCAATTACTGGCAGATTGTCGTTCATGCTGTGATTCCGGAAACCATGCCGTCTTTAATTTCCTGGACACTGTACGCGGCGGAAAACAATATCCGTAGTGCTACGGTCGTCGGAATGCTTGCGGGGGGCGGTATCGGGTATCTGATGAGTATTTATCAGGGAGGACTGTATATCGGCTATACGGGGTATCAGCTGATGGCATCCTGCATTCTGTTTATTATAATCACGGTGATTATCACGGATCAAATATCTGCACAGATTAGAAAGAGGATTATCTAATGGAAACATATACGCTGACCTCTCCTGCCGCCCCGACGCTGAAAAAAAAGAAAAAGGGACGCTATATCCTGCGCAGAAAAGATACCTCGCGCCTGTTGTCACGGAGTGTGGTGCTTATCTTTGCGTTTGTCTTTCTCTATTTTATCCTGTTCATCTGCCCCTATCGATGGGATCAGGTACGGCCGCAGCTGATTGCCACGTATCTAAGCAGCTTTCTGGATTTCACTGCCGTTACACAGAAAACGGCGATTGAGGTATTCACCAGTCTGATCAATACAATAGCACTTGCCTTTGTCACGACGATTATCGGAGCATGTATTGGATTCCTGCTGGGACTTATGGCAGCCCGGAATCTTTCACACCCATGGGTTTGCAGTATGGTACGCGGTTTTGCAGGGCTGATTCGTGCCGTGCCGACAATTATCTGGGTGCTGATCTTTATTTCCGGCTTCGGATTAACAGCTACCACAGCCATTGTGGGGATGAGCTTTCACAGTGTCGCCTACTTCATCAAATCGTATTCCGAAGCCTTTGAGGAGGTTGATCCTGGTGCGATGGAGGCGATGAAGGCAAGTGGAGGAAGCTGGTGGCAGATCGTATGGAGTGCTGTCATCCCGGTATCCTTTACAAAGCTTTTATCCTGGATTGCCATGCGCAGTGAAATGAATTTCGCAGCTGCGGTGATCATCGGTCCTGCTGTAGGTGTTCCGGGGACGATTGGCTCCATTTTGAATTCCTATCAACGAAGCGGCGGTTATGGTACCGTGGGGCTGTGTGTACTGGCAATCTTTATGACAGCGCTGCTGTTTGAAATCATCATCACCCTGTATAAACAGAAAAGTATCGTAAACGACTAGAAGCCGATACGTTCTGCAGAAGCATTATCAGGGAAAGAAATAAATCTGTATAGAAAAAAGAAGCTCTTTCGCTGCAGATTGCGACGCAGCTGAAAGCTTCTGATTTCAGAAAATCATGGCAGCACCGCACCGATTGCATGTCGGACATGCTGCCATTCTTTTTGTGTGATTGTACAATGCTCAGAGTCAGTCCTGCACTGCCTGCGGATGCTTTTTGATCCAGCGGCGATGGGAGGTATTTCGCTTGACCTCCAGAAATTTTTCTCCGGGGAAATGCAGTGGATTCTCTTTTGTTTCGGCATAGATTTTCAGAATATCCTCTGCATCCTCACGCAGGTATTCCAAATTCATGGAACCATACAGACGTGCAGGGATTACATACATGGGAAGCTGGATTTCATTTTTTCTTGCCATTTCCTGAGCATGGTGCATGGTATGCGGACAGAGCATCGCAATATCAAATTCCTCCTGGTGCTTTACGAGAAACAAGAGTGGCATGAAGGCCACCGATATTTCATCCTCCCACCCCTTGTCCTCAATGGCTTTTTTGATTTGTACAGAAATTACACTGGAAGACATGCCCCCACCGCAACAGATAACCATTCGTAACATAAGTTCCTCCTTTGTGTCGCTATCTAGCGACACAATTGTATCACGATATTTGAAAAAAGGAAAGCGTATTCAGTCAATATATACAAGCCCCTGAATTTATCGTATAATAGGAAAAGACAAAGATGAAGACGGATATTTCTGTAGCAAAGTAAGCAGGCAGTGTAGATATGCAAGTTGATAGGAGTGAAGGTATGATCAATCTGGATGAGGTGCTGACATTTACAGAGGCAGCGGATAAATGGGGACTGGCGGATGGAAAAACCATTCGCAAGGCAGTGGAGCGCGGGCGGTTTGAGCCGCACGAAATTAAAAAGAGCGGGAATGTCTGGCTGACAACCTATGCGGCCATGCAGCGTGTGTTTGGAAGTCCGAGAACCTCTCCCTCCGTGTTGTATTATACAGAGCTTTACGAGAATACAAGAGAGCGTCTGGAGCGTTTTTTTGAAGAAGCTGGTCTTGCCCTGCAAAGAGGGGATATGATTTCCATCGTGGAAAGCAGGGAGCATCCTGAGCGGATATTCTGTATTTTAAAGACAGAAGAGGAGCTGGAGGGCTTGCAGCGGCGATTGAAGTATTTTATGAAGTCGTAGTGCTGATAGGTGAGAAAGAAAGGAAGGTCTGCAAGTGAGGATTCTTTCTCGATTGTGGATAAACATAAAACAGGGAGATTCAACATGATTGGTTTTATCAATAGAAACTGAATTCTCCCTTTTTCATATACCCTAAAGTAAGAAAGAGACCAAGTGAGCCTTTCTTTTTTTTGAATCAGCTTTGAAAATATCTGGTAATAAAGCAAGGTTTTATCCGAATTTTCGTTTCATAAGTATTCGTACCTGCACGATTGCATAAACAGCAGCATAAAGCAGCATCTGCAATGTGTATATGCCTGTTTCCCTCATGGGCACCTGTGTCCATTTTGCACTTTGGATACTGATATCGGAAACCGGAGGAAATACACAGGCAAATATTTCTGGCAGCTGCATATCCTGCAGCAGTGCGGAAAACGTCATGGCTGCTATGATGAGCATACAGGCAAGGGGCAGCGCCAGCTTCTGGTTGGAAACAATACGCGGGTGCAGCAGCGAAATCATCATCCCACCGCACAGGCCGGCACTGACATGCAGGTTGAAATATCCGAACAGCATATCCGCACGGATGGGATACAGTGTAAAGGCTGCCCCGTTGATCAGATAAAACAGACAGGGGATAAGGAGGATGAGGAAGCTGAAAAACAAATCGCACAGCAAAAAGAAAAACAGACGGCTGACGTAATACAGCAGTTCATTTCCCCTGCTTTGTAAAATCAATATCTGTTCCTCCAGGGCTTCCTGCTTCTGCATGGAATGTACGCTCCAGCCCATGATGGCGAAGGACAGCATGATGGTTGCCGCAAAGCTGCTGTAGGGATTGATTCCGTTCTCATTATAAAAGATACCGCAGAAGACAACGGTAACCACCAGCGGCATAACCAGCCTGGTTGAGGTCAGGGTTCTGCGTATATAGTATTGGTTTAATTCAAAGATTGTTTTCATGCCGAAGCTCATCCAGATGCCAGCCCTGCATCAGATACTGCTGAATGCAGGCATCGCTTTCCTCTTTTGCACAGACAAGCTTCTTTTCCTCCTGCTGTCTGCTGAAATGCATATAGACCTGTTCCATGACAGGAAGTGAAGCCATCGGCCGCAACACACCATCCTGCAGCTCATATACGATATCTGCCACCTCCTTGATCAGGCGCTGCTCATGCACGGCCATTAGGATACATACATCTTTTTTCTTCAGTGCCTCCATCAGTTCGATGAAGACCCTCTGAGAAGCGATATCCTGTCCGTTAAGTGGTTCATCCATCAACAGAATATCAGGGGTCTGCAGCAGTGCCTGTATCACTGCCACCTTTTGCAGGCTTCCCTTTGAAAGATACTGCATCGGTGTTTTCAACAGGTCATCCATAAAAAATTTATGCGTATATTCCCGAATGACAGCCAGTGCTGCATCAGCATCCATTCCCTGTATGGCACCCATATGCATCAGAAAATCACGGGCATTCATGCGGGTCGTGAAAAAATGATCCGGTATATACTGCAGAACAGCGTTTTTAAGCTGCAGCTCACCGCTGTCGATTCGTAAAAAGCCTGCCACAGCATTCAAAAGGGTGCTTTTTCCGCAGCCGTTGTGTCCGCAGATTGCAATGCATTTTCCGGGTATCAGCTGCAGCGAAACGTCCTGCAGAACCACATTGCTTCCAAAGGACTTGCTTATATGTATTATCTCCATCGTATCACTCTTTTCCATATACTGTTATGATAGCACAAAGGATAGGACTTGTCTGAAAAATACAGAAGCAAAATAAAAAAAGAACAGCAGCTGCTGTCCTGTATAAGCTTATTTCTCACTGATATCCTTCATTTTCTGAAGTCCGAAGATGATGGCACCGCCGATAATGAACCAGAGAATTTCAAAGGTTTCAAGGCTGAGTGGGGCCTGTGGAGTTTCCAGTGTCTGCGGTCCCATGATAATTGCATAGAAAGAGCCGAGCATCATACCGATAATCAGAAAGACCATGATACTGCGGTGCTTATCCAGTGCAAACTTAATCAGACGTACAACGGTAATCACACCGGTTATGATTCCCAATCCAAAGACAAACAAAATCGGTACATAGGAGAAATCAAATCCCATCAATGCCTTGATTGCAGAGATAATCGGTACATACAGCCCGAAAATCAGCAGCAGAGTGGAACCGCTGATTCCCGGCAGAACCATTGCGGAAATCGCAAACATTGCAGAAATAAAGACATAGACGATCAAACCGATATCCAGCTGAGCCAGATTGACACTGGAGCCGCTGCCTGCGACCGGATTGAAATAGGTGATCAATGCAACGACGGCGATACCGACAAGAAGCGCTATCATGCTTGCTGCATTGAGTCTCATGTTTTTCTTTTCTTCCCGAATCACGATTGGAATCGCGAACAGAATAAATCCCATAAACAGAGAGGATATGGCATAGATCTGTGTATGAAAGATGCTGGCGAGCACAGATACCGCCATCAGGAAGCCGACGATCCAGCCGATTCCCAGCTTCAGCAGAAAAATGACCGCCTCTTTTTTCTGCTGCATATTACCGCTCATCAGTGCATCCAGTGAACCGATGAATTTATCATAAAAGCCGAGCAGAAATGCAATCGTTCCTCCGGAAACTCCGGGAACACTATCTGCCAGCGCCATACAGAAGCCTCGAATAAAGTTTAATACCACTATGAAGTACCTTCCTTTCGTATCAAGGTTTATTATACTGTATATTTTGTAAAAGCCAACCGCTTTTTTATTAAATTTTCCTAAACAAAGGAAGGGAAAATATTTACCTGTGAGGAACCCTGTACGTTTTTTTACATAGTATGTCCAAAAAGGAGGTAGTTTCATGGCGGTAAGAATCTATGTGGATCAGGGGCATAACCCGGGGAATATCAATGCGGGGGCTAGTGGTAACGGGGTTGTGGAATCGGAGGTCACCTATTGGGTGGGAATCTATCTTGCAGGCTTTCTCTATGCAGATCAGCGCTTTGAAGTAAAGGTATCCAGACCGTTTCCGGATACAGTGCTTGGCTATGATCAGGCGAGCAGTCTGCGAGCAAGAGTAGATGAGGCGAATGCATGGCCGGCAGATTATTTTGTCAGTATTCATGTCAACTCCAATCCAAATCCTGCAATCAACGGCTCGGAGGTGTATGTATACCGGGAAAATTCCACTGCTTACGATCTGGGCGTCAATGTTTTGGAATCCATTGTCGATCTGGTGGGAACACGCTACAATCAGGTGCGGACCAATCCATCCCTTTATGTTCTGCGGCGTACAAGCATGCCGGCAATTCTGGTGGAGCTGGCGTATCTTTCCAATCTTCAGGATGCCGAAAAGCTGTTGAATGACCAGTATCTGTTTGCTTTTTCCATCTATATCGGAATTCTGAATTATCTGGGTTATTCCTATGATCCCTTTCCCAGACGCTGATGGAATTGGAAAAAAGAGTGCATTTCTCTTGCATAAAAGTGGAGTTTCTGCTCACTGTGGAGTGTAAGAGGTTACAAGGTAAATAATGTAAATAAAGTAGGAAAAAGTTTTAAAAAGGTTAGTATTTGGGGAGAATTTAAGGTATAATTATGAATCGTTGAGAAGTGAGTGGTGAATGTATGGATATGAATGAATTACTGAAGGAATATAACGTAGAACTGGATGAAAAAAAGCAGGAGCTGTGTTGTGAGCTGCAGCATCCTCTTCTGATTAATGGAACAACAGGGAGTGGTAAAACATTCCTTTTATTAGCCCGTAATGCGTATCTAATGAAGGTTGAAGAGGTGGAACCGTCAGCTATTTTGAATATTGTGCATGATCCTGCCATTGCAAAGAGAATGGCGAAGGATTACCGCTATCTATACTGTGATGATGAACGGATGCCTTCCTTTGTGGATATGCACAGCTTTGCTTATCGGATTATCCGCTTCCATGATAAAATGATACAGCGGGAATCCTGTAAGGCGTATCGTGATATGGAGAAGGTGGTTCGCCGTCTGATTAAGGATATGTTTGCAATGGAGCTTACCGGTGTACAGCTGCGCCGTTTGATGCGGCAGATCAGCACCTGCCGTACTATGATGATGAGTGAGCGTGAAATTGCTTCTATCAGCTTTGAGGGAATTGATTTTCCGGCTTTTCTAAAGGCTTATGATAAATTTAAGAATGAGCGCAATATTTATGATCAGGATGATATTCTGTGTGAATGCGCCCGTATTTTAATGAGTACACCGGCCGTTTTGCAGACCTTTTCCTCCCGGTATCAGTATGTGCATATCGATGATGCACAGGAGCTCTCCTTTGTTGCCCATGTCATCATCAAGTTGCTGTTTTCGTCGAATTGTCAGATGATGATGCTGGCAGATTGTGATCAGTGTCTGGATTTTGATAAGGCGGCGTATCCGCAGGCACTGGACAGCTTTTCGGAAGCATATGCGCAGGCGCGCATTGAACAGCTGGAGGGAAACTGGCGCAATAATCAGACCATCAACGCTCTGGCAAATGAGTTTTATTATAAGAATGAGACAGCTATGAGCTGCAGCAGTGAGGAAACCTGCGAGGTGAAATTCAAGGGCTTTGCACAGCTGGAGCGGATGTATGAGTATGCGATGCGCATGGTGGTAGAGGATGAAAGTGATATTGCCTTCCTGTATCGTGACGGCGCAATGGCGATGCCTCTTGTGGAGCTGTTCATGCAGCATCAGGTGCCGTTTCACCTGCATGGAAGCGTAAAAAAGTTTTTGCAGGAGCCGGTTGTCAAGGATCTATGTAATATCATTGAGCTTCTGATCGATCCAAAGGATATGCGTGCCTTTTATGAGGTATATGAGAAGCTTGGCTTTGATATTTCAAAAAAGGTGCTGCTGGAGGTTGCGCAGCGTCTGCGGGATGATGAGCATGTGGATGTCTACCAGGCGATGATGGAAAGCAGCTATCGAGCTGCCGGAAAGAAAAAGCTGGCGGCTTCCATGGAGAATATCCGAACTGCCTCCACATTGGAAACACACACGATGATACCCTTTATTCTGGATAAGCTGGGGTATCGGGCACGTCTGCTGAAGGCGAATATCCTGATGAACGATTCCAATCTGCTGGCTCTGCGCGTGATTGCTGCTCGCTACAGTGATCCGGCACAGTTCCTGAATCGTCTGCGGGAAATGGGGGAATTCCTGTGTGAGCCAATCAGCCGTATCCAGATTCGCAGTGTAGCTTCTGCCAGAGGTATGGAATTCAGTCGTGTGGCACTGCTGGATTGTCTGGGATCGACCTTTCCAAAAGCCGGTCTGCAGGAGGAAGAGCTTCAACTGGAACGCCGTTTGTTTTTTACTGGGATCACCAGAGCCAAGCATCAGCTGGAGTTTTTTACAAGCAAGCGCTGTGATGTAACACGTCTGGAAATATCTCCATTCATATATGAGCTGCATGCGCCAAAGGAAGAAGAAGCAAAGGTGGCAGGGGAGCGACCTGTAGCACAGCCGAAAAAGCTGCGAGAGGGTGGCTTGCGTCGCGGTATGCGGATTACACATGCCACGCTTGGAGAAGGCCGCATTATGAAAATCAGCGAAGGCATGATGCAGGTACAGTTTCAAACAGAAAGCAAAACACTGAATATTCACCACTGTATCATGAATGAGCTGATTGATCTGGTATAAAAGAAGTACTGCTTAGCAGCTATGTTGAAAGCTAAAATAGGGAAGTCCTGCAAATGTCGTTGACAGTAACGCAGGTCTTCCCTTTTCTGTACTTTTTACTCCAGATATTCAGAATAAGAATGTATATGCATGTGAGGGTCCTGCTGTTTTGAACAAAGGATTCTGCATACTGTAAAGGAATGGCTGTTTAAGCTTATAAGTAGGCGGTAACATGACCTTTTTTCAGCCTCTGCAGAAGAAAGATATACACTTTCAATGTGATATTTGTTCATGATTTGAGGCATTATAAAACATTCATTTCTTACAGGCAATCATCGATTGTGAAGATGCAGAGAGCTGTTTAGTTATCGTATCCAATAGGAATATGGAAGCTATTGTCAGGAAAGGACAGCCCTTTTTAGGTCAACAGGGTGTTGTATGCAAGAGGAAGCTGACAAAAAAGGGTTGTCAGTTATTACTGAAAGTAAAAAAAAACCCATTATTCATGGGGTTACCTGTTATCATGGCGCCTTAAACAGGAAAGGAAATAAGAAGTCTTAATATGTATTTAATGTGATTATTCCGTGATATAATCAGCTTTTAAAGCTCTCTTATTCTATAGTATTTTATATATTTGTACGTCAAAAAGACGTCAAATATTTAAAGAGAAGATACGTCTCAAATATCTTCTCTTCTTTCTTTTTATAATATGATTCTATTTATTTGCAAATTCTGGTTGTGTCCAAATATCATATACTTGAGTAAATTTATTTTGGTCTGTAACAATACCACATGAAGTTAAGTCGTTATTATATCTTATCCATCTGGCGTAGCTATTATAGTATGCCTTACCTATACCACCAAATGAGCCAAGAACTGCTGCCAATACAGGAACAGAAATAGTAGAAGCAGCAGCGCCAGCACCTACTGTTGCACATAAGTCAGCAGCATCATCCATTTCATTTGCTAATTTTTTTGCACCACTAGTATTACGTGCTACTCGCACATAATTCCATCCTGATGATTCCCAATTCTGACCACACATTGTTGCACGTGCAGTACCACGTGTTTCAACTTGACATGCTCCATTAGATTTTTTTACATCTTTAAAATCGCGAATGTTTTTCATAGCAGAATTAAAGAAAGATTGTTTTGTCCATGATGTATTATATTTTTTGTTATATGCATTGAAGTCGTATTCGTAAACAATTTCTCTAATCTTTTCTTCGTTATAAATATACTTTCCATCTTTTAATGATAATGTGTTTGTAATTTTATCTTGCATTTTCATAAATCCTGCTAATTCAACCTCATCTTCATGATTTAAAACTATATTAGTTTCAATAGTAGTATCATATGGTTTTACATTAACACTTGCTGCACTGACATTAATAGGTGTGAAAGCAATACTACAAGATAAACAAAGCATAAATACCAATGAAGCTAAACCAAATTTTTTCATAGTAAAATCCCTCCTTTTAGATGATTTAATTATCTTTTTTCCAAATAAATAACGCTTATGAGAAAAGCCAAGTCTATAACTACTAATATAATATAAAATGTACTGCTATTTGAAATACCAAAAAATCTGTCTTTAATAACAAAAAACATATTTATAATAATCATCAATATAACCAACTTCTGTGAAAGAGTTAACTTATTTTTCATCTTGACCCCACCTTTTCTTTTCCTAATTTTATTATAATTCAAATAAACTATTTTAAAAGCATTATATTATAAAAAGTTTTATGATATAATATAAATATCGCAAAAACTGGTCATGATGATGAATGACCAGTTTTTGATATTTCATATATTTAATTATTGTATGGGATATAATGTCCGTTATTATCTACATATCCTTCTCCTGCATCCAAGGCATCTTGTTGCTGCTGTTGCATATAATCATTATACTCATCTTCAGTAACTGGGGCTATAAGCATCCCTGTACTTCCATGTTTTTCTTCAATTTTGTTAACTATGATATTAGTGAGAGCTTTATAATCTTCAATAGTTAAAGTATCTTCTATGACATTTTTATTTCTAGCAAGAAAATCAGTATATTGATAATAGTATTTTATTTCTTCACTAAAAGGCTTAAACACCACATAGAATATACCTTTTTCTTCAAGCGATTTCACTGTCTTATCATCCAGCTCTCCAGTAGCTAACCAAGAACTAGATACATCCAATGCCTCAGCCAGTTTATTTAACATTTTTTCTCTTGGATAAGTTTTTCCAGTTTCATAAGCATCTAGTCTGGTATCAGCATAATTTATGCCTATTAAATCGCCTATTTCTTTCCTTGTCATTCTACGAGCCTTTCGTACTTTTTTTAATCTATATCCCAAGTCATTCATAATAGTCCTCCAGTTTTATATTCATAGTATATCTAAATTCTATTTTTTAATCAAGAGAAAACTTCATATTTAATACAGAAATTTATTTATAATATTAAAACTGAAGTTTTTGTTGACAGAAACGTTTTCACGCTATAGAATATTAATATAAACTTCATATTTAAAACTGAAGTTTATAGAAAGGAGGACATTGTCATAGAATCTTTGAATCAAATACGTATGAAAATATTATGCAAAGGATATGCCAACAAAAAAGATATACAGAGGTTTTGCCCATGTGGTTATAAATGTGCAAAATCCATATATGATAGTATTGTTGACGATATCACCAAAGACGGACATAAGGTTAGCACATTAGGAATACCTACAAAGCGACTTCTAAAATTCCTTGAAATTAGTGAAGACGAGATAATGAAGTTAACCGAGTATGAATTGAACATGAATTTTAAAAGGCTGAGTAGTCCTTTAACTGCTTAGTTCACTTATTGGGCATAGAACGCTGAATACAGTTGCTTATTTCAATGATAGGGTGATATATCTTAGCTGATATTTTTTAATACCTATTGAATATTTAAGTCGGTAACTAGCGCTCATGTCCTTATGATAGGCAAATTAAGAGAGGAGAGTGTTAATGTATGCCTAACAGAGAAATAATGTGTGAGAGCGGCACAGGGCAGTGTGATGGTCACATCACAAATGCCACAGTGCCATGTGCCGTGAAACGGCACATTACTTATCTTGATAATACCCACACATTGGTACACGATATATCAGATAAGTTTAAGCCATATACAGATAAAGTATATGAAAGCGGGGCGATTATCGAAACTTATAGTTATGAAAATATGCATTTTAAAAAGCTTATAAAGAGTAAAGATATTGCAAAGCCCAAGAAGGAGAAGAAAAAAGCAAATGGTGATTACAAGCGTGAGCATAGAACAATAATCAGGACGAAAAACAGGTTAAAAAGACTAATCAATACCAATATTAAACAATACAATGAAAAAGATAAATTCATAACGTTCACATTCTCTGAATTTCAAGAAAGGGATGAAGTAGCACGTAAATTCAAAGCATTTAACAGACGATTGAAGAAAATATATTGTGATTACAAATATATTGCCGTAATTGAAAGAGGTAGCAAAGGTACTGAGCGGCTTCATATTCATTGTCTATTCTTTGGTCTACCTTATATTCCTTATGAAACAATAAGTGAAATTTGGAGATATGGTCATGTCGATATCCGTGCTATTGATGAACATGGTGATGTAGCAGGATATATTCTGAAATATGTTGAAAAGACCTTAACTGATGACAGCTACATACCAAAAGGAAAGAAATTTTATTTTACATCACAAGGATTAAAACAACCAAAAGAGCTATATCTTGTGAGGAAAGAATTTCAAGGTTATATTCAAACTATGGATTTACAATCTGTTTGCCATTATGAATACCTCAATATTTATGATGGTGATACAGTAAAATATGAAAAGCTGCTTAAACATTAAAGTATAGTAGGAGGAGGCGTAATATGGCAGTATACAAGAATAGGGATTCTGGCACATGGTACTTTCAATGTAGAGTAAACGGTCAGAGAACGAGGCGTAGAGGTTTTAAAACAAAGTCTGAAGCATTGAAGGCTGAGGCAACGTTGAAAGAATCTATCATATGCTCTAGAAAGGTGGATGAAATTACTGAAGAGTATATACAGCATCTTAGAATACATGAAACCTCTAGTGCTTATACAATAGAGAGTACATACAGAAACCACATAGGCTCTGTTGTTGGTAGAAAACGTATTGATAAAATCAAATTGCAGGACATAAAAGGTTTACAAATGATTATGCTTAAAAAAACTTATGGAAAAGGTAGGCACTATACGAATAAAACGATAAATCTAGTAACTGGTACTTTCAATATGATTATGAATTACGCAGTAAAATACGGATATATACGTTCTAATCCATGTGCTAATTTTGAAAGCCTTAAAACTGTGAAGACAAATGATGAAATCAAATTCTGGACAGATACGGAATTTCAGAAAGCAATTCGATACGAAGATGATTTTATGTGGTATTGCTTTCTTGTACTTGCCTATATGACAGGTATGAGAAAGGGAGAGATTAGAGGATTGAGATGGTCGGATATTGACTTTGACAACCATATCATATCAATAAATCGCCATATTAGTGACAAGGTTATGAAGGAAGATAGAAATACAGAGAATGAGAAAAGAGTAATACGTGGTAGAAAGAATGGACATGCCCATAAGATTGCAATGGATTTCCATATAGAAAATCTTTTAAAAGAATTACGTAAGGATAATAGTTTTATAGACGGGTGGAGCAAAGAAAGCTATGTATTTGGCATATTTAAACCTATTGGGCAAAACTCACCTAAAAGGCATCTGGATATCATCGCTAAAAAAGCAGGGATAAAACAGATAACAGTTCACGGACTTCGTCATTCCCACGTCAGCTATTTAATTTCAAAGGGACTTAATGCTTATGAAATAGCAGAACGCATTGGAGATACGGTTGAAATGGTTTTTAAGGTTTACGGACATATGTTTCCAAATCCGCAAAGAAATATTGTGAATGTTTTAAATAGCAATTTTGCTTTCATTCAAGAAAGAGATAAAATAAAAAAAGGACGTCAAAACGAACGTCAACATTTCCCTGGAAGTATAAAAAACCCCGATATCTACGGGGCCAAATGTTATAATGGCGCCTTAAACAGGACTTGAACCTGTGACCTGCCGGTTAACAGCCGGATGCTCTACCAACTGAGCTATTAAGGCATTTCTTAAATGCTTAATTATAATACCATAGGTGTTTTGTTTTTGCAAGCTATAAAATCAATTTTCATGCAATTAAAGTCATAAAAAAAGGATGGAAACCGAAAATGATATTTCGGTTTCCAGTAACAGGAAGTCTTAACCCTTCAAGCCTCTGGACTGACGATCCATATCCTCAATTACAATATCATAGATTTCCCCAAGGGTAGCGCAATATTTTAGCACATCCCAAGGTGCATTTGTATGAAAATGGATTTTGATGAGCTCAGCATCTCCAACAGCAAGCAGGCAATCTCCCTGAAAATTTTCCATGAAATAATCGTGTATGGAATCCTCACATAAATCATTTCCTTCAATCAGCAGCTGTGTGTCATAACGGTATTCCAGCATATGCAAATCTCCTTTCCTAAGCATGATTATAGGAAATAGTGCCGATTTCCTATAATGGGTTAGAGCTGCGCTACTATGTTAAATCGTCCCGATTTCCCATAATAGCTTTATGACACCCTCTAAACTAGAATCGAAATATTTCATATTTCATTCTTCGGGTGTTATAAACCTCTAACCCATTATATCATATCATAATGAGATGCAAAGCTGTGTAGTTTTTATTTTGAGTACAACAGGTGCTTTAAAATTCTTGGCATTTATGTTTAAAATATAATATTTAATGATAAACGATAAAAATATATTGTAAAATATAAAAACTATGCTAGAATGTAATTATGGAGGTGTTCCTATGAAATTGAAACAACCTGTAAACTGGAAGCATACGACGTTTCTCTGGATACTGAGATTCATGCTGAGTGGTGTGGCTGTATCCATTGTTTTTCAATGCCTGAAGATAATTGAACTCTTTCAAATGCCGGAACAAAGTCTGCGGTTTATTCCATGGGAGGTCAACAATGTTGTGACGCTGGCTCGTCTATTGGCAGAAAGCGGACTCTTTTCCAGCAGATTTTATGCCGTTTTTGACTCCCTGCTTGCAATTACAAATGCCAGCATATATGCTCTTTTGCTTCTGTGGGGCATACAGGCAGTAAAGGAAGCCGCAAAGACAACACCGTTTTTAACAGATATATTGAAAAAATTTAAGATCAGTATACTGCTGCTGGCAGGCTTTCGTTTCCTTTTAGTCTTCCTGGAATTTCTTCTGGCTCTGATATACCAGCCGCCAATTGATTGGTCTAGCCTATTTTTCGATGTTGTTCGTAATCTTTTTGAAAGCCTGATCATGCTGGGAGCATTATGGTGTCTGATACATGTCTGGATGTATGGGGCAGCTTTGCAGCATGAGCTTGATGAAACAATATAAGGGGTCAGGATTATGAGAAAAAATAAGAATAGACTTATGAAGATATTGCTGTACTGTCTCGTCGTATGCGGGATCATCGTAATCAGCTTAAGACTATATACGATTTATACGATCTGCATATCTCCGGACTCCTTTTTCGAGCCTAATCTGCCGCGGGAGGAGCTTATTCTTGTTACTGGAAAAAGTCTGAGCAATGTACTTATGAGCGTGGAGCTTACCTCAGATAAAGCCGCCGCCCTGCTGGAAGCTATTGTCGGTTTACTTGCAGAGATTATACAAATTGTTATTTTAGCTCTTGCCCTACGCATCTTCCAGAGAAACTCTATTCATCGACCTTTTCAGGTGAATATGATAATCTGGTTACAGGGCTTCGCTATTCTCTATTGTATTCTTCCTATTGTGCAGGGACTGTTTATCATCTGCGTTCTGGGTTTGAATCAGGCAAATTTATATCCGAGGCTCATACTGTTTCAATTCCTTGATATCGGGTTACAGGTGTTACCGGGTTTAGCGATTATTGGTATTGCAAAGGTGTTCCGGTATGGATATAGCTTACAAAATGAAGTGGATCAGATTCTCTAGGAGGTGAATTATGGCAATTATATTAAGACTCGATCGTGTCATGGCAGATCGAAAGATATCGCTGAATGAGCTGGCAGATCAGGTAGGCATCTCCAATGTTAATCTTTCAAATTTAAAGCGCGGAAAGGTAAAAGCCATACGGTTTTCAACCCTCGATAAAATATGTGAGGTACTGAATTGCCAGCCAAGTGATATTCTGGAATATCAGCGAACAGAAGAGCAATAAATACAGATATGAAAAAGGAAATCCATCATGTCACCTTCTCAGCATCTGCGAATGTATGTGAATCGCAGATACTGTACCTGATAATGTGGACTTCCCTTTTTATTATTTCGTAGGCAGTTTGTGCATATGCCTGCTTTTATCGTGAGCAAGCAACAGCAGCACCATGCTCACCTCAAACAGTGTCATGAGGATATAAGGAAATTCATTTCCTGCATTATCCGCAGGATTGATGGCAAACAGGTGGATGCAGAGATTCCATGAGAAATGATATGTCATCGAGGATAAAAGATTTCCCTCACTCCACTGAAGCAGATACTCATATACAAAGCTTTCTGCGATACAGCCGATGAAGAAGGAAAGCAGAGGGACCTCTATGCCATTTTGATAGAAATAATGATAATGCCAGAGAAACCAGATGATACCGATACTGACAGGGACATGCCATTCCTTTTCCATACGTTCTCTCAAATAAGATCGTAAGTATCCACGCCATCCGATTTCCTCTGCAAAAAATGCCCATACAATGACAATAAACTGCAGATCATAATTCAGAAAATGTCCAGATGAAGAAGAACCTGCGAACAGCCTTGCGAGCAGCATGGGGGCAAGGGAAAACACGCAGGGGAACAGGAGTGCGGTGCCAGATTTCCAGCCTTTGAAATTCTTCTTAAAAAAACTCAGGAGCTGTCTGTTCTTCGATAGAACGAGAAGAGCGGCGATACTGGGAGAGGCTGCTTCCAGTCCGTAAAACAGAAGCTGTAATACAGGAAGCCCGGTATATCGCTGACACAATACAAAAAAGAAGGGCATGAGAAAAGTCAGTAAGAGAAACATGCATATGTCGTTTGTTTTCGTCTTCATCAGCACTCAGCCCTTCATGTTCGAATATCAGTAACTATTTTTAAACAATCTGGAAAATATAAAACTTCAGATACGAGGTTTCTTCCATTGTCCATAGGATAGGATGGTCATGATTCTGCTGTGTAACGGATACCTGCTTCAGGGTGACTCCTGCTTCCTGTGCAGATTCACGCAGCATCTTTTCAAAATTTTCTATTTCCATAAAACGGGAACAGCTGCAGGTGATGAGATAGCCGCCTCTTCCCAACAGCATCATAGCCTGTTTGTTAATGCGTTTATAGCCGCTGTAAGCATGGTCTATCGTTCTTCTGGATTTTGTGAAGGCAGGGGGATCCAGCACAATAATGTCGAACTGTCCCTCTTTACAGGTATCCAGGTATTTGAACACATCCGCTTTCACAAAAGAAATCCTGTTTTCAAGATGATTCAGCTTTGCATTGGCATATGCCTGATCCAATGCAGTCTGCGATACATCGACAGCGACAACCTGACTGGCATTTCCATACGCCGCATTTAATGCAAAGCCACCGGTATGCGAAAAGCAATCCATGACACGTTTTCCATGTGCCATTTCACGAAGCAGAACACGGTTGGCTTTCTGATCCAGAAAATATCCGGTCTTCTGTCCGTTTTCAACATCCACATGGAGCTTTAATCCGTTTTCATCAATGATGGTTGTGGTTGGCAGCTTCATCTGCTTCCAGTATCCCTTTTCCAGAGGCAGACCTTCCTTGGCACGCACCCTGATATCATTGCGTTCGTAAATTCCTTTTACATCCTGTCCGTCTTCTCTTAATACTTCCAGCAGCACCTCATACAGCATATCCTTTCGCTGTTCCAGTCCATAGGAGCTGATCTGTGATACCAGAATATCATTATAGCGATCCACTGTAAGACCGGGAAGCTGATCGGCTTCTCCGAAAATCAGGCGGCAGTTGGTTATATTCTTACTTTCCAGCGTTTTGCGAAACGCATATGCAAATTGGATTCTTTCTTTGAAAAATGCTCTGTCAAATGTATCTGCTGTATCCTTTGACAGTATTCTTACAGTGATATGACTGTTTCTGGACAGAAAGCCGGTTCCAAGATAGCGATCCTTGGTTGTTACGATGTCAACAAGTGCACCGTTTTCTATTTCCTCAGCAAGCTTAACAATATTATTCTTATACATCCACATCTGTCCGTTGTCCAGCCACTTTTCTCCTTCTTCGCTTATTGTAATCTTTGGATAATTTCTATTCATATAAATACCTCACTATTTCAATTCCCCTGTATTATATCATACATTCCGTTTCTGCTGTATGCTAAGCCGGCAGGTATTACCGTGTATGGTCATTTCTCTGTTTAAAAAGCCAGAGAGACATTGGAGGTTTCCGTATCATAAGATAACAGCATCCTCTTGCATGCTTTATTTGAAGGGAAAAGGATATAATCCTTGCAATTGAAAGGTAAAAACATTTAATCATGCTCGTTATGGATAAAGCCATTTTTTATATAACGATCCTTGTTCTGCTTTTTGCAATACACAAAATAACTGCTTACAATGAAAAATATCTGCGCAAGGGTCATTGCAATACCGGTTCTTAAAATGTTGGATGGATGAAACATACTGCATAGTACAATACCGGTCACAAGCAGCCCCACGTATGCAACATAATCCTTTAAGACAATCTTTCTTTTCATGAGCAAATAGTAGAAAAGACATATGATAAATAAATCCATCAGACCGAATGAAGCTTTTACATCATACAGCAGCATATATATTTGTGAACATATTAAAATCACAGCGCATATAAATTTTTGATAGACATTTTTCATGCACAACTCCCTCGCTTTTCACTCATTCATATCGTATTCAAGTAATTATAAGGATACTTCTTTGTGTATCTTTATTATAGCATAGCTATGATAAGGTATAGAAGGCAAATAAGCTTCACTTTTATTATTTGATTGAGATAGATAATTCATGACAGCTTAAAGGTATTATTAACGCTTAGAAAAATATGCAAATTTATGCGTGATATAGGGTACATTGATGACGCTGTCAATAGAGATGCTTAAATCAAGTTTTATAACGCTTAATCGAACGAAAGAAAGGTTAAATTTATGGGCTTGGTAAACACACTTTCAGGACTTCTGACTAAAAATAAAAATACTGAAATTTCAAAACAATCGTCAAAAACTCGTCAATCGTGTTATAAGCACTAAAAAAGCCCTTGTTTAGGGCTTTATCTGTCTATTGGTGACGCGTACGGGATTCGAACCCGTGAATGCTTGCGTGAAAGGCAAGTGAGTTAACCGTTTCTCCAACGCGCCA
>ENA-OWNX01000078-OWNX01000078.1-gut-metagenome-genome-assembly--contig:-NODE-78-length-70557-cov-5.994850_pt1 | contig 70557 bp, 90 predicted proteins | sample MGYA00248250_ERZ651778 | MGnify/ENA primary metagenome ERZ651778 (study PRJEB26908, sample SAMEA4031702) | gut metagenome | biome: gut; feature: normal infant; material: stool | place: China | collected 2015 ...
AAATCCGATCGGAACCTCCATTTTTGTTGGGATCGTGGCGAAATAGGCAGACGCAACGGACTTAAAATCCGTTGGGAGTTAATCCCGTGTGGGTTCAAGTCCCACCGTTCCCACCATTCAGAAAAACAGTCCTTGAAAAAGGACTTTTTTTATATAAATACTATGGAAGTGCTATGTGAACTATTTTCAGGGAACGGTGGACGATTCAGCAAGAAACCTGTCTTATACAGTCTTCACCGCATACAACCTCTTTCACCTTATTGTGCTGACTGAAAATGTGAATGAAGGAAAAAGCGACACAGCGTTTTATGGAGGTATCTTACATGCAGGTCCTCCCTCATGAAAACAATAAGCACCTGCTTCCAGAGCAGACCACCTTCAAAGTGGTAATGGATACACCTGAAAAAATATAGGAGAATGATAGTATGAGCAATCTGTTTGATTATCTTACATGGAGAAATGATTTAACGTTTTCAAAAGTTCCCTGCTGTGCAGTGGATACCCTCATATGCAGCTGTCTATCCTATCTGCGACTGCAGCCGGTGTTTGCCAAACAGGATATGCTCTATGTCAAGCGTGCTTCTGAAATTATAAGGGCGATAAATCCGGAGGAAATTCACTTCCGCGTAAAGGAAGACCTGCAGCTGCTGCATAAAATGGCAGAAGGCAACCGATATGGGAATGTAATACTATGCGGATATGTCGACCATCTGGATCCCTCTATGGAAAAACAGTTTTATGCCCTCACCTGTCTGCTGGAGGATGATGTCATGCTGATAACCTATCGCGGAACAGATAATACACTTGTTGGATGGAAAGAGGATTTTAATATGACCTTTCTGGATACCATTCCCTCCCAAAAGGAAGCGGTACAGTATTTGGAGACGATGGCAATTGCATATCCCGATCGGCGTATAATCCTATGCGGACATTCCAAGGGTGGAAACCTTGCGGTCTATGCAGCTGCATTTTGTTCTTTCGCCATACAGAATCGAATACAGCGGGTATACAATCACGACGGCCCGGGTTTTTCCGCAGAAACGCTGCAAGCAGCAGGCTATCGCTCTATTGCACAGCGTATAGAAACCTTTGTTCCACAATCCAGCGTTGTCGGTATGCTGATGGAGCATGAGGAGCATTATACTGTGATTTCCAGTACACAGATTTCCCTATGGCAGCATGACCCCTATTCCTGGGAGGTGCTTGGTCCTGATTTCGTACGACTGGATGCGTTAGATCGCCAGAGCATCGTTCTGGACAGCACCATCAAGCACTGGATCAGTGAGCTGGACCGCTCCCAGAGAGAAGCCTTCACGGATGCTGTGTTTCAGATACTCAGCAACACCAATGCCGCCTCCTTTAAGGAAATGAATGAAAACCGGATGCATAGCACTGCTCTGATTTTGAAAGCATTAAACCGCACGGACAAGCAGACTAAAAAGATGCTTTCCGATATCATCCTGAAGCTGTTGTCCAGTGCGAAAAGTGCCATCGAGACAAATCTTGAAAACGGAAAGCCTACAGACTGATTACGTGTTCTTCAATCCCATGCACAAGCGAGTAAAAAGAGAATATCAAATTCCAGTGAACGATACTGAAATTGCATTCTCTTTTTTTGTATCCTGCATGCATCACTTTGGCCGTATCGTAACGAACAAAATTTCATTATGGGATGCGACCCGCATCGGAAAGCCCCATGTGCCTGCTCCTGACGATACCAGCATGCGATAGCCGACATCATAGTTGCCATATGCTCTTGGGTACGGGATTCTGGTCAGCACAGTATTCGGGAAAATCTGACCGTTATGCGTGTGTCCGGATAGCTGCAGCAACTGTGCATCCAAGTACTCTTCTACAGATTCCGGGCGATGCTCCAGTAAAATCACAGGCTCATTCCCCTGATATTCCTTCGTAAGGGAAGACCAGGAGCGTCTTTCTTCTCCCCGATCCCTTCGTCCGATTATTCTAACACCGTTCACCACTGCAGATTCATCCTGCAAAATATGCACACCTGCAGAGCGCAGCATTGCCTCATATTCCCTGCGCCGCTTCTGTAACAGCTCATGATTCCCGCCTGCATAGTAAACATCTTTATGCAAATCGGAAAGCATTGTACAAAGAGCTTCCATATCCTTTTGTGAAGTTGATTCATCAAATAAATCTCCGCCAAGCAGCACTATATCACATTTCCCAGCCAGACGCTTTATAGTATTATAAGGTGAAGAAAGCGTTGTACCTGCATGCAGGTCAGTGATATACAGAAGCTGTTGTTCCTGTTTCACTCCCTTTAATTCAACAATTTCCTGACGCACCTTTACACGGGCTGCACACCCGATTCCATATACGGAAAACAAAAGCATGACAACAGAAACAAGCACATAGAGCCTTGAATGAAACTCCTTGGAATACCTTCTGCAGTACAGCTTGTGCAGCAAAGCAAGTAGACAAAAGCCTGTCATCTGCGCTACATATACACTGTTCAGTACCAAAACAAGTGCCCCCCGCATCGGCATCGCATCCTTGTACATCGCAAAAAACGGTGTAAAGCGATAAATCAGAAAAACGCTGCCTAGCAGAGATAATATCGATAAAGCATAACGGATCTGCTTTTTCTTATACAGCTTCTTTATCATATGCCAGAAAAACAGCTGCATAAGGATAAGAAGCAACAGACACAAAAGTAAAAACAACTGCATTCTCATGAATTTCACCTTCCCTATTATCCTAGCACAGAACGAGGCTGCTCTCTACCCCGTATCAAAATTTTTGCAAAACCTTTTTTATTTTTGATAAAAGATTACCTATCCGATTTATACAATTATAAAAATTTGTAATGACTTTGCTTTTCATTTGTTACATTCTTTACAAAGGTTGAATGTTCAACTTTTGTATGCTATCATTCTTATAGTTGAGTGGTCAACCATTGGAGGGAAGACATGGATAACAGCAACTATTTGTATTTAAACACCTCGATTCTGTACCGCTGCGGTCAGAAATATTATGATAAGAAATTGAGCGGACACGATATCAATGCAGCACAGATTCTCTTTCTGATTCTTATTTATGAGCAGGAGGGGCTGAACATGCAGCAGCTTGCGCAAAAGGGCTGTTTTGATAAAGGGACTATCACGAAAAGCATTTCCCGTCTGGAGGAGCTTGGTTATGTGACTACACAGAGCAGTCCCCAGGACAAACGTATCCGATTGCTATATACGACTGATAAAACAAAGGACATCATCCGTGATATCTATATGATTCGTCAGCAGTGGTGGGAGCTTTTATCCAAGGATATCGGTGCACAGGAGCTGCAGCAGTTTGAAGCAACGCTCAGCCGTCTGAGTGAAAACGCACGCAAATACGAGCAGCAGGAAGAAGCAGGCATCAAGCTGTTCGGTATTCAAAAGCTGACTCTGCTGGATTACCCGCAGAAAATGGCGAGCACGATTTTCACAGGCGGCTGCAATTTCCGATGCCCCTTCTGCCAGAACAGTGACCTTGTCTTTCTGCCGGAAAACATGCCGGAGCTTCAGGAAGAGGATGTGCTTAGCTTTCTGGAAAAGCGAAAAGGAATTTTGGATGGTGTCTGCATCAGCGGCGGAGAGCCTCTGCTAAATCCGGAGCTGGCAGGATTTCTGAAAAAAATCAAGGACATGGGCTATGCAGTCAAGCTGGATACAAACGGCAGCAGTCCGGATCAGCTGAAGCACCTTGTTGAAGAGGGACTTGTTAATTATGTGGCAATGGACATCAAAAATGCTCCGCAAAAATACAGTGAAACTGCCGGCATCCGCAATCTTGATCTCAGCGGCATACAGGAGAGCATCACCTATCTAAAGGAAGGACATGTTGCTTATGAGTTTCGTACAACCATTGTAAAGGAGCTTCATACAGCTCAGGATATTCAGGATATGGCAGACTGGCTCCAAGGTGCAGCCGCCTGGTATCTGCAAAATTTTGAAGACAGCGACCGTGTTATTCAGAAGGGATTGCATGCGTGGGATGAAGAAACCCTGCAGCAGTTTCAGAAATTGGCGAAAGCGAAGGTTCCAAATACAGAGCTTCGTGGTATATAGAAGGAAAGGAAGAACGATATGTATCAGGTTATTAAAAGAGATGGAAAGATTTCAGAGTTTGACATTGCCAAGATCAGCAATGCCATTCAAAAGGCATTTGATGCGGTGGAACGCCAGTATCATCCAAGCATTATCGATATGCTCGCTTTGCGTGTCACATCCGATTTTGAGCCAAAAATCAGACATGACCGCATTCAGGTGGAGGATATTCAGGACAGCGTGGAGTCCATCCTGATTCAATCCGGTTACGGTGATGTAGCAAAATGCTATATCCTCTATCGGAAGCAGCGGGAAAAAATCCGGAATATGAAATCCACAATTCTGGATTACAAGGAGCTTGTCGACAGCTATGTGAAAGCCACCGACTGGCGCGTAAAAGAAAATTCAACGGTCACCTATTCCGTAGGCGGACTGATTTTGAATAACTCCGGAGCAATCACTGCCAATTACTGGCTGAGTGAAATCTATGATGAGGAAATCGGAAATGCCCATAAGTCCGGTGATATGCATATTCATGATTTGAGCATGCTGACAGGTTATTGTGCCGGCTGGAGTCTGAAGCAGCTGATTCAGGAAGGCCTGGGCGGTGTCGGAGGAAAAATCACCTCCAAACCGGCAAGTCATCTTGCGACACTCTGCAATCAGATGGTAAACTTTCTCGGCATTATGCAGAATGAGTGGGCTGGTGCACAGGCCTTCTCTTCTTTCGATACGTATCTGGCACCTTTTGTAAAAGCGGATAATCTGAACTATGATCAGGTTAAAAAATGTGTGGAGTCCTTCATATATGGTGTCAATACACCAAGTCGCTGGGGTACACAGGCTCCCTTCTCCAATATCACCTTGGATTGGACGGTTCCTGCCGATCTTGCTGAGCTGAATTGCATAATTGGAGGTAAGGAAGTAGATTTTAAATATAAGGATTGTAAAAAGGAAATGGATATGGTGAACAAGGCATTTATTGAAATCATGATTGAGGGAGATGCCAATGGACGTGGTTTCCAGTATCCGATTCCCACCTATTCCATTACCCGTGACTTTGACTGGTCGGAAACAGAAAACAACAAGCTGCTGTTTGAAATGACTGCAAAGTATGGGACACCTTATTTCTCAAACTATGTAAATTCTGATATGGAGCCAAGCGATGTACGAAGCATGTGCTGCCGTCTTCGTCTGGATCTTCGAGAACTGCGTAAAAAAAGCGGTGGATACTTTGGAAGCGGCGAAAGCACCGGCTCTGTTGGTGTAGTCACGATCAACATGCCGCGAATTGCTTACCTTTCAACAGATAAAGAGGATTTCTATAAGCGACTCGATCATCTGATGGATATCGCTGCACGCTCCTTAAAGGTAAAGCGCACGGTCATTTCCAAGCTGCTGGAGGAAGGCTTATATCCATATACCAAACGGTATCTTGGAACCTTTGCGAACCACTTCTCCACATTGGGGCTGATCGGTATGAATGAAGTCGCGTTAAATGCCAAATGGCTTGGCATGGATCTGACACAAAAGGAAGCTCAGAAATTCACAAAAGAGGTTCTGAATCATATGCGTGAGCGTCTGGTAATTTATCAGGAGGAATATGGGGATCTGTATAATCTGGAGGCTACGCCTGCGGAATCAACAACATATCGTCTGGCAAAGCATGACAAGGAACGCTATCCGGATATCATCACTGCTACAGAAGAAGGAAATACACCATATTATACGAACAGCTCTCACTTACCTGTTGGCTATACAGAGGATATTTTTGAAGCACTGGATGTACAGGATGAGCTACAGACCTTGTATACTTCCGGAACTGTGTTCCATGCGTTCTTGGGAGAAAAACTTCCGGATTGGAAAGCAGCAGCAGCGCTGGTAAGAAAAATTGCCGAGAACTACCGCCTGCCTTATTACACCCTTTCTCCCACCTATTCCATCTGTCGAAATCACGGATATATTAACGGGGAGCATTATACATGTCCGCAATGTGGTGGTGCGACTGAGGTATGGAGCCGAATTACGGGATACTATCGACCTGTACAGAATTGGAATGAAGGAAAGAGTCAGGAATTCAAAGAACGTAAGGTTTATGATATCGGACATTCTGTGTTAAAAGGAAAGGATGCCCTTCCACATGTTGAGAAGGAAGCTGATACCGTCAGGGCTGCAAATGAAGAAGGTGTTTTTCTGTTCACAACGAAGACCTGCCCAAATTGTAAAATAGCTGACACCTGGCTGAAAAGCGCTGGAATATCCTATGAAAAAGTGGATGCCGAGGAACAGGCTGAATTAACAAAAAAATTCTCAATTATGCAGGCACCAACGCTGGTCGTATGCAGAGATGGAAGCTGTGAAACATACAGTAATGCATCCAACATTCGTAAGTACATTGATATGATGCAGAAAGCATAAGCAAATAAGAGGATATATTTCATACTGGAATGTATCCTTTTTATGTATTTGGAATTTTTTCTGTTATAATAATAGTAGATGGTTATCCCGCTAAATAATCCAGCGCGAACCATAAGCTCACATGAATTCCCTGGGAGGTTCGCGCATCATTTTGTTCAAATTCACACAAATGTAACAATTTCAACAAAATTTTCATTAACCAAAGTTTTATATTTGTGTAAATTTGTTTCATTTAGGGGATTTCATGGGATTTTTCACGGTCTAGCCTCTCCTGAGGCTAGTGGATCTAAATACTATAAAAGAGTGTATGGTTGAACGTGAGCACATGTCTAGCCTCTCCTGAGGCTAGTGGATCTAAATTTTAAACTATCTTGTATAATTGTTTCGTGTTTATGTCTAGCCTCTCCTGAGGCTAGTGGATCTAAATTTTAACAGCTAATATCTTACTGTCGGCATTTTCTTCGTCTAGCCTCTCCTGAGGCTAGTGGATCTAAATTGGTGTGGAGGTTTAATCGTCGCTTTGCAGATTGGTCTAGCCTCTCCTGAGGCTAGTGGATCTAAATAATCTTTGCTAACCTTTCGGCAATAGTAGTTGCCAGTCTAGCCTCTCCTGAGGCTAGTGGATCTAAATTATCACATCATCACAGTGTATTGTGGTTATTGCCGTCTAGCCTCTCCTGAGGCTAGTGGATCTAAATGATTGTAGCTGTTACTGTAATAACACTTGCCTGTGTCTAGCCTCTCCTGAGGCTAGTGGATCTAAATACCATACACAGAGAGCTTGCGGAATGCGTCCCTGCAGTCTAGCCTCTCCTGAGGCTAGTGGATCTAAATATTAACACTTCTTTTCCTTTCTTTCGCAGCTTTACGTCTAGCCTCTCCTGAGGCTAGTGGATCTAAATTCAAAACGGCGATGCTATCGTTCTGGTCGAACACAGTCTAGCCTCTCCTGAGGCTAGTGGATCTAAATCTGTTTGGTAAGGTGCAAGATATAGTTATATCCGGTCTAGCCTCTCCTGAGGCTAGTGGATCTAAATGTTCTCTTGATACCGCTTCTTGCTCCGCTATAGAGTCTAGCCTCTCCTGAGGCTAGTGGATCTAAATAATCCTTCTAATCAGGTGCTCACTAAGCGATACCCCCTAGTCTCTCCTTAGGCTCACAAACCAAATAATAAACAATACTCCAGTAATACTTTCTCATCACTTACCAGAAGGATTGCTATATGGAGTAAAATCAGGCACCTGTCCATTCACAATCTGTACAACCAACGGTATCTCCGTTTTCGTCTCCAGCTCTGACGTACTCAAAAAAGTTATAACCTGCGCATTCACCTTAACAACAAGTGATATTTTAATCATGGTGTTGTTGATTCCATATGGCTTTGATTCCGTTTTTATCTCTCCTGTAACATCATTCAGCATCCGCATACGCACTCTGATTTTCGGCCCCTTATCATATAAAAAGAAAATATGACTCAGATAACCTGCCGGTACTTCATACAAAACTCCATCCTCATAGAAGACATCCTTCGTCGTAGGATCCTTTTTACCATCCTGTGCAGCCAGCAGTGATTTATCAATCGTATTCAATGCCGAATACAACAGCTGATTTAATTTATACGAATCATATTCAATACTGGTTATATCCCCGTTCTTTGTGCGATTTATTTTAAACAGCGCATCGGTATCATATTCAATATCCGCCAGCACTTCCTTCACAATATTATTGATTGCAAACCCTGTATGCTGCTTGGCAATCGCCTGAAGCTGCGGCTCCATATACGTATTAAATGAACGGACAACACATCCAAATCCAAGAACGATCGCGACCAGCAGAAGAATCAGCTTCTGCTTTTTATATTTCCTGCTTTTGACTTTTCTCATTGAGCATCCTGCCTCTATTAACAATAAAAGCATCCTCCATTAAAACAGTATATGAAAGCATACCTGAAAACATGTGTATCCATTATGCACAAAAAAAAGATGCAGTTTTCGCATCTTACAGCTGATCCAGCACGTCGAATCGATCCAGTGTCTTGCAATCCGCAATCACAACCAGATGATCCTCCTTCTGTATTTTATACTCTGCATCCGGGCACACATTCAAATGCTCCTGCAAATAAGAACGAATGCCCACAACATTGATACCGAATCTTCGGCGCAGATCAAGTTCAATCAGAGATTTTCCTACCCACTGTGGCGGCGTAGGTATTTCCACGATACTGTACTCCTTATCCAGATCCACAACATCGATAATATTTTTCCCTAATACGCCCTTGGCAACCTGTTCGCCCATTTCCTTCTCCGGGCGTACAACCTTATTGGCTCCAAGCTCCGTGAATATCTGCATATAGCGCTTGTTTTTTGCCTTTGCCACGATATACGGAACACCCAGCTCCTTCAGATTGATAATGCCCATCACACTCTCCTCAAGGTGGCTCCCCATACTTACAATCGCAATATCACAATCCTGTACACCCGCCTCGCGCAGCTGATTGATATCGGTAATATCACACATCATACTCTGCGTAACGATATCCGCCATGCGATCTACGCATTTTTCGTCATTATCCAGAGCAATCACCTCGCAATTATAGCTGCTCAATGTCTTCGCTACTGTTGAACCGAAAATCCCTAATCCGAGTACAACATACTGTCTGTTTGAAATCTTTTTCATTTTTCTATCTCCTTATCCCACAATTATGTTTCCATTTGGGAATGATACCTTATTGGCTGAATTTCTATTTGGCTTATTACGTGTCAATGACAATATCAGTGTGGAAATACCGATACGTCCGACATACATGAGGAAGATGATGATCAGCTTGCCTCCCACACCAAGAGAGGTAGTGATTCCAAGACTCGAGCCTACGGTCGCCATTGCGCTCACCGCTTCAAAGGAAAGACTCAAAAACGGCTTTTGCTCAACGATATTCAACAGGAAAATCCCGGTAAACAACACAACCAGATTGATGAAGAAAATTCCCATTGCTCGAATGATGATTCCTCTTCCGATTTTCCTGTGAAGAACAACGGTGTGCTCCCTCCCCTTCAAAGAGGAGATAATATAGATGACAAGCACCGCAATCGTCGTCGTTTTGATACCACCTGCCGTACCTCCCGGAGAACCACCGATAAACATGACAACCATCATCAGCAAATCGGTTGCAGGCTTCAAGCCAGCATAGTTAATTGTTGTAAAGCCTGCCGTTCGAAGTGCTATGGATTCAAACATTGCAGTCATCAGCTTCTCGAATATATTGAAATCTCCCAGCGTTCTGGAATTTGTGAACTCCACCAGCATAATCAGCAGTCCGGGTATGATAATCAGAAACAGACTGACACTCAATACGATTTTGGTATGCAGAGACAGAGAATGTCTGAACTTCTTGAATGTGATCCGACGATGCAGCAGCGGTCCCACCTTATCCCGAATATCAAACCAGACAGCAAAACCCAGACCACCCAGTACAATCAGCGCCATAATTGTCAGACACATCAGCGGATCATGCACATATTCCTGAAGACTCACCGATCCAAGCGTATCGAACCCGGCGTTACAGAAAGCTGAAACAGCCAGAAATACCGCTTTAAAGCTGCCATCCACAAGTCCGAAGCGCGGTATCATGCGAAACGATATCAGAATCGCACCCACAGCCTCAAAAAACAAGGTATAGTACAGGATGTCCAGCAGAAACTTCCGCATATTTACGACCCTGTCCTGATTCAGCATTTCCTTCATAGCGATTTTCTCATTCATAGAGAGACGGTTTTTCACAATCAGAATAAAGACCGCCATAAATGTCATCAGTCCAAGACCGCCTACCTGAATCAGCAGAAGCAGAATCAGCTGACCAAACCAGTTAAGCTGATCAGCAACCGTAAATACACTCAATCCGGTTACGCAGGTAGCACTGGTTGCCGTAAACAAAGCATCCAGCCAGTTCAAAAACTGAAAATTCTTATTGGAAATCGGCAGCATCAGCAGCAGTGTTCCGCTGAGAATCACAAGCAGGAAGCTCGATGCAATCTTCTGTGCAGGAGATAGTTTTTTGAATCCCAGCACCGAATGAATAAAATTTGTCATATCAATTTAACCAGACTTTCTTTCTATTTGTTCGCAGGAAACTGACATAATCCTATGCAGTCTTCACCTTTTATTTATACAGAACAGACAGCGGCCGCTGAAAGATGTATCAAATATATTCTACACATATTATATTTTTTTACAATACGCTTTTCTAAAAAACATATAAACTTTCCCAATACTTTTTCTAATGCCGCAAAAAAAGGCTCCTTTCCTATCGAAAAAAGCCTTTTCTATGCTATGAATTAGTAATTCTCTTTGCGAACCTCGAAGTAAGAACGCGGGTGATTGCATACCGGACATACCTCTGGAGCCGTTTTTCCAGTGTGCAGGTGTCCGCAGTTCAGACATTCCCACAGGGTTTCCTCTGCTTTTTCAAACACAGTACCATCCTCGATATTGTTCAGCAGAGCAACATAGCGCTGTTCATGTGTTTTCTCAATAGCCAGAACGCCTTCCATCGTATCAGCGATGTCATCAAAGCCTTCCTCGCGTGCTTCCTTTGCCATACGTGCATACATGTCTGTCCACTCGAAGTTTTCACCGGCAGCAGCATCCTTCAGATTGGTAACCGTATCCGGCATACCGTCATGCAGCAGCTTAAACCACAATTTTGCATGCTCCTTTTCATTGTTTGCTGTCTGTTCGAAAATATTGGAAATTTGAACATAACCGTCTTTCTTCGCCTTGGAAGCATAATACGTATACTTGTTTCTTGCCATGGATTCTCCGGCAAATGCCTCATTCAGGTTCTTTTCTGTCTTTGTTCCTTTTAAGTTCATATTTTTTCCTCCTTTTAAGCAGTCTTCGCCCCATTGTATGTAAATCCTGCTGTCCTTATGCGTTCAACCGCCGAACTGCAGGAAATAGAAAGCGTTGACAGCCTCTTTACCGATATTTATATTATACTCTACTTTTCCAATTATTTCATTCTTTTTTCTATGAACCCATCATTTCCCACAATACAGAAATTTTTCACAGTTTATGACAAAAATAGAATTTTTATTCGCATTTCTCCAATTTTTTTCTATTTTCTTTTTGATTTTTAAATTTTTTCATGTTTTTATATACAAAAAATTCATTTTGCAGTAAAATTCCACTATAGGAGGAATCTATCATGGCAGAAAAACACCCTTTTGATGATTTTGGAATCAATCTCTTTAGTGAATGTGTGATGAAGGAATGTCTCCCTCATCCGATTTATAAAAAATGGAAAACCGCAACCCGCAAGGAGGATGCGCTGGATCGTCCGACGGCAGATGCGATTGCGCATGCAATGAAGACATGGGCAATGGACAAGGGAGCGACGCATTTTACGCACTGGTTCCAGCCGCTGACCGGCTCCACTGCCGAAAAGCATGACAGCTTTATCGAGCCTGGGGATCACGATCAGCCGATTTCCAGATTCAGCGGGAAGTCCCTGATCAAGGGCGAGGGGGATGCCTCCTCTTTTCCAAGCGGCGGTTTACGGGCAACCTTTGAGGCACGCGGGTATACGTATTGGGATTGTACCTCCCCGGCCTTTCTGCGGGATAACGTTCTCTGTATCCCTACCATCTTTGTTTCATACAACGGAGAAACCCTGGATAAAAAGGCACCTCTTTTAAAATCAGCGGAAGCGATCAGCAAGCAGGCCACCCGCATTGTCAATCTGTTTAAGGATAAGGATATCAAGCATGTCAATGCTATGGTCGGTCTGGAGCAGGAATACTTTTTGATTGATAAAAGGATGTATCTGGAGCGGAAGGATCTGGTGCATACCGGACGCACGCTGTTTGGTTCCATGCCGCCAAAGAGTATGGATATTCGCGGTCATTACTTTGGAAGCATCCCTTCCCGTGTACAGGCCTTCATGACAGAGGTGGATGAGGAGCTGTGGAAGCTTGGAATCTATGCAAAGACCGAGCACAACGAGGTAGCTCCCTGTCAGTTTGAAATCGCACCGCTGTTTATCGATGCCAATGTTGCGGTGGATCAAAATCTGATCATCATGGATGTGTTGAAGAAAAAGGCGGATAAGCACGGTATGGCATGCCTGCTTCACGAGAAACCGTTTCAAGGCGTGAACGGAAGCGGAAAGCACAACAACTGGTCACTGGTTACCGATGATGGACAGAATCTTCTGGAGCCGGGGGACCGCCCGCATGAAAACATTCGTTTCCTGTTGTTTGTCTGTGCAATCATCGAGGCTGTGGATACATATCCGGAGCTGCTTCGTATGGCGGCAAGCTGCTATGGGAATGATTACCGGCTGGGAGCTGATGAAGCACCGCCGGCTGTTGTTTCCATCTGTATGGGTGATGAGCTGGAAATCATTCTGGAAAAGCTGCGTAACGGTGAACATGAAATCAAACCGGATGTGGAGACACAGCCATATGCGATTGCGAATCTGTCGTATGTACCAAAGGATACCAGTGATCGAAACCGCACCTCTCCCTTCGCCTTTACCGGTAATAAATTTGAATTCCGTATGGTAGGAAGCAGTCGCAGTGCATCAACGACAAACATTATCTTGAATTCCATTGTTGCGGATTCACTGCGCAGTATTGCCGACACTTTGCAGCAGTATAAATACATTGACGATATCCGCAAGAAGTCCCTGGACATCTGCCGTGATATTCTGCGCAAGCATTCCCGTATTCTGTTTTCCAAGGATGGCTACAGCGAGGAATGGCTTCAGGAGGCACAGGAACGCGGATTGCCGAACATTAAGCATTATGTGGACAGCATCTATTCCATGCTGGATGACAAGGCAGTGGAAATGTTTGAGCGAAACAAGGTATATGACCGGCTGGAGCTGGAGGCCCGCGTTGATATTCTGACAGAGGAATACCGTAAATCCGTCAAAGCGGAGGTGCTGACGCTGCTGGATATCAGTAAAAAGGATATCCTCCCTGCTCTCGTTCGTGAAATCAAATTTTATACAGATGCACAGAATTCTCTTGGTACAGAGAACAGCTATTATCAGCGGAAAATCAAGCATTTGTGTGATCTGTTAGCCACCTTTGATGAACGCTATCATGATTTGAAGAAGCATATGATTGAGCGTCAGCAGTATCCGGATAATATGGAAAAGGCACAGTATCTCAATCAGGTGATCGTTCCGAAAATGGAGGAGCTGCGCGCAGTGATTGATGCGATTGAGGAAGCGGTATCCTCGGATAATTACCCGTTTCCAACCTATGATGATATGTTTATCTCCATGCAATAGCATTGCGTCGTCTGTCAGTGACAGGCGGCTTTTTTTATTCGCTTTGTCTGTGTTAATAATTTATTTATACTTTTGAAACAGCAAATTCATAAACGGTGGAATTTGTTAAGATTTCGTAAGCGTATTTCTCTGTTTTAACAAAATGTTAACAAAACCTGCTTGTTTCTTTTTCCTTCGTTATTTATACTAAAGCCGACTTGATAAGGAAAGGAAGCGATGATGTATGACCATTCAAAATGTATTATCTCTGTTGGGAGGTCTGGCACTGTTCCTATATGGAATGCATATGATGAGTGTCGGTCTGGAAACGGCTGCCGGGGACCGCATGAAAGCCATTCTGGAAAAGCTGACCAGCAACCGCCTGCTCGGTGTTGCCGTAGGAGCCGGCATCACTGCCGTTATCCAAAGCTCCTCTGCCACAACCGTTATGGTTGTCGGCTTTGTGAACAGCGGACTGATGACGCTGAATCAGGCAGTCTGGATTATTATGGGGGCCAATATCGGCACGACGATTACCGGGCAGCTGATTGCCCTGGATGCCTCCCGCATTGCCCCGCTGGTTGCCATCATCGGTGTTGTCATGGTGACCTTCCTGAAAGGAAAGCGCATCAATTCCATTGGAGACATTCTCGCAGGGCTTGGAATATTGTTTATCGGTATGGATATGATGTCCAATTCCATGACACCGCTGCAGGACTCTCCTGTATTCCTGAATGCCATGACCTCCATTTCCAATCCGCTGCTTGCGATTGCTCTGGGAGCCGGTTTTACTGCACTGATTCAAAGCTCCTCCGCATCCGTGGGAATATTACAGGCTCTGGCTTTGAGCGGACTGATTCCACTGTCCAGCTCGATTTATATCATCTTCGGACAGAATATCGGTACCTGCATTACCGCCGTGCTGGCATCCCTGAGTGCGAACCGAAATGCCAAGCGGACAACCATTATTCACTTATCCTTTAATATTATCGGAACCATGCTGTTCTTCTGCTTTATCCATATCTTTCCGTTTGTGGACTGGATGTGTGAAATCACTGCAAACCCGGCGGCACAGATCGCCAATACCCATACGATTTTCAATATCGTAACGACCCTGATTCTATTGCCGTTTGGAAACCGTCTGGCTCATCTCGCACAGCTGCTGATGCCGATACGCAAAGAAGAGTATCAAAGGGATGAAGCAAATCTGCCGCTTGCCTTTGTTGATGTCAATAATATTGGCAGTGTTCCGATTGCCATCTCCTCCCTGCGCAAGGAAGCGCTGGCGATGCTGAAAATGGCACAGACCAATTTGATCGAAGCACTGCACGGCGTTTGTCAAGAAGCATGTAGCATACAGGATATCGAAAAGCGTGAAAAGCGGATCGATTCCATCAATTATCAGATTTCCGATTATATGACCTCTGTATCCACCCTGCCTATGAATCCCACTGCATCCAATACAATCAATGCACTGTTTAAATGCTATGCGGATATCGAACGCATCGGAGATCATGCAATCAATATTCTGCAATACACTAAAAATGAAAAGGAGCGTCTGCAGGATGTCGGTGTGATTCGTGAGGAGCTGATGCAGCTGGAGGAGCTGCTGGATAAAAGCTTCCAGCTGTTGTATACAAACCGTTTGGAATCACAGGATGAAAGTCTTTTGAAAATAGAACGCATAGAGGCCCGTATTGATGAATTAACGGCAGAATTCAGAAACCGGCAGATCGAACGCATGGTGCATAAGCAGATACATGCAAGAGATTGTGTTATCTACTCGGAAATCATGACAGATATCGAACGTGTCAGCGACCATATCATGAATATTATTGAAGAATGCCGCCGCTGCAGCTTTACCTTGAATGACGAGGAATTAAAGGATATGCCGCTGATTCAGGAATGTGCTGCATAATAAAACTTACAACGGTAGTAAAACAGGAACGCTGTATCCAGAGACTGTTTGTATGGAAAGCTGATGAACGCGTCAGCATTGGGTAAAAAACAGTGTGTAGCTTTATTTTTTCGGAAGCTATTGGCATTTACTTTGCATGTGCATCACAACACCATCCTTATGAACAGGAAAACCACATACTTCACAACTGCAGCTGCAGTTCTTTCCTAAATTCAATTTCAGCCGTATTCAAATATCCCTTCGATATTTCATAAACAGACACCAGCTCTTATCGTGCACAGATACCGCATTTTCCACATGCAGGCAATACAGCGGTTCTTTCTCGATTGTAGGGTAATATAAAACAGGGAGACTTCAACACTATTGTATGTATCAATAGAAGCTGAAGTCTCCCTTTTGCATACACCCCAAAGTAAGAAAGAACCAATTTTCTATGCTGGAAGAATTCAACGATATCCAGGGCATCCAGCTCCAGCTGTGCCAATTCTGTTTGCAGGGCATCTTTCCAGCACCTGCTTATGTTACCTCGATATAGATGCAGGCTTTTTGATTTTCCGTATTTCCATCACAGCCTGCTTACTGTTTACAGCGATAGCGAAGACATCGACTCATGCAGTCATTTCACTGCAAATCTTAACCGTTATATTACATTTTCGACTGGAAAACGGTTTCAAATGAGGTTTATAAATATTTTGTGTTAATTATTAACAGAGTCTCATTGGAAATCCTTTAATTATCGCCTTTTTTTTACTTTTTGTTAGCTTATGTTAGACTATTATCGTTTGTATTGTTCTTTCCTTATATTATATGTATTATGATATAGACAATATATATACAGATATTATGGCAAAAAATGATGATTACTCACCATTTTTTCACTTCATATTAGATGCTTCAATACAGTATATTTAATAAACCACAAAGCATTCGGAATTGTTCAACTGTGAAGTCCATACGCCTTTCATGAAATATGTACAGCAATAATGGCATCCCTAACTCCTTTGCTAAATCTGATACACTAATCCCCTTGATCTTTCTATTTAATTTAATGATATTCATGTGATATTATCCTTTCTTTGTAATTATTTACCAACATGTTGTACCTATATTATATACCTTTTATAATTACTTTTGGGTCGCTCTAATACACTTGATACGCTATCGCTAGTTAATTTACAAGGTGTAAAAAAGCCTTTATTTATCGCAATAGAATTGTTAAAATATTGCTTTTTCGGGTTAACTAGCGATAGCGTATCAACTATCTATGGTAAAAAGCGATAAAAAAGAGGGTTTTTACCCTCTTTAGTCTATTTATCTACAAATATATAGGGATGTTACAAATTCGTTACCTAATACATAAAATAAGTTGCAGTCATTATTATCTACATAAACATTTCGGATATTATTAATTTCAAATGACCTGCGACCGCTACAGATCATATTATCTAAAACGATGATATTACTTTTTCTCTTTGCAGTTATCTTTATATCGAGCTTGTATGGCTCAGTTATCAATCGTAAATTTTCCAACGTCATTGATTTACCAAAGAACAGCAGCATAACCGCATCATGATGAGATAACATCTGCATTAATTTATCTGTTGTCATATGATATTTATGCAGTTAACCCTTACGATCGTATCTAAGGCTTTCTCCAGTCCTACATCCTCTATATATTCGTTCAGCTGCTCGATATCATCTGGATCGTCTTTTATATCCATAACATCAATTATTAACTGCATCAAAAAACCTGCATCACATTGCACGCTATCGTTTACATGGTCAAGATCAATTATATGCATTGCTGTACTGGTTAAACAATTGTCTTTATATTCCTTGATATATAAGATATCTTTTTCCAGAAACGCTTCATTCAGATGCTTCTTGATCAGTGTATTATCGTCTTCCCATCTTATTTCCTCATATCCTAACCCTTCATAGACTTTTGGATGCAATGTATTGTCTTTGATCATATTTTTAATTGCATCCGGCACAATATCAAGCGTATGCTTAATAATGTCTTTTGTTTCCTCAACCGATGCTTCCCCATGCCCCAAAATCACTATTTTGTGGTTTGACAGTATCCCCCATGCTGCTTCTCTGCTTATTCTTTTCATTTTTACACTCTCCTTTGCAGGATAATATTGTAATATAAAACGCCGTCAAAAAGGGCTGGTAAATAATGGCAATACATTACCTATTGTATCTATAAAAAATAGTGGTATCATCATAAACAATGAGGTGACAGTATGCAAAGAATGTACAAAAAATATATAGAAGTAGAAATGCTCGTCGATAAAATGGGCGATATCACTCCCCTGGCGTTGATATGGGATGGGGAGCGTTATGAGGTGGACAAGATCATACGCCATAAACCACAATGCCATAGCAAAAACTGCGGTGGTGGTGGTCAAATGTTTGTGGTGCAGATTGGTGGCGCAACAAGGACTATATACTATGAATATATGCCACCTTATAAATATAGATGGTTTATTGAGAGCTTAAGACCATAAAAAAGACTCCTGCACATAGACAGGAGCTGGCAGCTAGGAAGAAGATATGATACGGACTTGGGGGGAGAGTAAGATATCTGTGCTGCTGTGCACATTATCTCACATAAAAATTTAAAAAGGTAAATAAATCATCAAATACGGGATTTCTTGTTAAAAATCCCGTACTTTTTATTACTTAGTCAAAAGTCTTACAATGTCCATGATGGCCAGTAACGCTTTTTCATTCAGCGTTTCTAGGTGTTCGTTGATATACTGCATCATTTCTTCTCTTTTCATGTTAACCCTCCGTTTACATAGGCTCTCCCTATCCACCTATATAAAATAATAAAAGACCACCCATAGGTGGTCAAGTGCCGCAAAATACTGCCTAGGTATCTCTTTCTTTTTAATAGGCGGCAACGTAATCATTATATACCTCAATCAACTATTTGTAAATACATTGATACTATTTTATTAAATGTTATAAAAACTTTACAAAAAACCGGTATTGAACCGGTTCCCCATCTTTTTAGATGGATAGCATAAAGATACCTAGGCAGAAGCATATAATTATGCCAATATCATTCTATCACATTTCCTCCGTATGTAAATTCTAAATTATTTAATTTTTCTTAATTTTAATCCGATAATAAAAAGCCGGCTATAAGCTGGCTTTTGTCCCATTGTCACTGCATAAACTGTATGAAAGAGTGACTACGAAATTATATAGCATTTCTTCAAAAATTGCAAATCATTATCGTAGTAAAATATTGGAAGTTCCATGTTTAACAAAAAAAGCCGACATAAAGCCGGCTTATCGTCCTCATGAACAAATAATGGGGAAAAAGGGCGATACAATCATTAAGTGATTGCTTATATACTATACTACTTATATGTTGAAATGTAAATAAAAAAGCCACTCTCTTGTGTGGAGAGTAGCTAATTAAGTAAACCTAAATTTGAATCAACTGTAAAATCGTTATCTTTCTCAACTTGTTCTATATCTTGCCGGGTAAAATCCTTAAATTTGTTAAATAGCTTAACTATAATCAATATAATAAAGAATTGTATTTTTGATTTCATACCATTAATCTTGCATTTTAAAGGCGACCTTACTGTTGCTATCTTATGATTCATTTCTCTCACATCATCAAATAAATCAATAACGCCCTTATCCTTACACTCTTCAATTTCATTAAACAACTGTATACTTTTACACAAAGGTACCAAATCAGATATTTTAAATTTACCAACTACTAGCTTATTTATATCTACATATTTATCTTTTTCCAGTTTGATGAGTCTTTTTATTTCTTTATTCATCATAGGATATTTAGCTACCCTGTCTTCTAATATTGTATATTTTACACTTATGGTATTTAATTCTATACCGTAAACTTGTGAACATTCACTTATAATCGTTTTCCTATAATCTAAATTACTGAGTATTATAAAAATAGGCGGAACAATAATTATAATCAAGCTTATTATAATGATGTATATCATAAAACCCCCTCCTATCCTGAAACTTTTTCTAATAACTTATTATTGGTCTGTTCTAGTGAGGTGATACGTGCCTTGAAATTGCTTTTGCAAGTACGGCATACTCTTGCATTTTCTTTTTGAGCAGATATACGCTCTTTTTCTAGCTTTTCCATAAACTGTTTCTTATTTTTATGATTTAGCCACCCCCAAAAAGCTGTTCCTATATTAATGATACCAACCACACCATTGATTATACCTAAAATAGTATTTATTTGATTTAAACCCGTCCAATCCATACCCTCACCTCATGATTATCACACCTAAATAATACATTTTTTGTAATTTTTTGTCAAACTATACATAAAAAAAACACCCACTCCCAAAGGAATGAGTGGTGATTTTTCTTATTCCAAGTCTGACTTACGTACCCAGCTCATGATCTCTTTCAGCAGCACCTTATCCCCGCTGATCTGCATGACTGTGTAAGTCGTACCTTTTACAAACGCCGGAATACTCTGCCCTGTTGCATAGGTCTTTGCCGTCTTTTTAACTTTGACCTTTTTGCCGACTGCAATCACCGCAGCTGCGCCGGTCATCTGTAAATCGGATGTTTTAACCCATGACACAAGCTCTTTAATCAGCGCCTTACTGCCAGATACCTGCTGTACGGTATATGTCTTGCCTTTAGCCCATGCGGGGATTGTCTGGCCAGTAGCGTACTTTTTAGCGCTGGACTTGATTTTGACCTTATTGCCCGCCTTAATGCCGGTTGTAGTCGGCTTACTAGTGGATGGTTTTGCTGCCTCTGCTTTCGGCAGTTTATCATGTACCAGATATCCTAAAAATTTCATGCCCAGATAACCATTAGGGTTGCCCTTGATATACTCAAAGCTTTTACCGCCGTAATTTGACTGCGACCATGCGATTGTGTTGGTGTCAATAAGCTCCTCACATACTGCAACATGTCCCCACTGTCCGGACTGCCAGATCATGAGTGCACCCTCTACAGCATATTTTGAGCGTTTAAACCCGTTTGAGTAGTTGTCCCATAGCTCCTGCGCCCCGTTTACACGTGGGCTATCCAAATACTCCTCTCGACCTAAAATCTCGCTGATACGAGCTGTAGCATAGGTAAAGCAGTTTGGCATTGCCACTCCTGTACGCCGTAGCGCCCAATCCATCCAATTACTGCCTGTTAATCCGGACAGGCTTGTTCTTTTCTTAAATGCCATTTTTGTTTCCTCCTATTTTTCCATAAGGTCATCGATTCTATGATGAGCCGATTTGATACTGTTTTCTGCAACCGCCATACGTTCTACAACATTGTTGTGTTTTTCCACTTTTTTTGTAAGGTCGTCTATTTTATACTGCATGACAGCTGTCGATTTGTTGTTGATCACTACCGTTGCTATCAATGACGGTATGGCTGTGCATACGCCTCCAATCAGAGCCACAATAATTACATCCGACATGTCTTACTCCTTAGCATCCACCGCAGCTGCGACCTCAGAGGGCTTACCATTAAGGATATTGATAAACGTACTATATGCATCCTTGATATAGCGCCATGCTGCTACGCCGATTGTAGCGGCAATCATAGCCACAGTGATGAGGTCATGCACCTGCTCATTGATATCTGGCACATACTGCGTGAGCAGCGTAGTGGCTGCATCTACAGCAGCAACCATCAGCATTGTACCAAAGACCAGCACCAAGGCCTTTTTAACGCCCTGCCACAGCCGTTTAGCGTCAAAGTGCTCCCCTGTGATGTTGATATTGTGGTAAAGGCTCAGCACCACGTTAGATGCAAAAGCCAGTAGTAAAATAGCGTAGCAGACCAGTACCATGCTGAGGTCTGCCAGTAAAACAGTGTAAAGCATATCCATGTTTCTTCTCCTTCCGCCTGTTAAGGCATATTTAAAGAGAGCCTATGTGCGGCTCTCTAATTGCTGTATTCTGTATTGTAACTGCGATATCTCGAAGTCTCGTTTTTGCAGCTCCTGCTGAAAATTTTGTGTACTCTGTAAATAATTTTGTTCAGCACAAACAATTTTTGCATCCAATTCTTGCACTGCTTTAGAGATATACGGTATGACAACTTCCGGATTTATCGCTAGTGTACCACCCAAATTCTCGACAAGCTGCGGATCTATTTCTTGGAGATTTTGTGCTATATAGCCTATTGATCTTCGTAATCCTGTCTTTTTAAAGACGAAGGATTCATGCTTAAATCTCCTTATTGCATCAAGTCCACATACATCAGTATCCATAATATTTGCTTTGAGTTTTATATCTGATACCCATGATGTTTTGCAATAATAATCTGCTCCTGTGACATCTTCGTATTGCAGATAATCAGTGCTGCTATCAGGATGACCATGATATATTTGTCTAATATTGCGTAAACCTCCTCCAGTAACATTAGAAACGACCACATAACCTTTTCCATTTTTAGGCTGAACCGGAAAGTTCGATGACCCTAAAAATATATGCCGCTCCGTCCAACCTGATGGATTTAAGCCAAAATTCAGTGTGTACCATGATGCACCGCTATTACCGTCAATATCTGTTTGTCCCAATGATAAAAACTTTGCGCCAGTATCTGCCGATAGTAATATACCTCTGCTGGTACTGCTAGTGTAAGATGATGCTATTCCTCCACAATGATTACTGTTAATAAACAAATCCATGCGCCCATTACCTATTACTACCTTTGTATTTTCTGTTCCAAGACTTGTAAATGATCCCGTCAATAATGCATTATCAGCTTTTAACTTTCCTTCATGCGTCACATAAAATGGAGCACCTGTCATAGATTCTGCTGTGCTTCCTGCATAAAAAGCATACGTCCCGGCACTTTGCATTACAGTATATTTACCATTGTTTTGTGCACTCAATCTTAATGCTCCGATGTCAAACCCGCCAATCTTACCAGATGTGGCAGTGACCGTCCCAGTCATAGTTAGATTTCCGTTTGTATCGCCATACAGTACCCTACTCCCAGCATTGTTATAAATGGATAATGCTCCATTATTTACACGTAATCCTCCAGAATTGATCACAACACTCATATTGCCTGTCACTTCTGATTGAGCAGGCGCCCAGTAAGATGGATCAATAGCTGAATTAGCTTCGCATAGGAAAGGTCTATTAAAAGCTATGCGTCCTTTGAAGTCTCTACCATAAAGATATACTCTTACATATTCTATTTCTTTATCTTCAACCTCTACAAACTTGCCTACCCGCACCCATTTATGGGATGTATCTCTGACAGACCCTGAACTTCTGGTGCCATCGGTATAATATATATTGATAATATAAGTTGCAAGTGGATTTGTAGGCCCAGCCACATAATCGGAATTTGTCAAAAATTCAGTGGACATATAAAATCCTTTTACCTTACGTCCTATGTCTATACGTTGAAACCAGTTACTGTTCGCAGTTCCATCAAATGCACTTGATTCCAACCAAAGCGCACGCCCTGTACTGCTTCCCCATGTCATCGCTCTGCCGCCTGTACATGTCGACGCTAATGATTTGTTCCAACAAGCTGTATCATTTGTAAAATCAGAATTCTCTATGAGATTTATTCGATTATATGATTCCTTGATACTCACTGATAAACTGTCTACCTTTTGCGTGATCGTTGAGCTCATGCTATTCACAATATCCTTGGTAGCATATGTATCACTTACCGTTGTTTTAAATCCGTTAACATCAGCAACCAAAGAGCTAAGTTTAGATGATGTACTCGATGCTGTGGATTCAACCGCTGATATCCTGCCGCTAAAGCCATCAACTGTCTGCTCTAATTGAGTTTGTTTTGAAGTGACACTTGTCAGCGTGGAGGTATGCTCACCAACCGTACTGTTAATGCCTGATACAGTCTGTGTGAGGCTGCTGTAATTGGTCTGTAAGGTTGACACATCGCCCTTAGCTAGCGACATGTCAGTAATCAATGATGAGATTTTGCCTTGCTCCACAGACAACGCCGTGCTCAGCGTGCTTATGTCACCGATGATGGTGTTATACACGACGGACAGAGACTGGTTAGCTCCATCCACCAAAATATGGCTAGACTTTATCACCTCTGTACCGTCGTTAATCTCTTTTACCAATGATGTGATGTTGATTTTATCTCCCGATATGTTGGCATTATCGGCCACCATGCTATCCACGATAATTGGTCGTTGAATACCAGATGCAGTTATGCCGGCTGCATCAAACATCAGCTTCCCGGCGGCATCCCAGACATACATGTTGTAGTCTCCGGATGCATCTTTACCAATCTGCACTCTTGGTCTTGTGTTATCTTTTATCTGGATGGTTTCGCCGTATATGTCTAACCGCCCAGACTGTGACTTAAAGTGTATGCTGCTAGCATCGATCGTACCGGCTGTTACTTTATCTGCTGCTACACTGTCTATCATGGCCGACTTTATAACTGAGTTAGAGAATACGGTGTTTTCTGCATTGATTATCAGTGAGTGAACGCTATCAGAAGTAAAATGGCCATTTATGATGGTATCAATAGTGGCTAGATTTCCTTCCATAACGTTTATTTTAGCTAGAGCTGCATTGATTGTATTAACATCCAGATTATCTATTGCAGCATGAATAGCTGTAAATTCTTCAGCTGTCGCAATCTTGAAAGCCGCTGTATCAGCTTTAAATGTACTGAACTCACCTTCATGTGCTGTAATTTTTTGATTTACAGTAAGAAAATCAGTAGTAATGGTTCCAAACTTACCATCATATGCAATGATTGTGTCTGCAAGCAATCGCTTTGTGGCTATGTACTCACTGTAATTTGTTTGTACTTGTTGTGAGATATTCCCCTGAAAAGAATACTGCTCTTGCTGCTCTGTTTTTGCGCTAGATGTTATTGTCTGTTGAATTCCACTATCATCTATGATATCCATAATCATGATGGGCACTTTATAAATGGATCCATCTAAGTCTTGCGCAGAAATAATATCACCTACATCAAGCTCAGGATGTCCCATAATGATATTCACAGAACATGAACGGTAGGAAAATCCGTTCACTTTGTTGTATATCGCATTCAGCTGTGCTTGTGTCATACATGGATTTGATAAAGTGATTATACTGCCAGTATCATTGCCTGCGTTCAGGTTTGTTTCTGCATCTACAGCACATGTAATCCGTCTAACAATAGTGTCTGCCTGACCAACGCTGAATGTTGGTGAGCATATGTCTGGATTTGCTGTGAATTCAACAGCAGAGAACCATCTTAATTCCAAGTTACCATCACGATCCATAACTGCGTTTTTACCGCAAAATGATGCTATATAGCTGATAGCATCACGCATTTGCAGTCCCTGTAGCTTTTCTACGTTGATAGATTCACCAGAATCACCGCCAGCATATATAATACCTATCTTGGCACATTGCTCTCTCAGAACAGCCGCTACAGGCTGACTATTTGAAAGACTGCTAAAAAATCCCTGCTGTGTCTTATACATATTGTCATATGCTGTAAATGTTACGACATCATCATTAAGTTGAGGATCGACAATGTTGTAGACCCCCATTTTGATCCATTCAATATCTGGTTCTTCACCAATATTGTAATCCTCCAGATGTAATCCAACATAATAAATGGCCTTTCGCCCTATAAATTGCACAGAAGAAGTCATTTCTGGAATCTGTACATCCAGGTATCCAGAAACAGTTCCTCCGAAGGAAAGGTGTTCTTCAGCGCAAATCCCAAGCTTACCATCCAACTTCATAAAGTCAAAATACTCTGTACCGTCTATGACTAGCTTTGATTCCCACCATTGTATATCTCTTGCTATAGCTTTCTTATATCTTTCTGAGGTGCTATACATTTACACCACCTCGCTCTCTTATTTATCAGATTCTTCTTCAATCATAAATTCTAAAGCATCCATTTCAGCCTGAGAAATAGACACAGAGATATCATCAAGCTTGATCATCCTGATTGGCAATTCGCACTCTGTATTATTGATTTCATTGATTGCAGTAGTTAGAGCCGTTTTATCTTCCTTGCTCTTAAATGTGATTTCATTACTTTTTTCTTTTGTTACCAGTTCACCATTTTTATCAAGTTTACAGTGTTTCTTCTGCAACTTTGTGATTTCATCCTGATATTCTTTTATTTCATCCATAAGAATTTTCTTATTACGGCTCACATTATAATTGACTTTTGGACTGATTGCAGTTTGCACATTTGACAATCCATTCATAAGCATAATAAGCTGACCACTTCTTAACTTCATTATTCTACACTCCCTTCTGTGATTACCACAAGCTCTGTAACAGCCTCATCGTAACGCTGCTTAAAGGCTGCGATATCAGTATCATACTTCACCTTATCTTTTGCATATTCAGCAATATTCACGATATTTACATGATAACTGATTGTGTTATAATCCATATTTGTCACTGATGCTTCCATAGTCACCACAGTAACACTGTCAGTATTTTTTGATTCTGATTTCAATGTTTTTCTCACTTCTTCTTTTTCAGTAATTGTTGTTGTCATAAACGACACCCCTTCCTTATTTCTCAACCAAAGAAATAGGCAGCCCCTCATAGACTGCCTTTTCAATAGCATAACTGTACACGCTGTAAACTTCATCACCAGCATATGCACGAATTGTTTTCATTTGTTTTGTTTTAGGATCACGGAATTTCACATCGATATAATCTGGTTCAAGTAAAGCGCAAATTTGAGCAGCTTCAGCCTCCGTCAGCCATGACCACTGCACATCAATACGGTATTTGAGTGCCTGTACTTTACCACAGAAATTACCACTGCGTGACCGTCCAGAGCCTTGTGACCATAGCTTATTACGCTGAATCGTAATACTGGAAGGGTCTTTGACTTTAACACCGCCAAGATACAGAATAGGATCAACCGTCTTTATCATACTGGCACACCTCCTTTACCTCCGGAAAATATCATTTGTTTTTTGTAGTCCTTAATGATTTTAGTGGTCTTAGAACCATCTTCATTCTGAATAGTGATGTATAAGTCACCTCCACGGTCTTGGAATCCACCACCGTCACGTAAAGCTTGCAGAACCGCCCTGTAGATACCGGATGTAATCTGATCGTTATTTGCAACGGCTGTACGCCCACCCATAGTACCGACAAGCTCCGGTCCCGCTTCACGAGCAATAAACATTTGTCCAGTATCAACAAATCCACCTTCAGCCTTTTTTTGCATCCAACCTGTGACTTTTCCGAGTGCTAAATCTATTGATCCGGAAACAATAGAAAGGGTTGCTTCAATAGGGTGCTTCCTAAAATATTGTTGGAACCATTCAAGAGCTTCATTTGCTGCATTAGATTTATTTCCAAGTGCTGACTGCCCCCATATTGTGTGTGGTCCTGCCTTGAACCAACTATCAAACCAATTATATGCATCCCATGCAGCATTGGATTTATTACCAATCTCAGCTTTACCCCATATTGTTTTTGACAGTATCCTGTTCATTGTTTGCCATGCATTATTACCCGCAGAATCAGCACCCATAACTTTAGCAAGAACAGTCAATGGATTATCGAAAATCTTCTGACCTTTATTCCATTGTGCCTGAGCATCTGGAGATATATCACCATTGCTAATTCCCTTTTTGATATTCTTGATATAGTCCTCACCGGATTTCGTACCATTTTCCTGCGCCTTTTTCAGTTCATCCTGATACTGTTTACCAAGCTTAGAATCCTTGTCAATGCCAAGTTTGTCTAACAGCGATAACAGCTCTGCGTTCTGCTGCTTTTTGACCTTAGTAATATCTTTCTTTGATTGTTCTGCATTCTTTAAAGAATTTCTAGCTTGCTCTAATTCTTCTTTGGATAAATTAACACCATTCTTTTTAGCAATATCAATGATATCTTTAGATGATAACTTATACTTTTTTGCTTTCTCTGCATATTCCTTAACAAGCTTTTGCCGTGTCTTTTTTGTATCGTCATACTCTTTCTTGTTTATTACCTTGCCATCCTTCATACAAGAATCCATTACTTTATTGGTTTCTTTCATCTTAGTAGCAAGTTTTTCAAACTCAGCCGCTTTTTTATCACTCAAACCAAACTGTGCGTAGAATTTACCAAGTTCCTCAGTGAGTCCATTTGTAGAAGAGGAAACATTTCCTAAGGTCTTATCAAGACCATCTTGCTTTTTCTTTGCGGCATCTACAGCATCATTCGCTTTTTTTAGAGCTTTTTCAGTTCCATCTAAATCAGCATTCACTTGGTTTAAATCATCACTCAATTTCCCAAGTTTTTCACTGTCACCATCAGCTGCTGCCTGTTGAATCTGCTTAGACAATTCAAGTTTACGTTCACTTAATTTATTCAACTTATCCCTTGATTCAGCCTGTTTTGCTTCTGCTTCAATCTGAGCTTGGATATACTGAACATAGAGCTTCTCATATGCTTCTTGTCTGGCCTTTTCCTTAAGCTTATCAATATTCTTCTGAATAGCATCAGGTGTTTTCAGCCATTCAATACGTCCTTCTTTAGTCAGTTTTACTGTTCCCGGAAGTTCCTTATTGATAGCTTCTACTTTTTGCTTAGCTTGCTCGATACTATCCACATAGCCTGTTTCTCCAGCCATACGGCGCAATATATCTACGTTTTGTTCAAGTCGTTTGTATTCAGCCATCTTTGAAGAAATTTCTTTATCTGTTGAAGCTTTAGCATCATCCATAGACTTTTTCAATTCATCAAGAGCATTAATCTGATCCTGTACAGATTTGGAATAATCATCCATTTCATACTTCTTCTCTTTTTGAGTTGAACCAAGTAAAGCGACGGCCGCTATTACAGCAGTTAAACCTGCCACTACAGCCACTACTGGATTTGCTGCAAGCCAGCTAAATGCTGCTCCTAATTTACCGATAATAATCGATCCTAGTGATGTTGCTTTCCCACTTGCTTCCAACATATTTGAACTTACATTGAGAAGTTTATCGCCGATACCATTCATCACTTTTTTAAACGCTTCTCCAGCTTTGGTATTTAATAAAGTAGTATTAAAAACATTTAAAACACTTTTTGTATTTGTTATTTTGGAATAACCATCAGAGAATACTTGCCATAATTTTCTTAAAGTGCTACTGTGTTGCAAAGCCAAAGCCCCAAAAGTACGTAATACACTATGAGCTCCACCTAGAGCTGTTGCTAGTTCTACAATTTTTGCTATCTTAATCGTCAAAAACAAAGCTGTAAAGGCTGATCCCAAAGTAACAACTACGGGTTTACATTTTGCTATCCATGTTATAACGTTTGCAAAACCTTTTACAATCTTCCCTGCACCTTTAAGAATAGTGCCAACAAGATCACCGAATACTGGTGCAATACTTCTTTTAAACCAGTTTATTATTGGCTTAACAAAGTTATCGTTTACACTGGTTGCTAATTCCAAAAACGCTGTAGCTAAATCCCACAATGATTCAAATAAATACTTACCGCCGGAATCCCATACATGTCGGAAGAATGTCGATATCGTATCTGTAACAAGTGAAGCTGTATCTAGTAGGCTAAAGAACAAATCAGATGCAGCTTGAAAAAATGGTTTCCATTTCTTTGCTACAACATCAAAAACCCCGCCTAAAATATGCACAATGTTATCTCTGGTTTCAGTAATGTTCTTCAATATACCAGAACCATATTTATTCCAACTATTGCGGATAGGTTCAAAGATATTATCATCAACCACCTTACCAAGAATACTCGCCCATTCAAGCAGCCGGTCACGAATGTCCATAGCTTTCATTCTAATATTGTCAAATATATAATCCATATCCTGTAACGCTTTTAATAATCGTGGATCAATAGACATACCACCAGCGCCTGAACCTCCACCACCAGATCCTGAAGAAGAATCATCAGTACTTTGATCGGGGATTACATTCGCAACATCAAAACCTGCAAGAAAATTCTTCCATTCCTTAGTCTTTTTCTTTGCGCTATCTAATCCTTTATTGGCATCGTCAATACCTGCATTTACATCATCCATGCCATCAGATACGCCACCGAGCGAATCATCCATGCTGTCCAAAATACTGCCTGTAGATCCAGATGAATCAGGCAGTTCATAGCCGAGGAATGAAGCAAACATTTGAATCAATGACTTTATCGCCATCACAAAACCGTTAATATACGGTAAAACCTTTCCAATCACGCCATAAAAAACAGCAGATATCCAACGGCCTACTTCGGCAATCTGCTGCTGTAGTATTTTAAGCTGGTTTGCCGGCTGCTCGATAGTCCTGGCAAAATCCCCCATTGCTGCTGATCGAGCCATTTGCTGCTGTAACGTAAGGATGATAATTAAACGTTTTTCTACTTCATTCAAATCACGTATCTGCCTGTCATAGATTCCTATGCTTTCGAGCGTTCCACCTAGTACACTTTGTGTTATATCATAGCCAGATTGGCTACGTATAGGTCTTACTTGCTTACTCAGAGCAGCCTGAAACTTTGTAACAGCGGAGTCAACAGAAACATTATACAACGATGCATAGTCAAGAGACATTTTTGTTAATCGCTCAGACAGCATATATGACATATCTTCAGACAAATCACCAAGCGCTCCGAGCTGATTTTTAAATGTAGCCTGAGCCTGCATCATAGATGGCATTGCTAGTCCGTACATGTCAGATAGCTGATTCTGGAACTTCATAGCCTCACTACGCATATTCCCCATGGCACGGCTGAAGTAGTTCTCAATCTCCGTAAAATCTATCGCTTTATTCAGCATGTTAGCGAAACCAGTACCATAATGGCGAAGTTGGTTGTAAAAAGCATAGACCTTCCCAAATGAAAGCATATTACTCAATTTTCTATTTGTTTTATCACTCTCAGTACCGGTATTTTTTATTTCACGCTGTACATTTCGCAATCCACTAGTTAAAGGGTTGGTATTCGTTCCCTTGCCGAGTGTGGATACAATGTTTGAAAACGCATGAATCTCAGAAGAACTCTCTCTTAATTCAGCCAAGAATTTTTGAAGTTTCTGAGTTAATGTGTCGAATGATTGGCCAACCTTGCTATGGTCAAGCTTTTCCATAGCCTGCATAGCCTTGGGAAGCTCAGTTAAAGCTTTGACAATAGCGCTTACACCTTCGGTTTTAACGTTTTCAAAAGCGGTTGTGAATTGAGTAACCATTTCAGTAATCTTACTCATTTTAGTAGTAAGACCATTATTTGTGGCTGTAGATATCTCCATATCATTCAATCGTTTCATTCCTGATGTGATTTCATTAACGGAGCTTGATAAGCTTTTAAATTTATCCAAAGCAGATACATCAGCATTCTTAATCAAATCTAGCTGCTTTACGATTGGATTAAGATTGAAATTTTCTAACCCTGACATATCTGTTTTATTGAATCTGGAAGCAGTTTTTAAGAACGATTTAGCAGCTAAATCCATTGTGTTAATCTGTCCTGATAGTAATTTGAAAATATCAGTATTGAAAGCAGAATCCATATCTCGCATGACTTTGCTTATATCTTTAAGATTATCCTGTGCTCTCTTAGTGCTAATATTTCCTAACCTTTCTATCATTCTTGTTACGTTGCTAATAGATTTACTGTTTGTAGCCATATTAACTATCATATTAGTATAATCGCCAAGTACTTTATTAAATGCCTTTAAATTTTCTTGTGCAGTTCTGGTTTCAACTTCTAATTCAAATCCGACTTTATTTTCTTCGCTCATTCATATCACCTGCCTTTCTATAAAAAATAACAGCATCCTTGGATGTAAATAAAAGACCCCAACGAATGAGGTCTTTTATTTTATGGTTTCCATTTATGCCCACAGTTCATGCAGACATTGTATATTTTCTTACTATGTGTAGCGCCAACAGCTGCGCCTACTATTGTTCCAACAGGATTAACAAGTGATCCTACGGCGGCTCCTGCAACACCTTTCCCTATGGAGATTTTCTTATTTGTCGTTGTGATGGAAGTACTACCACATTTAGGGCATGAGACAATACCTGCCTTTTTGTTTGCTTTATACTGTTTTTTGGGAGAGACAGTATGTGCTTTATACGTTGGTGTAGAAGTCTTATTTATTTTAGGAGCTGTATACACTGTACGTTGTTTAATTTCTTCCACTTCTTGCTCCAATATTGCTTTTCCGCAGAAAGGGCAGTAACTAAAAGCTGAATCAAGCTCCTTACCACAATGAGGACAATAATTATAGCTTGATGCTTTATCATTACTGCCATCCTGCTTAATGTCCTTCACTTTATCTGGTTCAATCACAAATGTATTTTTAATACCAAGTTCTTTATACGGGATATTTCCTAACGCTTTATCCCTTTTTGCTCTAAACACATTGTAAGTGTCATTAATGATTTCAAATGCTGAATAATCCAATATATCATTAATGGCTAACAATATGGTTGATAAGAATACTTTAGTATCACTGCTGGAAAGATATAAAGCAACAACTATATTGTTATCCAGAATCAAATTGATTTGACCAGAATAAAGCATTGCTTTTTTTATTTGTATCCATGGAACTATAATCAAACAAAAGACATCTTCTCCAGAAATTTTAAATTTGTTTAATGATCTACAATATATATATTTCCTTGAAAATGCAATATATTCTAATTTATTTACATCGAATGTACATACTCCATAAAATAAATTTTCAATATGTGTTTTTCCTGTAAATAACACAATATCATTTAATATTTTGTTGCTGCCTCTTTTACTGTCAAATGATATTTCTATTGTTTCCATTTCCATGCCCTCCCTAGATACCAATATCATAGCACAGGTAGTAGAAATACTGAATATCTCTTTCTATCAAAATACACTCATTCTCCGCCTAAACTCTGATTCAAGGTCTTCTTTAGTAACAGGTTTCTGCTTCTCTGCTTCAGCTTCAAAGTCAATTGGCTTCTCATAATATTGAACCGGAGTTATTTTTCCGCCACCAAATCCAATATTTACAGCGTTAGGCATTAGATTATTCACAACAACCTCTAATGCTTTCATGGCATAGAGATTATTCATCCAGGACGTGTAATTGACACGATTACGATACGCCTTTACATAAGAATAGAATAATTCTTCTTCGCCGTACCAAAATTCATCCAATGGCATACCTGCTTCGATAGCTATTGGAATCATTACTGCATAGCAGTATTCTTCATAGCTCTTATAAACTACGACATCGGCAGAGGATTCTTGGTTTTCTCCTTTTTCACAGTGTTGATTGCTTCCAGTTTGTCTTTCAGTAACTGGATTACTGTAAAAACTCTAGCGGTAATCTCAACCATCTTTTCATCGAATTTCTCCATACCAAGAGTGTTCACCATATCATCGAACATGTCATCAATGAACTGATCCGTCATTTCCCCTTTCAGGTCTTTATTTTCTTTCAGCAGGATAGCTGCAATTTCTTCAGGATCAATGTCGTTCGACTGCAACTTAACAAAGTCTTTCATTAGTGGCATCATTTTGATAGAAAGAGCATTCAATTCTGCTTCATACTGAGCTATTTCACTCTTGTTATCTTCCATTTCACTCTTGTTATCTTCCATTTCACTCTTGTTATCTTCCATTTCACTCTTGTTATCTTCCATTTTAGCAGCATTTAGTTTCTGCTGGATTTCACTAAGTTCACCTGCCATTGTCAGGATTTCAGGATTCTGCAATTCATCAAAGATTTTAAACTGTAATTCATTGATGGCCTTTCGAGCGGCACGAGTCAATTTGAAAGGATAGTCCTTTCCGTTATACTTATATGTCCAAATATTCATTTTTGTTTTCCTCCTATTAAATTACAAGCGCCCGGCATTGACCGAGCGCTGTTGTTTCGATTCTTACGATCCAGGTGCTACGACTGCCTTTGGAACGATAACTAAGATTGTAGTTTCCCATGAAGCATAACCTTCACAAGAAGCTTTCAGGGTAACAATCGTAGAGCCTTCTGCCTTACCTGTGATTGTTAATTTATTATCTGAAACAGCAGCTGTAGCAATAGTTGAATCTTTTACTGTAGCTGTGAATGTTCCTTCGGCAAAATTCAATTCGATATCCTTTGTATACGTACCATCCGTTTTATCCAACTCGCATTTCCAATCAATCGGTGTTTTAAAGGTGACAGTAGCCTGTACCAGAGGTAATACATTCTCAACATAACCAATATAGTCCGTAGGAGTAATCTTGATATTACCTTTTTGAGCTTCGCCATTCTGACTATCAGACATAGTATAAGACAATGTACCATTGACACGTTCACCAGTTAGATCAGCGTTAACACGCAGTAATTCTAATTCCTTACCTTTAAGTTTCTCTAGACGATTGATTGAATCACGGTGAACAAAAAATTCAAATTCCTTATCCTCCAATGTTTTCATACCCTCGATTTTTGTTGTTGTATCAGAAGTAGTATATTTTGCTTCAATAGCTTCAGGTGTTGAAGCAAAAGCCGGTACCGTTTCTGTTAATACTAGAACAGAAAATTTACCACTTTCATTTTTGTAACAAAGACATGAACCCATTCCTGAAAAAAAGCGTTCTGTCATTTTTTGAATTCCAAAATCCAAACTATTCATAATAATGAACTCCTTTCCTTAAAAGAAGCGACTTCGATAGTCGCTCCCATTTGCGTTATACCGCATGATGATACAGTACAGCGAATTATCAATGTTATCTTTATAGTCGGTCATTGCTCGTTTCATATGAATTTCATAATCCATATAATCAGCCACTACGCTTTGTAGATAGCGAGCAATATCCATGGCATCCATAGCCTTACCATTGATAGTTGCGTTTTTTGCGTAAATACCTATTTCATACCCCAATAACGAATATGACTCCATCCTACCCAGATTTAACGTAGAAGTATTAGTTATTTCAGTAACAACGATTTTTGGATATATCTCCGTATTCGGCCTGTCTAATACCTTTGCCTTAATTTCACTATGTGTTTTGATATGATCTTTCAATCCTTGGAAGACGATATCAAAATATTCCTGATTCATTAGATAGCACCTCCCACAACTTCGTTGAACGCCTTGCTGAAAATCTTTTTATAGTTCATTCGATAATCAGTAATAGCGTTATACATAAACCGGTGTGCTGATAATCCCTGAGTATGATAAAACTTACCATCTTCACCTGGATATGTCCAACCTTGTTCCCCATGTGCATTGGCATCATACTGATAACCGGTCGGAGGATTTGGATGTGTACCGGTGCCAATCATTCCAGTACCATATTCAACCCAAGCTGCATGAACACAGTCATTAAACACTTTCCCTAACTCATAATCCCTTTTCAAGCCAGCCAATAATTCAGCAGTTGGTTCATATCCACCGTTGCCAGTAGAAGACTCAATGTAATAAGCAGCTCTCTCATACAGATAATCAAGCGACATTTCTATGAATCTTTGTCCAAGTTGTGGCATAGCATTTTGCAGATTATCAATTTTCTTCTGCATGAGCTTCATACCTTTCAAATAGACTTGAAAGTGTCTTTTGATTACAGACATTACTTATCTTCTTTCTTATCCTTCTGAATATCAAATTGCTTGCTTGACTGTTTCTTATTCACCTTTTTATCAGGCAACTTCCATTCATGGGTGCCAAGATAGTCCGGCACCAGATAATCACGAATATCAATTTCAACATTCGGATTCTTAACATTTACCAATTTCACTGCATTACCCCTCTCTTTACGGCAATTTATCAAAATAAACAGTCATCATGTTCAATGATGTGTTTCTTACGGATTCGACACGATAATTTGCATGTGCACCGTTCTGAGCTTCTCCATCCGGTGTAATGCCATCCAGATATGCTACATCGTTTTCTTTGATGCTGCCTTCCCACTTCTTACGCATGACAACCGATTTATACATATTTCTCACACGATCACCATATTCTTCTTTTTCAGATTTCCCATCTACACTGGCCAGATTTTCACAAAATAAAAACGGTTTATCAAATGGTCGATTTCCATGTGAATCCACAAGCTCATCATCCATAATTTGTGATGCAATATATAACCGCTGCTTGTTTCTGCTCAACATCCTCATACGCTGCACATAGGAGTTATCTGATTCAAAAGTGCAGGTGATATATCAGAACTTGTGTAAGTTCTGGATACACCACTTTCAGAATGAACGATTTCTCCCTCCGCCCCTTCTTTAACAAAGATTTCTATAGCGATACGTATTTGCAACATGTGATATCTTGGCATGACATCAGCCGGTCTCTCTTGATCGTCAAATGGATACTGGTTTTCAAAGATGATTTCTCTAGCCATGAGCATTAAATCATCAAGATACTGACTCAATTCAGCATTAAATGGAACCAAAGGAGTGTCAATGCTCAATGGCATGACATCTCCTTGATTCACAAGCAGATCAGCAGGAAGACCATCCTTTATCCGGCGGAAGAGTAATTGCTTTCGCTCATCATAGGTCATCATGAACCAACCTAGTGTACTGGTACTTTTTCACCAGTTGCGTAGAATTTTCCGTTTACTTTGACCGTGTGATCGTATGTTACATAATCTGCTTTAGAAGTAGGCGCTGTGATAGTTGATTCTGGCATATCTTCTACAGGTTCTGCGGTTACCGGTTCCGGTTTATCTTCTGGCAGGTCAGTCGGAACCTTTTTACCGTCATCCTGAGCGACATCAGGATTTGCATTGTTAGCATAATCACTCTCGCTTTCTTCAGCACCATTAATTTGCTGAGCCAATGCATCAGCTTTACGTTTTTCTTCTTCTGCGGCTTTCTTTGCAGCGATTTCAGCATTAGTCGGTCTTCCCATATTCATTTACCTCCTACGCACTATGCTTCAGCAAATATACTGAATCCATACATTCAAATGACGGCAATACGATTTCATCTACCACTGTCTTTGTATTTTCAGGATCATGTTCCTGAGTTACCATAATGTTTACTCCAGTATTAACCTGAGATACATTGGCATCTTTTGATCCCAACGCCTTTCGCTCAATCGGGGATGTTCCATACCACAGATTACCTAAAGCGCCTTCTGGTAAGAATGTGGCCATCGTATCAGGGTAATATGCCTTGTCTTTGCCATCATAGTCTTTAAAGAGCTTTTCATAAACAATAATTTCAATATTGAGTTCGTTTTTAAAGACTTCTTTGACTCTGGCTTTGTTCATATAAATGTTTGCTGTTGAGTTCTGAGCAAGGATATATGAAGCAATTTTCTTACTTTTAACAAGATTACTCATCGTCTTAGGACTAATGACCATTGCCTTAAGAATAACACCTTTTGCCAATGCTTTATCAATTACCATCTGAGCATCTGCAATAGGATCACAATTTTCATGGTCACTCCACATATCTGTGCCTGTCAATTCCACAAAGTGTTCTGCCTTGTACTCACCAGATTCATCATAATCATACTGATAGCTCGCACCATCAGCTGTGATATCAATACCAGGTTTACCATTTTCTGCTGCCAGAAGCATCCAAATCATACGTTCAGCTACGACATCTGCGCTAATAATTAAATCATCTGCTTTAGTATAGATGTGGTCAAGTACCTGCTGAGCATACGGATCGCCAGCCTCAGTAACACGTAAGATTTCCTGTTCATCTTCTTCATCAACCATTACATGCTCCTTAAAATAAGGCATCTGTGTGCTAACATCCTGCATTTTCAATTTCCCTCTGCCTTTTGATTTCGTATCAAATGCGCTTGGGTTCAGTGGTACAGGCAACCCCTTATATCCCTTGATCCATTTTAAATCCAATCCCATCTTTTTCTTTCTCGGAAATAATGTCAGTCCAAGATATGGTCTGTCATTACTATGCGCATGCGTAAAATAAGCTGCTAACGCTTTGGCGCTATATACATCAATCAATCTCATTTTTTTCAATCTCCTTTCCTATAAAAGTTGAATCATCGGCAATGCCGCCAGTGTAGCTTCATCGTAAGTCTCACCAGTATTTTTCTCTGCCTTTGCTTTATCGACAAAACCATGTACTATCAATGAAGTATTTGGGTTATCATCATACACATCATGCATCAGTATACCGATAGCGTTTGATTTTCCTTCTGTTACCGTGGCCTTGATGCCATTCTTTGCCATTGGTGTTCCTGCCTTAACTACTTTTACTTCACCATACGCTATTTCTGTTACTTCGCTAAAATCAACATGATATGGAATAGCAACAAAATGCTCATTACTTACTACGTTGATTCCACTACCAAACTCTCTATAAGTCACCTTCATTATTTCATTCTCCTTTCAAATATGCTGTGAATCCACCCTGCGTATTAGCGGTTTGAGCCAGTTGTTCTGCCAACTGAACATCTTTTGGTTTCGTTTCTCCGTTGCTACCATCTCCGCCATCTGGGCGTGGTGTATTTTTCAGCTGATCGTTCTTTGCCTGCGCTTCAGCGGCCGCCATTTTTGTTTTAAAGGTCGTTGCCATAGCTGTTGCTACAGATACAGATGCATCTTTATCACTTGTAACAATACCGTCGATAAAATCCTTATAATCATCTTCCTGCATGCCGGCAGTAATCAGGACTTTTTCAACTTCCAGTTTATTTGCCATCTTCTGATATTTTTCTTTTTCAGCATTAGCTTCGTCAATGGCCTGCTGCTGTAATTGCTCTGCTGTTAAATTCTGCTGTTTCAAGGTTGCTAATTCAGCAGAATCAGCCTGTAACTGCGTATTTTGCTGTGTTAAATCAGAAATCTGGTTTCTAAGATTTGTCAACTCGCTTCCCCTCATTGCAAGTACACTGTCTGCTTGTTCTTCTTTAAGCCCGGCAGCTAATAATTGTTCTTTTGTCATAATTACTCAATCCTTTCCATCTAGGCTTTTATAGGAGTTCTCCATCTCCTGACGTCTTCTTGTTTTAGGTCTAGCAGTAAAAGACCAATAAAAAATGAACAGTTTATTTTCGTAATGACTTATTCAGGTCATTATCCGGTTACCGGAAGTTTAGGCAATACATCATTTTCATTTTTGATATTGCCTTCTTGTACATTCGTCTTCAAATCTCTTAGCCACTTGGCATTTAAGTATGGCTGTGAATCAACATACGCCTGCTCTGGGTCGTTAAACAGTCCACAAATAGTAAATGCAATACGTGGATGCACTCCTGCTTCCAGCAGATTAAGTAACGCTTGTGCCTTAACTAGTATGCTGTCCGTTTTATTTCGTGTGAACTTGATATCAATATCCCAAAGTTTCAGCTGCCTTAATTGTGGCTCTACATTCAACGTATCCTGGATAATTCTCAGTACCATCTTCAAAAACAGCTTTTCACTACGCTTGAATGAAAGTTCTATGGATTTCGCTCTAGCTTCGGCGTTAGACCATCCCTGACCGATAATAAGTGCTTGCCCGGTATTTCCCCCGGCAGAAGCATTTCTGTCTGGTACACCTGCAATTTGCAGCATTTTTTGGTATAAGGAATCTACATATATTTGTGAATCCGTTTGGTTTAAATCAACCTCTACATATTCAACATCGCCTCTACTACCTTGTGGAACCTTAATCTTTATCATGCCTTTTTCCCTGAATTCATCGAATTTTTCTGGGACGATATCACAATTTAAAAATTTTAAGAAACTTTGAATTTTTTGTTCAACACCATCACTTCTATTTGATTCCATATTGTTAATAGCATTCATAATAGAGTGCACCGGTTCAAAAGCGCCAAGCCTGACGGTACCTAACGGATATTCAGCAATAGGTAAACGGTTTAAGACATGATTTACAATTCGATACTTCCGAAACGTGGAATTGAATTCCTCACAGGCGAAGAACACATCCTTGGTATATCCGAACATTTCATAATACTCAAATCCCTTGTTCATCTTTTTATTAAATGTCACACAAAGCCAAGGCTTCTTACCAAAGCCAGTATCCTTCACAACGAATGTAACTCTAGGGTCTAATATCTCAGTTTCAAATACTGCATCGTCATCAACTGCCGGCATTGTCATCCGGTATCCGACACCGCAGGCAAGCATCCATTCACCTAACTCCCGGTCTTTTGAAGCTTTATCATCATCAGCCATAAGCTCATTAAGCATAGATACATTGTTTACATCGGAGTATCCTTCTTTTGCGCCGTGTATTCCTCGCTGCACATACTGGATAGGATCACCAAAAACATATCCCATGTAGAAATTCATGATTTCATACGCATGATTGATTACTAGCTTATTGCATATTTCGGGTCGTACTCTCTTTACTCTTTCAAGAATAGGTTGCTTTCCCTTATAGTAATTCCAAAGATAATGTATCTGCGCTGCATTGGTAGAATGGATAGCCATTGCCCTTGCCAATATTTTAGGAAGTGTTTCTTCCGTTATTTCTTGCCGTGGTATGAATATTTCCTGTCTGCCAAACAATTCTATTTCTATCATCTATCCACCTCCCTTCTGGTAATAAAAAAGCACATATAGTGCTGCTTACCCTTTGATTAAATACTTGTTTCTATAGATGCGCCAGTCTTCACATGCCGGATTGCTGCATACTCTACCTTTGCACTCTGTTTTCTTACTGCATGGTGCAGGCGGCGCTGCTCTAATCTCTCTGCTTTTCTTTTCCATACCCTTTTCCTTTCTAAAACGGCCTATCCCCGATTTCATAACTTATTCCACCTTCATATATCAATTCTGCCAGCATAGCGAGGCTATCCGGAGAATCATCATGTGGTGATTTTCCTGTCTGAAGAAACGTTGTCAATTCTTTCATTGCCTTGTCGTATTCCTTATTTCTATTGGCTTTATCCACAAAGATGAAGCGTTTTATATCCGGTGCCCATCTGATTATCCTTGATAACTTTGACTTATTGCTCGGAGACACTTCCGATGTGATATTCATATGAACGCCAATCTTCCTCAATTCTTCATCCACTTTATCTGAATACTCATGACCACCATTGTTTGCTTCGAATTTCGATAGGTGTGGTTTATGTATCGACATTTTGCCAATTACTCTTGGTCTTGTCACTGTCTTATCGCCTTTATCAAATATCCAATCAGGGATGTATACATCTTCACCAAACTGATAACCAAATGGTTGTGAATAGCTATCTCCACCGCCCCACGCAACGTCAGATGCGGAATATATACAATCTGGTTTAATCTGCGGAAGTATCCCATTGAAATACCGGAGTTCTTTTTCCGGAAACAGTAGTCCTTCACGCTCAATAGGCTGATTCATATAAAGCGCCAAGAATGATACTTCATCCATATCTTTCTCAATATTTTTGAAATACTCAGTATCAAAGCCTACGCCAAAATCATAATTGAAGTTGGATTCACCATTTTCATCCAGAGCTGGAATGCAAATAAATCTTGCTCGAGGATTATTTTCGTTGTCTCTTTCAAGCCGACCGATAGGATCATGTACAGACCATCGTGTTGCTATATGGAGTTCTTTACACTTCATTTTCTTACGTGACTTCAAATCATTAAAGTATTTCATCCACAGCCTGTCCATACGATCAATAGACAAAGCTTCCTCTATACCGGATACAAGGTCATCGACATAAAGTATTCCTTCACATCGTGTTGCTCCAGTCAAGGATCCATCTATAGCTCTACAAGTTAACGAAGGAAATCGCTTAACCTTATCCAAATCAAGTGTTTCATATTTTGTACTTTTATTGACCAATTGAACATCGGGAAACACATCGTGCCAAAGATACTCGGGGTCAGTGATTATAGACATAACACCATCATAAAAACCTCTGGTCAATCCGTCAGCATGACCAGATGCTAGATTACATTTTTCTGGATTCCTTCCCATTAGCCATGATAAAAAGAAAATACCGGCAGTTGATTTACCGGTACCTGGTGGCATTGAAATCGTTAATATGTCTATCACATCATCGGCTAAGTCCTGAAGGTGCCGAATAAGCTTATCCTTTAGAATTTTTCGCCGTGGCAAATAGAATCGTTTATCTGGGTCCCGATCAAATTCTACATAAAGCAAATACGCATCAAAATCTATCGGCGCATCAAATAAAAGAGAACGCTTATACAGTTGTATGAAACGTTCTCTCTCTGATATTGGTAAAAATGCATTTTTTGATTGCTTTACAGACACATCACGAACCACCTTATTAAGCCGGTGTGCATGCACCATGTCTTCAGGCTCATATATTCGTAGAAGTTCAAATAAATCATCCAGATTTTGGTATCTTTTGCAGTCACGTTGTTCAAGAAGGATGTTAATTAATTCAATCGTCTTCATTTAACCTCCATATAATACATGACTTTCATCACCATCATCTCACTTTCATTTTAAACCTCTCGCTTTATCTGCATCAAATGGATTTTTTCTTGTATATTTCTCTTTATTCGTATTGATATATAATAATATATAATATTCATTTTCTTTTAGGCTATCATTTAACCTTATGTATTCACATATATCATATAATTCATTTTCATAATTCATTAGAGCAATGTATGAATCACCTTTAGTTTCCATATAGAGTATCATTCCTGATATTATCAGAGGAGCCATTATGCTTTCCATTACCCTTATTATGACCTCATATTTCACAATAACCATGGCAATTTCTAATGCTACTAAAACAAAAAGGAAAATCGCTATATAGAAACGTTCTTTTCTATAGTTGGTAAAATATTCAATTTGATTAACTAAATAAATTATCTTTTTTCTATCTAATGTAATATCCCTTTCTTCTGATACGTGATACTTCGGCTGTTGATTTGCCGTTAAACAATTTAAAAATTCTTTAATCATTTTCATCCACCCTTTCTATAATAATATAACATGAAAAGGGATATAAAAAAATAGTTAATGATTTGCCACACAGACAAGGCGATAGGTACTGTGCAGCTTTTTTGTATTTTGCAGTACATAAACATAAAGGATAAAAACAGAAAGGGAGGTATATTTACGCAAGTTGGAGGAGAAAAACCATGTACTGCCACATCACTCTATTATTTGAGTGAAACCGTGTATACGAATGAACGTGGTATCGTTCTACGTATTTAGGCAAGCCCATCCTAATGCTAGCTACTTCAATCCCAAATACAACCGTTCAGAAGTGTTAAATGGTTTCCGATTCTGGGGTCGAACCAGAACTCATGGATTCAAAGTCCATTGCCTTTCCATTTGGCTAATCGGAAATATTGGCATACCTCCTCAGAATCGAACTGAGAGCAACGGTTTTGGAGACCGTCATGTTTCCTTTACACCAGAGGTATATAAAGGGAGGTTCTCTCCCTTTTTCCGTGTATGTGCAGATTTTAAGCCGGTTACTGTCTGCTATCGTCTTTGGCATCCGGTTTCAGTAAGCGATTCCCCTTATGCCGAGGTTATGGAATCTATCAATTTGAGCAAATAGAAAAGCACATGTACAACCGGTTCCCATATAACGGGCGGCTTCTATGTGCTTTACAATTGGCTTTCCTCCTGCCGTAGAGGGGATAGTGTTCAGCATACACTCCAGAGCAACGGTCTTCAGCCTGCCGCCACGGCCGCAGTAAGTCCCGTAGGATTCCTTACCGCTGTTCAGACAACGCAATGCGTTCTCGATCCTGTTTCCACGTTCGTGGATCAGATAAATTGTATCAGGCAAGGATTTGAACCTTGCATAATGCACCAGTCGAAATGCATCTCGCCATACTCTTCGTGTACTTTACCACGCAAGCTGTTGTAATACTATGCGTCTACCTATTCCGCCACTGATACAAATAATCCTATCAAGCTAAATTCCTTGAACCGCCAAGTCATCATCACTGATAGGTAGGCATCGTTATATATGCGGTTCCAAACTCGTAACGATACCCAATTAAAGGTTTCACAGCTTCCATAACTGTGAACTTGGTTATTATTGGCTTAATGGAAAGTATTTATTGCCAACAACATGACCTCCGAAAGATTTCCAGATACCAAGCTAAGCCATAAAAAAGACTGAATGGGACACTTCCATGAGAGGTGTTCAGTCTACTATCGGCGCTACGGCCGCTATGTTGGCACTAATGCAGTTCCCGCAAGTTGAAAGGTCTTTTGTGTACCTTACCGCCTCTTGTACACCAACACTTAACGCTTCGTCACTCACCGCATCACCGATGAGCCAGTGTTCCCGCTTTATTTCTACATAAATTGTGATTGAATAGTATTTATTACTTTCTAAACCATTCATTCTCCTTAATCAAATTATTATTAGGATATTTGCTTAAATCTTTAACATTTTCAATACTTACAGAAATTATAGTATTTTTTGCAACAGGGAATACTATTTCTTCTTCCTCCTCGTACCGGCATAAAATTCTTATATCGTAATCTTGAGATGGCATAAATTTATATCTATAAGTAATAATATGATATAAGAATCCAAATACATCAAACGCATATTCATTTTTTGTGTTAGCTAATATATGTAGACAATTACCACAGTATGAAAGTGGTTTTGCTGTAACACCATTAATTGTTTTAGACCATGAAAAATAATTTTCTCTACGGTCAATATATCCGTTCTTCATTTTTTTTGCGATTTGTAACCTATGCATATCACCTCTATATATCACTTTTTCTAAAAAATCAATTTCTTCTTTTGTTTTTGTCTCTTTAATCTGGATTTCTTCAATTTTAGAGAATAATGGCTTCCATATTTTTTTATCCATACTGTTATGGTAACTTTTATAAGCGTGGCTTTTCCCTGAAGAATGACCAGCAAGCCAATTAAAAAGGTTTACATATATTTCACATAATTCATTTTGTTCAAATATCATAGAAATCCTCTCCTATCAGTATGCATAGCCGTGTATGCAATTTACCACCTTTTTCCTGCTGTTTTAAGTATACACCAAGTAGGTCTCAAATGATAGATTTTAAGGGCTAAAATGGAGAGAAAAGTATGCACCTTTTTACAAAAAATTTGGTGATGGGACTGAGAAGGGGGTATATGCATTCTGGCCTATAGGGAGGGGGTGGGGTCATGCCTTTTGATCAGCTGGATTGATCCATGAAGCAAGCTACCACAGAACCGGATGCAGCATGTTAACGCGTAGCCTTTATAAGCTAACAAACCAAAGCATATAAGCTAACAAAAACAGCTATAAAGCATTTATTTATCGTGTTTTTTGTTAAGTATCTATTAACATTCGGCTCTTTATAGCCATTAATCAGCCATCATCAGGCAGATTGTCAGCTTGCTCTGCTATCCGGTTGGCTATCTCGTTTTTGTCTGCTGTACTGCCCAGAACGTTATTGTGCGTTACTACGGTGTCCACCTGGTCTTTCATGCCATAGTAGTTCTTGGCCCTGAAGATGTATGTAACATCACGCATTTTACCGCTAATAGCCATCTGCGCGTCAAACTCTTGTATGCAGGCTTTCGCATTTTTGATTAAGTCCGAACGAACTGTTCCCGAATTTCGTTTATTTGTTTCCCAATCCCATAACGTAGATGTACTTATTCCTAGGCAATTAGATAACCCTTCTACAGTAGGAATAATGCCTTCTGAAATACATGTGTTGAAGTAGCTTTCTATTCTAACCTGTACTTCAAAATCACTTTTAGGAATACCGATGTTAAAGTATCTTACACTGTTTTTTACTGTATTACTTATAAAAGCTCTATTCTCTTCAGTATTAGGAATACTGTAAACACTAGGGAATGTATTTGATCCTGCATTTGTAGGTGAAAGGTTTCCCTTGCCGGATACGAAGGACTTAGCTTTTTCCATGTCTATCTCGCCGGTATCTTCATCGGTGCATTTGGCTTTCAGATCAACCCATTTAACCCCTGCTATACCACGCTGTGACCAGCTTTTAACAGTGCCGAGTTCCACGCCTCTTTTCTCAGCTATCTCTCTGTACTTGTAACCCTTGCAATAGTCAATAAATGCCTTCTCGCTGTCCTTCATGTTCTCACCTCACTTTTTTTCTTTTTGTGTTATTTTTCTTTTTTTTAAATCTTTTAATCTTTTAAAGATCTTTTAAAGCTTTTAAATCTTTAAAAAAACTACTAGCCTAGGTAGTAGCTATATACTCTATACATCACTATTTTAAAGCTATCTAAGAGCTATTTAACTAGTGTAATAGTGTCTTAACGAGTGTAGTTATACAGCCTTGAAACAATTAACCAGAGACGTAACAAAAAAAAGCAGCACTCACAAGAGAACTGCCTTTTATAACTTAGCCAAAGAATAACACAATTTTGAATATTTGTCAACTTGATGAGTCAAGTGGAAAACTCAGTAAAAACAGGTGGAAAACTAAAAGAAAGCCGACCAGATCAGGCCGACTATTTGTAAGATTTTAAGACCCATTGCAGCATACCAACGGCGATAGCTACAGGTGCCAAGATGCACCATCCCATTATTTTAAAAATTACTTTAATCATTTTTAACATCCCATCCCAAAATTGCTAATAACTCAATTTTTAATTTATCCCACGCCATATCGTAATGGTAGGATACATAATCCATCATATCACTGATTTTATCAAATATAGATAAATTCCTAATATCACATGTTATTATCTCAAACCAGTTATCTTCTTTGCTTGCATCAACAACCACAGGGTAGCAGCAGTTTTCTCCACCTGTGTAAGTGAGATCATTACGGTTATATTCATGGCAGAATATCCTGTCACCTTGGCAGTAGTAGTATGTATAACTGCCGATATACAGGCCGTCGTTATACCTATCACGCTCAAATAGTTTTACACCATTACTTTTTAAACTCTTGCATGTCATCACTTTATTATCCATTTTTTATTCCTCCTTGCGCCCCGTTACGGGATCGTATGCGTACACATTGCCATCAATAGACATATAAACCCATGCGGCGCCGTTGCGCTCCTCGTAGGTCACAACAGCGTTGTGAGTAATACACTCACGCCGCACATATAATCCTGTCGCAAAGCTGATAACCGCTACAATGACGATTCCGGCAGCCATTAATACTTTATCTTTCATTTCCTTTTCCTTCCGTCCCTGCCTCCCACAATAGGCGGCATACTCTGTAAAACACATAAATAAATATGATATTCTGTAATGGCATACTGCAACCCCCCCCCTAATCAAATACACTAAATGGTATCCTTATACGCTCATACATACCCGCACGGCTTACACATTCTTTCTCTGTTTCGCATTCTTCCAGTACCCGCTCTTCGGATATAAGAAGCCATTTGTTACCGACTTGCTTTGTTTCAAATTCAATATTGTTCTTGTGTAATTCCATTTCATATGTATGTCTTGACTCCATAATTTTCTATTCCTCTTCTTCGCTTTCTTCGTGTGCTAATTCAAATTCATCTTCTAACTCTTCCAGCGCCTCAGACACTGCGCCGTGTAACAAATAACATCTTATCGTTACGTCTGCCGCTTCTGCTCCGTTGGTGATTAAATAATCAACACCACATCCAAATTCTTCTAGTGCTTCTACCAATAAATCGAGATTGTGGCAAATATTTTCTTCTGCTTCCCAAGTACTAAAAGTATAACTTCCAGAGGCATTGCCTGTCACACTGTCATTTGAAAACAATGTATCATTGAGGTATTCCGCTAACTCTTCCAATGTCTCAAAGTCCGCAAAATCAATTTCGTCTCTTATGTATTCGATAACATCATCTTTAACAGCTTCTCTATAATTGTACATATGTTTTTTCCTCCTTGCCATTCATGGCATTATGTTATATAATGGTTCCAGAGGGCGGCTGTCGTGGGTCAGCCTTCTTTTTTTATTGTCTGGATCAATCTAGCAATAGCATTGATCAGCAGCCGCAGCTCTTTGATAAGCTGTGTTATGGCGCCACCTCCTTGTACAATGTCCGCACGTCCCGGGGTTTTGTAACGGTTTTATACTAAGGATTTTTTGCCACCTTCCGGATGATGCAAGGCAGGTTAATGATTCGTGGTCATTGGTTTGGTATCTCCTGCCTTGCACCTACATTATGCTATCCAGTCAACAACTTTTCACTTACTTTCGCATTTTCAAAATGACGAAAAACGCCTTAAATAAAGGGTTTTCGTAAAATATGTGTGTACCCCCTATGTGCTAGGGAAAAGGGGGTGTAATAGGTAAAAACTGTTCCGGCCTGCTACGCAACAGCGAAAATTTCCTGAAAAATTTGTACAAGAAAGCAGACCAGTCACCTAGCCTACTTTCTCTATTGAAATTATGATTTTCTATTCTACATTCAGCATATGTCTAATCGCTGTATTGATACGATCATGATATGCCTGAGTGCTTATCTCAGCCTTCTCTGCAAGCTTGTACACGCTGATACCACGGCGGTATACGTTCAGCAGGGTTTCTTTCTGGTCTTTTGGAAGCCGGTTAAGGCGGTAATTTATCTTGTGTGTCTTGTCCAGACCTTTAAACTTCTGCATCCAGCGTTTAGCCTCAACATCATGAGTTGCGATTTCGATACTCAATTGTTGCAAATATGAGCCTTCTGGGAAGCTCACTGAACATCCATTGCCATAGCTATCATAAGACATACCAGACACTTTGCATTCCTGTTCAAGCAGCATTTGAAGTTCAAGAGCACTATGTAATTCTTTCTGTTGCTGATCCTGTGCAAAGTAATAGCACTCTAAGATTTTTTTCATGTAGCCAATTTCTTCTGTTGTTATCTCTACCATTTGTTTTCCTCCTATGCTATAATTAGCAATAGGTTATACATTGTTTCTTGACTGCTTTTGCGAGGGGCAGTCCTTTTTTATTACTCCTATGATGGTGCTTTTAATGCCTTGCCGCACTCAGAGCAAAATTTTGGAAATGGTTTATTGAGCATACCATGATAATTCACTTCCCTAATTCCAGTTCCACACGCTGGGCACACATACATTTTAAGCATGATAGTCTTAAGTTCATGCGGTTTATCGCCGTAATTTACAAACATATTTACTGGCTTTTCTTCAACCTTACAATCATCAGCAATCCTGTAATTAACATCAGTTATCGCCTTGTCAATCGCCTTTTGTTTGCTCAGTGGAAGGCCTAAACTTTGCTTTATCTCAAGCAGTTTATGAATCACCGCCTTGCGTGACATTGTATTCCTACTCATTACTTTTACCTTCATGTTCTGGATTCCAATACGCTGAGTTTTTTGCCAGAGCCATGTCAATAAGGTAGAAATCATTTTCATCATTCATCATAATATCGATACTCCATTTACCTTCAAGCCATGCACGAGGCATATGCTCAATAACCAATTTTTCAACTTCGTCTACATGCTGTTTAAAGTATTTATTTAACTGTGCTTCAGCATTTGAAAATACAGCCTTATCCTCTACGCTTAAATGTTCTTCACAGTATTGATAATTCCAGTAATTCACCGTATACAACAACTTCTGCTTATCAAAATCATAGAATACTCTAAACTCCGGACGAAGAACCATGCCATTATATATTTCTCCAAAGTTTAATTTCGGATGAATATACTCTCTCAACACAATTTCATTAAATCCTTCTGCTCCAACAAGAAGTCCTGTATAATTTATATTCTCTAATTTCTTTACCACATCCTTCAAAGGCGCAAAATCAATAATATGGCAGTCGGAAAATGTAAATTTATTTGAAAACACAGCATTTTTAATAAAGATTTCATCACTCTTTCTGTTTTTAATATGAAGGAAATCATCAAGCAATGGAATCAATATTTTTCGGCAAAATTCTTTTCTCTTTGCATTCATATCTTTGTCTTCGCCATAGATATATCCAATATATTTTCTTACATCATCATATGTAAACTGATAATAAGCACTTGCCGGTATTTTTAATCCGCAATCCTTAACTCTCTCATACCAGAAACTAAAATTGTTTGGATTACAAACCATTCTGAGCCATGTGTTATATGCCATGACATTCTCCGGAGGGAATTTAATTTCAGGTAATTTAATCATATTCTCACCACCTTATACTCATCCGGAGCAATGGATATCTGCTGCCTTTTTACCTCAATCACATGCCGGTAATTGTCATTCGGCCTATACTTCCCTGCTATTGTGTCGACAACTTCATACACCCTTCCTTTAATCGGCCGCAAGTTCTCCGATATATCGGTTAACTCATTTGTTATTCTAATCAACATCCTACCTTCTCTTTCCTTTCTTTCGCAGCTTGTCCATCCCTTTTAATTAAGATATCAAGTTGCCTTTGCATATCCATCATGATTCCTGTGTTAATCTCTTTCTGTTGCTGCATACCTGCCAGAAGAGCGTAATATATAGCCTGCTCCACGTAATCCATTAGTTGCTCTTTACAGACTGTGCCAACCTTAAATGACAGTAGATCATTCAGTTTCTTTTCAATTCCATAAACTGCTGACACATAAGGCTTAACACTCATCGGCACGTCAATATTCAATTCTCTTTCATACCCATTTTCAATATGATTGTCAGACAAATTATCACTCCGATCTTTTAATTCTAAATCATCTCTTGTGGCTCATATGCCTCTGGCAATGGCATCCAAGCTTTTACATAGTCTTTCTTCGACCGGTATTCATTGGTTTTCAATTAGCTCAATCGCTCGTTCATACACTTTGCTTTTCCATGTATGATCACACTTAGAATACATTGGACACTCTTCACAAATTTCATCGTGAAAATCACTTGCGGATTTTAAACAATGTAATACTATTTCTTTGTTTATTCCATCACTCATTTTCTTGCCCTTCTTGTGGTACTTCCCTGCGATAGAAACGGTTTTCTTCAAAATCTATGCAGAACCCATGTGCCGGATCATTTATGATTCGCCCCGCATATATAATTGCCTTTACTGGTTTCCAGTATAATAGTTCAAAAATGTAGATATATGACTTTATTTTATCATCCCAAACCCACATACCTTCTTTTAATTCTTCAATTTTTAGAGGTGGGTTGTCAGCTAACTCCTGCAAAATATCAACATCATCACAGTAAAAATCTGCAACCGTCCGTGGATGATAAAAGCCATCAGCTCGTTCATCGATGACGATTTTTTTTATAGCAAGTAATGCTTTTTGGTATTTATTCATTTTCATCACTCCAATCTATTGCCTGACCGCACTTTGGGCAGTAATCATATTTCTCATAATCCAATTCATAAGTTTTATCACAATTAGGACAGTCATACATGTCGTAAATTAATTGTCCTTTATCATCATAGCCATCACCCCAAATATTGGGTTTCTTGAGTGTTGCTTTATCTACTAATTCTTGCATAATATCGGCATCACGTTCTTTCGTAGTTGCTTTATCTTCCCCATAAAAATCGTGTGGAAAATCGTAGTCATCATCTAATATTCTATTTAGTGCTTCTTGATATTTATTCATATTCTCGCTCCTCGCTGGCTTATTCTCCCATGCAGCACGCCACCACTACATGGGTTTATCAAAAGGGAGATCATCACTGGCGATATCCAGTGTACTGCTGCTTGTAAAGTCATTGGAGTAGGACTGTCCGTTGTCACTCTGATAGCTCTGATTATTTACCTCTGGTACATTCACATTGCTTGCAGCTGCGCTTTTGCTTTCCAGAAACTGTACGCTGTCTGCGACAACTTCTGTTACATAAACACGTTTACTGTCCTTATCATCATAGCTGCGTGTCTGGATTCTTCCTTCCACGCCTACCAGTGAGCCTTTATGTGTATACTGCGCTACGATGTCCGCTGTTTTGTTCCAGGCAACCGTGTTGATGAAATCAGCATCCGGCTGTCCCTCCTGCTTGTATCGGCGGGTACATGCCACTGTGAAAGAAACAACAGATACACCGTTTGCAGTCTTACGCAGCACCGGGTCTTTTGCAAGCCTGCCGACTAATACCACTCTGTTGATCATTCTTCATCACTCTCCTCCATCTTTAAAACTGTTAGCAATATATCCTGTGTTCATAATGACATATCCCTCTTCAATTCCAGGCACATCCACATATATCTTTCTTATATATTCCTGCAGCAGCCTTCCGGTATATCCTGTTTCTTCACTCCATTCTTCTAATTGTAAAGTGTCTCCGTCTTTAAATGGACGGTCATTTTTGCGGACTTCCCATTTTTTCATACCTTGCAGCTTATCTTCAAAATATTGTGGTAAGATTTTCAATTTATGTATCATGTGTTCACTCTCCATTTCTATTTTTTCAACTTCTGTTTCGTTGATAAACCACTCGAACCGATATCCTCTATCCGGTATCATCTGTTTATATGCTGCATAGCGTGCCTTGCTCACTGTTGAAGCTTCAACGATAGCAACAGCTATTGTGTCCGGTATATTGCTATCTGTGAAATACATTGTCCATGTTACTTTATAGCGCATTTTTGTTTACCTTTTGTGCATTCGTATGGTTGATACCCTAAATAATCGGTTATACTTTCATCGCCTGTTGCAATTGGTCTAATGTTAACTAAGTTTGCTTTACAAGTATGACACATCACTTCATGACCATTACCGTCTAAAAATTTAGTTCTTCTTTTTGATATGTTTTCACAATCAATGTCTTTACATGTAATCACTGGCATTCTTCTTCACTCTCCTCCAGCATATCGTCGATAGTTGCCCGGATTTCTTTTAAAACGGAAACAGCGTATTCTCCGCTGTGTTTCATGCTCCACTCATAGCGTTTTGTATTTAGAGATTCTTTCCCGATGTCCACAACGATATGATATAAAACATCCTCTAAAACCTGCAAATTACTAAAACGTCTACCATCTGTATTGGTTTCTCCTACAGCTTCAATACTTCCGATATATTTATCCATTACTTCGCGTATTACTTCGCTGCGATGCTCAATCAGCTGTTTTTCTTCTGGCATTTATATTCACTCTCCTTCATGAATACAAACCAATAAGTCTTATTCCCTCTACCTTTATCTCCAAATATCGGTATAGTATCTAATACTTCAAACAATTCTTTTTGCTTTATATCTGTTTCATTCCATTTGAATACCAACGTTCCATATGGTTTAAGCACCCTCATACATTCATCAAATCCCTGTTTCAAGTATGGTTTCCATTCTGGCGGTAATTTTCCATATTTCTTTGCCAACCATGAATTATCTCCAACCTTTACTAAATGCGGCGGATCAAACACAACCATGTCATAGGTGTTATCCGGTACAGGCAGGTGTCTGAAATCCCACTGAGTATCTGGATGTATCTTAAGCATTCTTCCATCACAAAGAGGTTCTTCTAACTTTCTGATATCATTGAAATGCACAAGAGGATTATTTTTATTAAAATAAAACATTTTACTTCCGCAGCAAACGTCTAATATCCTTTTCATAGCTTTGTTCCCTTTCATAAATTTTTGCACCATCTTTGCTTATTTCATTGTGGCGCTTTAGTAACCCTTGGACGGCTCGGGCAATTCCAACTGTGTCCGTATGTATCAGCTTCTTTTTCCCATCCCGAAGCTTTCAAACTGCTTCCAAGTTCTGTTTCAAGTATATATGTGATAGCTTTTGTATAGCCCATCTCTTTTGCGGCACGTGTTATACGCGAGTACAGAAAGCTGCAAGCATTATAAGTACCATCTGTGCAACATCGTACAATCTCAATGGTTACTCCATCATCTAGCATACGTGATACCGATCTTGCTGCCTGTATCACTCTGCACATATGTCCATCATCCGCAATACAGGCCAAACGAAATTTATCACGGTAAACAGGAGGATGATGCCTATGCAACTGCAAAACAAATTCATTCGCATCCTTTAATTCAACGGGAACTGCTTTCATTACTATCCAATTCCTCAATAATCGCCTTTATTCTCCTAAGCTTATCAAGGGTTAAATTCAGGCGATACCAATTACAACGATTAAAATAAGAAAGTAATGATCCCTTTTCCTGTTTATTTTCAACTTCCGATCTTGAAAGATACAAAATATAATTATATCCGTAACCATATCCTGTGTCTTTTTGCTTGCCATCACTGATATTAAATTTATACATTTCACCAAACTTCTCTGTTTCAATATATTTTTTTCCAATTTTTGAAATCTTAGTTTCGATGATATCTGTGCCATATCTAGCGGCATTCCCTACAGGTTCAATATACACAGTCTGTCCAACGGTTAGTTCACTTCTTTCCATTCTTCTCACTTCCTTCTGACTCATAAAATTTACATGCTGTATCACTCGAGCGGATTTCTGTGGCTTTACTGCCGCTATCTCCAATTTTGCGGCACTTATGGATTCTTTTATTACATCTCTCATATGAATAATGATATTTGCAATCGTCACATCTGTGCATTACATCATATCCAGCTACTTCACGGAATGCTTGCTTTATAGTCTTTTTGCCTCTTTTTTCATATTTCATTATTGAAAGATCGACAGCTCTTCCAAATAGGCTTTCTTGTTTCAAAATTTCACCTACTTTCTATAGGCTCATAAATACTCCTGAATCATCGGAAGCTGCTTAAATATTGCTTCCATAACAGGTACACAGATGCTGTTTCCTGCCAGTGCTGAAATCTGGATATCTGTTAGCCCGTTCTCTACCATTCGCCAATAATCGGCATCATCAAATCCCATTAAACGCCAATGCTCTAATGCAGTCAGCATCCGTAATTTACCGTGATAATATATGGCAATACGTGGATGGGTAGTCAAGGTAGGACACACTTTCCGTCCTACCCTTCCTCTGCGTGTTTTGCTATTTGGAAATTCTACATTGACTGTATCAAATTCTTCCACGATCTTATATCCTAGCTTCGTAGCTTCTCTGACACAAAGATTACCATGTTTCCTGAAAAATAGTGATTTCTCATTTTCTGATAATGCATTGTTTTCAAAGCTCGTATCATAATCTAAATAGTATCGGATATCTTTTTCCAACGCTCTTGGTTCTGGGAATTGATATTCTCCATCCAACATACTCACTGCATACAATCTATCTCTTGTCTGAGCAGAACCATATCCAGATGCTTTCAAGATTGCATACGTAGTTTTGTAGGCAAGGCTTGTCATAACATCACAATAATGTTCAAAGTGTTTCATGTGCTTGTGTGAAACCAAGTTCGGTACATTTTCCCAGATTACAACTTTCGGTTTCCTTAAAAGCTCTTTTTGTATGATTTCAAGTGTACGTTCATACAAGATACTTCTACCTGTATTTATGTTATTTAAACCATTTTTACTGAAATCCTGACAAGGTGAGCCATGAATAAGAATGTCAACATCCATGTTCCATGTGCAAATATCTTGTGGCTTGTACCCATTGTCAAAAATGCAGTTATATGCTTGTACCGCATGCGGCAGTATCTCAACATAATCAATGGATTTAATATCTACACCAAGGTTTTCAAGCGCCTTTCGTGGAGCACCAACACCACCAAACAATTCAAGTGTCTTGATCATTTCACTATCTCCAAAATATCAGTTGGATCATTTTCAGTCCCTGCTAAAACAAATCTGCACTTCAGTCCTTGCTTAGCCAAATAGACCATAATTCTCTTTTTCCCATATCGTGATATGTATTTGCTTTCAATCACAGTCCTGCCTTTTGATTTAAGCGTTGTTGCAACATAAGGTGGTAATACAACCTTCTCATATTTTCTTGGTTCTTCAGTTTCAACTTCAAAATCTACTCCCATCATTTCACCTGCAACCTTCCAGAATTCCTTCTGCTTGATCGTCCCTGTGTATACTCTTAAATAATTATTGATGCTTGCCTGATTCATTCCCATCCGTTTTGCCAGTTCGCTTCGGAACGTTTTATGCTCCTGTTCCCATTTTCTTAGCAATTCTGCTCTTTTAGCTATCCGCATATCCCTCACTCCCTTCTGATTCGTTATCAGCGCCTCATATGACTGTTTCTTGGCGTGCAACAGGCAAAGGTGAGTACCAATGAGGGTAAACACCTTTCACCTCGCTATAACACCGCCACACGTTCAAATCACTTATCTTTGCTTAATGCAAATTCAATCAACGCCTCTTTTATCTCTTGTGGCGGAATCTTTTTTATTAGTTCGATATCAAAATCCCCTGATTTCATCATTTAATAAACTTTCCACATCTACATCACCTCAAATCTCTGAATCGCTTTATAGAACATGATTTTTAATTTTCCAAGCCTTCCACTACGGTTTTTAGCAACAATCAAATCATACTCTGGTGTCTGATCGTTGATATCGTTTGAAGGATTATGAAGAAAGAGTATTGCATGTCCAGACTGCTCTAGCTCACCGCTATCTTTCAGATTTGTTAAAGTAGGTGCCTCTGTTCCTTCCCTGTTAATCTGGGCGAGAAGAAATATCGTGCAGTTAAAATCCTTTGTCATAATCTGTAATTCTCTTGTAACTTCTCCTACACGCTCCCTATCATTTTGTCGTTTCCTCGTTGACACATAACCAACATAATCTATAAAAACAATGCAGTGTCCATCCTTACATTCTCTTGAAATTATTTTTCTAATACCATCAATACTTTTAGAACCATTGTATACCTTGATTTTCTTGCTACGCACAATGTTTATAGCCTGAATGATTTTATTACTCAGCGTTTTGTTCTGCCTTGCCTTTATTAGCTCATTGATAGGTACACCACTGTTAACACTGACTAATCTCTGATACAACTCCTTTTCTGTCATTTCCATGTTCATGTATAAACACTTATAATTCCGGGATAGATCATCAATCAAATTCAATGCAAAAGCAGATTTACCTACGGATGTTCTGGCAGCAATGATATTCATTGTATTTTCGATGAAACCAATTTTTTCTTGTAGACTTGCGAATCTCACAAACTTGATTTTTGCATTATCTGTTGTGACTAACTCATACATATCCACTGCGCTTAACATAGTTGCATTAGATTCCTGTGCAAAGGTAACACCAACTTTTGAAATTTCACTGACCATTTCATCATATGTAATTTCTTCTTTATCACACTTTGCCAAAATCTCATGTGCTTTACGCCTCTTGTATACTTCTCGCAACCCATCGACATAGGCATAAAAGTTTTTTGAGCTAAAGTATTGATCTTGAAGCGCAAACAAATAATCTGGAAGCTTATAGATATCTTCATTTCTTTTTGCAACTTCAATAAGATCGACAATACCTTTGCTTTTGTAAATATCTTTCATACTTTGGTAAATTCTACGATGTCTAATATCCGTGAATATCTCTGGATCTAGTTCAGACTCTTTCAGCATTTCATCATTTACCATGAGAATAGAGAGTACCTGTTGTTCTAGGAGATAACTTTTGTCAGAATCACAATAATTCATATTCCGGTTGAGCCTTCTTATTTGTCTGATTATTCTTTCCATTTTGGATAGTATAATCATCCTCCCAGCATCTTTGATTAAACCAGGTAGAGCCATTCTTTATGAAGCGCATTTCTGTATTCGTTGCTTTGATATATTCACAATATGCAATAAGGCCTTTCTTCACTTCCTCAAACTTAGCAGGATTCTTCTTTTTCTTGCATTCTCTTTCATAAGACTTAAATGCATTAGTCTTACCTTTTTTGTTAGGATAAAGCTTCCATAATTCTTCAAATTCATCATGAATTTGCACATTATATGTATATATATCTATCTCTAACTCTATCTCTGGTGTAGATTTGTCCGGACATTTGTCCGTTTCTTCTTTTCCTGTCAAATCAAATTGAATTTCTTTTATATTTCTTTTATTATAAGTATTTGATTTATAAGTATTTAATTGTTGGTGGTTTTCAATGGTCTGAAAACATGTGCCTTGATTATGTGCCTCTTGATATACGATGTCTTGACACGCTACCTTTTCATCTTGTGGAAATTCATAGATATTGTACTCATATTCAATGATTCCACTATCTGTTTGATTAGGATATAACTTACGTATGACAACATAACCTGCTTCTCTTAATTCTTTCAAAGCATTTTCAACAGCTGTTCTGCCTTCTCTGGATATTGCCACCAGACCGTTGATTGAATAATCCCAATCATCAGGTAACCCTAACATCATGCTAAGCAACCCTTTTGCTTTTAACGATAAATCCTTATTTCGTAGATGATGGTTAGGCATGACAGTATAGTCTTTATTCAGATGCCTTTTATATGATGCCATACTTTATACCTCTTTTAGCAAATCCGGAATATACCACGGTTCTTCGTCTTCCCATTGACACCATGTAAAGGATTCTCTGGAAAAGAGCGGGAAATTGGCAAAATCACTAATTTTATAACAGTATCTACTTACCCAACCTAGTTCATTCTTTATTGGCTCTCTATCATATGCATACAAGTCTCCACCTTTATCTCTAGCAATCCAACCATTTCTGTATTCAGGCTTTAAAGCTTTTAGAAATTCTTTTTCAAATGGTGTTAGTTCTGGCTTTTGCTTTCTTTTCCAGATAGATGTTAGAACATCTCCATTTAATGTATACGTATCCAAATATGGTATAAACACTTCGATTATATCGTATTCAGTGCTATCAACATCTATCATTTCATCGTTATAATTTTTGAATTTTAAAAATCCAGAATTATCAATGAATATGCCATCTCCTATAGATACGTGATCTCTCAAAACAAGATACATACACCCATCCCTTGTTTTAGCCCACATACCCGTTTTCAAATCACTCAGCTTCATTTTCTTCATCCCCTTCTTTCACTGCCCCCTTACCCCCATGTTTTTTTGCTTTCAAACTTACTTTTCCAAGAAAATCAATGTATAGAAACTGATATAACTTCTCAAAACGCTCTGTGTACGTTGCAATGGTATCTCCCTGCTCGATTGGCATTCTCCGGAGGATTGCGTATAGGCAAGTCAAAATGTCGCTGTAATAGCTCTTATTACGCCACTGTAAAGTGTTCGTTTTTTCTGATATATAAGCTTCCTGTAAAATAAAGCTGTCGTTATCACCATTCAAAATGCGTAGTTTGTCATTAATTTGTAAGGTGATAACTTCATTGCTTTCTTCATTCATGTAGTACCTCCTCAATCGTGATTTCTACCCTTGGGACATCACTATAATACTTATTTACTTCAAGATGCACGATCTGGCTATCATCGGCATAGGCAACCTTGTTCAGTGCATCACATATGGCTTTAGCAAGATTATCTGCATCAGGGCGCTTTGTGTGATTTATCAATCCAGTGTTCATCAACTCTCTTTTCTTTTTACTTGTTGATTTTGGGATAGAGAAGAAAGCATCAATTCTCATTGACACTTCCCCCTCTAAAGGATTATTCAATCCACGGCACGCTTCAGCATATGAGAGCTTCACTAAATTCTCATAATTCGTTGTCTTGGTCGGAGTATATGATCTTACAAAATTTCCCTGTCTGCTGAACTTAGGTCTTCCTTTTGCTACTGGTTCACCATAGACGGTAAATTGCATTATCCGACTACCACCACTGTGCCATTTGCAATCTCTTCTGCCAGTGCTTCACGCAGATAATCCGATGTGTTTCGCTGCGCTTCTAATTTCCACATTCCTCCATCAGCTTCATAAAGTGCCATTTTACCGCCGTCTCGAACACGTAACAGGAATCTACTTTCTGGCTGAGTTAATTCGGTAAAAGTACGGTATGGAGCAAGTCTCACAATTGGGTTAATCTGGAATTCTTCCGGTTTTTTGATGGTGGTGCCACTCACCTGAGATACTTTCAGTCCAAATCCATCATCCTCCATTGAAACCTTCGATTCATCGGTAATGGATGATACAATAGCGACCAACTTATTCAAATTGTCAGTTTCAACAAAACAAGTTTTCAACTGGATTACAAATGATTCCATGTCCATCCACTGATCAAATGATATACGAGGCAATAATGGTGTTGTTTCGATCAAAACATTACGTTCCAGATGTTCATTGAGTCCGCTATATACATCAATTTCTTTATATCCAACATTGACAACATACGGAAGCACAAACTTACAACCACTGATACAATCTTTAATATAGTCTACTGTGGAATCCAAACTATTGAGTCTCATTTTAGATGCCATGTCTGTAGGTATGCGGTGTGCATCTCCCTTTACATAAGTTCCACCGTTAATATCTTTTACGATGATTTCCTGTGAATCGGTAGCTAATCTAGCTACATACTGCAATGCTTCTTTTAACATAATGCTTCTCCTCCTGCCCTATTGGCTTCTTCCTTTGTGATGATTTTTTCTGCTTCCATGCCGATTACAAATACTTCCGGTTCGATGATGTCACCTTCAAAATTGATCTGCCCTGGTGCCTGCCCTGTCATTTCCTTTAAAACATTAACCACTTCACCAGTTTCTTTATTCTGCTCCATGACATTGAATAACGTTGTTTCGATTGGGTTTGCCGGCACAAGTTTTACCGATGCCTGAACCGCCATTTTGATTTCCTTTCGCTCATTCTGCGGAGCGAATTCCAACTTTATCGTGATAGCTCTTTTTTTTCTTTCGTCAGTATTCATATCATTGATATTTGCCAATACCTGTTCTAATGCATAATCAGCCTTCTCCATGATTTTTCCATGACATGCTTCGATAATTGATTTCTTTGTCTGTTTCATTTTATTCCCTCCCTTTCCTTACTCTTGCGGCATTTCAAATACATTGTTTAGATATAAATATGTACCATCCTCCATGGCCGGCGTACCAAGAAATTCTTTAATTTCGCACATAACTTCCTTAGCCCGCTCAGGTGACGCATAATAACCAAGTACAACTTTGCTGTCATCTTCCCATGTTTCATCATATCCAAGTATTTCTGCATGGCACTGCTGAAACTTTTTGAAAATTCCTAAGTATTCTTTATCCTGAGATTCTATCCACAAGTTCATACAATACCTCCATTCTTTTTACACACATAAGTGTTGATTCCAGTTGCTTCAAAAATAGTCTCCTTGAATTTATTTTCATTGGCATGTCTATCCGACAAGTGCATCAGAAAGATTGCCTTACATTGAGATAAATTCAGCTTTTTTAAATGGTCACGACAATGTGCTAATGACATATGGCTATCGAACAAGCGTTCATATCTGGCTATATTCTGATAATCATTTTTCTGTTTCGCATCTTCATATGCAAAATGCATTTGCTGACCATCATAATTCGCTTCGATGCAAACATAATCGAATTTATAATCAGACAAATCAGCTTTGAAGAATTTGCAATCATTAACGAATAGCAATGTTTCCTTGTCTGTACAAATCACGAAACCAAGACTATTGGGAGCATCATGTTCTACGTTGAACGGTATGATTAGCGTATCCTTCGCTAGATAACGCATTTCATTGTGTACGAGCCTATTCTTTGGATTTCCACCACATTTACTAAGCACATCTTCATTTGCATAGAATGGTATTCTGTGGCTTACAAAATCCTTTGCAGCACAACAATGATCACCGTGTCCATGTGTTACGACTGCTGCATCAATCTCAGACATTTTGATTCCTTGATTAAGTCCCTTATACATGATTTCTTTAAAAGGGATACCTACTTCCAGCATCAATTTCACTGGAGGTAGGTTTGTTCTATCTATTTCAACGTAACAGCAATTACCTGAGCTGCTACTTGCTAAACAAATAAATTTCATCAGAACGGACATTCCTCATCATCTTTAGGCTCAGAATCAGAAGAAACAGGCTGTGTTGCGGCTTTTTCCTTAATAACTTCTTTTGGTGTTTCGATATGTTCAGTACCGGATTGTTCAATGATTTCTGCATCTACAGCTTCTTCTTTATTTATTCTTTCATCCTCTTTGTACTGTTCATAATCTTCATATGCTGATTCATAAGCTGCAGCAGTGAATGCGTTCTGGAAGTCCTTAGGGAATTTCTTTGTGGCATTGTTCTTCATTTTCCTGATAATCATAGCTTCACTACTTCCGGCATTTTTCCACGCCGGAGAAATATGAGGAAGCAATTCAGGGCATGAGAGAATCTCATCCAGTGTTTTTGTTGCTGCCATCTGATTTAATTCTGCCGCATTTTTTACTTCTCGGTTTTTCATTAGATTGTTTGCGATATGTGCTTGCAGATTATGAACAACGCCCTCTCTTTCTGCGATATGAAATTCCACCATGTCATTATCCTTAATGATTGGATACACGACTCTTACAACCTTTGAGGTATAATCCTTTGGTGTCCATGTAGGTGGGATGACCTCTAAACCATTAAATGACGGATATGTAAACTCATCGTTCTCTCTCACTAACCAAGGTGTGCGGACTTCCTTTACACCAACACCGAATTTCCGTAACAACTTGTCATTACCATCACCTTCGATATTAAATTCAAATTCCTTTTTCAAGTTATTACCTACCTTTTTGCTTCGGATGATGATATAACATTCTCTAGGTATTGCTGAAATATTCAAATTCAGCATTGCTACTGTCTGTAGGATATTCGTAATCTGGCTATAATCCATTTTCAGAATATCTAATTGATTTTCTACAGCAAGTGCTTGCATTTTTCCAAGCATATTCATCATGCAGGCTGATTGATATTCATTGTACTGAATATTCATCGCCTTTCCTGCGTTAACGACAGCATTTGTAAACTTGTCCTGAATTTGTGCTAATGCCGTAGTAAATGGCTGTTTCTTTGCTACTTCATTTCCCATGATAATTTCTCCTTCTACGCTTTAAGCAGCGTTACATCCGTATAATTGATATCGTCAACTTTTGTCATGATGAGCTGTGAATTAGTGTTTAATCTTGTATTTAAAGACTGTGTGTCCAATTCGCTGCCTGCATCAAAGATAATTGGTAAATCCGGTATACCCATCTTTTTCTTCACGCACTCAATCAGATAAATGCCGGTAATGATCTTTTCTGATTCAGAACCCTTTTTAAATGGTGTATCTTTACCAAATACTGACGGATAACATACCTCATCCCACGAACCCTCTTTGATATTGCTTTTAACAAGATTAAATTTAACAGCTTTGCCGAACACCTTTTCAACGTTGTTCTGAAGCATAGAAAGCTTTGTCTGAGTGAATTTCTCAACAAGCATCAGTTTGCTTTCATATTCGCACTGTTTTGTTGCAATATCATCCAGTTCTTTATTCAGCAAATTAACTCGTTCCTGAGCCTGCAAATACAGGTTATGTTTATTGATTGTTTCTTCATAAGGCACCTTTGATACCTTTAATTCTGCAATCTTAGTATCAAGTTCTTCTGTAGTGTTTACAGTCTCCTCATTGCGAATAGCGCACTGTATATCATTCTGTTTCATGCGAAGACCATATGTCTTCTCCGATGTATATTCGTTTACCATGGCCTTTTCCAGAGATTCAATGGTTGCTTTCTTCTGTGCCATATCAGCTTCTATGCTTTTGATTTCTGCAAGGATAAAATCGGGGTTTTGACGTTCTTTTTTCTGTAAGTTGGCTAATTCAAACTCAAGATTCTGGATTTCAAGTTCTAATTTTTTACCTTCTGATGCAATACTATCCAGAGTGACTTTCTTTTTTTTCTCAAACTCTGATTTAAGTTTTTCATTCTGTGCCTTTACAGTATCAATGTATTCAGCATTCAGAACTTCTCCGCAACGAGGGCATGTATTCTCATCAGGAAGAACCATACCACCATCAAACTGGCTTTTTTTAGCCGCTAAGTATTCATCCCGCTTATTTCCCTTTGCTTTTTTCTTGGTATCAATTTCATTTTTTACCCGCTCAATTTCAGCATCAAGTTTTACATTCTCGTTTTGCATATTTGTAAATACATTACGCTTCTCAGTAAGTGTTTTCCGCATAGAAGATAATTCTTCTTCATGCCCTCTTATTTTTGCTTTGGTATCAGCATTTACTTCATCAAGATGGTGGCGGTCATATTCAATAGATTCTGCCAGTTCCAAATTCACCTGTGCAAGATTGTTTCGCAAATCAATAAGCTTCTGATTTACTGATCCGGCTTTCTGTGCAGTATACTGAGCAATCGTATTGTCGGTATCAACCAATATTTTTTTTGCTGTAGCCAATACACCAGCATCGACATCTGCAATATCAGAAAAGCCTTTCAGCATAGCTTTCTTTTCATTCGTTTCATCTTTTGCACCCTTGATTCTGCTTTTCAGGTGCTTTGTAGCTTTTGCTGTATCATGACCGTATCCAGTTAATAAAGGACGAATATTATTTAACACCTCTTCAGCAGCATATACATCATCGTTACTGACATCGCCAACTAACTCAATCACAAAACTGCGAAGTATAGACCAGTCACAAGTTTCAGCCATATAATACGGATCAATTATGGCTCTAACTAAACCGAATTTACTCGTTTCCAACTTTATATTTGATAATCCCATATGCTGGAACAACTCTGACAGTGCATCTTTAGCACTACTCTTATCACCCTTAACGTAATATTGAGTGACATGGCCTTCCATTACTGTTTCCTTAGTACCACGCTTCGTAGTCCATTTTTCACTATAGGCTTTTTTATATGTCCAACCATCTTCAAACACAAGCTCAACAGATACTTCCTTCTTGGTATCATCCAGTGGTTTCAGTGACATATCATCATTGCTGCCATCAAGCATATAACCTGTTAGCGCCCAATAAATAGCAAGAATCGTATTAGTCTTGCCTTTATAATTCGGCCCGATGAAGATATTCCTATCCCCTAAGTCGTAGTCCGCATGAGCGATATTGCGGAAGTTATCAATTATAACCTTTAATATTTTCATTAGAAAATCTCCTCCGTACTTTTCCTGTCCCTTTCCTCGTGTGTCATAAATTCTTCTTCTGCTTCAGCATCTTTCTCCAGCTGGAAGTCGATGTTATCCAGAACTTCGTTGGTCTCAGTTTTTTGCATGTTCAATACCTTCTTTAACTGCCATGTTAATTAAATGAACTGGTATTCCTTCATTTAAAAGATCCATAACAATGTTGGATAAGCAAATCAAAATATCTGCATATTCTCCATATGCTTTAGCACAAATGGTATTATTCGCAACCAATTTGTATGATAAAATCGCTTCAATCTCAGGATTTAATTCTGCTTCTTTCACTTCCTCGCCAAACACCTCTGAAAACTCAATAATCTGAGTGTGACCAACGTGTTCTTTCGTTCCATAAGCAAGCCAACAATCAATACTTTTTCCGAAATGCGATTCAGCCATGACTCTTGAGAAAAAATCTAAATCATCTTTTTTCACGACTCCTAAGTATGTATTTTCGCCATATTCAAAATACTCTGCCCTATCTAAACCAAAATATATGCCATTTTCTTTACTCATCTTTACAACTGCCATGCACTGTTCTTCCGTAGGTGTGTGAATGCAAAGCACACCAGATTTAAACTTCTTCCAGAATTCTTCTTTTGTCATACTTTTTCTCCTATTTTTCCATTATGCGAACTTCTTTGTATTTCACACCAAAGCTATTTTCCTCAGTACCTACCCAGATATCTATGATGTTTCCTTTGATTGCACTACCCACATCCTCTGCCGTGTATACAGTGCCATCAATGAGGACTTTGCTATTGGGTGGTATAACGTTTGGATCAACAGCTATTGTGTGTTTAAGCCTTGCTTTATGTTGACCATCACAGGGTTTTGCAATCGTATCACCCCATTCATCTTCGCCTGCATAATAGGCTGTAAGTTTAAAAACCCCTAATGATCTTCATTTCGGTTGCTCAGCCAGTTTCCTTTCCAACTTCTCAACCTTTGCATTGAGTTGTTTATTTTCCGTGGTCATTCTTTCTAAGTCATCCTCTAACTCCACCGCTCGGGTTTCTGTTGTAATGACTTTATTCCGGTATACATGAATACTTTCTAAATTCATATGTATTGTGTAAGCAAACACAATGTTAAGTACAATGCTGAGCGCCAACACAAGCATTATCCATAACATTCGTTCTTTCCGCTTCACTTCTTCGTTAACATGTTCTTCCATTGACTTCTCCTTTCTTCTTGTAATTCCCCGATTAGCAGGGGGCTACCTATTCCTGATTCGTCTCTTTACAAAGGATAAAAAAATTCGCATGAAGCAATGCTCCATCTTTACTATCTGGATTTAGTATCACGCTGAATCCAGATTTTTTTAAATCCTCTACCTCTTTTGGACAACTTGTAAACACGATTTTTTCAATCATTAATCCTTGCAAATCATACGTTATTGATGCTTCATTATTAATTAAAGATTCCATATGCCTTGTTCTTCTCCTTTCATATTGTTTTTATCTTCTTGGCATACTATAATTAACCTTATAAAGAGGTGGTAGTATGCATGAGCTTGACTTAAATTTTTATTCGTTCATTTTTTCTTTCATTGCGATTGCGATTTCTCTATATACACTATATAAATCAAGGAAACGTCTAAGTGTGCATCTGCCAGAAGAATATTTTATATTGAATGAAATATTCACTGACCCACAAGCCGAACCAATAACTGAGTATACATTGGCATCTTTCTCTTTTTTATTAGTAAATCCAAGTCCGACTGACATTGGCTTCTTTGATTTAATGGTTCTTGATGATAAGAATAACCCTATAGACTATCTAACAAAATTTAATGTAGGTCTAACACCACAAGATAGCGGACAAGTTTATTCATATATAAATAATTACAGATGCAGATTATATCTACTGGACAGTAATTTCGGTATATTCAAGAGCAATCATTTCACACGTTTTGAAATACCTGTCAATGTAACGAATCTTCATACATCTTCTATAACAATTAGGTTTAAAATAACCAAAGAAACTCTAATTCCAAATTCAATAGACCGTAACAGGAAGCGTAAGAATTTCAAACAATACTCTGTTACTATTCCTTATCCTCAAAAGTAGTTTTATATTCTTTGAGGATTTTTTCATATCTTTCAGCTTTTTCTAATTGTTCTCTTGTTGGCTGTAAATAGAAACTATTGAATTTAATGTTCCCATAGGTTCTTCGCTCCAAACTTTCAAACTCGTTATCTAAAGCACGCACCCTTATATAACAAATCACGGATATCATTAAAGCAATGATGGAAATTACCAAATAAACCATTGTTTTTCTCCTTTCCCCGCTCTATAATAAGATTGACTTGTTATTCGAGTCGCTTATAGTTTTGTCGCATCGTCATTGGTCGTGGGGTGCGACATTTTTTTGGCTTGAAATAACACTTTTCGTCAAAATACGCTCTTGGTACTCTACCTGCCCGTGTCACGAAACCACGTTCCTTCAATTCAGCATTCATTTCTTGCAGGATCGCATAGGCTGTAGATTCTTTCACGCCTAATCGTTTTACAACTTCATCAACAGTGACGTAATCGGGAGATTCGTATATTGCGATAACCTCTGCACCAAGATACTCCTGTATAATAGGCACGACGGTATCTTTTACATGAGACAGCACATAGTCCATGATTTCTTGCTTTTCTTTTTTAGTCACTGCCTACACTTCCAATATAATGCTTAGAGCAGTCTTCGCAATAGACTGAAGTACTTGCGAAATCATATTCATCATCACAAATTATTTCTTTTAGCGTTTCGCTGTCTAACTGCACTTCTCTCCCACAATCTGGACATGTACAATAGAATTCATCGTCGCAAATGTTTACTTTTATTTCTGCTTCATTTCCGATATGCTTTTTTAGATAAATCATGATTACTCCTTTCTACGCCACTCCGTATTTGATTGCAAGCTCTTTTACGATACCCACATATCCTTCAATAAGCTTTTTATCTTCTGCGATGATATCAAGATTGTTCAACTTATCTCTGCGTGATTTGCATACACCCTCATCAGCCATTCGTCTACGTTTGTTCGCCAATCTCTGTTTTAAATTAACTCCCATTCGCTTTTCTAACAGCTGATAGGCTTCTCTTAATACTTCTTGATATGCTGAACCACTACCAAGTTCATTTCCGATTTTGCGGATAATCTTTCCGGTTTCATCACGCCACGAAGTAGAATCAAGTGCAACTACATTTCTGATTCCCTGTAAATCCGACTTAACATCTGCAAGCTGCTTTTGCTGTTCTTTCTGCTGAATCTCCATGTTAATGAGCAATCTCAGCTCCGGTGATAAATTCTGTAATCCAACTGCTGTTTCTTTTGCCTTGTTTTCAACAGTTACAAAATAGCTTCTTGCTTCCTCGCCCTTTTCATTCTTTGCGGTCATGGAAAGCTTTTTGGCGAAGTCGGATGTAAGCTTGTAATCATCTGCAAATTTGCCTCTTCCTTCACTCGTCGTTTGGTACGAGTGAAAATCTTCTCCCATAACTGCAAATTCATTTTCTGTAATATTCCTTTTCAACCACTTTGAATAATTACTAGGATTAAGTTCCAAAAACTCGTACAGTTTTCTGGCTGTAGTCATGCCGTTCTCATCAATGCCTAAAGCGATTTCAATAGGTGTCTGATTTGTCACATTCATTGTTTCGTTCATGTATTCTCCTTTCATCGCATTACAGTTTAATCGTAGTAAAACTGTATAAAAAAACTATGATTTTCTGGGTGAGCAAAGCATTTCTTCAGGTATTTCATAAAGAGCAGACATTTCTTTATGCCTATCCCATTGTGGAATCACCTTACCAGACTCATAGCCTATAAGCGTTTTTTCGCTTATGTTGAGTTGTTTAGCAGCATCTTTCTGTAATAATCCTTTATTGACTCTCGCAGCTGCATAAGTAATCCTGACATCTTTTCTGTCCATCTTATCACCTCCCACAAACAATATACTACGATTTAACTGTAGTGTCAACAGTTAAAATGTAGCTTTTTGATTTTTAGCTTGCTTAAACTACAGTTTTGCTGTAATATAAAGATGGAGGTACTCTAAATATGGAAACAAACGCAAGAGATGTATTTATACAGAATATAAATCGCATTATGAAAGAGAAAAATAAGTCACAAAAGCAAATATCCACTGACCTCAAAATTCCTTTATCTACTGTCTCTAGTTGGGTGAATGGTCAAAGTTATCCTAGAGTTGATAAAATGCAAAAGCTAGCTGATTATCTTAATGTCAGTATGCGTGCTTTGACTGATAAGACAGATCAGATTTCTAATGAAGAAATTTTCTCACAGAATTTAATGCATTATATGAAAATCAAAAATGCTTCTGCAAAAGAAATTTCAGAGTTCTGTAAGGTCAGTGAAAATGAATTTGAAAAATGGTTATGTGGTAAAGTGATGCCAAAATTAAATAAGATTCAGATTTTATCAGTATATTTCAGCTGCTCTATTTCTGATTTAATCGAAATCAAGGATAACAACATTTCCAAATCTCATGGTATAAAAATACCAGTCCTTGGGCGTGTTGTTGCGGGAATACCCATTGAAGCGATAGAAGAAATACTGGATTATGAAGAAATATCTGAATCAACGGCACGTACTGGTGATTACTTTGCGTTACAGGTCAAAGGGGACAGCATGGAGCCTCGTATGTACGAAGGTGATGTTGTAATTGTCCGGAAGCAAGAAACCGCTCAGACAGGCGATGTGGCGATCGTATTGGTAAACGGTGATGAAGCAACAGTCAAAAAAATCAGAATCATGGATAGTGGAATTATGCTCATACCTTTTAATACAAAATATGATCCATGGATTTATACAGCAGAAGATATTGAACGACTCCCGGTTAAAATAATTGGTAAAGTTGTTGAGTGCAGGCAGAAATATTAAATTATAGACGATGTATTTCTAAAAAATAAAAAAAACCCCGCTCCTATTGGCGTAGGAACGAGGGTGATAGTAGGTATTGGCGTACCTCTATCGGTACAATAAACGAATGACCACGAATCATTGCTTTTATTGTACCTTCATTATACATAAAATGGAGGTATTTTTCAATGAAAAAAGAAACAGGAACAAGACGCCCTAAAGGCACAGGATCAATCGCATACCTTGGAGAAGGTCGCAGGAAACCTTATGTAGCAACTTTCAATAAAAAGTCCATAGGCACTTTTAAAACAGCTGAGGAAGCTGATATAGCTCTTTTAAAACATCAATTAGAACTAACAGAACTGTACCCTTCCTTTTTGGGTGAAACAGATTTCCTAAAAACAGAATACGCAAAATTTCTGCTTGAATTCCAGAAAAAAGGTATTCTGGACATGCAGATTAATAATTTGAAAGATATTGATTTTTATAATAGTTTATTCAAAGATAAAATGGTTTCACTGGGAAATGTTCTAATGAACCAAAATGCAAAACAAGAAATAATTTTATCTGATGTCCCAACATTTTCTGAAATTTGGGAATTAGAATTTGAACGCTTATCAAAGATAAATTCAGATAGTTGGAAAAGGTCAATGTCTGCTGCATTCAAAAGTCTTTATTCTTTGCATGACTTACCAATAAACATTATAAAAACAAAAGAATTACAAGATGTATTTGATATAAGAATGGGTAAGCCTAACTGTGGCAAAAGTACTTTAAGAAATATGATAATTGTGTGCAGAGTAGTTATCAAATATGCTATAAAAATGGATTATGTGATTAAAGATTACTCGCAATTTGTAATATTTAACGCAACATCCAAACCACGTAATAGAAGAAAACCATTCTCTATAGATGAAATCAAGATGCTCTTTAAGGATGATACAGAAAATTCGAAAATAATATTATTGTATATCTTTACAGGCGCAAGACCAATAGAACTAATAAGTATGGAAAGAAAGAATATACATCTCGATGATAATTACATGATAGGTGGTGCAAAAACTGAGGCAGGTAAGAATCGTATTATACCTATTCATCCATATATTAAACCAATAATAGAATATTTCATTTCTCAATATAATTATAGATATCTTTTTACTGATGAAACAGGTAACACGGCTTATATACAATACAAAACAGCTTTTAGAGATTGCATGAACGATTTAAAATTACAAAGCCATATTGAACCTTATGATACTAGATATACATTCTCTACACTTGCAAAAATGTATCATGTTGATACCGCTGCACACAAGAAAATAATGGGACATTCTTGCAATGATATCACAGATGATATTTATACACATGAACCTATAGATTACTTAGTAAAAGAGATCACAAAAATAGCTATTAAGTG
>ENA-OWNX01000089-OWNX01000089.1-gut-metagenome-genome-assembly--contig:-NODE-89-length-64971-cov-5.952307_pt1 | contig 64971 bp, 58 predicted proteins | sample MGYA00248250_ERZ651778 | MGnify/ENA primary metagenome ERZ651778 (study PRJEB26908, sample SAMEA4031702) | gut metagenome | biome: gut; feature: normal infant; material: stool | place: China | collected 2015 ...
GGCAAGGTCTTTTCCATAAGTTTTATTGCTTTTTATTATGGATTTTGCTAGAATAGAGCAGAACAATGCAAGTGATAAACACAGTCCGGCCTTTACTCAGACAGCGGATAAAGCCCCGGGGAAACGGACGGATAGGTGATAGATTGGATAGATTGCTCCGTGCTGCGGTCAACCAAACGGAGCGGAGCAAAGCAGATAACCAAGAAGCAGATAAGCAGATAGGTTCCCGCCCCGCAGGCGGCGGATACAGGAGGATACGGGATGGGAAGAAGCAGGAGAAAGCAGCCCGACGGGCCAAAGAAGCCTGAGAACTCTGACCAGTCTGTGAAAATAAACAGCGCGGACGAGAGGGATACGGACGAGAGGAACAAGCCTGATGCCGGGAAGAATGCAGACGCCGGTAAGAGTGCGGACGCCGGGAAGAATGCGGATGCCGGTAAGAGTGCGGACGCGGGGAAGAATGCGGATGCCGGGAGGAATGCGGATGCCGGGAAGAGTGCGGTAGCCGGGAAGAATGCAGATGCCGGGAAAATGGCGGATACCGGGAAGGTAGTTCAGGAAATAGAAAAAACAATAGAGGAAATTGACCGGATAAGGACGGCTTCTGTTTCGAGGAAAAAGGAGAAGACAGAGCCGAACAAGAAGGAAACACCGATTCAAGCTGAGACGCCGCCGAAAACGGTTCCGGCTAAAGAAAAGCCGAGGAGCAGAAAAGCGCCGAAAGAACAAAGTCAGATATCGAAGGGCCAGAGCCAGGTGCCGGAGCCGGGGGAAATGAAGGCTTCCGCAAAAGAACCGGAATCCGTCCGCCGGCCGGAAGATAAAGAAAAGCGTTCCAGAAGGCAGGGACAGGCCGCCCCGCAGGCCAAGCCGGAGCAGAATAAGGCGTCCAGGGGAAAACAATCTGTCTCAGACAATGAGCTGCGCCGTTATGTGCTGCTGCTCAGCATCCCTCTGATTGCTCTGATCCTGGTGATTGTAGTGCTGGTATCGGGCCGGTTCAGGGATAACACCATGCAGCTTCCGGCCGCCACCACGAAACACGGCGTGGATACGGTCCCGGAAAATGCCGGGATACCGGTTATAGAGCCGGATACGAAAGAGTATTTCCATGACTTTGGAGGCAGTATTCTGTCGCAGGATACGGTTCCCGGAATTAACTGGTTAATGGAACAGTACTTCCTGTCAATCTCCGAATGTGATATGGACACGTTTTTACATCTGTTTACTTCCGGAGATACCAGTGAAGAGGAGCGGTACCGCCAGGAATTTGAAAAACAGAAACAGTATATAGAGAGCTACCAGAACATTTCCTGTTATACAACGCCGGGACTGGAAGAGAACACCTACGCGGCGTACGTTTATTATGAGATAAAATATGCGGGAGTTGAGACTCCGGCCCCAAGTCTTGTCCAGGTCTATGCGGTAGGCGCAGATGACGGCACGTATAAGATTTATGATCAGCAGGTATCGCCGGAGCTTTCAGACTATCTGGAGCAGCTTTCCAGAAATGAGGACGTCAGACTGCTGATTTCCCAGGTGGATCAGCAGATAGAGGAAGCAATGGCGGCGGACCCTGCCCTGAATGAGCGCATTTTATATATGAAGCAGGGCCCTGACTATATGCATGAGGAAGACAACCTGGAGACCGGAGCAGGAGAGAACCAGGAAAGTCAGGAAACTCAGGAAAACAGAGTACAATAAGAATATTTCATAAAATAGAAAAAGAAGAGGCAATAAAATGGATGTAAAAGATTTTTACTATGATTTACCGGAGGAGCTGATCGCCCAGGATCCGCTGGAGGACCGTTCCTCCTCACGTCTTCTGGTGCTTAATAAGGACACGGGGGAAATACAGCACAAAGTATTCCGGGATATTCTGTCGTATCTGAGAAAAGGGGACTGTCTGGTCATCAATGACACAAAGGTAATTCCGGCCCGTCTGATTGGAAGCAAAGAGGGGACCGATGCGAAAATAGAAGTCCTGCTTTTAAAACGCAGGGAAAATGATATCTGGGAGACGCTTGTCAAACCTGGAAAAAAAGCAAAAATCGGTACGGTAATCAATTTCGGGGAAGGTCTTTTAAAAGGCACAGTGGTAGACGTGGTAGAGGAAGGCAACAGGCTGATTCAATTTTCCTACAAAGGAATATTCGAGGAGATTCTGGACGAGCTTGGACAGATGCCACTGCCGCCATATATCACACACCAGCTGCAGGATAAAAACCGTTATCAGACCGTATATGCAAAACATGAGGGCTCCGCAGCCGCCCCGACGGCAGGGCTGCATTTCACAAACGAACTTTTGGGGAAGATCGCGGAAAAAGGGATAGAGATCGCCCATGTGACCCTCCATGTCGGCCTCGGCACCTTCCGCCCGGTGAAAGTAGATAATGTGCTGGAGCATCATATGCATTCCGAATTTTATATTGTGGAGGAAGAAGAGGCCCGTAAAATTAATGATACGAAGAAAAAAGGCGGGCGTGTCATCTGCGTGGGAACTACAAGCTGCCGGACCCTGGAATCAGCCGCAGGGGAGGATGGAATCCTGAAAGCGGGAAGCGGCTGGACCGATATCTTTATTTATCCGGGATACCGTTTTAAGATTCTGGACTGTCTGATTACCAACTTCCATCTGCCGGAATCCACGCTTGTGATGCTGGTTTCCGCACTGGCAGGCCGCGAACACGTGCTGAAAGCCTATGAGGAAGCAATAAAGGAGAGGTACCGTTTCTTCAGCTTCGGGGATGCAATGTTTATTGCATCAAAGCCGGAACAAGATTAGAACGTTGGGAAAAGTGAACGGGGACATCGGGAACGGTGTTCCCGTTTTGACAGATTCCGGGAAGGAGGCAGCATGGATTTCAAGTACCTGCTGGATACGGAGGAATATGATTTTATAAGGAACAATGAACGCCTTGGCCGGCATGTGATCCTGCTGGCGATGGGAGGAAGCTACTCCTACGGCACCAACAATGCGGACAGTGACATCGATATCCGGGGAATCACATTAAACAGAAAATCAGATCTGATAGGGATGACACAGTTTGAGCAGTATGTGGATGATAAGACCGATACGGTTATTTACGCCTTCAACAAGATGATCAGCCTGCTGCTCAGCTGCAATCCAAATACCTGTGAGCTTCTGGGGATTGAAGAGGGGAAATACCTGTATCTGAATGACATAGGCAGAGAGCTTATAAAGCGCAGGGGGATGTTCCTTTCCAAAAAAGCGATTCAGTCCTTCGGCGGTTACGCGGATCAGCAGCTTCGCAGGCTCCAGAACGCCCTGGCCAGGGATTCCTACGGTCAGAGCGAGAAGGAACGCCATATTTTAGGTTCCGTAAACAGGGCCATGCATACCTTTAAATCGCGATATACAAGGTTTGAGGAGGGCAGTATCCGCCTGTACATCGATCAGTCGGAGCGGCCGGATATGGATACGGAAATTTACATGGATGCCTCACTGACCCATTATCCACTGAGGGATTACAAAGGGCTGTGGGCGGAGATGAACAATATTGTCAAGGAATACCAATACCTTGGAAAGCGAAACAGGAAGAAGGATGACAATCATCTGAACAAGCACGCGATGCATCTGCTGCGCCTCTTTATGATGGCTCTCGATATTCTGGAAAAGGGAGAAATCAATACATACCGCGGAGCGGACCTTCCATTGCTGTTGAGCGTGCGAAACGGGGAATACCAGAGGGAAGACGGAACCTACCGGGATGAATTCTATGAGATTCTGGCAGACTATGAGAAGCGTCTTGATTATGCCGCAAAACATACGATGCTCCCCGACGAACCGGATTACAGGGCGGTGGAGGAATTCGTCATGGAAGTGAATGAAAAGGTGGTCAGAGATGAAATATAAAGACTTTGAGGGGACAATCCAGGCGCTGGTGGACAGGAAGCTGGACGAGATAGAAGAAATGGAGGGGGTGAAAATCCTGCATGCGGTCGAATCGGGCAGCAGGGCCTGGGGCTTTGCCTCCCCCGACAGTGATTATGATGTCAGGTTTGTATATGTAAGGCCAGAACAGTATTATCTGAGACTGGATGAGAAAAAGGATTTTATCAACTGGGAGCTGGATGAGACGCTGGATATCAACGGCTGGGATTTATCGAAGACGCTGCAGCATTTCCATAAATCGAATGCGTCCCTGTATGAGTGGGGCAATTCACCGGTTGTATACAGGACGACGCCGGAATGGGGGGAAATCAAGGCGGTTTCAGAGCGCTTTTTTTCCTGCAAAGCCGGCATGTACCACTATTATGGAACTGCCAGAAAGAATTTTATCGAATATCTTCAGGGGGAGGATGTGAAATATAAAAAATATTTCTATGTCCTTCGTCCGATTCTCGCCTGCAAATGGATTGAAGAGCGGCGCTGTCCGCCTCCGGTCCTGTTCTCGGAGCTTATGGGTTCGGTCCTGGAGGAAGAGATGAAGCCGGCGGTGGACAGACTGATAGAGCTCAAGGTAAAAACACCGGAGTCGGCGGCCGGAAGAAAAATAGAAGAGCTGAATGGATATATTGCAGAAAAACTGGATGAATTCAAGGCGAAAACCGTCGCGATGCCGGATGACAGAAAAGAGGGCTGGGATGAGCTTAACAGCCTGTTTATCAGGATGGCGGGGAAAGCCGCGGACGGGGGAGCGTTTGAAAAATATGAATGACAATGCAAAGACAGATAACGGGATCCGTTTGAATAAATATCTGAGCGAGGCGGGGATCTGCTCCCGGCGGGAAGCGGACCGCCTGATTGAAGACGGGAAAGTAACGGTGGACGGCAGGACGGCATCCATGGGGATGAAAGTTTTCACGTCACAGGAAATTACAGTGAACGGAAAAAGGGTGGAAGGGAAAGAACGGCCGGTTCTTCTTGCCGTTAATAAGCCGAGAGGCATTGTCTGTACCACCTCGGACAAGGACAGGGCGGAAAATATCGTGGAATTTCTCAAGTATCCGGTCCGCATTTATCCGGTCGGCCGTCTTGACAAAGATTCGGAGGGCCTGCTTTTGATGACCAACCAGGGAGAGCTGGTGAACCGGATCCTGAGGGGCAGATACGGCCATGAAAAGGAATATCTCGTCACGGTGGACCGGCCGGTAACGGAAGCTTTTATCCGACAGATGCGAAACGGCGTGGAGATTCTTGGTACCCGCACGAAACCGTGTGAGGCTGAGATTACGGGAGAACGTTCATTTTCCATTATTCTGACCCAGGGACTGAACCGCCAGATACGGAGGATGTGCGAAGCTCTCGGGTATCAGGTGAAAACTTTGAAACGGGTCCGTATTATGAATGTGAAACTGGGTAATTTAAAAACAGGACAATACCGGGAGTTAACGCCCGCGGAATGGGAAGAACTGCAGAGGACACTATTTATCTAACCGAAATCAATAAATAAAGCGAGGCACATTTTATGGCAGAACAGACTTCAGCAATTGAAAATAAAACAGCAAGAATCCGGGAACTGGTAGATACACTTTCGGCAGCAGGGCGGGCCTATTACCAGGAGAGCCGTGAGATAATGAGCAACTTCGAGTATGACAGGCTCTATGACGAGCTGGCGGAACTGGAAAAGGAAACGGGGATTGTCTTTGCAGGCAGTCCGACTCAGAATGTCGGTTATGAGGTTATGAGTTCCCTGCCAAAGGAGCGCCACGAAAAACCGATGCTTTCCCTGAACAAGACAAAGAGTGTGGAAGAGCTGCAGGAATGGCTTGGCGATCAGAAGGGACTTCTTTCCTGGAAGATGGACGGCCTGACCATTGTGCTGACCTATGAGGGAGGAACTCTGGCAAAGGCGGTGACGAGGGGCAGCGGGGAAATCGGGGAGGTTATCACAAATAACGCCAAAGTTTTTGCCAATGTGCCGCTCAACATCGGATTTACAGGCCAGCTCATTTTGAGGGGAGAGGCAGTCATCCGCTACTCAGATTTTGAAAAAATCAATGCACAGATTGAGGATGTGGACGCAAAATATAAAAATCCCCGGAACCTTTGCAGCGGTTCCGTACGCCAGTTAAATAATGAAATCACGGCCCGGAGGAACGTCCGCTTTTATGCGTTCAGCCTGGTAATGGCGGACGGCGTGGATTTTGGGAATTCCAGAAAAAAACAGTTTGAATGGCTGTGTTCCCAGGGATTTGAGGTGGTTGACTATAAAGAGGTTACAAGAGATACCCTGCCCGGGAAGGTGCAGGAATTTTCAGATGCGGTCTCCGGCAACGACATACCCTCCGACGGCCTGGTGCTGCTCTATGACGATATAGAATACGGCCAGTCGCTGGGCAGGACGGCAAAGTTTCCCAGGGATTCAATTGCGTTTAAATGGATGGACGAGATACAGGAGACGACGCTTTCCTATATTGAATGGAGCGCATCACGTACCGGTCTTATCAACCCCGTAGCCGTATTCGAGCCGGTCGAGCTGGAGGGAACGACGGTCAGCCGGGCCAGCGTTCACAATTTAAGTATCATGGAGGCGCTGGAGCTGGGAGTGGGAGATAAGATCACCGTTTACAAGGCCAATATGATTATCCCCCAGATTGCGGAAAATCTGACTAAGAGCGGAGTGAAAGACATACCAAAACACTGCCCCGTCTGCGGGGCGGACACGGAAATCAGACAAATTAACGATGTAAAATCTCTGTACTGCACAAATCCGGATTGTCAGGCAAAGAAGATAAAGAGCTTTACGCTCTTTGCCAGCCGTGACGCACTGAATATCGGCGGCCTTTCCGAGGCGACGCTGGAGAAGATGATCGGCGTCGGCTTTATCCATGAATATGCCGATATATTCCATCTCGACCGGTATGAGCAGGAAATCGTGACCATGGATGGCTTCGGTCAGAAGTCCTATGACAATCTGATTGCATCCGTAAAAAAGGCCTCCGAAACAACCCTGCCCCGTGTCGTATACAGTCTTGGAATCTCCGGCATCGGACTTGCCAATGCAAAGATGCTGTGCCGCCGGTTTAAAAATGATTTTGCAGCGATGAGAAAGGCCAAGAAAGAAGAGCTGGTGGCTGTCGATGGAATTGGTGATGTGCTGGCAGATGCCTGGATCGACTTTTTCAGCAGTGAGAAGAATAATGAGATAGTGGATCATCTTCTGGATGAGCTGACTATCGAGGAGACGGCAGAAGAAGAGGAGGCGGAAGGCGTATTCGACGGCATTTCCTTTGTCATCACCGGTTCGGTGGAACACTTTAAAAACCGCAAGGAGATTCAGGAGATTATCGAACAGAAGGGCGGTAAGGTGACCGGGAGCGTGACGGCTAAAACAAATTATCTGATTAACAATGATACGGCGTCCTCTTCATCAAAAAATAAAAAGGCGAAGGAACTTGGAATTCCGATCATTTCGGAACAGGAATTTATTGAGATGGCAGATCTTACAATGGAGTAGAAATATATGTATAAAGCGCTCGTTTTTGATTTTGATTTTACCCTGGGCGATTCGGCGGCCGGTATTGCGGCCAGCATTAATTATGCCCTTGGACGGCTTGGATATCCGGAGAAGGAGATGGAAGCGATCAAAAAGACCATCGGTCTTTCGTTAAAAAATACGTTTACCGCATTAACACAAAATGAAGATGAGCGGGAAGCGCACCTGTTTGCCGGATATTTCAGGGAAAAAGCAGATGAGGTCATGACGGCAGGCACGAAGCTGTATCAGCCCGTTAAGAAGGTTTTTGCAGACTTAAGGGAACAGGGATGTAAGGTTGGTATCGTTACAACTAAATATCATTACAGAATCGATCAGATACTGGACAAATTCGGTATCAGCTCTGCGGTTGATATCATTGTGGGCGCCGAGGATGTAAAAATAGAGAAGCCGGATCCCGAGGGACTGCTTATTGCGGCCGGATATTTTGGCGTGGGGAAGGAACATGTGCTGTATGTCGGTGACAGTACGGTCGATGCAAAGACAGCGGAAAACGCGAAGATTGATTTTGCCGCTGTGCTGACGGGAGCCACCACTGCCGCGGAACTTGAGCAGTTTTCCCATGTCTGTATTGCAGAGGATTTATATGGCGTTTATCAATTTGCATGCCGGTGAGCATCTGTGTCCGGAACAGATAATCTTATAGGGCCGGAGAAAAGGAAGCAAACGGGCAGAACGGCTGCCTGTCTGTTCCTTTTCTCCGGCCTTGTCATGGCCTTTTATCGTGTCAATTAAATGGAGTGGTACAGGCGGGTGAAAATATCCACGTGCATCTGTTCATCGGCGGCAATTCTGCGCAGATTATCACATACATTCACATCTTTAATCCAGGCGGTCTGGTTCATATACTTTTTGACTGCGGCCTCTTCCCCCTCTATTGCCTGGCTGAGAATGATACGGAGACTGGCCTTTGATACAGGGCACCCGTAAGCCGGGGGCTGAATATGCGGATAGTGCAGACAGGCCGGACTCCAGTATATGTATCTGCCGTTTCGCGGATGACGGCTCCAGAGACGGGGATTTTCGCCCAATTGCATTGCAAGCTCTGCAAAAATCTGCATGTGATGCATTTCCACAATACCGATGAAATGAAACGCATCGCTGATCTCCCTGTGTCCCATCGTGATCAGATTATTATAAAAATATAGTCCCACCGCAGACATTTCCGAATTTTGGCTGGCCATGTTATCAAGCATCGCCATGCCATACTGACGGTTTTGTCCGGCAGCTTTGATGGGAGGATATGGAGTAGCGGCCTGATATGCAATCGAATATGCATTGGAATCCGGGGATTCGGCACAGGGAGCCGGGCACTGGTTTTCCTGCCTGTTGCGGGTCAGAGCGGCGGTCTGGATATTCTGCAGGATAACCGTTTTCTCAGCGGAATTTTCCCTGTCCGCAGGCCCGGCCGTTTCAGACCTGACCGTTTCATCGCGGGCAGCCCTGGCTGCCTCAGCCCTGGGTGATTCAGGCCTGGCTGTCTCAGCTCTGGGTGCCTCAGGCCTGGCCGTTTCAGTTCTGACTGTTTCAATTCCGGCTGTTCCAGATCCGGCTGAACCAGTACCGGCCGCTTCATTTGCTGTTTTTTTGCTGCCGGATCCGGGGGCCGAAGGAATAACGGGCTCCTGCCTCGCATTCCGGTTCTCACAGGAAGCGTCGGGCCAGACTCCGGGCAGAGATTCATCCCTGTAGTGCTGCGCGGCTGCCTGCCGGTTGAAGGAACGGTTCATTGGATAGCTTTGCTGGTGATTTTGCTGGCTGTTTGTATGTCTGTTCTGTGGATAAACTGATTGGGCGCTTACAGATATATCGGGCTGGGGCGGCAGACTGAACTGTCCCGACTGCTGGATAACCTGACGCGCACTCTTTTCAGAAATGGGTTCATTCATGGAATCAAATCCTTTTTTGTCCTGTTCTCTATCTATTTTATGAACCGGACTGGCAATTATGTTTAAAATATGATATGATACTAGACACGACTTTTTGGTGAAAGAGGTGGGCATATGCCAATTAAAATTCAGAAGGATCTTCCGGCCAAGGTAATCCTGGAATCTGAGAATATATTTGTGATGGACGAAGAGAGGGCCATGAGCCAGGATATACGTCCTCTTGAAATTTTGATTATGAATCTGATGCCGGTGAAGGAGGATACGGAGACGCAGCTTCTGCGCGCGCTGTCGAACACTCCGCTTCAGGTGGACTGCACATTTCTGATGCTGGAATCCCATGTATCAAAGAATACGTCGGCCAGCCATTTGAATAAGTTTTATATCACATTTGATGAGGTCAGGAAGAAGAAATTTGACGGTATGATTATTACCGGCGCTCCGGTAGAGAACATGGAGTATGAGGAGATTCATTACTGGGATGAGCTTATTAAGATTATGGAGTGGAGCAAAACCCATGTGACATCGACTTTACATATCTGCTGGGGAGCCCAGGCAGGCTTGTATTATCATTATGGAATCCCCAAATACCCGAGGAAAAAGAAACTTTCGGGCGTCTACCGTCATAAGGTGCTGGACCGCAAGGTGCCCCTTGTGAGGAGCCTGGACGATTATTTTTACTGTCCTCATTCCAGACATACGGAGGTCAGGGAAGAAGACATCAGAAAACACGATGAACTGGTGATTCTTGCTAAATCAGAGGAGGCCGGTGTGTTCCTCGTGATGAGCAGGGATGGAAAACAGATATTTATGCAGGGGCATCCGGAGTATGACAGGATGACGCTCAATAATGAATACCACCGCGATTTGAAAAAGGGCATGAACCCTGAGGTTCCGTGCAATTACTACGAGGACAATGATCCGTTTTCACCTCCGGTGCTGAACTGGAGAAATATGTCGAATACGCTGTATACAAACTGGCTTAATTTCTACGTTTACCAGACTACGCCGTATCTGCTGGAAGAGGAAGAGTAGGAAGTCCTTTAAACGTTTGCAGAATCAAGAGGAGTGGGTGAATTTAGAGGATTTATCCATGTTCGGAATGGTGGCATAAGTGGGCATGATTTAGCATGATTTGGATCAGGATTGGTATGAAATTGTTTTCAAACACGGTAAAATAATGCCAAAAAATAATAATTTGTGAAATGTGTAATATTTCAAATTAATATTCCGACATCTGAATAAGTCTATGAGTATGCAGACCAAAACATATTCGTAGGCTTATTTTAGTGTCTAAATTGTCACACAGAAGAACCATGGAGTGGCATAAAACCGCTCCACGGCGGTTCTGGTGCGTCTTAGCGGTATTGGCAGTACCTATGTCTTACATGGGAACTGAACAATGGGGCATGGCATGTGTTTGGTGCTGACGGATATGCTAAGAGCGGGCTGGTTTTTGACCCGGCTCTGGGCGGATATTTCTACATAGACATCAACACCGGTATGAAGACAGGCTGGCAGTTGATTGATGGAAAATGGTATTACTCTAACCCGATTTCTGATAGTAAACGGGGAATTATGATTACAGGTGCCTGGATAGACGGGGGTATGTAGACAAAAACGGCATCTATTATAGATTAGCCAGTGCGCATATAAATTCATTTTTAAGAGAATATGCGCCTTTGTCAATGAAGTTTGAAATAGGAGCGGAAACTGTAAAAGAAGGAAAATGTAAGCATTACAATTTAATTGCTTGGCTGGTTAACCATGAAATGTTTTTTTTAGGAATAGCTACTACTTGTACATTTTATGTCAAATATCTACTTAGTATCGAAAAATGGGAATTACCTTACTATCTGGGTATAATCATTCCTATTGTTTTAAACTTTATTGTCTTTGTGATTTCTGACTCTGCCTATAACTATAATAGATTGGTAAAGGAGTTCTCGGAAGAGTGGAAAAAGTATAAGTGCTCACCAAAGGATTCTTAATTACCTTTGTACGGAGATTAACCTGTACATTCGCAATAAAGGCGGAGTGTGCGAGGCGTTTCCAGCCCCGTTGTCTGTTTTTTTGGATCAAGACGGTGAAAATATATTTAGAGCCTGACATCAGCTTAATATGTGACAAAAGTAAGATGGATGAAAAGGGCTGTCATGGAGCGCCAGACTGGATTATAGAGACTGTTTCACCGTCAAGTAAACGGATGGATTATTATACAAAGCTATCTTTGTACCGGGCAGCAGGCGTAAGAGAGTATTGGATTGTTGATCCGTCCCGTGAAAGTGTGACAGTCTATTTCATGGAGGAAGATGCAGCTCCTGTAATTTATCCATTTTCTGATAAAATAGGAGCAAATATTTATAAGGAGCTGGAAATCAAGCTTGGTGAGATAAAACGGGGAACGGAAACGAAAGAGGGATAAAGTCAGATGAAGAAATACGAATATAAGGTTGTAACAATTGCAACTGCATTCGCCATGAATACTAAGCAATATGAGAAAATGGCGCTTGACTTTGAAACGCAGTTAAATGAATTGGGGCGTGAGGGCTGGTTCAAAGAAAAGACAGTATGTTTTTCTTTAAAAGAGAACTTCAATGACAATTTAAGAGTTTATTGACTATCAGGCTACTGTATTATGCGGTAGTCTTTTCTTTTCCACAATTATACCTCTGTCAATCAGTAATTGTATCTGAATGTGGATAGAAAATTATGTGAAGATTGTTCTGTGAATAATATGTCAACCTACTTGACATATATATATAAAAGAACTACACTGTGAAAATCTATTATCCATGTATTCGACTATGTAGAACGGTGGTGCTATTTTTCTAAAAAAGATAGAAGATAAAGGTGATTTCTCTGAATTTAATTCGGTTATGGATCAACAAGGAGGGGGCAGCATGGTAACAAAGCAGTCTTCGCGGACAACAGAAGATTCTAAGTCCATAGTCTTTAAAACAGCACTTTTTCTGTGTGGCCTTGTCATTTTGACGACCATATTACTACAGCTTTATTATTTGAATGTCAATCCTGGATTTGCCATAAAGTATTCTTATGTCACAAATATTATATCTCCATTAACATACTCTATTGTTTTTATTGTGATCTTTTTAGCTTATAAAAAAGTGAAAAGTGACGAGGAACGTAGCTATTTATGTCTCTGGGGAATCATCTTTTTAATTATACTGCTGAAAAATACGTACAATCATCTTAATCTTCCGGGAGATTTAAGGCCTGGTGACAGAATTTTGTCTGAGATTCCTTTAGAAGTTAGTGGGGCAATAATTGGAATATGCTGTACGTATTTATTTACAAAAAGATTTCGTCTAAAAATACTTTTTATAATAAATCTCTGTGTTTTACTGGTTTTATTAAGCAGTGTCCTTTTTCCTCTGGAAAGCTATATGAGAATGATCTTTCAACAAATATTAGATAGTTCAGTAATATTGGCCGCTGATCTTTTTCTTTTAAGCATCTGCTTTTAACATATTTATAATTACAATCTTTATACATAAATAAAACCTAACATTATTTATTTTTCAAGAAAGGAGCTTTATATGAAAAGGCCGAAACAGACCTATACTGAGGTATTCGATAATCGGACGTTATTAGCGGAGTTTTATATTAATTTACAAGGGAGGGATACAGCTAAATCAATGAACTGATATATACAAATATGTATAAAGTAATTAAATAGTAATTTTTCGAATACTCGTGATATAGTGGGAGATTTTATGCAAAATATTTGGTTCTGTAAAACATTTAGGCACTGGAAAAGCAGAAAGGAACAAGTTTGAAACAAAAAAGTAGAGGTAAGCCAATAAAAAAGAGTATAGCAAACAAGCCCCTCACAAAATGGTGTTGGCAATAATCATAAATTATAAGGACAGACTTAGATATAACAATTATTAATCGTTTGTAATTGTATATCCTCTAAGTCTGAGAAGTTCAAGAGCCTGTGACTTTGTCAAAACTCTTTTCTCATTGACAGGTCGGTGCTCTAAGAAACCATCGGGATTATAAGGTTCAAGTTTGCTTAACATGTTCCAGATAGCGGTCAGGAGCATTTTGCAAACAGCGATGATTGCTTTCTTATGTCCACGATGGGATTTGATTCTGCGATACCTTTCTTTAAATTCAGGATGCTTTTTTGATTTGATGAGTGCGTTTGCAACCTGGACGAGAAGAGGTTTCAAATAACAGCCGGCGCGGGAAATGCGTCTGGATTTCACTTTTTGGTTGCTCTGGTCATTCCGTGGACAGCAGCCAGCCCAGGAAACAAGATGTTTGGATGACGGAAACACGGACATATCCGGACCAATCTCAGAGAGAATGGCAATTGCGGTCATCGGATTTTTATCAAGTCCCGGAAGGGTGTAAAGCAGCTCCAAAACAGCGGAGAAAGGTTCTGCAATCATCAGAATCTCCCGCTCGATTTCTTTCCTGTGGGCTTCGAGCTCATCGATATGTGCGAGACATTGACGAAGTTTGACAGCCTGCTCAGAGGAAATCGCACCGTCAACAGCAGCCTGTATTTCATCAAGCGGGGTTTGACAGCGGGCATCTACAAAGGGGGCAACATCGAAGGTTTCACCAGGATGATCAAGCATGTGGTTTGTGATGGATCTGGAAGATTTGCCAAAGACATCACTGAAGACATCATCCAGTTTCAGGTTGGATACCGTAAGACAGTTCTGTGCACGGTTTTTCTCACCAGTCAGCATGTTTGTAAGCTTGATACGGTAACGGATCAGGTCACGGAGTTGACGGATTTCAGGCGATGGAATGAAACTTGGTTTGATCATATCGCACATGAAGAGGTCACAGATCCATTTAGCATCTTTGACATCGGTTTTGTTACCTTTTTGCGGCTTGGTGTATTTCGGGTGAGCCAGAGTAACAAGACAGGTTTTTTCAAGGATGTTGAATACGGGGATCCAGTACTTGCCAGAAGATTCCAGACAAACTTCGAAACAGGAGTAATTGGCAAGCCATGCAGCTAAATCTCTAAGACCTTTGGAAAAGGAAGAAAAGCGAGCCTGTTTGTACTCGGTGCGTCCATTTGCATCGGTAATCCCGATACAGGCATAGATCCAGGTTTTGTGGACGTCAAGCCCACAGCAGTTGTTACGAAAGATTTTGAACATGTAGTCCCTCCTGCAAAAAAGAATGGTAGGGCTGGCAGTGACTGGCCATCCGGCGAAATCGAGTCAACTTCGGAAGAGATAAGTTTACGGGCTAGGTCAATGCGCCAATCATTGATGCCTTAACGGATGGCCGACACCATATAGATATGCGGGGTTGCCGCTATACGGCCCCGCCACTTACCTCCTCGGGTTGTGTAGTGTACCAGCAGCCTACAGGAAGAGGATAACACAAAAAAGGAAAGAAAGGACGTTGGGATTGAAACTGTTTCATAACCCCATTGGTGCCTTTCGCAGAAAGGTGGATTATAGATTAGAAAATTGTAATATTGGATGGTTATATTAAGAACCCGGGAGATTTAAGCTGGAGCCGCTACGAGGAGCTAGGCGACTTGACGATTTATGACAGAACGCAGGCTGAGGATACAAAGCTCATTATTGAACGAATAGGGGATGCCGAGGCCGTTCTGGTATCCAGTGTGCCTCTTAACAGGGAGGTAATTGAAAATTGTACCACTATCCGCTACATAGGAGTTTTATCGACCGGATATGACGGGGTGGATATCAAAGCAGCCAGGGAAAGGAATATCCCTGTATGCAATATCCCAACGTACGGGACTAACTCCGTATCTCAGTTTACCATTGCATTACTGTTGGAGATATGCAACCGTGTTGGGCACCACGATGAAGCTGTAAAAGCGGGAAGATGGGGGCAGCAGCCTGATTTCTGCTTCTGGGATTATCCTTTGATTGAACTGTCGGGGAAAACGATGGGCGTCATTGGATTTGGACGGATTGGACAGCAGACCGCCGCTGCTGCCGCTGCGCTGGGAATGAAGCTCCTTTATAACGACGGATTCAGAAAGCCGGAGCTGGAGACGGAAAATTGCAGGTTTGCCGACAGGGATGAACTGTTCGAAAAGTCAGACGTCATTGCACTGCACTGCCCGCTGTTCCCGGATACAAAAGGTCTGATTAACCGGAATACAATTGCGAAAATGAAGGACGGCGTAATCCTGCTGAACAGTTCCAGGGGCGCTCTTGTTGTTGATGAAGATCTGGCGGAAGCGTTAAACAGCGGAAAAGTATATGCGGCAGGGCTGGATGTGGTATCAGAGGAGCCGATTTCTATGGATAACCCCCTTCTTTCGGCGCCGAACTGTATTATTACACCTCATATCGCTTGGGCTGCTAAGGAAAGCCGGGCCAAACTGTTAGATTTAGGTGCTGATAACCTGGCGGCGTTTGCGGCAGGGAATCCGGTGAATCTGGTGAACTGAATCAGGTGATATTCCATGTTGAATCACCACAACAAACCAAACACAAATACAACAACCCGCTATGTTTACTTTATCATTATTTTGTCTATTCAACAACTGCACATCTATATTTTTTATTCGTCCACCGCCTCATTTAAGATGATTTTAACACTTTGGCAAATTACAGGCCAAAGGTCTGACCGACAGCATCAACCCGTACCGGCATTGTGAAATACCACTTTGAGATTGGGGCGGAAAGGAAAATTTTAATTGGATATGATTTGACAGGAGGGCGGCTGAGAGACAAAAGTGCCAAAAAGACCGGCATATCGGATGTTTCAATCAGATATGCCGGTTATAAAGTTTTACTCTCACCAGGCTGCAGTTTCCATATTTTGCAGACCGCTATTTTTCGGAATCAGGCAGCTCATAACTGACTTCCACATTGACCTTCCCGCTGTTAAATCTGACTCTTCCAAAAACAAATGCAAATGCTACAACGGCCAGATTCGCGGCCAGTAACGGCAGCGGCAGTTCAACTGAAGACATAAATCCGGAGAAGATAATTACACACAAATCCAGAATACCGATGGCTTTTAAAGCAGTATTACTGATATAAAAATCTGATTTTTTCCAGGCATCGGGCATCACCTTCGGTAATCTCAATAAACTTAAAACGATCATGAATTTCGTAATGGAGCCGACGGTGATGGTTATATCACTAATCACGCCGATGTCAAAATCCAATACGATCGGCACAAAACCGATGACATAATAGATGCCTAATAAAATGATAGGTGTTCTGAATTTAGGATGTAATCTGGCGAGGGATAACGGATACCAGCCGTCATTACATGCCTGCATTAAAGGTTTTGTACATGAGGCAATGGAGCTGTTCAAGGTTGTAATCAGCGCCATCCAGGCACCTCCGATGACAAAAAGGTAATAAAGCGGTTTGGAAAGGATGGTTCCGGCAACAACGGTTAAAGGCTGGTTTGCAACCTGCTCAACAGGGAGAACGCCTGCGGCCACGACGCCCAGCAGCCCATAAAAGACAGCTATGCCGACGGTTGACAGCAGCATGACCCTGGGAATATCTTTGGTGGGATTTTTTGCTTCCGCGCTCAGTGATGTGATTCCCTGTGCGCCGTCACACGTATAGCTCATGAGAATAGCGGCTCTCCACAGTCCGCGGAACCCTCCGGTCATCCAACTGCTCTTTTCAAAATAGTTTGGATCCAGACGGGTAAGCCCGATTACCGTAAATATTGTCAGCGATATAATCAGCAGCGCCACCGCCAGGGTTTGAAACTTTGCAAAAACGTTAACTCCAAAAACATTGATCGCAAACAGCAGGGTCAATATTCCGAGCGCAATGGCCTTCCTTGTGATCCATGGAAGAAACGGCATTGCATAATCTGCAAATGAAAGAGCGTACATGGACAGTGTAACGCTGGTAAGCAGTGAAATCATGGAGTAGGTTCCGGTCCATCTGGGGCCGAGCAGAGTTCCTACCATGGAATAGTCGCCGCCCCTGAATCTTGCCACCGAATTAAGAAATATCTGTGGTGATCTTGCTAATAATGTAATGAAACCGCCTATAATAAAAGCGACAAATATCGAACGCCCCGTACGGCCGATACCAATTCCGGTCAATGACATGATACCGGAACCTATGATTGCTCCGGTAGCAATCGCCATTAAATCCCAAAAACCCAATACTCTTTTCAAATCTTTTGTTGATGTTAATTTCTCCGACATTACGGCTCCTTTCATCAGCCCAGTCCACACTTTCCGTGTTAGAGCCTGTTTGAAAATTCATTCCTGTCATCTGCACGCCCCACTTTGCGGCATATTTGGCCCAAATTCAGTCAGCGTAGCCCACTACGCCTCCTTCATTCGGGCTAAATCTCCCACAAAGTGTGACGCACAGCTGACAGAAAGCAATTTTCAGACACGCTCTAGTTCGACTGGCTGCTATTCTTTATAATTTTTTTCAAATTCAGCTTTGATTTTTCCAAGTTCTTCCGGATTGGTTCCGATTCTGTAACCTGTAAGCGCCATGAGCTTACCTGCCAGGATACTCTGATCAAGAGGAAATTCATTTCCCGTGATTGCAGCCGTTTCATCGGCATGGCCGACAGGCGCTGGTTCATCCTCTCCCACAATCGGGAATGTGATTTCAACACTGGGGATTTTATAAGCTACACAGCCTAAATCCGAAGACGCCTTCGGCAGGGCGCCGAAAGAGAATCTGGATTCATCAATGCCAAGATCCGGAGCGTATTTGGCAGCCAGCCGGTATAAGCCGGGAACCGGCGTAGCGCAGTACCATGGAGCGTCCCATTTATAGAGTGCGGTGGTATCTGTCATCAGCTCTGCGCCTTTGATAATGTTGTCAACTCGTTTCATTAATGCATTCAGTTCGGCCGAATCGTTTGTCCTCAGCTCCACATTAAGAGTTGCAAGATCCGGAACGGAATTGGCGGCTGTACCTCCGTTTGAGATGATGTAGTGAATCCGGTTTGTTTCCAGCATATGTTCTCTTAAAAATTCCAAACCCATGGTGGTGAGAATAACCGCGTCTAAAGCGCTTCTCCCTTTTTCCGGTGACGATGAAGCATGGGAGGATCTGCCTTTGAAAGTCAGCCAGTTATCATGGGTCGGCCATACGATGGCCTTTCCGGTAACTTCCGAACCCCAGTCCGAACCATAGTGGCTGGTAAGCATAAGATCCACTTCATCCATATATCCGCCTTCCAGAATATAATGTTTGGAGCCTTCCAGTTCTTCTGCGGGGGTTCCAAACACAATAACCGATCCCGTTGTCTGAAAGACTTCTTTTAATCCCAGGGCAGCCGCAAATCCGGCGGATGCGATAAGATTATGGCCGCAGGCATGGCCATTGGGCAGAGCATCATACTCAAGCATGATGCCAATGACAGGGCCGCCTTCTTTTCCTTTAAAAACAGCTTTGAACGCTGTCGGCATATCAATTTTGTGGTCAAACTTGGGATGTTTCCCAACCAGCCCTCTTTGTACCTCAAACCCTTCCTTTTCCAGCTCATCCATTAACAATGCGGAAGAATTGAATTCTTCCCATCCCACTTCCCTGAACTCCCAAATCTTCCTTCCGGTTTTGTGGATTTTTTTTCTGTTCCTGTCGATTGCTTCCATCATTCGAGTTTCTACAGAATTCATTTTCTCCTTTACCCTCCATACTTTTCATAGTTATATATCCTCCAGCCGCTCTGTTTCAGCGGCATGGTTATCATTATAATCTCAGGCCGTTAAAAGAACGTTAATATTTATGCCGCTTTTATAAAAATACAAAAAAAGACTACAGATTTTCTTTTTATGAAATCTGTAGTCAAATTAGCATCCAAATCAGAAATGAAAACGTGTCATATATTATTTTGGAGGTTTCGCAGAGTATCTGCCTTTTCCGGATATCCGCTGTATTCATATTGCCGTATCGTAAACGGAAGCAGCTCCAGCCATCGTTCCCCATTCTTCTGATTTTCGTAAAATCTCGCGACGGCATGGTGCCAGAGCCGTCTTTTTCCCATGGAGAGATGCTGATAAACATAGTCTTTATAAAACCGGTGCCGGAATTTATAAATAATATAATCGTCCCATGTCTGTTCCACGACAAAACGAGTCAGAAGAAGCTGTTCCAGCACTTCGATCAGCTCCATCCGATCCATTTCCACCAACAGCTCCAGCTCCTCCAGCTCTGCATGCTCCACAAAAATCGACAGAGCGTCCAATACCTTTCTCTGCTCTTTGGTAAGCTTTTCCAGCCATAACTGAATCAGCATGTCGATTCTCGGCAGCGGCCGTCCTTCCTTCCAGCCGTCCTGCCGGATCATATTCAGTGTATCCATCAATACAAGCGCGTTTCCCTCTGTGCGAAGAAAAATCTCACGGGTGCTGATTCCGGCATCGCCGCATCCTTGCAATGCATTTCCAGCAATTTCGGTTGTCTCCGCCTCCGTGAAGCACGAAAGAGGAAGAGTAGTAATGATATCCCGCTCACGCAGCGCTGCAAGGAGCCCGCGGATATCCTGTTCGCCGTCAATACGGCAGGTCGCAATCATAAAAACCTGCCGGTTGCCCAGTTCTATCATGACACGCTGCAATAGCCGGCGGCTGACGATATCCATCCATTGGAGGCTGTCAAAGTATAAAATAATTCGCCATCGGCCGGCAAGCTCCTTCAACAGATTCAGTACCCCGTTCTCCAAAGCCATATAACTTAAATATTCCCCGTTTCCGCCGTGAACCACGTCCGGATTCTCCGTTGCCATTCCTGTAAGTACGAGATGAATCAGTGCTGTGCTGCTTTCCGTCAGACGGATTTTCCCTTCATTCTGAAGATTTTCAAGCTGTTTGAAAAGATCCCGCCATGATTTTAAGGGAAAGTCGGCTTCCGCGCAGTAACAGTGGGAGACAAGCTCAAGGACGCCTGCGTCACGGTTCATCTCATAAATCTGCTGCATCAGAGCTGTTTTACCGACTCCCACTTCGCCTTCAATGACAACTGAGGCAGACGGTTCATGATTTAAGAACCAGAAAATCCGTTCATCAATGTATTGAAGCTCCGCCAGCCGTCCGAAGAAATGATCCTTGCGATCCGTTTTTCGGATAAGCGAAACTTCTTTCCGGTGGAACATGGTCCGGAACAGCAATTCCACCGCATGGGAAGGCTCCTCGTCCAGATCCCTCCGCAGGCATTTTACATACTCATGATACATCTGGATTCCCCAATCGTATTTCTCGGCCTGCATATAGCATTTCATTCCGGTCAGAACCATTTCCTCATCCCATGGTTTCCAATATTCCCACGTGCCAATCAGACGCCGGAGCCTCGTTATATCACGGCAGACCAAAGGCTCGGCCAGTTCTGATTTAATATAATCCAGGCACCTGGAAAGCTGGATACGTCTTTTGTTTTCCACCCAGACTTCAAATTCCGGGCAGTCTTTGAGATAGAAAAAATCGAGAAATCTGTCCTGCCGGAGAGCAAAATCCGCTTCGGGTAAATCCCATTCCGATCCGAAACCGAATTTAGGATTCAGTTCCAGAGAATTTTTCCCATGCAGCAGGATGGCGTCTTTATCCAGGCAGCGCCGGATCTGAAAGAGAGCCTGCCTTAAATTTTTGCGTCCGGAGGATTCATCGCTGGAGCCCCAGAAGACGGATATTAGTTCGTCCCGGTTGACCTTTTTCTCCACACAGAGATAATAAAAAATCCCTTCCGCTTTGCGATAAGGAAAATGGACAATCCTGCCATTATTAAACACACCCGGAATCCCGAGAAGCGTCACCTGATATTCTGACATATCTGTAATCCCCCCCTGTTATATCAAGCTGCGGCGCTCTGCAGTCGCGTATCCGGCTTACTTCGCACAGTGCCATATCCAAACTTTTCAGCCGGTTTTGAACACGGTTTTACTTCGTTTTAACTTGTATAACTATACCATATTATGATATCAATTTAAACATTTAGGAGGGAATTAATAGACCATTTTCTGGATAAATCCATTTGCATATGGGGAAGGGGGATTGCTAATGAAATTCATGAACCAGGAGTTCCTCCGGTTTACCGGAAAAACAGGCGGTATCTGCCGTTTTTAGCGAATCGGTCAAAGGTTGACCAGAAAAAAAGTTACTGCTCACAATCCGGGGTGTGTGTGAAGCGGCACATCATTGCTATTTTAAACAGGCTTTGTTATACTGAAAATATTATATTAGGAATGCTTTGAGCGCCTTGTTTTAAAAAGATAATGGAACAGGTCTCACAAGATTTATAAAGGAGAGGTGGACAATGGAGTACAGAAAATTTGCGGAAATTCCGGAGAAGGTTTCCCTGCTGGGGTTTGGCGGAATGCGTTTTCCTGTCAGAGACGATCAGCCTGAAAATATCGTGGAGGAGGGAGTACAGGCGCTCATTGATCATGCCCGGGAGAGAGGCATCACCTATTTTGATACGGCATACTCCTATCATGGGGGACGGTCAGAGGAGGTCTTATCGGGGGCGCTTAGGAAATACCCCAGAAACTCCTATTATCTGGCTGATAAACTGCCTATCTGGCTGATTAAAGAGGCGGCGGACACGGAAAAATATTTTATGGAACAGCTGGAACGCTGTCAGACAGAGTATTTTGATTTTTATCTGGTGCATTCCCTGGACCGGTATAAATATGAGATTTGTGAAAAGTATCATGTATACGATGCATTAAAGCGCTTCCGGTCGGAGGGCAGGATCCGGCATCTCGGCTTCTCCTTCCACGATACACCGGAAATCCTTGAAAAGATCGTGTCGGACCATGCATGGGATTTTGCCCAGATTCAGCTTAACTATCTGGACTGGGAAATGCAGGACGCCAAAGGACAGTATGAAATTCTTGAATCCCGCGGCATTCCGTGTATTGTGATGGAGCCAAACCGGGGCGGCGCGCTGACATCCCTCCCGGAATCATCGGCGAAGTTTTTAAAAGAAGTCCATCCGGAGCGGTCCCTTGGCTCATGGGCGATCCGTTTTGCCGCCTCCAAACCAGGTGTGCTATGTGTGCTGAGCGGTATGGAGTCGGAAGCGGTAGTCGACGAGAATGCCGCCACGGTTACGGGCGTAACGCCGTTTGATGAGAGAGAGGAGCGTGCGGTCGGACAGGCAGTAGATATGTTCCTGAAAAATAAGATGATTCCATGCACCGGATGCGCCTATTGTAGGGAATGTCCGAAACAGGTGAACATCCCGAAAATATTTGCCGCATACAATCAGTATCTGGTGGGAAAAGACAATTTTCAGTTTTATAATGCCTATTCCAAGCTGAAGGCGGAGGAAAGGGCAGGGAACTGTATCGGATGCCGCAAGTGTATGGAGCATTGTCCACAGGGAATCCGGATCACCGAAGAGCTTGATATGATACAAAAACTGGTCGTCAGGATTAATGAGATCCGCCCGTCAAATTGGGGGGAGATGTGACGGGGAGCCGGTCAGTCCTTGTTTTTACCTGCGGCTACCAGACAGGTCAGAATACATCCGGATAAAAGTCCGGCTAAGTAGCAGATAATGCCCATGCGGGAACACTCCTTTCATTGATTAATGATGAAAAGCCGTGCCGCATGCTTTTCATCCCTGTTATATATCTATTATTGACCATATTTATTTAGATATAAGCTTTCCGTAAAAAAGCAGATATTGTTGAACCGGAAAATGGATGTCCGGTGGCTATCTGGATGACGTCTTTCTTCACCAATCCGTGCACTCCTGCCCCAGCCGAAAGTCTTTAATACAGATTCTGGAGCTTTGTATTAAAAATGTCAGGCTTGAGAAAATACGCGGAAATATTTATGCTGTCAAGATGGCGCCTGTGTGTTTTTTCCGTATATTTTGCGAAATGACATCATGAATGATAACGCGAGGGCCGCGGTCATAATTTCCGCAGACAGGGATGTAAGCCAAACCCCGTCGATGCCCAGAAAAGCAGGCAGAACGGCAAGGGAGACAAGCGGAAAGGCCATCGTCTGTCCGAAGGACACGGCCAGTGATACAGCCGGTTTATTCATTGCGGTAAAGAAGGAACCTGCTGCTGTTCCGATCCAGTTAAACAGATAGGAGAAGGAGAAAAGATGCATGGCGCGTGAGGCCATGGCCGTCAGTTCCGGTTGATCGCCTTCCATAAAAAAAGGAATGATCAGATGTCCGCCGGTCAGCATGAAAGCCATTGCCGAGATGGAGATGACGGCTCCCGCGGTCATCAGTATCTTTTCCAGCCGGAACATCCTTGTGTACTTGGCGGCACCAAAGTTGTAGCTGATGGCCGGCTGCAGGGCATCCACCATACCAAAGAGCATGGAACTGACAAAGGAGTCAATGTACATGACAATGGAAAAAGCGGCGACAGCCATTGCACCCGAAAGTCGCAGCAGCACCGCATTCATGATAACCATGGAGACAGATGCCGAAATATTTGAGAAGAACTCCGAACTGCCGTTACCAATAATGTTTCTCAGTATATGCCATGGGATGCGCGGACTGACAAAACGCAGGACAAGCTTTTTACCTAAAAAGGGGAACAATCCGATGCCGGTTCCCAGGGTCAGGCTGATACAGGATGCCAGGGCGGCGGAGGAAACTCCCATTCTGAAATGTACGATAAACAGCCAGTCGAAAAACAGATTGGAGAGTGCGATGAAGATATTCATCCCCATACTGTAGATAGTCCTGCCGCATACCCTCAGATAATTGTCAAGTGCAAAGAAGATCATGATAAAAGGGGCAAATACGGCATAGACCCGCATATATTCAACCGCCAGGTTCAGGACGTCATCCCCGGCGCCCATCAGTCTGACCGCCTGCGCCCCTCCAAAGAATCCGGCCAGGCCTACGAGACAGGAGATGGCGACGATAAACAGGCTGCTGAAACTGAATACGGTGCAGGCCTCCCGTTCTTTCCCCTGCCCCAGACGGATTGAAATCTGGACGGAGGAACCGACGGCAATCATATCCGAGAGGGCAAAACTGATCATGATAACCGGCATTACAAGATTAATTGCGGCGAGCGCATGGGAGCCTATAAACTTCCCGACGAAAATGCCGTCGGCCACCATGTAGAGGGAGGAAACAGCCATGCCGGCCATACTGGGCAGGGCACAGCGGAAGAAGAGCCTCAACGGTGAAAGAGTAGAAAACATTTTGTGTTCCATTATTCACCATCCTCTTTCATTATCTCCTGGCTGTAAATATCCATGATATCACCGAGGACAGCGAGCTGCTCCGGACTATATTTTTTTTCAATTGTGCGCAGGGCGCGTTCAAAGGGCCTGTCATAAACCACAGAATTCTTTTGTAACTCGTCGCTTACACGCAGGTAGTAGACGCGCTTATCCTTCCCGCTCTGCGTTTTGACTACATGGCCGAGCCGGATCAGTTCATTTACCTTCTTTGTAACCGCGGGTTTTGAAATTCCCAGAGTTTCGGCAATAGAACTTACGGTACAGTTATCCTGATATGCAATAATATCCAGATACATGATACTGTTGTAGGATAAATTACCGGTGATTGACCGGTTGACATAACGGATGTCATAGATGGTCATATTATAGTATAGCCGGTTGAGGCTGTCTCTCAGATTCATATCATTCTCCAATACAAAGGTGATCCGCAATTCGGATTTGTCATTAGTTAACTAAATATAATTAGATTTAGTTAACAATATAGCGTTGGGATGCGTAAGAGTCAAGAGGATTTTCCGATTTTAGAAAAAATTAATGAATTGTTAATGCCGGGACGCCGGGCCACAGCCGACAGATGGTCTCGCAGACGGTGAAAAAAACAAGTAAAAAATAGGATAAAACCGGCCGCTGCCTTGTCAAATTTATGATTTCGGTATAAACTGTCTTTATGTCTGATATGACGAGAGATTATAATACGGGAGAAGGACAGCTATGGACAGAAGTGAACGTTTATCGGGAAAAAAGGTGTTAATCGTGGGATTGACACTTTTTTCCATGTTTTTTGGGGCGGGCAACCTGATATTTCCGCCTTTTCTGGCAGTACAGGCAGGGACATCCATTATACCGGCCGCTGCCGGATTCTTAATCAGCGCAGTGGGGCTTCCGGTTCTGGGCGTGATTGCGGTTGCGCGCTCCGGCGGCCTGGAAAAACTGGCAGGCCGTGTGCACCCGGCCTTTGCACAGCTTTTTACCATTCTCATTTACCTGTCGATCGGGCCGTTTCTCGCGATTCCCAGGACAGCAGGCACTTCCTTCGAAATGACGCTTCTGCCCCTTGTGGGGGAAGGCGGAAAAGCGGCGGGGCAGCTTCTGTATTCCGTTGTATTTTTTACCATTGCCATGGTTATGGCATTTAACCCGGACAAGCTGACGGAGCGTCTCGGTAAGATACTCTGTCCGGCCCTTTTGATATTAATATTTGTCATGTTTGCCGGCAGTGTTTTTTATCATCAGACGATTTCGGGGGAGCCGGCGGGAGCTTATCAGAGAGCCGCCGCCGTCACCGGTTTCCTGGAAGGTTACCAGACAATGGATACGATTGCGGCTCTGAATTTCGGCATTGTAATTGCGCTGAATATAAGAGCCATGGGAGTCAGAGAAGACAGTCAGGTGGTACGGACTACGATTCACAGCGGGATGATAGCGGGGCTCCTGCTGGCGCTCATCTATATGGCGCTGGCTTACGTAGGCGGACAGGTACAGGCGGAGGCGGCGTCACTGGATAACGGGGCGAGGATTCTTACATTTGCGGCAGGCCGGTTTTACGGGAATGCAGGAGCTTTACTGCTCGGTGTGATTTTCTTTATCGCTTGTCTGAACACATGTATCGGCCTTCTCAGCTGCTGCAGTAAATATTTTTCAACTCTGGTTCCCGGGATTGGGTACCGGGCCTGGGTTGTCTTATTCGCCGTGACCAGCGTTGTGATTGCCAATGCCGGGCTCAGCCGGATTCTGGCTTTTTCCGTACCGGTGCTGAATGCGATTTATCCGGTTGCCATCGTATTGATTGCTTTGTCTTTTATCCACAGGGGAGAGGGAGCGGGAAGAAAGATGTATCCTGCGGCGATTTTACTGACCGGCATTGTCAGTGTGATTTATTCTCTGGAGCAGACACGGATTGTAATTCCGGTGATTACCGGGGCGGTCTCGCTTCTGCCGGGGTATGGACTGGGACTTGGATGGTTAATTCCTGCGGCTATTGGTATCGGGATCGGGCGGATGCTGCCGGAGCATAGCAGATAGAGAGGAGCAGGAAAGGCCTTCTTACCGGCAACGAAAGGCAATAAGGACTGTGAAATATACGAAAAAATTGAGTAAATTTTCCTTCCGGTGTTGACAGACGGGAACAGGAGTTATATAATATGGCAGACTTAAGGCGTTGGACGGCAGATTTTCACAGCCGATCCATAACAGGGGCCTTAGTCAGTCAAAACAGAATAGTTGGAAACTTCGGTAGGTGAGGTTACCACAGGGATTTGGATGATTCCTAAGATTGCTGCCGCAAATTTGTGGAGACACAACGCGCTGGTTAGCAGGAGATGTCGTAAAGGCATAACCTAATGCAATTCTATCGCCCTGTGATACTAAAGCTTGTACGTTGCAGTTCTGGTTCTCCGGTAGATCGGTAGAACCGGGATGGTATTTTTCAGATAGAGGAAATCCGCTGCTTCGTATAGCAGCGGATTTTTTTTGCAGGAGGCCGTACCGGAGAAGACAGGAAAATATGGAATATGAAAGGCAGGTGAGACGCAATGGATGCCGGGGGCAGTTGTCACTCGTGTAATTACCGGTTACAAAACCGGACAGAAAAACGGAATAAAAGAAAGAGAGGACTGGACAATGAACAGAGATATTTTTATGGAACTGATGGTAAAGAGAGAATACAAGGCAGTCCGCAGTATTCTGGATGTGATGAACACCGTGGACATTGCGTCCCTGCTGGAGGAGCTTGATGACAGGGAGATGGCGACGGCTTTCCGCCTGATTCCCAAAGAGAAAGCGGCGGATGTGTTTTCAAATATGAATAACGCCATGCAGTCACATCTGGTACAAATGTTTACGGATCAGGAATTAAAAGAGCTCCTGGACGATTTATATATGGACGATACGGTAGATTTGCTGGAAGAACTTCCGGCCAATCTGGTAACTCAGATTCTGGAGACCGTAGACGGTGAAAAAAGGGCGCAGATTAATATCCTTTTAAACTATCCGCAGGACAGCGCCGGAAGCATAATGACAACCGAATATGTGGATCTGAGGAAGGACAATACGGTAGCCCAGGCCCTGGCGCATATTAAGAAAACGGGAATTCATAAAGAGACGATTTACACCTGCTATGTGCTTGATAACAGGAAACTGGCGGGAATTGTGTCGGCAAAAGACCTGATGACAATGGACGACGACAGGACGATGGAGGAGCTGATGGAGACGGATATTATCTCTGTTTACACCCATACGGACCAGGAGGAGGTTGCCAGACTGTTTTCCAAATACGATCTTCTCGCCATACCGGTTCTGGATATGGAAGAGCGGATGGTGGGCATCGTGACGGTAGACGATGCCTGGGATGTCGCTGTGGATGAGGCTACGGAGGATATTACGAAGATGGCTGCCATGAATCCAAGTGAGAAGTCCTACTTTGATACCTCGGTGATCCAGCACGCCAAGAACAGGATCGTCTGGCTGCTGGTGCTGATGCTTTCCGCAACGCTGACGGGGACCCTCCTGACGCGGTATGAGGATGCAATTTCCGTTGTGCCGCTTCTTGTGGCGTTTATCCCGATGCTGATGGATACCGGCGGAAACTGCGGCTCCCAGAGCGCAACGCTTGTCATCAGGGGGATCGCGCTGGATGAAATCCATTTCAAGGATCTATTCAGGGTGGTTTATAAGGAATTCAGAATCTCACTGATTGTGGGGGTGATTCTGGCGGCGGCCAACGGGGTGAGGATTTTACTGATGTACCGGAATATGAAACTGGCGGTGATCGTCAGCATTTCCCTGATTGGCACGGTTGTAATCTCAAAGATTATCGGCTGTATGCTGCCGCTGCTGGCAAAGAAGGTGAACCTGGATCCGGCGATCATGGCCGCTCCGATTATTACCACGCTGGTGGATACATGTTCGATAGCGATTTACTTTACTGTGGCGACGAGACTGTTTGCATTATAAGGAGTGCAGGAGGGGAAACGGGGCTGATAACCGGATATGAAAAGGCGGAACCATCGATTTTGGTTCCGCCTTTTTGACTGGCGCTTATTCCGCAATCTCCAAAATAACTTTATGTGTCTTAAAATGTTCTATATAATCACTTCCCGGCAGTTCGTCGGTAATGATGAGATCGAAATCTTTAAGCTGAGAATAGGTCATCAGGGAGGTCTGGTTAAATTTTGTATGGTCAATCAGCAGAATATGCTCGAGGCTCTGAGCCATCACCACTTTTTTTACCTCATATTCTTCTGAGGTTGCATTCGTCACCCCGCTCTGGAGGGAGGCGGCGGTGCAGGCCATAAAGGCCTTGCTGATATTATAGACGCTGAGACTGTTGATGCAGGGGACGCCTACGAGGGACGCAGTGTTATGGTTTAAAATACCCGGAAGCGCAATCACATTTATGTTGGGGAAGCTGAGAGCCCGGTACATGAACTGGACACTGTTTGTAATAACGGTCAGGCCCTGTATCTGCGCTATATAGTTGATGATACTCAGGGTAGAGGTGCCGGTATCTACAAAAATGGTATCCCCGGGCTGTACGTGAAGAGCCGCCTGCCTGGCAATTTTGCTTTTTAAATCTATATTTGTCGTGGTTCTGTCATTAAAGGGGAGAAGCTCTTTCACGGAAAACGGCTGCTGCAGGGCGGTGACGCCTCCGTAAACCTTCTTTACGGTGCCTTTCTCAGCCAGAATATTCAAATCCCTCAGCAGCGTGTTCTTTGATATGCGGAATACCTCGCAAAGCTTGTCGCTGGTGACAGAGCCATTTTCTATAATATATCGTTCCATATCATTTATTCGTTCAATTCTCATAATTAGCAGCTCCTTATTTTCTTGAATTAATTATAGCAGAATACAAACAAAAAACAAGAAAATTTATATAAATCCACAATAAAGTTTCAAAATTCCATCAAGAACTATTGACATCATACATATTAATGATAATATATAGTTAATATACAAGGAAAATTAAACTAAAATGTCAATAAGGAACCAAAAACAAAAAAGAAAACCAATCAAATCAAGCTGATAACTAAGATGAAGGAAAAGGAGGAGAAGGTAATGGCTATTCAATTTATTATGCCCGGGAAGGTAATAATGGGAGAACGTGCTTTGGATGAGGCGGCAGGGCTTCTAAAGGAATTGGGGACGAAGGCCCTGATTGTGACCGACCGCGTGATGGCGGAGCTGGGAAATGTAAAAATTCTGGAGGAGGTTCTGGAACGGGAGGGACTTCAGTATACCGTCTATGACGGCGTCTTTGGCGAACCGACGGATCATATGGTGGAGGCCGGAACAGGGCTTTACAAAACAGCGGGCTGCGACTTTTTAATTGCGTTGGGGGGCGGAAGCGCGCTGGATACGATGAAAGCAATTGCAGCTTTGGCGGTTTTGGGCGGAAAAATCACAGATATGATGGGAAAAGAGATTAAAGCCGATACCGCTCCCATGGTCGCGATCCCTACCACGGCCGGAACCGGTTCGGAAGCTACCCAGTTTACCATCATCACGGATACGGAACATGACGTCAAGATGCTGCTAAAAGGAGCTGATATCATGCCGTCGGTGGCAGTCGTGGATCCACGGTTTACGATGACGGCTCCGCCGAAGATCACGGCAGCCACGGGACTGGACGCCCTGACGCATGCGGCGGAAGCCTATACCTCAAAAAAAGCCGGCCTGCTCTCAGACGTGTTTGCGATTTCTGCGGTAAAAAGGATTTTCCGGTATCTGCCGGCTGCCTTCTGCGACGGACAGAATGTGGAAGCCAGAGTTCAGATGGCGGCGGCGGCTCTGGAGGCAGGCGTTGCGTTTAATAATGCATCCGTGACGGTGGTGCATGGAATGAGCAGGCCAATCGGCGCATTGTTCCATGTACCGCATGGTATTTCCAACGCCATGCTGATTAAGGAGTGTTTTACTTTTGTGCTGGACGGTGCGTATGGACGGTTTGGCGACCTGGGGCGTGCGATTGGAGCCGCGGATGAAGAGGCGTCGGACGAGGATGCGGCCCGGGCATTTTTACATGCGGTGGAAGAACTATGCCATACATTGGAGATACCGACACTGGAGGAATATGGGATTGACAGGGAGCGCTATTTCGGTTCCATAGACAAGATGGCGGAGGATGCAATGCTCAGCGGAAGTCCGTCCAATACACGCAAACAGCTGGATTCGGAGGACCTGAAGAATATTTACAGAAGTCTTTGGGCCTGAAACACATGCCGGCTTTATACATATTTGGCCCGTATGAGCGCAGCCCGCTAGGCCGCGCTCATACGGGCCAAATCTCCCGCAAAGTGTGGTGTACATCTGACGGAAAGCAATTTTCAAACACGCTCCAGAAGAACAGATTTTCCAGGCAGGTTCCGGATTTAATCAAATTCGGTAAGATGCCTTGGAGAATCTGTTTTTTCATTTTACAGAAAAGTTCTCCTGTTAAATGAAAACAGCTATGCGGAGAATTGCGCTGCGATGTGCGAAAGCGTACCGGACAAGGGCTGTGCATTTTGCACAATAAAATGGTATAAAAATCTGCATAATTAATGAAAATGTAAACGGCTATTGACCGAAAGTATATAATATGCTAACATACAATCATAAAATAACAATAAACAAATCAACAACACATCATAAATAACCAAAAAGTAAAATGATGAGGTGTAAAGCGTATAAGGAGGGAGTATAAAAGCTATAAGGGAGCAGAAGGAGGAAGTGTTGTGATATGCACAATGAAAGAACTGCTGGCAGATGCAGATAAGCACGGGCGGGCAGTCGGAGGTTTTAATGTTGCCAATATGGAGAGCGTGATGGGCGCAATCAGGGCGGCGGAAGAGATGGATACACCGATTATCCTGCAGATTGCAGAGAAGAGGATGGGGTATTCCCCGGTGGAATATATCGCGCCTATGATGGTTGAGGCCGCCAGAACAGCCGGAGTTAGGGTAGCCGTACATCTGGATCATGGAAAGTCACGGGAAATGATAAAAAGGACTCTGGAATATGGCTTCACATCCGTTATGTTTGACGGCTCCGATGAAACGCTGGAGGAAAATATTCGTCTTACCAGACAGATTGCAGAGATGGCAAAGCCTTACGGCGCCACGGTCGAAGCAGAACTGGGGGTAGTAGGCGGAAATGAGGGCAGCGGAGATCACCAGGTTCTGTATACGGATGTGAAGGAAGCAGAGAGATTTTCGAGGGAGGCGGGGATGGATGCCCTGGCGATTGCAATCGGGAATGCCCACGGGCATTATAAAGGGGTTCCCAATCTGAATTTTGACGTACTCCGTAATATCGCAGGCAGGGTTTCTGTTCCGCTGGTGCTGCACGGAGGGACGGGAATCACGGATGAACAGTTCCGGGAGGCGATTTGCTGCGGAATACGCAAAATCAATATCGCCACGGCAAACTTTGACGCCCTTACAAAAGGAGCCGCCGACTACCTGGCTGAAAGCAAAGAACATAATTATTTTGAGCTGAACGAGCAGATGGTGCGTTATGTCTGCGAAAATGTGAAGAAATGCATTAAGGTATTCAATAACCGTGAGGCAGCGCCGCAGCAACGGGTATTTGCAGGATACCGATAGACAGGAGGAAGAAGAAATGAAATACATAACATTTGATGAGGATAAACCGTATGATTTAATCCTTCTGGGGAGGGTTGCGATTGATTTTAACCCTCTGGACTACAACAAGCCGCTGTATGAGAGCGAGACCTTTAAAAAATATGTGGGTGGTTCTCCCGCTAATATTGCGGTTGGAATGGCGAGACTCGGGAAAAAAATCGGATTTTTTGCAAAGGTATCAGACGACCAGTTCGGCACATTTGTGGAGCGTTATTTTGAGAATGAAGGGATAGATATCTCCCATATTTCAAGATGCCAAAACGGAGAGAAGCTGGGACTGACGTTTACTGAGATACTCAGCCCGACGGAGAGCAGTATTTTAATGTACAGAGGCAGTATTGCCGATCTGCAGCTCAGTGTGGAGGACATCGATGAGGAGTACATAAAGAGTGCAAAAGCGCTTTTGATATCAGGCACGGCGCTGGCAGCCTCTCCTTCCAGGGAAGCGGCGTTAAAGGCAGTGTCCCTTGCAAAGAAAAACCAGGTACCGGTTATTTTTGACATTGATTACAGGGCCTACACCTGGAAGAATCATGATGAAATTGCAATCTATTATTCGGCAGTCGCATCTCAGGCAGACATTATCCTTGGCTCACGTGAGGAATATGATTTGACGGAAAACCTGATTGCGCCGGGGAGGACCGATGTGGAGACTGCGAAAGCATGGTGCGCAAAGGGGGCAAGGATTGTTGTGATAAAACACGGCAGGGAGGGTTCCACCGCCTATGCCTATGATGGAAACAGCTTTTCTATCAAACCGTTCCCGGTCAAGGCGCTAAAGGGATTTGGCGGAGGAGACGGCTATGCGGCGGCATTTTTATACGGGCTGCTGGAGGGGAAGGAGCTTCTTGACTGCCTGGAGATGGGCAGCGCCGAAGCTGCCATGCTGGTGGCCAGCCACGCCTGCAGCGCTGATATGCCAGGCGCCGAAGCGCTTTACACATTTATCAGACAGTGCAAGGATGAGTACGGCGAGATGGTAGCCAGAGCCTGACAACAGTGAATCAAATTCAGCATGAATATAAAGGAGGATGAAGATGAGAAATACGAAAAAAGTATGGGGATTATTGATGGCGGCGGCTATGGCAGTTTCACTGACTGCATGCGGAGGCGGAACCGGCTCTGCGGGAGGAACGGAAGGCACGAAGAGTGCAGGGCAGGAAGCAGAGACAGATTCCGGTCAGGTATCGGCTGATGCTGCTGTTGTGGATGGAGTGGAGGAGCTTACACTGACCTTGTCCCATCACTGTTCGGAGGACGATTCCAACCACGTATACGCAGAGGCATTTGCGGAAGCGGTTAATAAGCTGTCCGGCGGGAAGATGACGGTGGACATTTATGCCAACGGCCAGCTGTTCGGCCAGGCTGACGCGCTGTCCGCTTTATCCCAGGGAACGCTTGATATCGCCCTTTCCGATACTGCGCTGTTCGCCAATTATGATCCGTCCGGGGCTTTGTTTGATATGCCGTATCTGGTTGATTCCAGAGAACAGGCAATCAAGATGGTGAGAGATGAGGATGTACTTTCATTTATCCGCGGTAAGATGGCAGAAAAAGGCGGTTTCCATGTGTTAAGCATACAGCCGCTGTATTTCAGAAGTTCACTGGTGAAAAATAAGGATATCAACAGCTTCGACGGCTTTAAAGGGCTGATCATGCGTACACCGGAGGCTCCTCATACTATCGCCGCTTTTGAAGCATTTGGCGCCAATCCGACCGTAATTCCGTCCGGTGAAGCTTATACTGCCGTTCAGACCGGCGTGGCCGACGGGCTGGAAGGCCATCCGGAATACGTTTACCTGCAGAAGTTCTATGAGGTAGCCCAGAACTATGTACAGACAAAGCATGTATTTACTTTCACCGCGTATTCAATGAGCCAGAAGGTTTATGACGGCCTGTCGGATGCCCAGAAGCAGGTGATCGATGAGGCTTCCGTACTGGCCCAGGACGCATTTCTGGAATATACGTCCACGCTGTTTGAGGATTCTATGAAGAAGCTGGAGGAAGAGGGCGTGCAGATTACGGAGGTGGATCTGGCTCCGTTTAAAGAATCGACCGCATCATATCTTCAGAATTTTATCACAGACAACAACCTTCAGGAAGTTTTCGATAAGATTCAAAGCTTAAAGTAAACAACGGTAAAGGGGGAGCGCAACGGTGCTGAATAAAATTCTGGATGTGACGCGAAAAATTACGAATATTATTGTAACATTCCTGTTTATGGTGGTAGTGGCTGTCGTATTTGCCCAGGTAGTGGCCCGTTATGTCGCCGGATCTTCGATCCGGTGGGCCGACGAGCTGGCCAGGTTTGCATTTGTCTGGCTGGTCTATCTGGGAGGCTCCATCACGATCCGGGAAGGCAGAAATGTATGCTTTGATTTACTGCTGGAGGCATGTAAGGGAAAAACCTGGAAGGTGATGTTTACGGTTGTCTGTGCGGCATCGGCAGTTTTCCTAATCTGTATGACTTACCTCGGCGTTTTAGTCTGCCAGACCCAGATGGCGGAAAGTTCGCCCATCATGCACTGGCCCATGGCCGCTGTGTGCGCGGCTATACCGATAGGCGGAGTACTGATGTTTTTTGAACAAATCAGTTATTATCTGGTTCATTTGAATGGAACGCAGGATGAAAAAGGCGAGGAGGAGTGTGTATGTTAGTTACGGCATTTATATTGTTTTTTGTATTTTTAATGCTGGGTGTGCCCATCGCATTTTCGCTCGGCCTCGGTTCGGTAGTTGCTATCTTTATGGATGATAAAATCTCTTCGATGCTGGTAGCGCAGAAGCTGTTTTCTTCCATCAACTCCTTCAGCCTGATGGCAATCCCCTTTTTTATGCTTTCCGGCGAGCTGATGGAGGCCGGGGGCATCTCCAAACGCCTGGTTAACATTGCAAAGGCGTTTGTGGGGCATATTACAGGCGGCATTGGAATGGTGGATATCGGAACCAGCGTTCTCTTCGCGGGCGTATCCGGTTCGGCGGCAGCCGATACGGCGGCCGTGGGTTCCATGCTGATTCCGTCCATGCTGAAAAACGGTTATCCGAGGGGGCTTGCGGCGGTTATCCAGGCATGTGCCGGGTCTCTCGGCCCGATTATCCCGCCCAGCCTTACCATGATTATCTACTGCTCCCTGACCGGCCTGTCAATCGGCGAATGCTTTATGGCCGGTGTTATTCCTGGTCTCATCATCGGACTCGGCGTTGCGGTCGTCACTTATTTTTATGCCAGGCGCCTGGGAATAAAGGGGGATGAACGGGTTCCCTACCGGGAGAGGCTGACGGCAATAAAAGACGGGATTCTGGCGATTATCATGCCCCTTATCATCATCGGCGGAATCGTCTCCGGTATTTTTACTCCTACGGAGTCAGGGGCAATTGCTGTAATCTATGCCCTGGTGATCGGAATGTTTGTCTACAAAGAATTTACCTACCGGGAACTGCCGAGGATTTTCCTGAAGGCGGCTTCCATGACGGGTATGGCGCTGCTGATTGTTGCCGGAGCCTCGATTTTCAGCTGGCTTGTGGCTTATGAGAAATTCCCGAAAATGATTATCACTTTCCTCACCGGTTTAACGGACAACAAATACGTTATCATGATGCTGCTGGTTCTGTTCCTGCTCTTTGTCGGAATGTTTATTGAGACTCTGTCGGCGACCATCATCTGTGCGCCGATTCTGATGCCGGTGGCGGCCCAGTACGGCATTGATCCGATTCAATTTGCCCTGATTATGGTCATTACTCTTGTCTATGCTGGAGTAACTCCGCCGGTCGGAGGCGTGCTGTTCATTACAATGGGAATTGCAAAGGCGAAGATGAAGGAGGCGCTTACCTATCTGGCGCCGTATCTTGGAATCATCTGTATCGTCATTTTACTGCTGATTTTTGTTCCGCAGATCTCTCTGCTGCTGCCGAGACTGCTGTTCTAATCGTTACTGTTCACAGAAGCGCGCATTTTGGCGGGGCTGTGAATAGTGACTTCTAATCTGATACGGAAGTTATATGAGGAGGAATAAGGAATGAAACTTACGTTAAATGTTTCTCTGGCAGGAAAGACGGCCGTCATCACGGGAGCCGGAGGCGTTATCTGCGGCTGCATGGCCAAAGTGCTGGCTGAGGCCGGCGCCAATGTGGCGGTGCTGGACATTAATGAGACGGCGGCAAAGAAGGTGGCGGAGGAAATTACCGCTGCCGGCGGCACTGCGCTGGCAGTCGGCTGCGATGTGTTGTCTGCGGAGAGTTTAAAAGAGGCGCATGAGCTTGTAGCCAGGACCTATGGACCGTGCAGGATTCTGGTAAACGGGGCGGGAGGAAATAATCCGAGGGCCACAACGGCCGGAGAGTTTTTTGATTCTTCTCAGCTTGGCCGTGAAAAAACCTTTTTCGATATTGATAAAGAGAGCTGGAAGTTTGTCTTCGATCTGAATTTCACAGGTACGTTTCTGACAACGCAGGAATTTGCCAGGGACATGCTGGACGGGGAGGCATGCAGCATTATCAATATTGCTTCCGTGAATACATTTCTTCCGCTGACTAAGATCCCTGCCTATGCTGCGGCAAAGGAAGCGGTGGGAAATTTCACAAAATGGCTGGCTACTTACTTTGCCGGGACCGGGATACGCGTTAATGCAATAGCGCCGGGATTTTTGTCCACCCATCAGACACAGGCGCTCTTCTATGAGGCGGACGGTGTGACACCGACACCGCGGCTTAAGAAGATAATAGAGGGAACACCCATGAAGCGTCTGGGGCAGCCGGAGGAACTTGCGGGAGCGCTGCTGTTTTTATTGAATGACGAAGCATCATCTTTTATCACAGGCACCGTGCTTCCCGTGGACGGAGGATATACGGCCTACAGCGGCGTGTGATGCCCGGATGTATCTGAATGACAGTGATGATCCGTTCTGAGGAAAGGAAAAATGATGAAGGCAATAAAAATTAATAAACCGGGAGAAATCTATGTGTCGGAGATTCCGGATGCAAAGTGGAAGAAAGGATATGCGGTTATCGAGGTAAAGGCGCTGGGAGTCTGCGGCTCCGATGTCCATGCCTACGCAGGGAAAAGCCCTAATGTGTCTTATCCGCTGGTGATTGGACATGAAACCGCCGGGATTGTGGTGGAGGTGGAGGACGAAAACCGCTACGGAATCAAAAAGGGGGACCGGGTCGTTCTGGATCCTTATCTCTACTGCGGAACCTGTTATCCCTGTTCCCAGGGAAGAACCAACTGCTGTGAAAAGCTGGAGGTTCTGGGAGTCCAGACGCAGGGCAGTATGAGCCGGTACTTTGCTCATCCCCTGAGCCATATGGTGAAGGTGCCGGATTCCATGACATGGGAGGAGCTGGCCGTGACGGAGCCGCTGGTAATAGCCCTGCATGCGCTTCACAGCCTGAAGCTGAAAAAAGGTGAACATATCGTAATTATCGGGGCCGGGGCAATCGGCATGCTGGCCGGAATGGCGGCGCTGGCTTACGGAGGTATACCGATAATGGCAGATATCGTGGATCAGCGTCTGGAGCTTGCAAAGACTTTTGGAATCAAATATACGGTAAATCCGCAGACCGAAGATGCACCGGGCTATATTAGGGAAGTTACCGGCGGGCGGATGGCGGAGTGTGTATCCGAGGTGTCTGGTTCCGCCGCCGCAGTCAGAAACGCCCTGGACTATGCCGCGCCGACAGGCAGAGTGGCGCTCACCGGATGGCCCAACAGGCCGGTAGAGCTTCCGACGGCAGTGATTACCAGAAAAGAATTGCAGATAGTGGGTTCCCGGACCGGTACAACGGAAGAATTTGCGGAGGCGGCAGAGCTAATCTCCACCGGCCGTGTTCCCGCGGCAAAGATTATATCTAAAATCGTTTCCTTTGAGGAGCTTCCGCAGGCAATCGCGCATCTGGACGCCTGTCCGGGAGACTGGCTGAAGCTGATTGCCCTGTTATGAAAGCGGACGGCGTAATCTTTGATATGGACGGCCTGATGTTTGATACGGAAAGGCTTGGTCTGGAGGGCTGGAAAAAGGCCGGAAGAATCCTGGGATATCCGATCGGCGCGGAGATGGTGGCCCGGATCCGGGGCTGTAACCGGACGGATGCTGAGAAAATGTTCAAAGAACGGTACGGAGAGAATTTTGATTACGGCCGGGCACGGGAGATACGGCTTAACTACGCCGCCCGGGAGATAGAGGAGAATGGACTTCCCGTTAAGCCCGGTTTATATTCCCTGCTTGAATTTTTAAAGAACAGAGAGCTGCCTATGGCAGTTGCCACCGCATGTGACAGCAAAACGGCACACGGTAATTTGGAAAAAGCGGGTATTCAGGAATATTTTAAAGCTGTTATCTGTGGTGATGAAATCAGACACGCGAAGCCGTGGCCGGATATCTTTATCTGTGCGGCAAAACGCCTGGGAACCGGGTGCGGTAATACGATCGTGTTTGAAGACAGTGTCAATGGAATCGAAGCAGCGTACCGAGCAGGCTGTATCCCTGTCATGGTTCCGGATCTTACTGTGCCGGATGAAGCGGTGCAAAAGAAATGTTTTTGTGTTATTAACAGCCTCTGTGAGGCAGAGGCGCTGTTTGATTCATGCAGCGCCGCAGGCCGGTCCGTATGAAAACGGACTGGCCTTTTTCTTATTACTTCTTAATCGAATCCCGGTGTTTCTGGAATGTGTAGATCAAATCTAAAATATAATCCTGTTCTTCCACAGTCAAATCTTTAGCAGCGTTATAAATATAGGACAGCAGGCGCGCGCTCTTTTCCAAATCAAAATCGATGTCCATATTGCCGTTTCCAGTCATCAGCCAGGTCTGGCTGATATGCAGGATATCGCAAATAGCCTTGATAACCAGTGTCTGGGGCTCAGCCCTGCCGTATTCGATATTTGTGATGACGCCGCGGGACATACCCAGTGCTTCGGCCAAGGAATCCTGGGTATATCCTCTCGCTTTTCGCGCTATTTTTAATCGTTCTCCAATTGTCATTTCCCACCTCTTGAAAGATAAATTTTAAACAAACACGGTACGGAACAGATACCAATTTAGATTAATATGCAATATTTGAATCATAACATAAGAAAAATGATTTGTCAAAACAATAATGGATTTTTAATACAAAATTAGTGATTGACAGCACAAATTATGCGTGATATGATGCATTTATAAAACAAATGTGCGATTTTTCAATACAAATGATGGGAGGAGAACGATGAATAAGGAGGATAACATTAACCGTCTTGACGCAATCATTGAGGGGGCCAGTAAGCTCTCCACCGAGAAACAGGAGTTGATTCTGGCTGTCATAGAGGGGATGGCTTTCACAAAAAAACTTTACACTCTTCAGGGGGACAGGAGGGGGACGGAGAAGAAGGTTAACACCCGTTCCGCATAACGGATAAATACGGAAATGCTGCGCAGCTATTTCTTTTATTTATAGTGTAACTGGAAACGGTAACTGTGAAGCTACACAAAACAGTTACTTATTGACTATTATCAGGAGGAGCTATTTTATGAGTGTGTATGATCTGTTGATTGATGTGGCTATTGCGTCAATCCTGATTTTGGCCGGGCAGCTGCTGCGTGCAAAAATTCCTGTTTTTCAGAAATTCTTTGTTCCGGCCAGTATGATCGCCGGCTTTATCGGACTGGCCATGGGAGAACAGGGACTGGGAATCCTGCCGTTTTCGACCTCGATTGGATCCTACGCGGGGGTGTTGATCATTCTGGTTTTTACCATTGTCGGAGTCAATGGATTTAAGATGGGGGAGACGAAGGGGGCAGGTGAAGAGGTAAAAAGGGTGCTTAGCTTCAACATGTACCGGTTTGTCATTTTCTTTCTGCAGTTTATCATCCCGATTACAGTGACGCTCACTGTAATCAAAGCTGTGAACCCCGAGGTAAATCAGGGCATCGGAATTTTGCTGGCATCGGGCTTCACGGGAGGACACGGCACCGCGGCGGCCTGCGGGGCAACCTTTGCAGAGCTTGGCTGGCCGGAAGCGACCGATTTGGGAATGACGTTTGCAACCATCGGAATACTGACGGGGATTTTTGGCGGCCTGGCTTTTGTTAAATGGGCCACGAGCAAGGGGTACACCGGATATATCAAGGATTTTAAATATATTTCAGGAGATTTGAGAACCGGGCTTGTATCAAAGGATAACAGGACATCTATCGGGGAGGAAACAATCAGCTCCGTGTCACTGGACACACTGTGTTTTCATCTGGCAATTGTGGCCGGCATTGCCGGGCTTGGGTACTATCTGAACGCAAATATTATTGCGGTCCATTTATTGAAGGGGATTCCGGACTTTACGGTTGCGTACCTGATTGCTTTGATATTCTTCTTTGCGCTTCGGAAGACGCCTGTCTACGATTATATTGATACCAATATCAATCAGAAGATATCCGGTACGGCCACGGATTATCTGGTGTTTTTCGGAATTGCCTCGATCAAGCTGACGGTTATTGTGGAATACGCGGTTCCGCTGGTCATCTTAACAATTGCCGGCCTGGTGTGCGTTTTCCTGACCGTGATACCGCTTGGATATCTTATGAATAAGGACAGCTGGTTTGAACGTTCCCTGTTCTGCTTCGGTTACTGCACCGGCGTGTTTGCTATCGGTTTTGTTCTTCTTCGGATTGTAGATCCGGAGAATAAGTCAAAGACGGTGGAGGATGTGGCTATGACCCCATTCCTCAACTTTATTGAGATTGCCTTCTGGTCATTGATACCGGCCGCGCTGATCGCAGGAAAAGGGTGGCTTGTCGTAGGTCTGGTTTCACTGGCATTTGTCATATCGCTGGCTGTGACGATAGGAGGAAAGATGTGGTATACGGCGCCGCTCCGGGAGCGGAAGACGCTTGGAATCACAGAGGAGTAAGAGCAACAACTATTTATTAAATAAAAATATAAAAGGAGGAGCGTATTATGAGCAGTACAAAGATTGATTTCCTGTATCTGAATGAGGAGGAAATGGTGAAAGCGGGAGTAACCGATATGCACCGCTGTGTGGAGGTAATGGGGGAGGTCTTCGATCTTATGGGAAGAGGCGACTATGTGATGGGCGGCAAAAACCATAATTCCCATGGTATCATGATTTCTTTCCCTGACGAGCCGGAATTTCCTAATATGCCGAAAAATGGGCCTGACCGCCGTTTCATGGCGATGACAGCTTACCTGGGCGGCAGGTTCAATATAGCCGGTGAGAAATGGTATGGTTCCAACCGCGACAATGTTGAAAAGGGCATTCCGCGCTCCATTTTAATGGTCATGCTGAACAATGCGGATACGGGGGCTCCCGAGGCGCTGATGTCGGCCAACCTCATCAGTGCGGTGCGGACGGGCGCGATACCGGGAGTCGGAGCGAAATATCTGGCCAGGCCTGAATCCAGAGTATGCGCACTGATCGGCGCAGGTGTTATCAGCCGTACCTGTTTCATGTCTCTGATTGATGTATGTACAAAACTGGATACAGTTAAAATATATGATATTTATCCGGCCGCATCAGAAAAGCTGGCCGCTTATATCCGTCAGAATTATCCGCAGATCCATACAATCGAACTTGCAGGCAGCGTGGAAGAGGCTGTGCGGGAAGCCGACGTGGTCAATGTGGCAACCTCCGGCAAGGTATATCCGCGGATTGAGGAGGAATGGCTGAAGCCGGGCGTCTATGTCTCACTGCCGGCAGGAATAGACCTGGATCCCGATTTTGTCCTGAACCGCGCACGCCGTGTGGTGGATAACTGGAAAATGTACGAAGCGTGGAGCGATGAACTTAAATATCCGTATCATCCAATCATGGGACTGATCGGAACGTATTATCTTGACTGGCTTGCGGAGGGCAGGATGACCGAGGACATGATCGAGAACCTGGGCGATATTGCCGCGGGCAAGATTGCGGGCAGGAAAAATGATGAGGAGAAGATTCTCTTTGGAATGGGCGGCATGCCGGTTTATGATGTGGCCTGGGGCCATACCGTATATCATCAGGCAAAGGAAATGGGACTTGGCACGACACTGAACCTGTGGGATAAGCCGTATCTGTATTAATCCGAAACGGCGCCGCGCATATAATACGTGAGTGTGTCTGAAAAGCAGAAGAAAAGGTTGGCCGCTTTGCGGGCGGAAAGAACCGCAGCGGCCGGGACAGGGGAAAACCGGGCAATGCAGATGCATTTTCCGGTTTTCTTTTGCAGTTTAGTGGGAGGTATATGTTGAAGATACAGTTGACAGAAAAGGCGGCGGAAATACTCCTGGCCTTGACCGCACTCATTTGGGGGAGCGGATTTGTGTGTTATAAAAATCTGATGAGTCTTTTGACACCGATTCAGTTTGTGGTTGTGCGTTCCTTTTTTTCGGCGGTTTGCGCCGGATTATTTTTCCTGTGTGTGATTAGAAGGGCGAGCCGGCGGGAATGGCTGGGAGGTTTTCTGCTGGGAGGGATTCTGGCGGCAGCCGGTCTGGTACAGACTTATGGGATACGCATAACATCGTCGGGGAACTGCGCATTTCTGACGGGAACAAATGTGGTAATGGTGCCCTTTCTATCCTGGGCGCTGACGAAAAAAAAGCCGGGCCGCAGCAATCTGTTTTCCGCGCTGATGATGTTTGCCGGGGTCTGCCTGCTGACGGTGGATTTTAACAATATCACGGCTGTTAATGCCGGGGATCTGCTGTCGTTCCTGGGAGCATTCCTCTATGCGGTTCATATCGCAGTTACGGGAAAGCTCTCCGGCACGGTGAGGCCGAAGGCGGTGACTTGTCTGCAGTTTCTGGCTTTGTTTACTGTAAATCTTTTGTTTGTTCCGCTGGAGGAAACGCCCTTTATAATACCGCCGGCTGCAGTTCTTCCGGCCGCATACCTGGGCATTGTTTCAATATTTATCGGGCATACCCTCCAGATCATCTGTCAGGAAAAGGTAGACAGCACGAAAGCAGCCGTGCTTCTGAGCCTGGAGGGGGTATTTGGGAGCATATTCAGCGCAATTCTTCTGGGGGAGCGGTACCGGCTTCCTGCACTGGCCGGTTTTGTGCTTATTTTTTTATCAATTCTGCTGTCGCAGACAGGAGGACGCGTCAGGAACGGACCGGGCCCGGTGTGGTGAGGCTTTGGCTGAGTCTTCCGTCCCCGGCTGAAGGTTGTCGTGAGGGGGAATCCGGCCGGAATGAATTGCTGCGGGGACCGTTTGCACTCTTAACGCCAACAAACAGCGCGCGTCTTTTGCACCTGAAAATTGTATTTCACTAAAGGCTGTGATAAGATATACATAGGGCGGCAGAGAACGTAACCGCACTGCTTCAGTGTTACGGATAAAGAGAACACGGGATGAAATTGTGTTTACACGGGGGAATTTATGATAAAAGTATTCTTAGTAGAAGACGAGGCAATTATCCGCCGCGGCATCCGGGATAATATCGACTGGAATGCCAACGGCTTTGAATTCGCAGGGGAGGCGGGTGACGGGGAGTACGCCTATCCGCTGATATTGAAGACAGAGCCGGATATACTCCTGACAGATGTAAAGATGCCGTTTATGGACGGGCTGGAGCTAAGCCGGCTGGTTAAAAAGGCCCTGCCCCAGACAAAGATTATTATCCTCAGCGGTTACAATGAATTTGACTATGCAAAGGAAGCCATCAAGATTGGAATCAGCGATTATCTTTTAAAGCCGGTTACTTCCGCAAACCTGATTGACGCGCTGAAAAAGGTGGCGGAGACAATCCGGGAAGAGAGGGAGAAGAGTAAACTTCTGGAGCGCTATTTTGTAAGCTATGAAAAATATACGGAATTTCTGGATAAGACCGATTACAGCGGAGTCGACAGAAAGCTGATAGAGGATTTCCTGAAGCTCGGCTCTCTGGATGAATGCAGGCTGTTTATCGAGGAATACTTTGCCGCGGTGGGGGAGAATAATTATAAATCCCTTCTGCTGCGCCAGTATATGGTGATGGATATCTTTTACTGTGTCCAGGAGTTTTTAAAGGGAATCAATGTGAACGCTGACGAGATACCGCCGGAGCGAAAAGATATCAAATTGATACCGAAAGCGATTACAAACGTGGAGACGACTCTGATGTACCTGACGGATCTCTTCATTTTTGCCCTGACGATGAGGGACCGGGCCTCAAACGACCGTTACGGGACCCTCATCAGGGATGCGAAGGATTACATAGCGCAGAATTACAGCAACAGCGATTTTTCTCTGAATATGATAGCGACCCATATCGGTGTCAGCCCCAGCTATTTCAGCTCCATCTTTAAGCAGGAAACAGGCCAGTCCTTTGTGGAATATCTTACGAAGTCCAGGATTGACAAGGCCTGCGGGCTGTTAAAATGCACAACGCTAAGGACGGCGGAGATTGGGGAGCGGGTGGGGTACAATGATCCGCACTATTTCAGCTCCACGTTTAAGAAGATAACGGGCCAGTCGCCCAAAGAGTTCAAAGCAAAGGAAGTTAAAAATGAAAGCTGAAGACAGCAGTCAGATGACAGAGGAGCAGTCCCTATTCACAACCCGCAAAACAGCGGCTGGGAATAGGTATGAGGAACAGCCCGAGGAAAGAAAAAAAGGTCTGAGGAAGCTTACGTTGAAGCTGCGCCTAACCCTTCTCCTGTTTGTGATAGCAATTCCGCTGACCGGAATGGTTCTGGGGATCCTGGGGATGATCCGCAATTATTCCAATTCCTATAAGAATATCATGGCAAATCTTAAGACGGCCAATGAATATAATCTGAAGTTTAAAGAGGACATGGAATATTCAATGTACCGCGTTATGATCGGACTGATTGACGCAGGACAGTTTGAAAACGGGGATATTATAGAGGGAATGAGCCGGTACGCAACGGTGGTTAAAAATCCGATTAATATGATTAATTCCGCCAGGTTTGCCTTTGATAATACGATAGAAAGAACGCCCGGCTCTGACAGCGATATCAAAATCAGGGGAATTTTATCCTGTCTGGATTCATTGGAGAATGCGGTCAGCAAGATGATAGATAATTCAAAGAAGCCGGGCACCTATGACGAGAACTTTTCAATCTGGGAGAATGATATCCAGGGGCTTTGTTCCATGATTCAGGATTACATCACCCAGTATACCTATTATGAAATACTCAAGATGGAGGATCTGCAGAAAGAACTGGAGGTCCATACAAAGCAGATTGTGGGAGGCTTCCTGGCTATACTGGCCGGAGTGCTGACCGTCGGCTTCACGCTATCGGTGATGATTACAAAGTCGGTGACGAATCCAATCAATAACCTGAAGCAGACGGCGGAACGGCTTGGACGGGGAGAACTGGAGGCAAGGGCCAGAATGTGCGGCCTGGAGGAAATCAACGTGCTGGCCAGAACGCTGAACCGGATGAGCGATGAGATAGCCGGTCTGATGGAGAAGACGAAGCAGGAGCAGAAGAGCCTGAGGGAGGCGGAGCTTAAGCTTCACCAGGAGCAGATTAACCCCCATTTCCTCTATAATACGCTGGACTCCATCGTATGGATGGCGGAGGGGGGCAATAACCATCAGGTGGTGGAGATGACCACCGACCTGAGCGATTTTTTCAGAACCGTACTTTCGGGAGGCAATGATTTCATCACGATTGCCGAGGAGGAGACGCATATCCGCAGCTATCTGAAGATCCAGAAGATCCGATACGAGGATATCCTGGATTACAATATCAATATTGAACCGTCTATTAAAGATAAAATTGTACTGAAAATGATTCTCCAGCCCATTGTAGAGAATGCCCTGTACCACGGTATCAAGAATAAAAGGGGAGGCGGCACGATAACGGTCCGCGGATACGAGGACAGAAACGGAATCGTCTTCGAGGTGGAGGACGACGGGATCGGGATGGACGGACCGGCGCTCCACAGTCTGCGGGAGAAGCTGAAGGGAAACAGGAATATGGAAGTAAAGAAAAAGGGAGGCTTCGGTTTGAACAATGTGGCCCAGAGGATTCGTATGTACTATGGAGAGGGAGCAGATATCACGGTTGAGTCGGAAAAGGATATCGGAACGTGTATCAAAGTATACCTGGGCGTAACCGCTGCGGTCTGAACGTTGGAGTTCGGCCTTCAATATTATAAAGATTTAGTTAAGCAGGTGAGGACGCCGCCGGTACGGCCAGCGGACGGGGTAGTGGGGTGTGTATATGAGTCTTTCGTCCCGGGGGAAGATTGTTGTGGTATGGGGCTGCGGGCGAAGATAAAGTCTGCGGAGCACGCTCCCGCTCTGTGAAATGCATCGCGCTGCTAGGCTCGAAAAGACCTCGCCAATCAGCGATGGATTTAGGCGGCATCCGCAGACCGCCTTTATGAAAGAATTGCACTGGAGTTGATATCTGCCTGCGGAAACACGTAGTGGCCGCGACAGGGCCCTCCCCATTTAAGGTTGGAGACAATCAGCGCCCGAAACGGACCATGACCGGTGTGCGAAAACCTACGCCTGAGTCTTCCGTCCCCGGCGAAAATCTGACCCGGGGAAGGAGGCGGAATCAATTCTGCAGGGGATATGGAAGCCCATCCGTGCTTAATGAGGTTTCTCACGAATTTAGCACGGCTATGCGCTTCGAAAAGTGCAAACGGTCCCCGTAAGAATTCAATCCGGCCGGATTCCCACCTCACGACAACCTTCAACCAGGGACGGAAGACTCAGCCAGCCCCCTCACCATACCGGACATGGTCCGTTCCGGACGCGTCCTCCGGGCCTCAGTTAAATCTCCATACAGAAAAAAGGTTCCCGCCACACCAAGCGGAAACCTTTTTTCTATTATAATGGGTTAATTGATTGTATAAATTGAAAGTTCCCAAAATTAAGCCATTGCGTTAACGGCTTTAGATAAACGGGATACTTTGCGGGAAGCTGTGTTTTTGTGGTAAACTCCCTTGGAAGTAGCCTTGTCAATCTCGCTGATAGCAACTAATAATGCAGCCTGTGCAGCAGCCTTGTCACCGGCAGTAATAGCAGCTTCAACTTTCTTGGTAACTGTTTTAACCTTGGATCTGATTGCTTTGTTTCTTGCAGCTCTTGTTTCAGCTACTAAAATTCTCTTCTTTGCAGATTTAATGTTAGCCAATCTGTACACCTCCATCTGATATATCATATATTATCAATTCTTTGGTTTGCATTAAAGCCTGGACACGGACAGTTCAATGTAAACATACTATTGTATTTTATCGAATAAAGTCAGGGATGTCAATATGTATTTTCCGGAATTATACAGTTTTTCCGGTATATTTTAGAACAAAAACAGAAAAACTAGGAAGAGATGGCATGAAAGGAGATTTTCGATGTTTAACCGGAAGAATAACAGTAATACCGATCAAAATAAAATAGGAGAGCTTCCGTCATTTGAAGCCAGGACCGACCTGGCGGTGGAAGAACAGGAAAGCTTTGCCGGGGACGGCGGGGAGATAAAGGGAGTGGCGCTTCGGGAGTGGCACCACAGAAACAGTCATATCAGATTGACGGAAGTTTCGATTATGGATGAGCAGGGAGCGCGGGCCATGGGAAAACCGGTGGGAACATATCTGACCCTTGACGTGCCGGATATGGCGGAAAAGGATGACGGATACCATGAAGAGGTAGCCGAGGAGCTTGGAAAACAATTGAATCTTCTGATTAAAAAAATGTGTCCGAATAAGAAAGAAAAAGCCTCAGTTCTTGTCGTGGGACTCGGTAATATCCAGGTGACGCCGGATTCCCTCGGTCCCCGGGTCGTGGATAACCTGCAGATGACCAGGCATTTTCTCGGTGAGTATGGCGAGGATTTCTGTGAAAGAAATGATTTGCCTGTATTGAGCGGAATTATTCCCGGAGTTATGGCACAGACGGGAATGGAGACGGCCGAAATTGTAAAAGGAGTAGTAGACGAGACGAAGCCGGACATGGTATTGGCTATTGATGCCCTGGCGGCAAGGAATGTGAGGCGTCTCGCATCCACAATCCAGCTCACGGATACGGGGATTCATCCGGGCTCAGGCGTCGGAAACCACAGGCACAGCATGACGAAAGACAGCCTTGGCGTGCCCGTTGCAGCCCTGGGAATACCGACTGTAGTGGGGGCAGCAGCGATCGTTCATGGAACTGTTGAGGCATTGATCCATACATTGGCTATGAACAGCGGTACGGAAGGCTATGCAAAATATATGGAAGATTTGGATCCGGAAAGCCAGTATGAACTGATACGTGAGCTGATGGAGCCGGAATTCGGACCGATGTTTGTGACTCCCCAGGATATTGACGAGAGGGTGAAACAGCTTAGTTTTACCGTATCGGAGGGAATACACCGGGCGTTGTACGGAAAGAAGAGTTAAAAGAGCTGTTCCGTACAGATTACCGTTCACACCATGCAAAAAGCGGCATGCCGTAAACAATAACATGCTTCGCGATGCACAGAAACGGCAAAAAACGCCGTTGATTGTGGTGAAAAGTTTACTTTTCAGCGCGTCGCGCCGTGCAACTCGGGATTTTCGTGCAGAATACGCACGAAAACACCTCGCGGAACACAACCGTATGAACAGTAACCCCGTACAGGTCCGAGGGAGGAAGAAATTGGAAAGAATCTGGTAAAAAGAACCGGCTTCTGCATAGAATGGTAGAAGGAGAGAATTTTTAAGGCGGGACAGACATGAGGCCGGGAAAAATAAGAATTATCAGAGAGTATATTGCAGGGAACAGAAAAATATCCATATTCCGGCCGGCAGCAGCAATCCTGTGCCTGTTCTTGTTTGCTTTTTTTGCAGGCAGGGCGGTTGGGAGACTTCCGTCAGCCGCGTGGAATATCATTACGGGCTCAATGGGGGGCTTTGAGAGCAGGACGGCCCTTTTTATATGGAAGAACTGGTATCCGTCGGCCGGATTTTCTGAAGCAGGATATGGAAATATGAAAGATGAGGCAGAGGATATGGCCGGCCGGCTGGCCGGTTTTATTCTGAAACAGGTACCTTACTACAGGATGGCGGAAGGCGGACAGGAAAAGCTCCGCAGGGAGCTGGAGCCGGATCCCTCTTATGCAGATTATCTGGAGAGCAGCCGGATTTTAAAAGAGTATGAGTGCCTTGTGAGAGATTTGGAGGGCAGCAGCGTACTGACTTCGGGAGGGGTTACTACATACAGGGATACGGAAGAGCTGGCGGATAATTCCGGAGCGTACGGAGAGAATGAACTTACAGATGGCGCGGTACAGGGGCAGAACCAGGGAAAAGGACAGGAAGACTTAATACAGACCGCCGGAGGACAAAATCAGGCCGGCAGCCGGATATCAGGCGGTCGTCCGGCCGGTGACGCGCTGTTAAATAAAGGGACTGTCAGCGCTTCGGGGATCAAATATGTTTCGGAGCAGCTTGCCGACTATGATTTCCTGATGAAGCATTTTTATACGGTTCATCCCACAACGACGGCCGGCAGGGACATGATGAGCGCCGGTACTTTTTTATCTGAGAATTTTGCTCTCACACAGGGGAACGATAAACCCCAGATTTTGATTTACCATACACACTCCCAGGAGGAATTTACCGATTTTCATGAGGGCAATAAAGAAGCAACAATTGTCGGGGTAGGAAATTACCTCACGGAGCTTTTGCAGCAGAAAGGCTATAATGTAATACATGACACGTCGGTGTATGACCTCAGGGATGGAAAGCTGGATCGGAGCAAGGCTTATACATATGCATTAGAAGGAGTCACGGCAATTTTACAGAAATATCCGTCAATTCAGGTGGTTCTCGATATTCACAGGGACGGCGTGAAGGAGACGACGCATCTTGTAAAAGAGATAAATGGAAAACCGACTGCTACCATCATGTTTTTTAACGGAACCAGCCAGACTCCGGAAGGCCCGATTGAATATTTGAAAAATCCTTACAGAACGGATAATATGGCTTTCAGCTTCCAGATGAAGCTCTGTGCCGATGCCTGTTACCCCGGATTTACGAGAAAAATTTATCTGAAAGGTCTCCGATATAACCAGCATGTCAGGCCCTGCTCGGCGTTAATCGAGGTTGGCGCTCAGAACAATACATATGAAGAGGCCAGGAATGCGATGGAACCTCTGGCGGAGCTGCTGGATATGGTGGTAAGGCCGGAAGGCTAGCAGCTTCACACATCTTTAATAAAATCATATGTGGAGTTGCGGTAGTAGTATTTAACAAATAAAAATCCAAGCAGGGTTACCAGCGTCGTTAAAATACCGCCTTCTATTCCGAAGATACCGCCTGTGATAAAGTTATCGGCTGTAAAGTGTGTTGTAATCATTCCGGTAACGTTAATTCCGCTGACAGGCATACCAAAGACAAGGCCCTGGAAAGAGTTCCAGGTGAAGTGATATCCGATGCACATCCATATATTACCTGAGCGTATATACATATAAGAAAACAGCAGCCCTGCCAGAATGATGTTACAAACGGAAAAAAAAGTCACCCCGTTATTTCCCAGATGTATAAGTCCAAAAATAAAAGAGGGGACCAGCACAATAAAAGGAAGGCTTCCCACCCTGCGCAGGGTGGACATCAGAAATCCCCTGTTTATGATTTCTTCTCCCAGGGCTACGAATATAAGGACAATGAGCCACCATAACTGAAGGATTGAAAAAGATGGTACCCATGATTCGACAACTGCCTGTCCGGAGACGACTGTAATGAAAAATACGGTGAAACAGCAGAGAGCGCCGAGAAACATGCCGGCATACAACTCCTTATACCTCATTTTAACGGGCTTCAGCCCCATGGAGGAAAGAGAGCGTTTCATCACCAAACACCATGCGGCGATTGGCGTCAGTATCATAACTAAGTCATATAATATCTGCATGTAGAATGGTAAGAATATATTATACACCCACTCAAAGACGACATCCGGCTGCTCTCCTGCAGAGGGATAATGACCGCTGGCGCTCAGTAAGTTTTGTAATAACCCAATAGACAGAAACGACAGTAAATCGGTGATGGCATACAATGCCGCCCATACAAGCAGGATAATCCAACCGGAACGAATCTGACCGCGTTTGTTTTTAATTATTGGATTGTTTAGAAGAAAGTTCATGATTTTCCACCTTTTTGATTTATTATAATGAGTCATTCTAATGCTATCATAACGATTATTGAGTGAAAGTACAATAATTTTGTTAAATTAATTTGATGATACGGACACTATGCAGATGCGTGAAACGGGTGTGGTGCATATGGTGAAATTATCATTGTGAATCAAAAAAGAGTCGCTTAACTGGTTATTAAGCGACTCTTTTTTTGCAATTTACTTCAATCCTGCTCGATTCTTGTAAATTATAACACCCTTTATGAGGATGGTCAACTGATAGAAAATGAATGTTAAGGGAATAAATGTTAAATATTTTCTTATTTTTCATTCATTTGTACATTTCCTGTCAAAAAACGAGGCGTGATCCGACTCAATTATACGGCGGTCAATTACAGATACAGAAAATACAAATAGCATTAAACAATCGTTACTGCAAAAAGAGTCGCTTAATAACCAGTTAAGCGATCCTTTTTGGAAAAGGAGGGCGTATATGAGCTGGTATGTTTTACAATGCCGAACAGGTCAGGAAGACAAAATTATCCGTTCCTGCAGGCAGCATATCTCATCGAATGCCCTTGAGGAAGTATTTTCATTCCGCTGCGAAAGATTATGGCGCACAGACGGCGTCTGGAAGCTTGTTGAGAAAGAGATGTTTCCCGGATACGTATTTCTGGAGAGCAGCCGTCCTGACAAATTGTCGGAGGAACTGGAAGCGTACAGGAAGATCTTAAAAGTGATGGAAGAACCGGGATATTTAATTTCCGTATACGAAGAGGAAGAAACGTATCTTAGAAAGCTCTGCGGTGAACATCACTATCTCAGGATGTCTTACGGTTATAAGGATAAAGAAAGAGGTATGTCTTTTATAACAGAAGGGCCTCTGAAAGGGCTGGAGAACCGGATTGTCAAGTACGACTGGCACCGCCGTTTTGCCCAGTTGGAGATACCGGTGTCCAGGAGGAATGTGAGCGTCTGGGCCGGAATCGGTATCGACGAAAAGCTTCTAAACAGAGAAGTAGATGGAGAAAAGCAGGAAAAAGGTCTGTTTCTCGTTTCATAAAAATATGCGGGAGGGCTGTACAGCTATTGAGGCATGCAGCCTGATTGTGTTGTTATAAGAATCAATAAAGGACTCTGGAGTTTTTTTAACTGCAGGGATGGCGAAGCTATGTCTTTTATAGAATAGAAATTTTATTGAAAGGATGGCGGGGTATGTGGTATGTGATACAGACGATTACCGGAAAAGAGGAAGAGCTGATGCTCTTTATGCGGACAATACTTTGCCGGGAGCATTTTGATAACAGCTTTGTGATATATGCAGAATGGATGAAAAGGCTGGGAGGCGAGTGGCAGATTCAGGTGAGGCCCTTGTTTCCCGGCTATGTTTTTATAGAAACAAAAGAGCCGGACAGGCTCTATATGGAACTGAAAGCCGTTCCGAAATTTTCGAGACTTCTGGGAACTGGAAAGGATGAATTTGTTCCGGTGAGTGAGGAAGAGGAACAATTTCTCCGGATGATTATTGATAATGGCGAGACGGCAGTTAGCACTGTCAATAATGAAAGGGCAGTTGTAAAACTGACGGTTGTGGAAACGGAAGCAGATGGAGGAATAATTTCCATGGATGGAGCGCTTTCCTGCTTTAATCGTAATGATGTCACGGTGAATCTCCATAAACGGTATGCGGTGGTGAAGACGCGATTGCTGGGGGAGGAGAGATCCTTGGTGTTTGGAATACAGTTAAAGAGAAGATTAACTGAGAAATAGGAAAGCAAGTCAAAGAACTAGAGGATACAGTCGAAAAAAGAAATATACTAATATATATTGAGAAGATTTACAGACATTTGTTTGTTGGGACTGGGGGGATTCTTATACCTCCCTTTTTGTTTGGGAAAAATTATTAAAATAGGAAAGAACAGTTAGAAAAGAGGAAGGTAAATATGTCGTATTTAATAGTCGTCGCACATCCTGATGATGAGGTTCTTGGTGCAGGAGCAACCATATATAAACTAACACAGGCAGGAAAAAAAGTGGCAGTGTGCATACTGTGCGGTCAGGCAGCTGCAAGGAAATTTCGGCCGGGTGACAATGAACTAGAAAAGGACACTGAAAGCTGCATGAAGGTACTTGGTGTCAGCAAAGTGTTCAAAGGAACGTTTCCTAATATCAAATTCAATACAGTTCCTCATTTAGATTTAGTTCAATTTATTGAAAATGCCATTGTTGAATCAGGAGCAACGGTTGTGTTCACGCATCATCCTGCAGATTTAAACAATGATCATCTACACGCTTCTCTCGCCTGCCAGGCGGCTGTGAGATTATTTCAACGGCGTACGGACATAAAGCCTTTAGATGAACTATTTTATATGGAAGTGCCTTCGGCAACGGAATGGGGGCTGAATGCAGCGATAAACAAATTTCAGCCAAACACGTTTTTTGAAGTTGGAAAAGAAGCTATTGATAAAAAAATAGAAGCACTCTCCCAATATAGAGGTGTGATGAGAGACTATCCTCATCCAAGAAGCCGGGAGGTATTAGAAGGGCTGGCAGCCTATAGAGGGGGACAGTCCGGGTGCTGTTACGCAGAGAGTTTTGAATGTGCTTTTAGGAGAATAGTTGCCAATGTATAAGAATTATATAAAAAGAATCCTAGATGTTGTTATTTCATTAATATGTATCGTGGTTTTAATACCTTTTTATATCCTTATATCGTTAGTGGTATTACTAAAGATGGGGCGGCCGGTTTTGTTTTCTCAGGAACGAATCGGAAAGGGCGAAAAAACATTTCGGCTGTATAAGTTTCGTTCTATGACTAATGCAAAAGATAGAAATGGAAATTTGTTAGAAGAAGAAAAAAGACTGACAAAAACAGGCATATTTTTAAGATCGTCTTCCTTAGATGAGCTTCCGGAATTTTTTTCAATTCTGAAAGGAGATATGTCTCTTGTAGGACCCAGACCACTCCCTACATATTATGGGCCGTATTTCCGCAATGAAGAAAGAAAAAGGCATATGGTCAAAGGGGGGCTGATCCCGCCGGACAGCCTATCACACAAGGTATTTACCACTTGGGAAGAGCAATTTAAATATGAAATTTATTATGCGGAACATGTCTCACTATTGTTGGACATTAAGGTGATCGTTACAACTTTTGAAATTTTGTTAAAGCGGATGCGGTCAAATTATGGCTCTGAGTTTAGGCCTCATCTTAATGTGTATCGAGCATCAGAGCATAGAAAAAACGAGGAGAGTCAACATGGATAATGATATGATAGTAGATCTTATAGAATCGTGTAAGACACCTTTTTATTATTTTGATGTTGAAGGGTTTATTGAGAATTATCATGACCTGAATCATACATTTCAATCCATATATAAAAATTATCAACTTTCATATTCATATAAAACAAATTATACACCCTATATTTGCGAGATTGTGAAGCAATTAGGCGGTTACGCAGAAGTTGTTTCAGATATGGAGTATCTTCTGGCTAAAAAAATCGGTTATGAAAATTGCCATATTGTTTATAATGGGCCCGCCAAGGGAGAATTATTGGAAGAACATATTCTCAATGGGGGAATTGTCAATGTTGACAATTATGACGAGATGATCCGGATTTGTAAACTGGCCCAGAAATATCCCCAGATAAAGATCAAACTGGGCTTGCGAATTAATATGGATGTTGGTGGAGATTTCATCTCTCGATTTGGGTTCGAGTTGGGAAAAACAGAAATTTCCGATGCAATAAGGCTTGCAGATAATAATGAAAATGTCAGCATTGTTGGGTTACATTGCCATATCAGCAGAGCAAGAGGGGTTGGGGCATGGAGCGCACGGACGAAAACCATGCTGGAGGCAGTGAAGCTGTATTTTGATAAAGTGCCGGAGTATATTAGTCTTGGCAGTGGAATGTTTGGAAAAATGTCGGAAGAATTGTGCAGCCAGTTCGGCGCAGAAGTGCCGTCTTATAGGGATTACGCGGAAGCAGTTCTTCAGCCGATTGCAGAATATTTTTCTGAAACAGAGATCAAACCTATGATATTGACAGAACCAGGTACGACCCTTGTTTCAAGATATGTTTATTTTGTAACAAAAGTTTTGAATATTAAAACGATTCGCGGAAGAAATATGGCAACGACGGATGGAAGCTTTGAAAATTTGGGCGAAATTTGTGGTTTGAAAAAATTGCCGCTGAAAATAGTACGCCGCAGTGCCAATCCCAAGGATTATCAGGGTGTTGACATTATGGGTTATACATGCTTGGAACAGGATGTTATGTATAAAGATTTAAAGTGTAAGTTGGCGTCGGGGGATTATCTTGTTTTCGAAAATGTAGGCGGATATTCCATTGTGTCAAAGCCACAGTTTATAAAACCAAACTGTGCGATGTACGCGACAGGATTTGAGGGTGTTCCAATACAAATAATGAGGGAAGAAACTTTTGAAGACGTATTTTCAAAGTTTGTTTTTCAGCAAAAGCTATAGACTGCAGAGGATGATAAAATGAGAGATTTGACTGTATTAAGTACTGCTTGTGGTGCGATATTTATGCCAGGTTTTTTTCGATGCCTGAAAGAAAATCATGAACGAAATATTAAAATAATCGGATGCGATATTTCTGACGGCAAGTTTATGACAGCGATTGTAGATGTTTATTATAAAGTACCGCGTTATACAGAAAGTGATTATATAGATAAAATTATAGAAATTTGTGTAAATGAGAATGTAGATGTGGTATTTCCGCAAATATCAATGGAACTGGAACTGTTTCGGAGCAGATTATCTGATTTTGAACGAATTGGCGTTAAGGTGGCAGTATCATCGAAAGATACATTAGCTGTTGCCAACAATAAATATCTTCTTTATGAAACTATGAAGTATAACGGATTAGAAACACCAAGCTACTATAAAGTCCGTTCAAAAGAAACACTCACAGATGCTGTAAAAGCTCTTGGTTACCCACAAAAAAATGTATGTATAAAAGTGGCTGACAGTAGCGGAAGCCGTGGGATACGGATTATAAGCGCTAATAAATCAAAGGCAGATATTTTCCTCCATGAAAAACCGAGTTCGCTATTTGTTACTCTTGGAGAAATGATATCAATTATTAATGAATGCGCTAAACGGAAAAAACTTCCGGATTTATTTGCAATGGAAGCAATGCCCGGATGTGAATATACGGTGGACTTACTCGCTGATAAAGGAAAAGTGCTCTGTTTTGCCGGAAGACGCAACACGGTCAGTTCTATGAGTATTGCGCAGGAAAGTATAGTAGAGGAGCAGCCGGGAGCATTTCGCTTATGTGAACAGATTGTTTCTTTGTTAGAGTTGGATGGTAATTTGGGGTTTGATTTTATGATGAATGCAAAAGATGAGCCTGTTTTTACAGATTTGAATCCCAGAATTACAGCAACTATTGTTTTATATGCGGCGGCAGGAGTAAATTTTCCCTATTTGAGAGTTAAGCAGTTGCTCAATGAGGAACTACCTGTTGTGAAGGCCAAAACAGGTGTTTCCTTAATCAGGAAATACAATGATGTATTGGTAGGCAGAGAAGGAAACGTAATTGAGCTTTAAGCGTGGAGGATTTTATGAAAAATATATTGGTTTTAGGTAATGATGGATACATAGGTTCCCACGTTGAAGCATGGCTGAAAAAGTACAATGATTTGGATGTCAAAGGGATTTGTATCAAGAATGATGTGTGGAAAAATACAGATTTTCAGGGGGTTGATGCCATAGTTGACACAGTGGGGATGGCACATATACAGCCAAAAAAAAAATTAAAGCCTCTTTTTTATTCCATAAACACAGACATGACAATATCGCTGTGTGAAAAAGCAAAAAAGGCGGGGGTAGGTCAATTCATTTTTTTGAGTTCCATGAATGTATTTGGAGACCACTGTGGGATTATCACATCTACGGATCGGCCAAAGCCAAGTGGTTTTTACGGTGACAGTAAACTAAAGGCGGATAATGAAATTCAGGCTATGAATTCTGAATCGTTTAAAGTGGCAAGTGTGCGCCCACCGGCTGTTTATGGCAAAGGGTGCAAAGGAAATTTTCCTACTTTAGTAAAGTATGCGGCGAAGCTGCCAGTTTTTCCTGACTATAGGCAGGTGAAAAGTATGATATTCATTGACAATCTCTGTGAATTTATTCATTTGTTGATTAAGAATGAAAGTTCTGGTCTGTATCATCCACAGAATATAGAGTATACGTCTACGACGCAGATGGTTAAAGAGATTGCAGAAGCATTAAATCATAGAATTCGATTTGTAAAAGTTTTTAATCCAATGATTCGTTTGTTGGAGAAAAGGGTACGGTTTGTTAATCGGGCTTTTGCTGATGATGCATATATGCTCGAACTTTCGGCAGATTTTGATTATGAGTATTGCAAGGTTGGATTTAGGCAGTCTATAGAGAAAAGTTTGGAGTGAATATGAAAGAATATTTTAATATAAGCGACATGAGCAAAGAAGAGTTTAGAAGATTACAGCTAAAGGTTTTAGATACCCTTTTGTATTTTGATGCTTTTTGTAAAGAGCACCATCTGCGTTACTATCTTGCCGGAGGAACTCTGATAGGGGCTCTACGTGGCGGAGGCTTTATTCCTTGGGATGAGGATATTGATGTGCATATGCCACGACCTGATTATGAGAAATTGCCAAAGCTGTGGGAAAAATACGCGGACACAGAACATTACTCATTTTGCAGAACAACGGATAAAAAAAATTTTCATCATCATGCTTCCAGTATAGTGGATAATTACACTACTTTTATAGAAAAGAGAAATGTAAAAGAAGATATTCCACAAGGTATACCTATGGACATCTTACCATTTGATGGCTGTCCTAAAAGCAAAATCGCTACGCAGATACAAATGCTATGGGCATTTGTATTTGCTGTTTATAATGTGCAGCGTCTTCCGGAAAATCAAGGTGGTTTTTTAATGAGAAAAGGGACGGCATTAGCACTTAAATTGGTAAAAAGTCCATCTAAGAGATATAAGATTTGGCGGACAGCAGAAAAGCATATGAAAAAATATGATTTTGAAACGGCGCCATATGTGAAGGAATTAGTAGCGCCTTTGCATAGTATGTTTATTAAATATCCGAGAGAAAAATTTACCGAAGAAAAATATGTGGAATTCGAGGGCCATAGATTTCCAGTTCAACATTATTATAAAGATTACCTGGAAAAGGTTTATGGAAATTATATGGAACTTCCACCAGAGGAAAAAAGGCAACCTAAAACACGGTTGAGTTATGCAAATCTTGACAAATGCTACAAAGAATATAAAGGAAAATACTATTGTGCAAAGTAAGAGATATGATAATATTGATGTCTTAAAAGGTTTAGGGATTATACTTGTGCTCCTTACACATACAAATGCGGCCCTGTCATGGGAACGATTTTATACAGCTTTTTATATGCCCCTTTTTTTCTGGGCATCCGGTTACTTATATCATAATTCACCTGGGAAGAGTTTCTTGAATAAAAAAATAAAGACACTGATTTTTCCTTATTTGATTGCTGCAGTTGGGTATATGGTATTGGATTTCCATAGGTTTGGTTTTTCGCTCACTTTTACAAAAAAACTTTTATGGGGTGTGTTTTTCTATCCAACTACAGATGCAATGCCAGGATATGGAGCCGCATTATGGTTTATACCATGTTTATTTGTGGTTGAAGTGAGCTTTTGGCTGCTTCAAAATACAATTGATAAAAGGTATCATACAATTATTGTTACAGCAGTTACAGGACTCGGGTTTATACTGGCGGAATACTTCTCTGGTCAGATATATCGCCTTCCATGGTGTATAGATACCGCAACAATGGCTATAGGCATTTTTTATTTTGGATATTTGTGCCGAAGTTTTGAACTTGAAAAATTCATGCTTAAAATAAAAACATTTCCATTAATAATCAGTTTATTTTTCTTATCACACTTTTGCCGTTTAAATTCTATATCTATGTGGGCTAATATATATGGAGATAAGTTTTTATTTCTATTTAATGCAGTCAGCGGTGTTGTTATTATGGATATTATAGTGTTAAAAATAATTAGATGTAAAAATAATGTTATTGTTAAATGTATGGAATTTTTTAAATGGATTGGGAAGTATAGTATTTATGTTTATTTAATACATTCGGCTGTTATTTGGGGATGGACATATGCGGTTTGCATTTATATCGCAAATGCCAGATTAAGAAATAGTATATTATTTGTAGCTACTTTGGCAACGTCTGTCCTATTCCTTTTCTTATTAACTAGAATTAAGGAATATAAAAATAAAAAGGGGTTTTTAAACGGGTGATAGAAGAATGGCCTTTATTAGTTCTTATGTAATATATTTTGTTGTATTTTCAATTTCAGTATTTTTTTCATATCTTTATGTAAAAAATACCGAGATGTATGCCGAAAAAAAGCTAGTTAAGACAAAGTTCAGTTATGCAGCATTACAGATGTTTGCATTATTAGGAGTATTATTACCGTTAGTAATTTTGTTTACTTTTAGATATGGGGTTGGTGAGGACTATTTTTCTTATCTAGATGATTATAATTGGTATGGACCACGTGAATTTAACGTTTTGCCCTATGGTTATACCGAAATGGGATATGGAGCGATTAATATTATAGCATATCGCCTTTTTAACAGCTACACTGGGCTGCTTTTTTTAAATTCATTGCTTATACTGTTACCTGCAATTTGGGCACTGATTTTATTTGATACAAAACAATTTCCAATAGGGCTTTCAATATACTTGCTGACATTATTTCCTTCCTCATTTAACGGAATGAGGCAGCATATAGCAGTATCATTCACGATGTTGGCTATTGTACTGATTTACAAGGGGAAAATGTTTAAGTATATTTTTTGTGTATTAGTAGCGATCCTTTTTCATAAGACCAGTATAATTGACTTTTTATTCCTTTTTTTATGTAAAAATAGAAGAAAAAATGAATACTTAAAATTTATAGGCATGATCATCTTGATTGTTATAGGAATTATATTGATCGAACCGATGATGCGGGTGATTTCTAAACTACCGGTAATCAGTTTTTATTTCAATAAATATAATGATACTTATAATGCCTATTCTTTAACACATTATGTAGTGCATTCAGTATTTAGATTACCGCTGGCATTTATTTTATTAATATACAATAAGAAAATAATAGAAAAAAATAATAAAAACTTGGTGATCATTATATGCCCATTCATAGATTTTATTTTTATCTTTATGTCAAAAGTGATTCGATGGACTATCAGAATGACATATTTCACAATGGCTGCGATGCCTTTGTCAATAATGTTGATTGGAAGTAATGATGAAATAAAAGACAGAGATAAGAAATTAGTGATTTTTTTGTTGATTATCACGCTTATTTTACGATTTATAGCATTATTTGGATATGCCGATTATGATGGGATAATTCCGTATCAATTTAGTTTTTAAAATAGAGTATATGCAATAGAGGGAGAGTAAGTATGAAAACATCAGACACTCATTGTGTGGTGAGTATCATTATCACATCTTATAATTTAGGTGCTTTTCTGGAAGAAACAATTGACTCAGTATTAAAGCAAACTTATCGACAAATAGAAGTAATAATTGTAGATGACGGATCCAAAGATAACTATACAATTGAACTTTTGAATCAATTAAGTACGAATGAAAATTTAAAAATAATCCGTATCCCAAATTCGGGTGTTTCAGTTGCTAGAAATGCAGGAGCAAGGGCAGCACAAGGGGAGTTTTTGGTTTTTTTAGATGGCGATGATTTGCTGAGTCCTGATTTTGTGGAAAAGTGTATAGGCGTGTACACAAAGGATCCTGAAGCAGGGATGGTTTATGGAATTACAAAATTATTTGGTGCAGCTAATCGGATTCGCCCCCTGGATACTCCAAAATATAAGAATTTGTTAATCTATAATAATATTTTTGGAGTTACATGTATGATCAAAAAAGAAAGATTTTTTGAAGTAAAAGGTTTTAACCATAAAATGAGGCATGGTATAGAAGATTGGGAATTTTTCATTCGATATTGTTATGAAGGAATGAAAGTATATCGAATTAACAAAATAATATTCTATTATAGAATCCGACCGGTTTCCAGAACTAAGGAAGTAAATTCTTCAATTAAGATGACTTTGCAGATGAGGTTGGAAATATTGAGCAACAATATAGATATATATTCCAAATACAGAAAAAGTCTTAAAAAACATTGCCTGGTGATTGAAGAAAGAAATTCCGTTCATACCAATTTAAAAAAAATAATGAATCTAATAAAAATTTCATTTGCGCTGTTGTTCAGAAAAGGAAAAGCAGAAAGGTATATCTTGTGACATGAAGAAAGCAGCTATTATAACTTTATACGGTAATTATAACTTTGGAAATAAGTTACAAAATTATGCTTTACAAGCTGTTCTGGAAGACTATGGATTTGAGGTCGAAACGTTAATTTTCAGCTCGGCCAAAAGTGATAGAGCTTCAGTTGGACTTTCAGATAAATTTAAAAAGAAAATAAAAAAAATTAATTATAGAACAATAAAAAGAAAAATAAATTCCTTGATTTATAGAGCAGAAATTAAAAAAATAAAAAGATTACGGGAAAGTAAATTTAAGGATTTTTCCGATAAGTATATTTGTACCAGATATATTAGCGATTCCTGTGAATTGTCCATATTATCGCAAGAATTTGATTGTTTTGTGATAGGAAGTGATCAAGTATGGAATCCTGAATATATAAACAGTTTTGAATGGAGTTTTGCATTATTTGCAAATGAGTCACAAAGAATTGTTTATGCTGCCAGCTTAGGTGTAGATAAAATACCAGAGAGATATTTACCCCAATTTACGAAGTCGTTACAGGGCTTAAAAAATATCTCTCTGCGAGAAGAACAAGCAAAAATTATATTGTGGGAACAGTGCCATGTAGACAGCACAGTAGTTTTAGATCCGACATTGCTTATATCTAAAGAAAGGTGGGAAAAACTTATCGACTGTTCTCAAAAGGAAAAACCTTATATACTGACTTACTTTTTGGGAGGAAACACAAAATATCCACAAAGCGAAATCAATAATATGTGCAGAAATAAAACATGGGAAATTATTGATTTTAATTCTCTTAGGAACAATATGAACTATATCAGTGGACCAGTTGAATTTTTAAAATATATAAAAGGGGCAAGGCTGATTCTTACGGATTCCTTTCATGGAGCGGTTTTTTCTATTATTTTTCATACTCCGTTTGTCGTTTTTAAGAGAGATAATCAAGAGAGCGGTATGTATCAGAGGTTGGAACAGCTTTTGAATACATTTCATCTTATGCAGAGACAATATTGTACGGGGACAGCTTTAAATGCCTATTTGACATGTGATTTCATGGAAACAGAAAAGATATTATACAGAATGAGGGAAAAATCATTAAAATATTTGGAGGATGCTATAAAAAGTGTGTAAAACTGGAACAAATCAGAGAAGAGCAGGGGCGGTTTTATCATATATAAATGTAATTTTTAAAATTGTGATAGGTCTTGTATACACCCCTATAATGCTCAGACTTTTAGGTAGAAATGAATATGGAGTTTACTCACTCTGTGTATCTTTTATGGGATATTTGACGCTTCTTAATGCAGGAATTAATGCGGCATACATCCGTTTTTATGTACAGGCTAAAACGAGAAAAAATAAAAGTATTTCAGAATTAAACGGCACCTTTTTGAAAATATTTCTTTTTATAGCAGTATCCGCATTTGTTTTCGGATTAATAATAATCCAAAATGAAACGAAAATCTTTGGCAGCAAAATTACGGGAAGTGAATACCGGATCATTCAGGCGTTGTTATTTATAATGACTATTAATTCTGTATGCCTGATTTTAAACTGTGTATTTGATTCAATAATAATTGCAAATGAGAAATTTATTTTTGGTAAAGCAATTGGCCTACTGAATACGCTGATGGTTCCAATTGTTGCAATTCCTTTACTTTTGTGTGGCGGAAATTCAGTAGGAGTTGCCATTATAACGTGCTTGGTAAGCGCGCTGGTTTTATTACTGAATGCAGTATTTTGCATTAAAAAATTGAAAGTGCATTTTGATTTAAAGACCAGAGATAAGTCACAGCTGAAGAGCATCATTGTGTTTTCTTCTTTTATTGTAATACAGAGTATTATGGATCAATTAAACTGGCAGATTGACAAGTTTTTATTAGCCAGATTTAGTGGAAGTGCAGAGATTACAATTTATACTGTAGGAAGTCAGATAAATAGTATTTATATTACGATTGCGTCTGCATTTACCATAGTGTTTATTGCGCAAATTAATCAACTGGTTGCGAATGAAAAGGAGAGAGAATTATCGGAACTATTCATTAGAATTGCAAGAATTCTATGTATGATTGTTATGTTTATAATGATTGCATATATGGTATTTGGAAAACAGTTTATCAGACTTTGGGCAGGAAATGGATATGAAGATTCTTTTTATGTTGGATTGTTTTTAATGCTTCCAATAACGGTTTCCTTAACTCAAGGACTGGGGCAGGATATTATGCGTGCTAAAAATATACATAAGCTCCAGATAATTATAAATATTGTGGTATGTGTTTTGAATTTGTTTATTAGTATTCCACTGTGTAAACACTTTGGTGCTGTTGGGGGAGCTGCTGGAACATTTATTGGAGAAGCGTTTATTTGTGTTTTTGTACAGTATATCTATTATGAAAAAGTAGGCCATTTGAATATGAGACAATACATTATTGAAATGTGTAAGATTACTCCGTCCTTTATTGTACCTATTTCTATAGGCATTTTAATTAATAAATTGAATTTGGTTTCAGATATAAGAACTTTTATTTTATATGGAATGTTATTTACCGTGGCATATATTATATCTGTATGGCTGTTGGGGATGAATCAATATGAAAAAACAATAATCAAAACTGGAATTAAAAGGATAGTGGGGAAATAAATGTTTGGCAAAAATACAACAGTTTATAAAAATTTGATGATAACAGCCGAGTATTTTAGGGATCTTCCTTATGATTTAGAAATGATCAATCTGGGAAGTACGGTAGCATTTAATGATTTTGATTATGAATTGATTGGAAAAAAGGGCGCTAATTTGGCTCAAGCACCCCAGACATTATACTATGATTATCAAATATTGAAAAAGTATATGGATCATTTAGCTGATAATGCTGTTGTGTGCGTTGGGGTTTGTCATTTTACTTTTCTTGTGTTCACATATAAGAGAATTTCTGCCAATCTAAAATATTATAAGATATTAGATGCACACAATATTTTTGACTATCATCCAGTTGTAAATTTTCTTTGGAAAAACGCACCATGTTTTGTAATGCCTTCTATTATTAAAGAAATTCTTAAAAGGAAGCAGAAAATAAAACCTACTCACAAGACATATTCTGAGGCAGAAGATGTATCATGCGCTTTAAAGTGGTTAGAGGGCTGGAAAATAGAATTTGGCTGGAAGCAAAAAATTGAATTGAATGAGGTGCAGATTAGAACTATAGAGCAAGTATACGGAATTTTACAGGAGATATTCGAGTACTGTAAAATAAAAGGAAAAAAACCTATACTGGTCATTCCTCCGGTTAGTGAAAATTTAATAAAGATTATTCCTGAAGAAGTCTTTAACCAGTGTTTTCTAAAATATATAAAAGAATTCGAAGAAGCGGGAAATCAGGTTGTGAACTTTTGGGGAGATAAGGAACTTTCGAGTTATAAAAATTTTTGTGACGCTTTGAATTTAAATGAAAAAGGGAAACGACAGTTTTGTGATCGTTTG
>ENA-OWNX01000105-OWNX01000105.1-gut-metagenome-genome-assembly--contig:-NODE-105-length-58422-cov-6.256457_pt1 | contig 58422 bp, 53 predicted proteins | sample MGYA00248250_ERZ651778 | MGnify/ENA primary metagenome ERZ651778 (study PRJEB26908, sample SAMEA4031702) | gut metagenome | biome: gut; feature: normal infant; material: stool | place: China | collected 2015...
GGATTGGGCTATCACCTGCAGCCGGAGGGCTTTGAAAAAATAAGACGCATTACCGGTTACCTGGTGGGGACAGTCGATCGCTTTAATAATGGAAAGCGCGCAGAGGAGCATGATCGCGTTAAGCACGCATAGGCAGCAGAGCGCTGCTTTTTTTCTGTATGATATATTACATATAATAGAAATATCACGTAGTGGAAAAGTATAGTCTTAAAATATGTAAAATTAAGTTAATTTTAAGATTTAAAATGACAGTTTATGTGATTAGGTGTTATAATTATGCCGTAAGATTGCATATATTCATCTAGCCAATGAAATAAGGATATGTGACTTACGTAGCGAAATTTCTCTCTCCTCCTTTGAGAAGCAGAAATTCGATTCGGAGTGTTCGTAGGAGAACTATGAGCACTCTTTCATTAAAATAAGGAAAAACGACAAAACGGTGCGCATAGATTATATACAATGATACAAGTACGTTGGAGGTTTAAATATGGATGATAAAAGAAGAACAGCCGGAAATGATGAAGATATTGATTTATCCGGTATGATCAATGAATACAGTCAGGATAATGAATTGAGAAAGAAGATTGAGGAGCTGAAAAAACAGAAGGAAGAGGAGAAAAGGATTTATGCTTCCAAACAGGAGTCCTCAGCAGCAGGCAGCAGCATTTTTGACAGTATCAGCGAAACTGGTACCTTTAAACGGCCGGAAGCGGTAAAGCAGGGTGGGATTCCGGATATCCGTGTGGATGACACACAGCTTGATCAGACGAGGGTAGGCTTTGATGACGATCCTGCCTATGATAAAACACTGGTTATCATGAATAACAGAAACAAGGCATCTTCCGCAGATCAGACACAGATTTTCGGTGAAGACCGTACTGCTGTGTTCCACACAATGGACGCACAGGAATATGATGACAGTGATGTGGAGGAAGAGGATGCAGAGGAAGAAATTTATGAAGAGGATGACGATGATAATCTGTTGGCCCGCATAAAAGAGAAAAAACAGCGCAAAGAGGAAGCAAAACGCAAGCTGGAACAGGATGACGATGAGGAAGAAGATGAAGACGATCCTGGGAAAAGTGCGAAAATGAATAAAATCATCACCTACGTAATTATCGGTATCGTGGGAATCTGTATCATTGCCGGCGCATTTTTCGGTGTGAAATATGCCTTGTCAAATTTCCTTGGCGGAAGTGATGATAAGGAAAAGACAACGGATAAAAGCGGTACTGGTTCAAAGGATAAGGAACAGAACGAAGGCAATAAGCAAACGAATACCAATCCGGGTGATGACGAGGATGAAGAGAAAAAGAATGAAATCAAGACCAATCAGGCAGAAGCGGCTCAGCTGCAGAAACAGCTGGATCAGTATGAATCTCAGCTGAAGGATGTGGAAAAAGATCTGGCGGCTGCGAATAAGGAGAGAGCTGATGCACAGGCAGAATTAGACTCATATAAATCACTTGGTGATGAAGCATCAAAATTAACTGGTCAAGCTAATACTGTAAAACGATATGCTGAAGCTTTTAATAATGTAAAGGATTATGAATCAAGTGAAGATAATGATAAGAAAGCACAATATGATAATGCTCTGAATGCCTTAAAAAGTGCATTAGCAGGGACAAATTTCACTTCTTATGAGGAATTGCAATCCGCTGCAGATGCAGCTAATTCTAATTACAATACCAAGACACAGGCTGCTGAACAGAAAAAAAGTGCTGCGGAAAGCAGTATCAGCTCACTGGAAAACAGAAAATTAGAGCTGGAATCTAAAATAGCCGATACGACTACAAAACTGAATGAATACAATTAACCGGCGGAATAAGCCGGTTTTCTCTACCAGTTTTGTAAGGTAGTCATTATTAAATTGTCATTTTTTTGCCGCAATGCTATAATAGGTTTACTTTGTTTAGGAATGGAGGGAAACAGATGGAGAGAATTTCCGCTTTTCTGCACCGTAAACTTGATAACTTCACACTGGATGAATATATTATTATGTTCGTTGTGTGTTCCATATTCCTGCCGTTTGAATTCCCATTGCTGGCGATTGCCGGTGTGCTTCTTTACCTGTGTGCAACAGGAAGGATGAAGGGAATCATTCAGGCAGTGCCAAAATCAGGATTTATGATAGTATTCTGCTTACTGACCTCTGCAATTGCATTTATCAGCGGTAATCTGCTGGGCGGTGTCTGCGGTATCGGAATCCTGCTGCTGATGCTGTTTATATTTTATTTCCGCACTGTTATCAATAAGCGCTTATTCGAGTTGCTGATGGACGCCTGCTGTATCATTTCCCTTTTCTGTTTTGGCTGGGCGATGATGGAATATTGCAGAATCATAGACCGTTTAAATTACAGCTTTCTTCAGCTGAAGGTGGAAAACAGTCCGAAGGACCGTATCAATTCAACCTTTTTCAATGCAAATTATTATGCGATGATGATTGAATTTATTGTATTGATCTGTGTTTATAAAATGATGCAGGTGAAGACTCTGCGCCGTATTGTATTTTACGTTGTTACCATCGTATGCAACCTGTTCGCCCTATATCTGAGCGGCTCCAGAACAGCATGGATTCCCTTCGTGGTGACCATTCCGTTTATGTTTTTGATCAATAAGCGGTTTATCTATTTCACCACATCCATGGCGGGAATTGGCGGTGCCGGTCTGCTGTTGCTGCTGGAACCAAAGCTGATGCAGCGGGCAACGATTTTTCAGGATTTCGCAAAACGCAGTAATATATGGGAAACGGCAATCAAGGGTATCCAGGCGCATCCGCTGCTTGGAGAGGGACCGCTGACCTACTTCCATATATATAAGCAGTATCACGGACATCCAACCCAGCATGCGCACAGCATCTATCTGGATCCGATTTTAAGCCATGGTATTATCGGTGTCATTCTGGCAGGTATCTACTTTGCAGGTAATCTGAAAGAAGTATATTTATTGTTAAAGCGAAGAATTGACTTACGACTGTTTTCTTTAATATCTGCATTCATACTTACCATACTGATTCACGGTATTCTGGATTACACGGTTTACTGGGTACAAACCGGTCTGATGTTTTTGATAGTTTTATCTGCATCCAGTATGTATTTTCACAAGGAACAGCCATATGATATACACGAGGAACATTGATTCCTCTTTTTTATATCCATCATTTGTTTGGGCTCGCTTTCCATTTAATTATTAAACGAATTTTCCATCTTTTCTTATATGGCTATTCTGAATTTCCGGCATTAAGTTTGAAACCCATTATTTTTAAATACCTGTATGACATCTCTAATGTTTATACATACTTATTTTATAAATTATAAGATACAGCAAATGATGGAATGGACACAATCTTTATTCGTATAACGGATATATCCGGTTGCGATTAGAGCCGAGCGATACAATAAGCTGCTTATCTGTCATTTCTTTCAGTATCTGCCGTGCCCGAGCCTCATTTATATGGAATGTATTGGCAATTTATCACTGATTATCGACATTTATCGTCGATTTCTATATATATCGCAGATTATCGCTATGTATCGCTAATAATAGATAGTTTATCGCTGATTTTATGATGCTTATCGTTAATTGATTTAATACAATACTAACAATTTCACCAGTACCTAACGATTAACAGTAGGCATAAAGACACTATGTATTTTAAAACGACACTATCAATACTCTGCTTAACACTATTCTACATTTTTCCATATCTATCCATCTCGTTTTCATTTACAACCATGCAGGATTGCGTTATTTTTAATATAGAGAAGTAGGTGTTGGATATGAAAATGATAATACGTGCGGATGATTTCGGATTTAGTGAAGCTGTAAACTACGGTATTTTGAAGGCATTCCGGGGAGGTCTTGTGAAAAACATTGGGCTGATGAGCAATATGCCTTATGCGAAACAAGCCTTCGATATGATCAGAGAAGAAAATGTCACGTTAGGACTTCATGTCAATCTGATTCTGGGAAGTCCCTGTGCCAGACCGGAACAGATTCCCTCACTTTTGAATATGGATGGGAAGTTCCTATCCTCCCGCGTCAGAAGAAGAGAAATGGAAGAGGGAATAGATAACTTCGTATATGAGGATACCGTTGTGGAAGTGAAAGCACAGGTGGAACAGTTTTTGTCCATCTGCGGCAGATTACCGGATTATATAGATGCTCATGCAGTATGCACAGGGACAACAGAAAAAGCCATCTGCGATATTGCGGATGCTTATGGAATCGATATAAAAGGACATATTGAGGATACCCGCTGGCAGGGGATACAGACAGATTACACCAACACAGAGTTTTATAAGCAGAAGCTGCCCTTTGTGCAATTTTTTAAATCCTATCTGAACTACAGTGACCGTATCAGTTTGATTGTCTTTCATCCGGGCTATCTGGATTATGATGTGATCCGTACATCATCGCTGACTGTAAACCGCTGTCTGGATACTGCCTTACTTTGTGATGCTGAAGTTAAAGAATATCTGAAACAACATACATTGTTGTCATTTAAGGAGCTGTAGGTAACATGGAAGACAATTTGCGTAAGCTTGTGAAAGAGAATACGATACATGAAAAGTATAAGCTGAACAATGCTTCTCAGCTGGGGACACAGCTGGGACTCAGCAGAAACTGGATATCACAGTATCTGAATGAATACTATAATGATGGAACATTTATCAAAATAAATACCCGTCCGGTTGTGTTTCTTGACCGGGAGGCACTTGAAGAAAAATATTCCATACGGGTGGATAAGAACCTGCTGACCTCTTTTGATGAGCTAAGAACAATCATTCAGGGACAGAATACAGCCGATTTTGAAAAACTGATCGGTCAGAAGGGCTCTCTGCGTGATGTTGTGGACAAATGCAAAGCCAGTATATCCTATCCGCCGCACGGACTTCCGACACTGCTGTATGGACCGACCGGAACAGGAAAAAGCAGCATTGCGGCAATGATGTACGAATATGGTATCAATCATAAAATCCTCAAGGACAACGCTGCCTTTCTTCATGTGAACTGCAGCGAATATGCAAACAATCCGGAGCTGATAACCGCAAACCTGTTTGGTTATAAGAAGGGAGCCTTTACCGGTGCGGAAAGTGATAATGTAGGGATGATCAAGGCTGCGGAGGGTGGTGTCCTGTTTCTGGATGAGGTTCACTGTCTGCGTCCGGAATGTCAGGAAAAGCTGTTCCTGTTTATGGATAACGGCAATTACCGCATGCTTGGAGACAACGAGCATCAGTATCACAGTACGGTGCTTCTGGTATTTGCGACAACCGAGGATCCGGAAACGGTGCTGTTAAAAACGCTGCTGCGAAGGATTCCCGTACGTATAGAAATACCGTCGCTGGAGGACCGCGGCATCAAAGAAAAAACCTCAATCCTTGTCGAGGCACTGGATATCGAAGCGAAGAAAATGCGCAGGAATATCACTATCAGCAATACTGCCTTCAATGCACTATTGAATGCCAGATATACAGGGAATGTCGGTGAGCTGTTCAATGTTGTACAGGCAACGTGTATGAATTCACTGTTTCACAACAAAAAAGAAGGAGTGCTGGAGATTCATACGCTGAACCTGCCGGGTAAGATTATTTCCAATCATCACATTGATCGAAACAGCATTTTATTCGACAGGCATCAGATGCTTTCACTGGATCAGCTGAAGCAGCATGCATCCGACAGTCTGCCGCAGACCACATTGTTTGCGACACTGCTCGGACACCTCAGGGATCTACAGAATAACCGTATTCTGATGCCGAAGTTTATCGAGAAATGCACCGTGGATGTGGAGCATTATTTTAATTCGGTTCTTTTTGATAATCAGAATATCAAAGACCCGACGAATACGTATATTATGAAGTCACTGAAGGCTATTGTGGAAATGATTTCGGAAAAATACGGGTATTCCTTTCAGACGAACGAGATATATTCCATGTCCCTTATGATCCGTGACTGTATGCAGTCCTATAGAGAGATGGAGGAATATTTTGATACCTTTTCTGAGGAATGTGATAATTTTACCGGTATCATAGAAAAGAAATTCATGCGGGAATATGCCATTGTCTCGGAAATCAGCGAGGTGCTGAAGCTGCATCTTGACATTGAACTGCACCCTTTTATTGCGGCGATTTTCACCTTAATCATGCATATGTATCACCGCAGCAAAGACATCAATAAACGCATCGGCATCATTCTGGCACATGGTTATGCGACTGCCTCCTCCATAGCGAATGCAGTAAATCAGATGCTGGATCAGTATGTGTATGATGCCATTGATATGCCGCTGGATACGACTACGGAAACCATCGTGAAAAAGCTGAATGATTTTCTGAGAAAGCGGGGAGAATATCGCGATCTCGTATTGCTGGTTGATATGGGCAGTTTAAAGGAGATACACAGGGGAGTTTCGGATATATCGCGGGCAAATGTCGCCATCGCCAGTGATGTCAGTACAAGGATGGCACTGCAGATTGGAGACGCACTCCGTAAGGATGTACCTTTGAAGAAAATTTTTGAGGCATACCGGGAAACGTGTGACATGCATGTAGAGATTTTGGAAAGCAAGGTACGGGAAAAAGCAATTTTATGTTCCTGTGCCACCGGTATCGGAACTGCGGAAAAGCTGAAAACGATACTGGAGGATTCCCTTCCGAAAAATCTTCCTGTACGTGTGCTTACCTATGATTATTCAACATTGCTGGAGAACCGCATGGAGGATGATTTCTTTGACCGCTATGAGGTCGTATGCATTGTCGGTACACTGAATCCCAACATTGACAACATAAAATTCATACCGGTGGAAGAGCTGATTATGAACAATTCGTTTGATGTTTTAACGATTCATTTCAAAGACCTGCTCAATGAGGAAGCAATGGAGCAGTTTCGAAGAAATATCCTGAAAAATTTTTCCCTGTCCAATATCATCGGAAATCTGACCATCCTGAATCCGGATAAGCTGCTCCGGCATGTCGCAGATGCGATTGACCGACTGCAGAAGGAAATGAACAGGATGTTCAGCTATAATATGTGCTTTGGTCTTTATGTGCATGTCTGCTGTCTGATTGAACGCCTGGTAACCCGTGAGGGGGCTGAGGATTATGTGAAAAGCTATGCGGAATGCAGTCGTGAAATGCAGGAGTTTATTCTTTGTATAAAAGCCGCATTTGAAAAAGTGGAAAAGTATTATAGTGTTTCCATTCCGATTGAGGAAATTGAGTATATCAGTATCTATATTCGAAACATGCAGTAGGCGCCAGGGGTAATCGTCCCGATAATTCCATCCGTTTTCATTGATTCCTACATGGGCGATTACTGATAACTCCTAGTGTTAAGTTTTAAAATATAGTGTCCTTAATTGTTGAAAAAGCCTGTAAACAAAGGCTTTTGGAAGGTTGGCATGGGAATTGCTAGAGGAATGGTGAAGCAGAACAGACGCAGAACTCATCATGCGTCGGATTCTGACATGCGAAGGAGGAAATGTAATGAGTATTGTATTGGGCAGAGTGGATTACCGCCTGCTGCATGGTATTGTGGCAACCATGTGGGCACCGCAGTCCGGCGCTCAGCGGGTGATGGTGATCGATGACCGTACGGCAAATGATCCGATCATCAAGGAAAGCATGCGCCTTGGAAAGCCTGCCGGCATGGCATGCTCGATCATCACAGAGGAAACAGCCATGAAGAATTTCAAGGCAGGGAAGTATGATGATCACAAGGTATTTGTGGTATGTGAGGATCCGGGGGTGTTTCTAAGACTTCAGGAAGCCGGACAGAAGATTCCGAGAATCGTCATCGGTATTACCCGTGATCGCGATAGCGGAACGAAGGTCAGCTCCAGAGCTTCTGTGAAGGATGAGGAAAAGCCAATTTATAAGAAGCTGATGGAAAACGGATGCGAAGTGGATGTGCAGTTCACAACAACGGATAAAGCTGTAAAGCTGTCACACGCAATGGAATTGTAGGAGGAGAAAAAGGATGGAATTATCAATACTACAGATTGTCTTTATCACACTGATTGCGTATCTGAAAATGACAGATACCGTAACAACACAGCTGTTTGCATTCAATACGATTATCTGCGGCTGGCTCACCGGTCTGGTTGTGGGAGATCCGACAACAGGGTTGAGCATCGGAGCTACCATGCAGCTGATGTCTATGGGGGTTGTGGCAGTAGGCGGATCCTCCATGCCGGATTATCCGATTGCGGCCATCATCGCGACAACGATTGCGGTTACAACAGGAAAAGGCATGGAGGCAGGTCTTGCCATCGGTCTTCCGGTTGCCATGCTTGGGGTAAACTTTGACGTTATTTACAAAATTTTCAACGGCTTCCTGATGAGAAAGGAAACATCTCTAATCGAAGAAGGTAAGTTCCAGTCAGCGCTGAATATGATTAAAATTTCACCGGTCTTCTACGGTCTGTGCTCCGCTGTTCCGGTTCTGGTTTGTATTGTCGCAGGACCTACAGTTGTCAATGCGATACTGGATTTCATGCCTGCCTGGTTTACCACCGGCTTAACGATCGCCGGCGGTGTTCTTCCCGGTGTCGGTATGGCGATGCTGTTAATGTATATGCCGCTTGGAAAATACTGGTCCTTCCTGCTGGTCGGCTTTGTGCTGGCAGCTTATCTGAAGGTTCCGGTGCTTGGTATTGCGGCAATCGGACTTGCAGGGGCATATGAAATTTACAAGAATCAGATGAAGGCGGGAACTGCAGCTGCAGGTGCTGTCGCAGGAGGATTGGAAGATGAGTAAGGAAAAGGTTTTAACAAAAAAGGATTTGCGTAAGGCAGCATGGAGATGGCTGATTGGTATTTCCACATTCAACTATGAAACACAGCTGGCACCTTCCACATTGTTTTCCGTATATCCGTGCTTACGGAAGATGTATCCGGATGATGAGGATTTGAAGAAATCCTGTCTGAATTATATGCGTTACTACAACACCATGCCGTGGATTTCACCGTTTGTGATCGGTGCAGCTCTGGGTATTGAGGATGAAGGCGGTATTTCCTCACTGGATGCAGTCAACGACTTCAAGGTTGGTCTGATGGGACCGCTGGCCGGTATCGGCGATACCATTGGCTGGGCAATGATACCTACAATTTTCGGATCCATTGCGGCAAGCATGGGAATGGAGGGAAATCCACTGGGAATCTTCCTATGGGCGGCATTTACCTTTGTGTTCCTGGTAGTCCGTATTCTTCAGTATGAGTGGGGATACGGTATGGGTGTCAATGTTATCACCAAGTTCGGTAAACAGATAACGGTCTTTACCGAAGCCTGTTCCGTTCTCGGTCTGACCGTGGTCGGCTCTCTGGTTGCGACCGTCGTAAAGCTCAGCACCGGTTTGCAGTTTAAAAACGGAGATGTCGTCATGAAGGTTCAGGAGCTGATTGACGGTGTTATGCCGGCACTTTTACCGGTAGCTGCTGTAGGAATTATATATTACTTCATGAAGGTGAAGAAGGTGAAAATGACCTGGATGATTCTGTTCATCATCGTGGCATCCATGATCGGAGCTGCCACCGGCATCTTCACAGCCTAGAAAGAAGGGACTGATATTGAAGGCTGCGACCTGTGTCGCTGATATCACACCCAAATGTGCCGTTCATTTATGCGGTTATGTCGGAGAAGCCAGGAAATATACTGCAAAGGGGATTCATGATCATCCCCTTGCGGTTTCTCTGTTGCTGGAAATTGACGGTGTCCGACTACTCTTTATCAGTATTGATGTCATCACATTGGGTGGAGAAAAAGCGGCAGTTATAAAAGATAAGATACAAAAAATACTCACAATTGAAAATGATCATATCATTATCAGTGCAATTCATACCCATTCCGGCGCAAACGGACTGGATGATATGACGGTGTTCGGCACACCGGATAATCCGGAATACTTTGCATATGTCTGTGAGCAAATTACTGATAGTATCCAGCATCTGGAACAGCAGCTGTGTGAGGTGCAGGCATACATTACAACAGGAAAGGTACACGGATACTACAGTAAACGGACGGATAAACATCTGCCCTTTGAAGACCATGCGGCCATCATTACATTTATACATGGAGATACGGTTGTCGCTGCCATGTGCAATTTCAACTGCCATGCAACCGTTCTGGGTGTGGAGAATATGCTTGTGAGTTCAGATCTTGTGGGAAAGGTGCGCTCCCTGATGAAAGAGGATCTGGGCGTTACCCCTTATACCTTTACCGGCGCCAGCGGAGACATCAGTAACCGTCAGTACCGGCAGGGAAATGACTTTGCGGAGCTGGACCGTGTAGGAAGCGGTATTGCAGAAATTCTGCGCAATATGGGGCCATATGAAAAGCTGGGGCTGCATCATGTGCAGACAGTAAGCTATGATCACACTGTCTCCTATGATAACACATGGTATTTTAAAGAGTATCAAAAGGGTATACGGGATGCAGAAGAGGTATTATCGCGTAAGAATATTTCACTGGATGAATGGAAGCTTGCCACCTCGGAAAAAACACTGCTGGAAAAGAAGCTGCAATGTGAGAAAGTGGAATTTCATGTGCGTGGAGTTGTTCTCCATCTTGGTGATCTTACGATCGTCACCTTTCCCGGAGAGCTGGCGTCCACCTTTGGCTTGCAGCTGAGAAGAAAATGTAAAACAAAGCATTTTCTGTTGATTGGCTATGCGAATGATTATCAGGGATACTTTATGGAAGCACAGGAATATGGAAAAACATACGAAACAAAAGCAAGCAATACACCGGTTGGGGAAAGTGAACGGATTGCTGGCGAGATAGGAGATTTATTATGAGAAGGTTTATTTTTGCATCACATCATTATCTGGCATACGGACTAAAGGATACCGTGGATTTTCTTACGAATAAGGCAAAGACGATCTACGATATCAATGCATATGCAGAGGATAAGGAACAGAATCTGGAAAGCAGGGTAAAGGAGCTGTTTGATACATTTGATCCTCAGGATGAGGTCATTGTGTTAACGGATTTGCTGGGGGGAAGTGTGTATCAGAAATTTTATCCCTATATCAGTGAACGGGTGCATGTTTTATGCGGGATGAATCTGCCCATGGCGATGAGCATGGTTCTGGCGCAGGAGGATGTGCCGTTTAGTGAAAAGCGTATAAGCGAGATACTTGAGGAATGCAAAAACCAGATCGTTTATGTAAATGCCTTACGTTGTGCTTCCACTATGGATGGTGATGATGAATAGCATCCGGCGGCTCTGAGGTTCTGCTTCAGAGTCTTTATTTCCGTTATGGCGTTTGTTCAAAAGGGCGGTAAACGGTGAAAGGCTTCAGAAAGGAGGTTTGTTATGAAGGTAATGGATGTTATACAACTGCTGGAGAAGGAAGGAACATGGATAAGATCTGATTTTAAAACACGGGATCACCTGCTGCATGGAAGAGAAGATGCACAGATTCATACCGTTGGCGTGTGCTGGGTGGCGACCATGCAGGCGATTCAGGAAGCCGCAAGGCATAAGGCGGATATGATCATTACGCATGAAAACCCGTTTTATCAATGCTCAACGCAAATGCATACAGCTGCATATGAAGCGGCAAAAAGCAAGCGCAGGCTGCTGGATCAGTACGGGATCAGTGTATACCGCTGTCATGATGTATGGGACTGTATCCGTACCTACGGTGTTGCGGATCAGTGGGCGGCCCTGCTTGGCTTCCCGTTTGAACAGCGTCCACAGGCTTCCTATTATCAGGCTGCGGATATTCCTGAAATGCGTCTGGAGGATCTGGCAAGGCATACCTGCCGTGTATTGCATGGTGATCATGAGGATGGTGTATATGTATTCGGGAATACGGATATGCATATAAGGCGTATTGCCATCGGAACAGGTGCTGCCACCGATTTGTATGAATTGCTGCCGCTTCACCCGGATGCGGTCATTGTCAGCGATGATGGGATTACAAGCTATGATGCGGCGCAGTATGCACTGGATCATGGTATTGGAATGGTAGTTGTTAACCATGCGGCAGTGGAGCGCGCCGGACTGAAAGCCATGGTGCCCTGGCTGCAGGAGCGCATGAAGGATGCGGAAGCTGTCTGGTTACATGACGGTTTTCATATTCATTATTATATGAATAAGGTTGGGTGTTGACCAGATGGAAGCGAACAGGATCACGATACCGAATTTTCGCAGAGTAGCGGGAAAAACAGCGGATGGCAGAAACATCAGGAATCACATGCTGTATCGAAGCGGTGCTCCAATACCGATCACGGTGCAGGATATAAACGGAATGAGAGAATGCGGTATTCGTCATATCGTTGACCTGCGAAGTGATGAGGAGTGCTGTGCCCATGCCTATCAGCTTAGCGATGCGTTTGTATCACATCATATGTCTGCGTTAAAGACAAGGGACGGACTGGAGAATTTTTATTTTTTTATGCTGATTGATAAAAACTCAACTGTCGAGGATATAAAAAGGGCAGCTTCCTTTATACATGAAGGATATCGGATTCTGCCGTTTCACAATCCTGCATTGGCACTTCTGCTAAATCTGATGGAAGCGGATGATGGAGCTGTTTTGCTTCATTGCAGCTCCGGCAAGGACCGTACCGGTGTACTCGCGGCACTTCTTCAGAAAATGCTTGGTGTAAAAGAGGATGTGATTATGCAGGAATATCTGTTGAGTAATGCGTATATTCTACCGGATACTCTGCGTCATGCGAAAGAGCTTGGATTTCAGGGAGATACCAGAGATATGCTGGTGCATTGCTGCAGTGTACATGAATCGCTGTTGCGCTCCTCCTTTGATGAGGTGGAAAAGCGGTATCCGGGCTGGGAGGAATTTTTTGAAGCTGAATACGGTATGAGTGAGAAAAGAATCAGGAATTTAAAAAAGCGTTATCTGGAACCATAAACATAGAAAAGGAGTGATTTTATGCTGATACAAACGGTAATTGATCATATAAAAGAGTATCATAAAGGAGTATTTGAAGGGAAGCAGATTGATGAGCAGACAACAAGGGATAAGGTTCTGTATGGAAACCCTCATCAGGAATGTACAGGCATCATCACCACCTGCTGGGCAAGTGTGGATGTCATAAGAGAAGCGGCAAAGCGCGGCGCAAATCTAATCATTGCACATGAAGCCTTGTTTTGGAATCACGGAGATCATACAGACTGGCTGCAGGAAGAGAACAACCAGTCCTTTCTCGCAAAGAAGAAGCTGCTCGATGAGGCGGGAATCGTTGTCTGGAGAGATCATGACTATATTCATTCCGGCATACCGATGGAAGATGGCAGCTATACTGATGGTATTTTTTATGGTGTGGCGGATAAACTGGGCTGGACGCAATATATTACAAAGGATATTCATCATCCATTGCATTTCACAATACCAAAAACAACAGTCAAAGAGCTTGCGGATTTTCTGATTCAGAAACTGCAGCTAAACGGTGTAAAAATCATAGGAAACAAGAACAGCACAGTAGAAAAAATAAGGATTCCCTTTCATATACTGGGAGATGCCAGAGATTCCATTCAGGAAGCTGATCAGGAAAATATCAACTGTTATCTCACCATGGAAGTAGTGGATTTTACACTGACGGAATACATTCGGGACAGCAGTATGCTGGGCATGGATAAAGCGATTATCGGTATGGGACACTTTAATCTGGAGGAACCGGGTATGGAATATATGATAACGTATCTGCCAACCGCTGTCAAAGCAGATATCCCGTGTGCATACATCCAGTCCGGGGATATGTATGATTACAGAACACGATAGCACAGAAAGCACATACAGAAGCTGCATAAATAAAAAACGAATAAGGTAGGGACGCCGGTTTTTTCCCGATTATGGGTAAACATAAAACAGGGAGACTTCAACACGATTGTATTATCAATAGAAGTTGAAGTCTCCCTTTTGCAAACATCCTAAAGTAAGAAAGAACCAGGCAACGGCACCTATCCGTTTTTGTATGTAAATATTTGAACACTGCGTGGTCTATTCCCTGGCACATGCGATTGCTGTCACGATTAGGATGAAGCTTTCTTGTGTGTAATTGCGCCATCCACCACCATGGGAGTAATAACAGAACATACTATCTTTTTTCCAATCCTGTTCCCTTCCATCTGAGAAAAGGTCTTTTCTGATAAACCACAAAACGAAAGGAAACAGCCCTTCTATTCCTCACTGCTTATCTTCATGCCAAAGCGCTTCCGGTATTCCAGAGGGGGATAGCCGACTCTTTTTAGAAACAGCTTTGCAAAATGAGTCGTATTGTCATATCCCACCTGAGAGGAAATGGAAATCAGGGAATCACTCGTATTGATCAGCATCCATTTCGCTTCACTGATTCGTCGGTCAATCACATAATTGATTGGTGAGATTCCATAGGTTTCCTTGAATTTATGGGAAATATAATCACTGCTGATGTGAAAATGCTCTGTCAGTTCCTTTAACGTGATATCGGAAGCATAGTTTTCATTTATATAGAATAGGATATCCTGGGCAAAGGTTGACTTCTTTTTCTTCCTGTCCGTAACTGCATTTTGAAAGATATGAAAGTAAATATGTGCCAGAGCATTTGCCAAGGCGTTACAAATTGCCGCAGAGGACTGTGTTTTCTGTTGTGAAAACATTTCCAGTGTTTCAAAGATATCCGCAATGATTTTTTTATGTTCTCCGGTATGTGCATACGGCTTTTTATCCAGTGATAAGAAACAGTCCGCAGCTTTTGCATTTGCCATTGTAAAATCGGTAATGGCGCACGTCCAGCAGGAAATCGGATCCTCATAATCGGATGTAATGGAATGGATACAGCCCTTATTCACAATCAGCAGATCGCCTTCAGAAACATGAAAAATCTCGTTGTTAATCTGGTAGCTTGCTTTTCCCTGTGAAAAATATATCAGCTCGGTTTCCTGTTTATGTACATGGTAGGGATAGGACCAGTGTGCATCATTGAAGCTATGGGACAATCTGGATATGATCGGCTCCTTCGTAAAGACTGGGGTGGATTGTTTTTTTTCGTTCAAAATATCAGATAAGAACATAGGACACCTCCAAATTTAGCAATATAATTTTTTGAAAAAGCAGGATAGTTACCTGTATTACCCTTTTATTATAGAAAAACGAATGAAAACAAGCAAGATAATTTTTGATTTCAACGGAATAGACAGTTTCTTTTTTTTCCTACAATTCCTATAATTTCTATATAAAGGAAAGGATAAGGATATGTCAAAAATCAAGAGGAATGGAACAAAGCCGCAAGTATTGTCTGCCAGAGAAGCAGTGGAGTATATTGCGGATCAGGATACGGTGGCAGTTTCCGGTGCAGGCGGTGGAATCGTTGATCCCTATGCACTGATCAATGCCCTGCATGAGCGGTATGTGGAAACTGGCTGTCCGAAAAATTTAACGCTGTGGCATTCTACCGGATTGGGGGATCGAAATGACCGCGGCATGTCACCACTCGCCCTGGAAGGTCTGGTGAAGCGTGTGATCGGAGGACATTGGGGACAGTCACCAAGACTTGCGGAAATGGCAAGTGAGAACAAGATTGAAGCGTATAATTTTCCACAGGGCATCATGGCACAGCTGGCAAGAACCGCTGCGGCAGGACAGCCGGGAATTCTCAGCCATGTGGGTCTTGGGACATTTATCGATCCCCGAGTAAGTGGCGGTAAGCTGAATGAAGTAACGAAGGAAGACCTAATCAAGGTTATGAACGTAGATGGAAAGGAATGGCTGTATTATCCGGTTGTTCCGTTGGATGTTTGCCTAATACGTGCAACGACTGCGGATACAGAAGGCTATGCATCCATGGAGGAGGAAATCACCTATATCGATGTTCTCCAGCTTGCCCAGGCGGTTCACAATAACGGAGGAACGGTTATCCTGCAGGTAAAACGGCTGGTAAAAGCAGGTACCCTGCATCCGAAAAGCGTAAAAATTCCAGGCTTCCTGGTGGATGCAATCGTTGTGGAGGAGAAGCAGGAACAGTTATATAACGGTTCTGACAGGTTCTTTTCGGGAGATTATATCGCCGATGACAGTGCGGTGACGATGCTGCCGCTTGATCAGCGAAAGGTTGTCGCAAGAAGAGCACTGATGGAGGTTCGTCCGGGATATGTTGGAAATGTCGGTGTCGGAATTGCGGATGGAATCGGAAATGTTGCACGTGAAGAGGGTGTTCAGGATGCCTTTACGTTAACCGTGGAAACCGGCCCGGTCGGTGGTGCTACGGCACAGGGAATCTTCTTTGGCGCAACAGTCAATGCAAGAGCGGTGATGGATATGCCTGCACAGTTTGACTTCTATGACGGCGGTGGTCTGGATGTGGCATTCCTGTCCTTTGCCGAACTGGATGAGAACGGGGATGTGAATGTTCATCATTTCAATGGCAAAATTATGGGAACCGGCGGCTTTGTCAATATTGTTGCAGGAAGTAAAAAAGTGGTACTGTGCGGAACCCTGCGTGCCGGTAAGCTGTTAACAGAAATCAGAGATGGAAAAATAACAATACAGCAGGAAGGCAGGTTTGAAAAGCTGATAAAGAATGTCAGCTCCGTGACCTTCTCTGCGAAACAGGCGGAAAAGCAGAAACAGGAAGTTATCTACATTACAGAACGAGCTGTGTTCAAGCTGATGAACGGTAAGGTGGTTCTTACAGAAATCGCTCCGGGAATTGATGTACAGAAGGATGTCATCGATCAGATGGGCTTTGTACCTGAGATTGCAGAGGATCTGAAGGAAATGGATGCACGTATTTTCAGGGAAGAAAAAATGAATATCTATAACGAATTTATCAATCAGTAAATATGAATGGGCTGTGCGCAAGTCATATGAGGTCATAGTCGGGTTCTATGCCTGGTATGCATAGGATGGAGTCAGTTTTTGATTACATAACAAATTACAAAGGAGAAAAAACATGGCAGAAAAAAAAGAAATCACAAAAGTGGATATCCCTTTAAAAATAGGGGACAGCGCAGTATTTGAAAAAACGATTACGGAAACAGATGTCGTACTGTTCGGTGGCTTGACGGGCGATTACAGTCAGATGCATTTCAATGAGGAATACATGAAGAAAACAATGTACGGCACTAGAATCGCACACGGTATCTTAACATTTGCAATCGGATGTACAGCATCCACAAAAATTCAGGAACAGGTAAAATCACCGGTTCCTTCCGCATCCTACGGATACGATAAGCTGCGTTTTATCAATCCGGTATATTTCGGAGATACGCTGACCTGCAGATATACCGTTGACAGAATCGAAGAAGAAACAAATAAAACGTATTCAAAATTGGAAATCTTTAACCAAAAGGGAGAAATCGTTGTCTTTGCCATCCATATTCTGAAGTTCTTCCCTTTGGAAGAAAAGTAAACCGGGAGGCGGAATATGAAAATAGTAATGTTAGGTGCCGGTGCTTTGGGTAGTACGATTGGCGGAACTCTGGCGATTGGCGGAAACGATGTCCATTTCGTTGATATGTGGCAGGAGCATGTGGATCTGATCAACAAAGACGGTCTGCATATGACAAATGAAAAAGAAGACTGGTATGTCAGGGTGGACGCAAGAACAACTGCCGATACGATCGGTGAGGCGGATCTGGTCATTGTCCTTGTGAAATCCTTTGCGACAAAGCAGGCAGTGGAGCAGTTAAAGCAGACGAATGTTATCGGAAAAAACACCCTGGTCATGTCCTTACAAAACGGTTTGGGCAATGAAGAAACGATTGCTTCTGTCATCGGCTCTGAAAATGTCATCAGCGGTAAAACGTATGTTGGCGGCAGACTGATTCAGGCGGGCTATATCTCCGCAGGCGTACAGGGGAAATGGACCTATATCGGTGAATTGAACGGAGAAATCACGGACCGCATTCAAACGGTATGCAACGTATTCAATGATGCAGGGCTGCTGTGTGAGGTAAGTGATAATATCAAGGGTCTGATCTGGGATAAACTGCTGATCAATGTTGCGGCAGGGGCATTGTGTGGAATTACGCGTTTACCTTACGGTCCGCTGTATGAAGAGGATTATATTAAGGATGTAGCGGTAGCCGCAATTCAGGAAGGAATTCAGGTCGCAAAGGCAGCCGGTGTCGTATTGAAGAGTGAAGATCCGCAATACCCATGGGTTGCCGCAAGTGAGGGACTGCCGGGAACGTTTAAAACCTCTATTCTGCAGTCTCTGGAATTAAAGCGTCCCACAGAAATTGATTTCATCAACGGCTCCATTGTGGAATGGGGGAAAAAATACGGTATTGCAACACCGGTGAACCAGACGCTGGTAGCCTGCGTAAAAGGAATCGAAAAGTATATTTTAAAGTATGAACCGTCATTGAAAAAGGGGTAGTGCTATGGCAACATATGTAGAGCATACAGCATGTAAGGTGAAGGATCTGGACTGGTGTGTGAAATTCTTTACTGAGGTATTTGATATGCCGATCAGACTTTCTCTGGGTGAGAAACCGAATCGTAAAATCTGGCTGCATGCCGGGATTCAACTGAATGAGGATATCACCTTTGACGAAAAGGAAGGCAGACTGGATCACATAGCTCTTATGACAACAGATTACGACAATGTTCATGAGAAGTGTCTTGCATGGGGCTGCACAGTTCTTCCGGCAGGGGATAACTGGCTGAAAATGCCGAATGGCATTGTTATCGAGTTAAAAAGAGGAAACAACGAGGTACTTCATACGATCATAAGTCAGAAGCCGTGGGTAGATTAGGAGAGAGAATATGCGAAAATTAGTAATTGTAAACGGACCAAATAATAATTTCTATGGAATACGAAACAAAGGGCAGTACGGAAATCAGTTATACGCTGATTTGATCGAAGAGCTGAAGGAATATGGTGCATCCATCGGATTTGAGGTTGAGGCATTTCAGAGCAATGGGGAAGGGGCACTTATCGATTACTTCCAGAGCTTATATTTTGAAGCGGAGAAAAGTGGATGCAAGATTCCGCTGGTACTAAACCCGGGAGCATTCACGCATTACAGCTATGCAATTAAGGATGCATTGGAGTCCGTACATACGCTGATACCGGCAATTGAAGTTCACATGTCCAATATCCATGGACGGGATGATTTCCGTCATATCTCTGTGACGGCATCCGAATGTCTGGGTCAAATTGCAGGAATGGGTAAGCACAGCTATAAAATTGCCATGGAGGCTTTTAAACAGATGATTGAGGAGGGGCAGTTGTAAGTCACTTTCGAATTGATTACAATTGACTTTGAGATATAGGTAAAACAAAGGAGTGAAGATTTATAGATCTTTCACTCCTTTTTCTATACTGGAAATCTTTAACAGTGCATGATTATCATGAATTTAAATTTCTTATAGATACCTTCCTTTAGGATCAATTCCTGTCTGTTCTTCATGATGTCCGCAGTTATCATCAGTTACATGTTTCATAGTATGTTGAGTCCATTACACAGTTATAAATCAAAGAATCGATTCCATGATATGTATGAAGCTTTATTATATATCAGTATTTTTGACATTATAACTGACTGTCTTACGTGAACCTTTCTTCTGAATTAAATCTAAAGCTATTAGTTTATCTAAATACCGATCCAAGCTAGTTAGAGGAATCTTTGTTTTTTCAAAGATTTTCTTTCTATTTAGATTAGGAAATTCTCTTATAACATTTAAAACAATCTGTTCTTTTTCATTTAATATATGATTTGGCTTTTCTAATGCCCCACTTAATGCCCCACTTAATGCCCCATGCTCTTTCTTTACAATCCATAACTTAAGATTCGTAATTCTCATGTCTTGATTTTCATACAACTCAGGCACTTGAAAGCCTTCAGCTCTGGAGGGAGCTAATATTTTGTCATATCCAGATCCTGCACTTTCTCCAAATCCAATAAACCTGAAAAGTTTTTGTAATGTGATATTTCTAGGAACAGATACTCCACCTTGATAAATCTGTTCAATAGGAATTCTCAGTAACCCTGGATTAGAATAAGAAATGTAATTGTCTTTTTTAATAACCAATATTGAGCAGCTTTCTTCCTTAAAATCAGCATGTATAACTGAATTAACTAATGCTTCTCTAGCAGCTACCTGCAATTTTGTTTCATCATTTCTTTGCAATGAATCTTTCATTTGAAATGGTACAGGGAATTCAGAAATAAGTTTAGGATACACTTTTGTAATGAAATTATATAAATTTTTCTCCCATAAACCATTTTCTATTATTCGATCACTCCAACGCATATCACCAAACAAATTGGTTTCATCTCTATAATCCAGATTGACATTATGATAAATTTCGTTAAATGTTTCAGTTTTCCCAAACATCAAAACACCTGCAGATGTAACTCCCTCAATATTTCTTTTCTTATCAAAGCGGTATGCACCCATCTTTGTTAGAAAGTCTTTATCTGATAATTCTTCATAAATATGCCCTTCATTATTATTTCTAAATCGTGTCCTGTATACTGCAATTGTGTTTTTATCAAGATCGCCAATATTTAACCATTCGAGAATCTCATTATCGCCAGCGTTCTGAAAAGAGTCACGTATCATTGAATTTACAGATTCCTTCGTACATCTATAATCTCCTTCAAAATTTCTTTTAAACGTACCGGCATAAGGATTACTGCCGATATAGATAGGTTTCTGATTGTACAAGGCTCTTGGTATATGCAGAATAACAAGCTCTAAGCCCTGGACTGTTAATGAATAAACGTCTGCATCCTTTAAAATGTTTCTATTTACTTTACCGGAATTTATCGTATTCCAAAAGTCAGAAATAATAGAATTTGCATTTTCTACTCCACTAATTTCATAATTTACAGCTGTGCCTGTTTTTATTTCTTTTACTCCTAAAATAATCAAGTACTCCTAAAATAATCAAGCCGCCATTGGTATTGGCAAAAGAAGAATAAGTTTCATATATACTTTTAGGTACTCCTCTTTTAGCTTCTTTAAATTCAACATTTACTTTTTCTTTATTATCTAATATATTTAATAATTCTTTCTCTGAAAGCATTTTTTCACCCACCTTTAAATGATTTTCATATTTATTATACCTTTTCTAATGTGGAAAGGAAATAAAAGAATTCTGCTTGCGTATAGCATAGGCCAAAAACTCCTATCGCATACCAGCCTATAAAAAGGAGAGAGCACTTCTCATAACTTTTTATTAAGGCTTCCGAATCAGCGTATGGCAATAGGAACAGTAGAGCATTTTTGTTTTATGATGAAATAAAATGTGGTTCTGTTTGTATACTATCAAAAGAATAAAGATATTTTATATTTGCAGCAGGAGAATAAAAACTGCTAACTGATTTAAACAAAATAAGAAATGTTCTAAGCTTTCAGAAAAAGTAAAATAACAGCACAGATTATTGCGTCCTTTTTTTCACCGGACGTATATACTTCCAGCAGCGCTCCGGCTGAAAGTAAAAGTACAGCATTCTGCCGGGGGTATCATCAAAGCAGTAGCCGGTATTTGTAAAATCAAATGCAGTCATTGCATCCTCCATCCTATGCTCAACACTTCGATTCTCCTGCTCATAATCAAATGGTCCGTGTTCAAATACAAGATACTCTGCTTCCGCAATATCAAGCAGCTGCATATCATGTGGAACATCTCCGGTATAATGAACAGGAAGACGGACACCATAACACTCTGTCCGCAGGTATCCCCAGTCACACAATCTGCCGTTTCGATCATTGCGATAGGCCATAATCTGACCGCCTCCGCTGTTGATGTCACTCCCGCCACTATCATCGAGCTTTCCTTTGATGCTGTCCAGTAGTCCGCAAACCGTATCCATATCCTGGCCGGGAATCTGATTCTGCTTCTGCCAGAAATCCCAGTAGCCGTTACTCTCCCGGTTTTCGATAAACAGGAACTTATGTGCGGGAATGGTCACGAAATAGGTCTTTACAGCTTTCGCTGAATTTATTTCTCCAAGCTCATCCAGACCTAGAAGATAGCGGTCAAACGGATTGATTTTGGTACGTAGAACAACAGGACTGGGCTGTTTCCGGTACGCACTCGGTGTCCTTCCGTATGCAGCTTTAAATGCTCTGGTAAACGCCTCATGAGAAGAAAAGCCATAATCAAGAGCAATCTTCAATATGCTTTTCTCACTGTCACGGATTTCCTTCAGGGCGAAGGCCAGCTTTCGCTGTCGGAGATATTCCCGAAGCTTCATACCGGATATCTCCTTGAACTTTCTCGTTGTATAATATTCAGAATAGCCCAGCTTTTGTGAAAGGGTTCGCAGTGTCAGTGCTTCATCCTGATAGCTTTTTATGCAGCTGTCAATTTCATCAACAATAATCTGAATCTGCTTCTGCCACTCATACATATTGCTTCACCTCATTTATATACTGCTTCTATTATAAGGGAAAGATTTAGGAAATACTTGACATGACTTGCGAATTACACAAATTTTCTGTGAAAATGCAGCTTTCTATGGACAGCCTTTCCAACGATATGCCATAGATTTCTCTACCATTCGCGAACATAAAGTTTTATGAAAATTAGATTATTTCATACCTTTCGTTTATTCTTTCACGCTTATCCCCACAGGTATAGCACATTACAATATCATCTGAAAACTGACAGGAGCTTGTCTTATATTTTATAAGGAAAAACTGCCGGAGCATTTCATCTTATGGTATAATGTAACCAGAATGAAATAGGCGAATTATACAGATGAGCAGCGTCGCTATACTTGTATGATTGTAAAATAGGAAGCATTTCCAAGACGGCTTATGTCTTTTCTTTTCTATCCTTCCCTTTACAAATGGATGGAGTATTTGAACCAGGTGCTAAAGACGGCGCGGCTTGAGTAAGCGAAGCCCTCGTATTCACAGCATTTGTATGATTGCAGTATTACAGCTTGTAATAGTAATCATCTGTGAAAAATCCGGGTTAAAAAAACAGGAGTGTGAAGCCTGCACCGGTATTGTCTGTAGGATATATGGATAAGCACTTGCTATGTAAACGCGTACTGCGACCGCCTTCTCATGGATGTCAGGCACGCTTTTATAAATGTGGAAACAGGTATAATAAACTTATGGAGGTTATATATGCAATATTTTCTAATGAATCTGGCTGTTCATGTACTATCCTTTACACTGAGCTTCTGGGCATTGAGCTGTGTACGTTTTGAAACCTTTACAAATGTGAGAAAGCCTGGTCAGGTGCGTCTGCTGCTGTTGCTGCTGTCTCTGGGTCTGGGATATCTCGTAGCGCAGTTTTTGCTTGCTATTTCCGTATACAACGGACTGTAGAGGCTTTATCTATAGATAGAAAAGGACCTACAGCTGATACATGATGAAAGGTGCTGGTTGCTATGCTGAGAGGAAACAGAAATCTGCTGCGCAGAACGGATATTAAAACAAGACTGACGCTGGCATTTATCTTTGTACCGCTTTGTCTGATGATTGTGTTTTTTCTTATCTATTATTCCTTTAGCACAACTGTTATACGGGATAAAAATGAACAGGCGTCTGCACAGATGGTGACCATGTCCGAGGAAATCTTCCATTTGAATGCGAATGCATTAAATGAACAAATCGATAATCTTGCGGCATCCACCTACTTGCGGAATTATTTATACTATCCTGCAGATACCGCAATGCGGCGTGCCTTCTCTCATAATCTGCACGACAATGACCTGCTTGCTGGCAGAAAGGGGCTGCAGCTGTATGATGAAACAGGGAAGCTGCTCTATGAGGAGGGAACCCTCTTTCCCGTAGATTTAAAAGCATATAAAGCAGAAATTCAGGCACAGAAGCAGGGCGGCTACTGGCTATATGATAACGAAGCGCAGATGATTATGCTGACAAGGGAAATTCGGGATTTGTATGATCAGCCGCTGGGCTATGTATTTTGCAGCTTTGCGCAGGAAGCCTTCAACGCATCCCTCTCACAATCCACGCAGGCAGGAAGCCATATGCTTGTCGTTGATGCAAACGGACAGGTTCTGTTTGGAAGCAATCCGGATGATATAAAGGAAATCATTGATTTACAGGCATCCACCGTAGAGATCAATCAGCATTCCTATTATATGTCTGATAAAAAAATTGAGGGAACGCCCTGGTATGTGGTTTATCTAAATGATGAAAACTATGTGCTGGAGGAAATCCATAATTTCCGTAATATGCTGGTGGCATATGGAATCGTCTTCTTTGTCCTTCTGGCTGCCATTGCCTACTTCGTATATCACAGCATCTATGACCCGGTTCATAACATTCTGTATTCCATGCGGACACTGGATGAGAATAATCTGGCAATGAATCGTGTGGAGGATGATGGACGTGATGAAATTCATGAACTGAGTATCAACTTCAATGACCTGCTGGATCGGGTACAGGAGCTGCTGCATACCGTGCACCAGGAGCAGGAACAGAAAAGAGAAACCCAGTTTCAGCTGCTGCAGGCACAGATCAACCCGCATTTCCTGTTCAATACCCTGAACACACTGCATTACCTTGCCATCCTGAATGAGGATAAGCCGGTCAGTGAGGGAATCACCGCCCTTGCCAGACTGCTGCGCAACACCATTGTGGACAGCAAGGAAGTTGTTACGGTGGAAGAGGAAATCGAAAATCTGAAAAATTATATCATCATTCAGAAGCTTCGCTATGGTGATGTGTTTGAAACCGTATATAATATAGATGATAACGTGCGCAGCTGTGCTATTTTGAAATTTCTGCTGCAGCCGATTGCAGAGAACAGCATTCTTCATGCCTTTGAGGAGGACAGGGAGCATCAGATTCTGACAATTCGCGCCAAGGCGGAGGGAAAATATCTGAAAATAGAGATTGGTGACAACGGCAAGGGCTTCGCTTTGGATATGCAGGAAAACCGCAATAAGAAGCTGAGTGGTATCGGCATTGGAAATATTCAGGAGCGTATTCGTCTCATGTATGGAGAAGACTATTCGATGGATATACAAAGCGTGGTAGGCACCGGTACGATTGTGACACTGCTGCTGCCGTTTAAAAAAACAGAGGGGAGGTAGGCCTCATGTACAAGGTACTGATAGCAGATGATGAGCGCTTAATCCGGATCACATTAAAAAACATGATTGATTGGAAGGCACTTGACTGTGAGGTAATCGCTACAGCAAAGGATGGGGAGGAAGCATTTCACATTTTCACGGATATTCAGCCGGAAATCGTTATTACGGATTTGAAAATGCCGGGTATGGATGGAATTGATCTGATATCCAAAATCAAGGAGGTCAATAAAAACACACAGGTGATTGCACTCAGCAATTATTCCGATTTTGAATATGTGCGGGATGCCATGAAGGCCGGTGCGTTTGATTATCTTTTAAAGGTTACGCTGGAAAAGAAGGAGCTGGAACGCATTATCACGCAGGTGAAGGAATCCTGTGTGGAAAGCAGTTTGAATGACCATGTGGAATATGAATCTGCGTTAAAGGAGCTGCAGCAATGTCTGATTCTTACCAAGAACGAGCATATTCTGAGCCGTAAGGAATTTCAGGAAGCACTGTCACAGCCGGTGTTTGAGCCCTATCAAAAGGGATTTCAGATGGCATATTTTCGCGTGGATAACATCAATCATCTGTATCGAACCAAGCTGAAGGACCATGCGGCACTGCATAAGCATCTGCAGGATTTAATACGGGAATCCATGCCGCTTGCCGTGCATCATCACCTGATTTTTATGAGCAACCATTCCGGCATCCTGATGTTTGAAAGCAGAGAAAAGCTTCGTATTCTGAATATATGCAACAGCATCATTCGAAATATCACACAGTATCTGGATATACATCTGTCCATTACATTGTCGGATATCATTGCATCACTGGATGAATTTTACGATCAGTTCGAGCTGCTTCTGAAATCACATGAGCGAAGGTTTTATGTGGGTGAGGGATGTCTGATTCAAAGCGAGGAGCATGACGCGTTTCAGGAGCTGGATATGAATGAGGTGACCTTTCATCTGGAGCTGCTGGACGCGGTTGCCGCTAAGGATTTTAATACGGTACAGCACAAGCTGAAGGAAACTCTGGAGTATATGAAATTTCATGAAATTGATCCGCATGCGGTACTGGAGTATTTCATCTTCATTTTCCATAATATAGAGGGAAATGAAATGGCACGGGGGATTCGGCAGGCCTTTCCGTTTGATACGATAACAGCAAAGCTGCGACTGTGTGAAACAGCAGACAAGCTGGAGGAAATTGTCTCCTCCTCGTTTGATCAGATTGAGGCATGGATGAAGGATCAATCAAACAGACGCTATCGCCGCAAAATTCTGGAGGTTATGGAATATATTGATGCAAACCTGAACCGCAAGCTGACACTAAAGGAAATCGCAGACAGCATCGGTATGAATGAAAGCTCTTTGAGCCGCTTGTTTAAAAATGAAACCGGCGTGAATCTGAATTACTATATCAATGAGAAGAAAATGAAAAAAGCGATGGAGCTGCTGCGCGGGGAGTCCAGCATGATCAAGGATGTCGCAGCGGCGGTCGGTATGGATGACCAGCTCTATTTCAACAAGGTATTCAAGAAATACTATAATGTATCGCCAAGTGAGTTTAAAAAGAAGCTGCATCCGGATACCGAGGAATAAGTGCACACACCCTTTCATACAGTGTAGAGAGGGTGTGATTTTTTTGAAGATAGCTGTGAAGTTTCTCCTTGTACTCTCCATAATTCTTGTCTCTTTTTTTCTCTGGCTGAATATGGGCACATCCTCACCGATTTTATGGAATACGGGTAAGGAATCGGTGCAGGAGCAGGAAAAGAAGGATAAGGAAAAAGCAAAGGACAAAGAACAGACCGTACATATTACAAGACAGGACGGAACCAGTCTGAAGCTGCCGCTGGAAACATATCTGGAGGGAGTGATCGGCTCGGAGATGCCGGCTTCCTTTGAGATGGAGGCGCTGAAGGCTCAATGTGTAGCTGCCAGGACCTTTGTGACGAAGCGCGGATTTGAGGTGGATGATACCACACGGACGCAGGTTTATCACGACGATAAGCAGATGCGTCAGATCTGGGGGAGTTCGTATGATAAGATGCATGCCAGGGTTGTGAAGGCGCTGCAGGAGACAGAAGGGGAAATCATGACTTATCAGGGTGAACCGATTTCTGCTGTGTTTTTCAGTGGATCATGTGGGAAAACAGCCAACAGTGAGGAATACTGGGACAGCAGGACGCCGTATCTGCGCAGTGTGGATTCACATTGGGATAAAGAGGAAGACGGCTATGAAAAAACAGCTGTTATTTCAGAGGAGGATTTTCATACGATGCTCGGCTTTGAGAATCCGGTGAAGGAAGTGGGTAAGCCTTCCCATTACGCTTCCGGCTATGTAAAATCCATAACGATTGACCGCATTGTCTTCAGTGGCAGAGAGATTCGTGAAAAGCTGAATCTTCGCTCCTCCTGCTTTTCCATAAAGAAAACAAGCGGCGGTTATGCGGTAACAACCAGAGGCTTTGGTCATGGTCTCGGCATGAGTCAGTACGGGGCGCAGGGAATGGCGCTGGAGAAAAAGAATTACAAGGAAATACTGAAGCATTATTATACCGGCGTACAGATTGTAAAAGAATGATGTATAAAGAAAAAAGGGGCGGGCATAATCATCACTAGAGGTGATGAAATGTATAGCTATACAAAGGAAAAGAAATTTCCAAAACGCAGACTGATTGTTTCCTTAAGCTGCCTGCTGATTGCCGCAGCTGCCTTTCTGACTTATGAATATTCCATGAAGAATCCTGCAAAGGACACTTCCGTGTTTAAGGAAGACACCACGCCGGTGCTCTCGCTTCCCAGCTCAGCTGAGGAAGAAAAAGGCATCCAGCCGTTTGCGGTCAAGGCAGAGGTCGTTCTTGATTATTTTGATGGAAAGGACAGCAAGGTTGACAGTATGACAAAGTTTGAAGGCGTCTACCGAGCCAATCAGGGCATGGACTATTCCTTCAACAAAGAGGCTTTCGATGTTCTGGCAAGCTTCAGCGGCGAGGTGAGTGATGTGAAGGAAGATAATATCTTCGGCAAAAGTGTTACAATCACCAGCAAGGATCTGAGCATAACCTATCAGAGCCTGTCCGATATCACTGTGAAAAAGGGCGATAAGGTCAATCAGAAGGATCCCATTGCAAAGGCCGGAAGCAATATTTACAACAAGGAGCTGGGCAATCATCTGCATATCGTCGTAGAGAAAAACGGCAAGATTATAGATCCGGAGCTGATGTACGGCAAAACGAACGCTGAGATCAAATAGTACCCTTGCGGTACTATTTTCATATGTGAAAGCCCATCCATACATATTACGGAATTTTAAGAAAAGGAAAGGCATATTAACACTTTTACATTTCGGATTTTGTGTTATAATGGTAATTGCTTGAAATTGAGTATAAATAGCGCATGGTATGTTTGGAAACGGATATTTCTTATCTATTTCAGAATCTGTGCGGACAACTGTAAAAAATGCGGATCAAATTCTTATGGAAGAAATATGAACGCACGAAAGGAATGAAGGACTATGTTTTCAAAAGAAGTAGGAATCGACTTAGGAACAGCAAACTTACTGATGTATGTAAAAGGTGAAGGCATCGTAATTGACGAGCCTAGTGTAGTTGCGATAGATGCAGAAACAAAGAAATGTCTGGCTGCCGGGCAGGATGCGAAGGACATGCTTGGAAGAACACCGGGCAGAGTACTGGCAATCCGTCCTCTGAAGGATGGGGTTATTGCGGATTTCGAGGTAACGGAAATCATGCTGAACTTCTTTTTCAAGAAGCTGGCTATCAAGGGGATGTTTAAGCGTCCTACCATTCTGATCTGCTGTCCAAGCAACATCACCAGTGTGGAAAGAAATGCCATTCGTGATGCGGCTTATCGTGCAGGTGCGAAAAAAGTGTATATCGAGGAGGAGCCGAAGGTGGCTGCTGTCGGTGCCGGACTGGATATCGGAAAGCCAAGCGGATGCATGGTTCTGGATATCGGTGGTGGTACGACTGACGTTGCGGTGATTTCTTTAGGTGAAATCGTAAGCAGTACCTCCCTGAAGATTGCAGGGGATACGCTGGATCGTGATATTATCAAATTTGTTAAAGAAAATAAAAAGCTGCTGATTGGTGATCGTACAGCAGAGGAAGTGAAGAAACAGATCGGAACTGCATGGAAGGGCAGCATGCATGAAACGATTGAAGTAAGTGGACGTGACCTGGTAACCGGTCTGCCGACAACCATTACCCTGTCCAGTGAGGAAATTCAGGGCAGTATGGCGGAAAGTCTGCAGGATGTTGTTCGTGCCTGCAAAACGGTTCTGGAACAGACACCTCCCGAGCTAGCAAGTGATATTGTGACAAGAGGTATCGTACTGACCGGTGGCGGTGCGCTGCTGCACGGTATTGACGAGCTGCTGCGTAATGAACTGCACATTCCGGTATATGTTGCGGAGAATGCACTTCGCTGTGTGGCCGAAGGTACGGGAATTCTGCTCGAGAATCTGCATCTTGTACAATAGAAAATAAAAGCGAGGTATCTATATGGATTGGCTGAAATATCTGATTATTCCATTGGCCTTATCCGCACTGATTACTCCTTTTCTGAAAATCGTCGCCTACCGGCTGGATATTTATGCACAGGTGAATGAGCGAACCGTACATAAGGGAAAAATTGCACGTATTGGCGGTGTAGCCATTTATATATCCTTTGTCGTGTGCATGGCGGTTTTTATGAAGACGGATATGACCATCAACGGTATTCTGATTGGTGGGACAATCATGTTCATAGGCGGTCTGATCGATGATATGGTCAATCTGAAACCGAAGTATAAGCTTGCATTTGAAGTTGCTGCCGCCATCGTTTTAATGACAGTGGGAAAGGTTTCACTCGATGTGATCCGTCTGCCGATGGGAATTTCCATCGATATGGGACTGGTATCCTTTATTGTAACCTTTGTGTGGATTATCGGTATCACCAATGCGGTGAACCTGATTGACGGACTGGATGGTCTGGCAGGGGGAATCTCTGCGATTATTCTGGTTGTCATTGCATGTCTTTCCGTGATCGAGGGACGTCTGGATATCCAGACGATGTCTTTGATTCTGGCAGGGGCAACCATGGGGTTTCTGCTGTATAATTCACATCCGGCAAGTATTTTCATGGGGGACTGCGGAGCCTTGTTTCTGGGCTTTATTATATCCGCTATCTCATTGCTGGGCTTCAAGAGCTCCACGATTATGACACTGGCACTTCCGATTCTGCTGCTGGCGGTTCCCATTGTGGATACCATTGGGGCAATTTTGAGAAGAAAGCTGAGTGGGCATAAATTTTCGGAAGCCGACAAGAACCATCTGCACCATCTGCTGATGCAGCGGTTCGGACATCGCAATACGGTCATTATTTTGTATGTGGTGACTGCGCTGTTCGGCTTTACAGCGTACATCTATCTGATAAATAAAGCGACAGGATTTCTTGTTTTGTTTATCATCGCACTGGTTGTTGAGCTGTTTATCGAGTTTTCCGGGATGATATCCAAGCAGTATCACCCGTTGCTGTCGATAGCAAATACCATTCAGAAGCGTGCCAGAAAGCTGTATCGGAAATTTTCAAAGAAAAGTCCGGATACGAAACAGGAAAAATAGCAAATCTAATGCTGTAGAAATCCTTGGCATTCAGGATGAAAATAAAAAATATGAGAATTCAGAGCTGCAACCATGATTGCAGTGCTTGGATTCTCTTTTTTACATTTTGTATTTGATTCTCGTGTGATGAAAATCATATCTTTGTTTGCCATAGCGTTAAAGCAACACCGATTTCATAGCTGCGATGTCAGACATGGCTGTTGTTTTTACTATAGGCAAAGCCATTACAGAGGGGGGTATATTTTGTATTATTTTTACATTTTCCTTTCTTCTAACAGGAAACAGCTGTAGGAATGCTGCTGTGAATGACTCCATATTGTAAGAATTGTTTTTATGGGACATTTACGGCATTTTCCCTAATTATGAAGACTTTGTGGATTTTAGTAAAAAAAATATCCGCAATTTCAGGATTTTTTAGGAATTGGCCCTTTTTCTATCGTATGTATATAGTGAGGTGAGAAAAATGGAAGTTAAAAAATTATACGAAATGGTCGATGAGGATCAGAAGGAGGGTTCCCTTGGAGAGAAGGCGTATTGGAAGGATCTGTGGGAATGCTACATCGAGGAGAAGAGCATGGATTATGCATCTTTGAGTGTGAAGGAGGCGATACCGCGGCTGGTGTCGGAACAGAATCTGAGAGAACGCCGTCATGCGGGAAGCTGTGGTGAGCTTGGTGTGGATATCCGTGTTGGTGATATCTGTTACATAGATTTTGGTGAAGCATATATTTCAGAAATTGGTTATCAGCATTTTGGTCTGATTATAACAATTTTTCATAACAAGGCATTCGTTGTGCCGATGAGCGGGAATCATACGGCTTATCTGCAGGCCTACAGCAAGGAGAATCCGAAAGGGAAGCGTCATTTGATGCGCCTGGGGAAAATCAAGGGAATGAATAAGGAATCGGTTTTGTTCATCAATGATGCAAAATGGATCAATACTGCCAGAATTATTGATGTCAAAGCACATTTAAGGCGTGACAGTGAGCTGTTCCGTGAAATAAAGGACCGTGTGAAAAACTGTCTGGACTAATGCAAGGCGCTTGTTTGACGGGGAAATGCAATTTGAAAAGCTAGGGAATGTCAGGATGATGAAGAATGCTGTGGAAAAGCAGGCAATTTTGCAGAACAGACAAAATATGACAGAATCCATGCGAAATGTCTTCTACAATAACGCATGAAAGAGGTGGTTTTGTTTGGAAAAGGTGATGAACAAGAGACTGAAGGGGAAATTTTCCATTCATGCGGAGGATTTGGCCTGTGCCGGAATTTCAATTATTCTTGGTACACTGGCTTCTCCGCTTAGTTATACACTTGCATTTCTGTATGTATCCTATTCCTATATGCGTACAATCCGGGAAGCGATGATCAGCGTATTTTTTATTCTTCTGTGCTCGTTAACCAGAGGAATTCTGCCGGCGTACAGCTATGCGCTTGGCTTTGCCTGTTACTTTGTGATTATTCATATGGTTAAGGTGATGAATCAGAATTTATACCAGTGGATGCCGTATCTGACAGCACTGTTAAGTGCGGCGTTCAGTGTCCAGCAGTATGGACTGCACAATACGGCTGTGATTCTGCCGGTACTGAGCTTTGTGTTGATGCAGGAGCTGTTTGCGGATTATCAGTGGATTCAGAAGGGGATGCTGCATAATGCCTGCATGCGGGGGATCCTGCTGTTTACCATCGGCTTATTGGGGGTGGAGCTGTTACCAGTATATGCACAGGAGGTCATTATGATTACCATGCTGCTGATTGCTTTATCAAGCAATGCATGGATCACAGTGACTGTGGCGCTGATGATATATTTCCTGCTGGATATCCGTGTGCTGCCGGCACTTGTCCTTACGGTTCTTTTAAGTGTTTTGAAAAAGGATCGCAAGAGTGCCATGCTGCTGTTGCTGGGGGCATGCTTCCTGTATCCGGATAATACAGAGGATTTGATATATCTGCTGCTGTGTATGAGCGGTGTTCTGCTTGTACCGGCGAATGCAGCTTCCCTGCATATGAGTACGGAGCTTCAAAATGAACAGGAGTACCGGCTTTCTCAGACGAGTATGCTAAAGCGGCAGATGCAGAATTATGCCAATATCTTTCAATCCCTGTCGGAATATTATGCACAGATCAGTGATGTGCAGGCTGAACTGCTTGCCAATATGTCCAATGCTTTGCAATATAATGCAGACGCCATACGAAAAATAGACGGCTACGAAAAGGATACGGTACGTGTCGCCAAGGCGCTGGAAGGCTATCAATATGATGTGCGTGAGCTGAGTATTGAAGAACCGAAGGAGGGCTGTATACAGGTTTGTGTGGAAATAGCAAATATCAAACGCGGAGAAATACGAACCACGCTGCTTCCGCTGCTTGAAGTCCTGCTTCACCGCAATCTGCAGATCGCGGACATTCGCAATCGAAAATTCATGCGCGGCTATCATTCCATCACCGTCTGTGATGATATTCCCTTTGCCATTGATGCCTATGCGGACAGTGTAAAAAACTCCTACACCTCCAGCGGGGACACCTTTTCCATCTTCAGGTTCCGTCAGAGTGTGGTGTGCATGATTTCGGATGGTATGGGAAACGGAGAGCGTGCTGCCCAAAGCTCACGCCTGATTACGAATATTTTCCAACGTATGATGGTCAGTGGAATTCCACAGGACAGCGCCATCAAATGTATAAACAAGCTGATTCAAAGCGATACCTATGCAACGCTGGATGTCATCTGCTTTAACCGTTCACAGGGGGTTGCCTACATATCAAAATCCGCAGCCTGTCCGACATTTCTGCTGCGGGATGATCAGATATATGAAATTAACGGCAGTGCGTTGCCTGTGGGAATCATCAGTCAGATGCAGCCGGACTGCTTCCAGGTTGATGTAAAGGCAGGGGATGAATACCTTATGATATCCGATGGCATATATATGAATGAGATTTATAAATGGCTCAATCAGAGGACACAGACAAGTGTGAAGGCGGATGTGGAAAGCTTTACGGAGCTGTTAAAAAAGACAAGACGTAAGGACGATTCTACGATTGTACTGGCCAGAGTGGATGAGGTATAGGAAACTGTGCCAGCTTAAAGATATTAGAAACTCCGTGAAATTACGTTTGCGATAATTAAAGCTCAGTGCTGTATTTATAGAATACTGTATAAAGTAATCATAACAACGAAAATGTTATATTACCAGCCTGTTTCCTTTAAAATTTATATGATAGTATATAGGTGTAAGAGGAACGATAGGGGTTGGTAGTAATGGTTATACATAACCTTCACGCTTTGAAGCACAGGAGCATGAAGATGCTTGAAGACAAAGAAAAACACTTAAAATTCCGAATATGGGTTTCTGTGATATGTATGGTCTGCTTATGCGGATGCTCTAGTGCAGGTGAGAAACTAAAAATAGAAGTAACGCAACAACCTGTCGTAATGGAGTCCCATACGAAAGCATTATTAGATAAACAGATACTGTCATTTTCGCTAACGCAGCCGGTGAGTGAGGGATACAGTGTTGCTTATGAAGGAAATTGTGTCATAAACGCAGATGGAACACTTGATCGTGAGAATGAAGTCACCGTTTTTACATCCATCATGAAGGAGAATACCGTGCTGGCGAATGATACCAAACACATTGGAATCGCCAATATAGATAGTAACCTGACGATACAGGATGAAAATACCTTGTTGCTGATAACCACAGTACACTATGACGATCCTGATGGAGATGTTATATTTCATTATCTGGAGCATATGACACTTGCTGTGAAGCAGAATAAGGGAACTTACCATATCGAAATAACTGAGGTGACCATGGCATAGCGTGATAAAGAATTAGTATGGGAGTGCTTATAATAGGGCATTCCTTTTCTTAGCTATTCTAAACGCAAATCATGCAGAATTTGATTCTATCTGAATTTCATATCTACTTCTTTGCTTTGTTGTAAGGGAATTTGTATTAGGCTTCATCATACATGAAATTCATACCCACCTGCATGATATAATGTAGAAAGAGTATGATATAATAAAGCTATGCAGACAGGAGCTGATAATATGAAAGCTTTGCCAATCGGTATAGAAAATTTCAAAGAAATGATTGATCATCAATATTATTATGTCGATAAAACGAACTTTATCAAAGATGTATGCAATGAAAAAGTAGCGTTATATACAAGACCGAGGCGATTTCACCGAAATAGTGTCGATACCTTTGGTATCCGACAAGAGGCGCGCTAGTAGCGGGAAAAACCTTGAATATGAGTAGGCGCTGCCCGCCCAGGCGTGCTGTATTATTTCTTTTCGATCAAACAAAAGGAAAGCGCTTATCTGTTTGAGGGATTGGATATCACAAAAGATGCGCAGGTTATGAAACTACAGAATCAGTATCCGGTTATTTTTCTTACTTTAAAAGATATGAAAAATAATACCTTTGAAAAACAACTGACAATGTTTTCCTATCTGATGCAGGAAATCATTAGAAATAATCATGAATTGCTAACAAGTGAGCGGATCAATGAATTTGACAAGGAGCGAATGAAAAGTTTATACCGTGGTGCACAAAATGAAGTGGAGCTGCAAAATGCTTTAAGATTCATTTCGGGATGTCTGGAACAACATTATCAAAAGCAGGTAATCATACTCATCGATGAATAGGCGCTGCCCGCCCATGGCGTGATGTCCCTTTACAGCATGCCTACTTGAACGGTTATTATGATGATATGGTTGCTTTCCTTGGAAATGTATTCAGTGCTGCTTTAAAAACAAACGATGCCTTAGAGAAAGGGATACTGACAGGCTGTTTAAGGATTGCGAAAGAATCGACACCACAGGCGGGCTTTAGCCTTTTTACCGGACTGAATAATTTTAAGGTACTTTCTATTTTTGATGAAACCTCCAAACAGCGATTTGGCTTCACGCAGAATGAAATCGATTCCTTGTTGCTTGATTATCAGGCAAATGAATATCAGGGGCAGGTGAAGGAATGGTAGGCGCTGCCCGCCCATGGCGCGATGGCTATCAGTTTGGAAACTGTGAAATTTACGCTACTAGCGGACAGAGTCTAACCCGTGGAGTGTTTTGATGTATCTTGATAAATTGATGAAAACGGATAAACAAACACCGGAGTCTTTTTGGGCGAATACGAGTGGAAATGATATTATCTATCGCTACGTAAAAGAAGCAAGCTCTAAAATGAGAGAAGAATTCGATATACTGGCATCAGGCGGAGTTATTGAAAAAACAATCAAGGATAATATAACGTATAGGGAATTGGATCAAGTTAATAATATTTACAGCTTTTTACTGTTTACCGGTTATCTGAAAGCTGTTCAATGCACGGATCAAGAGAAGGGAATCTACCAGTTGATGATTCCAAACAAGGAAATCAATCGGATTTATACGATGATCTTCCGTGAATGGTTTGAACAGCAGGTAATGCAAAACAGTATAAAATTTGCAGAAGCGCTGATGGTAGAAGATGTGAAAGCGGCTAATAAAGTACTGAACGATGTTTTATTTCAGTCAATCAGCTATTTTGATTACAATGAAAGGTTCTATCATGGTGTTTTAATAGGCATGTTAAATGACTATCAGGTAGTGTCTAATCAGGAATCAGGAGAAGGCAGGTTTGATCTTGCTGTTCTTCCGGCATATGCCAAAGAAAGAGGCCTGTTGTTTGAAGTAAAGGTGGTAAAAAATATGGAACATATGGAAATAGCCGCAGAACAGGCATGCCGGCAGATAAAAGATAGGAAGTATCTGGAAGGTCTGTATAAGAAAGGCTATACAGATATCGTCGCATACGGAATCGTCTTTTGTAAGAAATCCTGTCTGATTGTAAAAGCAGAATAGCAGTCTGTCTGAGATTTCAGGATATAAAAGCAGGTGTTGGATGATGAATATCCCTCATCTGTTTTTTCATAGACAACGTGTTCGTTTTCTACCAGTGATATGATAAATTCACATGGCTATTTATTTTTCATATTGCCTAATGATCGTATTTACCGTATAATAGCCGCATGAAACAAATGAAGAAACTGGAAAAAGGAACCTATATCATCGGTGTCAGCGGAGGCCCGGACTCTATGGCATTGCTGGATATGTGCAGAAAAGAAGGATTCCAGCTGGTAGTCGCGCATATGAATTATAAGAAGCGTGATACGGCGGATCGGGATATGGAACTGGTGCGCAGCTATTGTGCACGTTTTCATATTCCCTTTGAAGCGAGACTGCAGACAAAGCCCTGTGTGGGCAACTTTCAGGCGTTTGCCAGAGAAGAGCGCTATCGTATGTATCGCGAGCTTTTACAGAAGTATCAGGCGGCTGCCGTATTGCTGGCACATCATTTGGATGACCATCTGGAAACCTATCTCATGGCAAAAGAGCGCGGCAGTATGAAGGAATATCTCGGTATACAGGAGGAAGCATGCATCATGGGCTGTACCATCATCCGTCCGCTAATGGCGTATAGCAAACGGGAACTGGAAGCATACTGTAGAGAGAATGCCGTGCCTTTTGGAATTGACGAAAGCAACCTTACGGATCACTATGCAAGAAACAGAATCCGGCATGAGATTGTGGATAGAATGTCGGAAAAGGAAAAAGAAGCGCTGATGGAAACCATTTCCCGGGAAAACATGCGCATGCAGCAGCTGCGTGCGGATTGCCGTGCGTTTTTAAACAGCTGGGACGGAAGTCTGAAAAAACTGCGGGTACTGGACAGCTATTTTCTGGAACAGGTGCTGATCACCTGGATTCATGATACATGCAGCTGTTATCTGTCCATGCATGAAATTCAGGTGCTGCGGGAGCTGATTATGAACAATGCAAACTATTGGACACGCGATATCGCCGGCGGGTATGATATATACAGTGAATACGGAAAGCTGGTAATTGATACCAGTGAGGAAATCAGCTATTCCTATGTATACGATCATGCAGTATTTGAGAAAACCCCGTACTTTGAAACAGCTCCTCACGGAACAGGGGTTGAGGCGGTTACTCTGCAGGCAACAGACTGGCCGATAACCATAAGAAATGCACAGCCGCAGGACGCCATACAGCTTCGATTCGGCGTAAAAAAGCTGAACCGCTGGTTCATAGACCGCAAAATTCCCAAAAAGGAACGCAAATTATGGCCGGTTGTTGTGAATGCTGCGGGAAATGTGATTCTGGTGCCTAAAATTGGCTGTGATATTGCACATTTTTCTAACAATCCTACGCTATTTGTGTTAAAATAGTAGATAGCTGTATTAGGAGGATTTTGCATGCACGACGTAGTTGAAAAAGTATTGGTGTCCGAGGAAGACATCGTAAAAAGAAGTATGGAATTAGGAAAACAAATCAGTGATGATTACCGCAAAACAGGGAAGGCACCGCTGCTGGTAGCCTTACTGAAGGGAAGTGTTCCTTTTCTTGCAGAGCTGATTAAGCATATAGATTTGGATATCCAGTTTGACTTCATGGATGTATCAAGCTATGAAGGAACAGAGTCCATCGGAGATATTAAAATTGTCAAGGATCTGGACTGTTCAGTAAAGGGCGTACCGATTCTGCTTGTGGAGGATATCGTTGATACCGGACGCACGCTGAAGGAAGTGACACGTCTGTTGAAAAACAAAGGGGCAAGCGATGTAAAAGTCGTTTCTCTGTTAGATAAACCGGATCGTCGTGTTGTAGATATAACTGCAGATTATGTAGGTTTTGAGATTCCCAACGAATTTGTTGTGGGCTTCGGTCTTGATTATGACCAGCATTACCGCAATCTGCCTTATATAGGAGTACTGAAACCTGAAGTATACAAATAAAACGTTAGGAGGACGATTGAATGAACAATAAAAAGTTTATAAGCTTTCTACCTTATATCTTAGTCCTTGGTATTATGCTGCTTCTGATTTCCTATGGATCAGAGGGTAATACAAAAAACTTTAACTATAACGAATTTATGACAAAGGCAAATACCATGACATTCACCAAAGCAGAAATGTCAATGGGAACTACCGTTATTGATGTAAAAGGGTCGTATAGTGAGAAAGGCAAAGATGTAAACTTCACCGTTCGTGTGCCAAATACGGAAAAGAATGTTTCCTATCTGACAGACGTATTCAAAAAAAGCAAGAGTACCAATTTAACAGTAAGCGATCCAAACAGGGAAAGCCTGTTAATGAAATTCCTGATGAATGTGTTCCCGTTCCTGCTGATTGCAGGTGTGGCGTTCTTCATGTTCTCTAAAATGAACGCGGGAGGAAACAATAAGGCATTTGAATTCAGTAAATCCCGTGCAAAGATCGAAGGAAATATCAAGGTTCGCTTCAAGGATGTTGCGGGCTGTGATGAGGAAAAAGAAGAGGTTAAGGAAATCATCGACTATCTGAAGGATCCAAAGCGGTTCACAGATATGGGTGCCCGTATTCCGAAGGGCATGCTGATGGTAGGTCCTCCAGGTACCGGTAAGACGCTGCTTGCCAAGGCAGTAGCAGGAGAGGCAGATGTACCGTTCTTCTCTATTTCCGGTTCTGATTTCGTTGAAATGTTTGTCGGTACCGGTGCGAGCCGTGTCCGTGACATGTTTAAAAAAGCACAGCAGACTGCACCGTGTATCGTCTTTATTGATGAGATTGACGCCGTCGGAAGACAGCGTGGAGCCGGTATGGGCGGTGGAAACGATGAGCGTGAACAAACCCTGAACCAGCTGCTTGTTGAAATGGATGGTATGGGTGAGAATAAGGGTATTGTAATCATTGCGGCTACCAACCGTCCGGATGTTTTGGACCCTGCGTTGCTGCGAAGCGGACGATTTGATCGCCAGATTACAGTGAACCTGCCGGATAAGCGTGGACGCTATGAAATTTTGAAGGTACACGCAAGAAACAAAAAGCTGGCGCCGAATGCAAATCTGGAGGGTCTGGCAAAGCGGACACCGGGCTTCTCAGGTGCCGATTTGGAAAACGTGTTGAATGAGGGTGCTATATTAGCTGTACGTGATAAACGTAAGGTAATTACAATGGAGGATCTTGACGAGGCTATTGACCGTGTTATGATGGGGCCTGCCAAGAAATCCAAGAAATATACAGACAGAGAAAAACGCCTGGTAGCCTTCCATGAGGCAGGGCACGCTGTTATCGGCTTGAAGCTGGATGACGCAGACAAGGTGGAAAAGGTTACGATTATTCCGCGTGGTGAAGCAGGCGGCTATAACCTGATGACACCGAAGGAAGAAAAAATGATGCCGACAAAGGCAGACTTCATGGCACAGATCACCGGCTTAATGGGTGGACGTGTTGCTGAAGAGGTTATGTTTGATGAAGTATCTGCCGGAGCAAGCAATGATATTCAGAAGGCTACAAAAATTGCAAAGGCTATGGTTCGAAGCTGGGGTATGTCCTCTCTGGGACCGATTCAGTATGATGATGGTACCGGAAATGTATTCCTGGGCAGAGATTATGGCAGCGGAAGCAATTATTCCGGTGAGATTGCATATGAAATCGACAAGGAAATCCGTAAGATTATCAATGAATGCTACGATCGTGCAAAACAGATTATTGAGGATAACAAGGATTTGCTGACATTGATTGCAGAAACGCTGATTGAGGAAGAAACCATCACCAGCGAACAGATTTACAATCTGATGAATTATGGTAAGCTGATTTCTCCTGAGGATGAAGTACGTGCAGCGGAAGCAAAAGCCAAAGCGGCCGAGCAGAAGCTGAAGGATCTGGAGGCAGGCATTACACAGGAAGATACTGCTGAGGAAGTGCACGAAGACGTACAGGATTCAAAGGAGCCGGATATTGATTTTGATGCAGCCTTAAAAGAGCTGACTAAAAACGATTACGACGAACATAAGGAATAGTAAAACAGAGTCATGCGAGCGGGTAAACGTTCCATGACTTTTTTCAATGAATCAAAGCTATATTTAGCATTATATGGTAATCCAATGAATGGAAAGGGGAACTTTATCCCCGCAATCAATTAGATATACCCGAAATAGCAGGCATGAAAATCGGTATCGTCAACATTATGGTGAATGATGAAACAGACTATGCTTTAGGCTGTATGCATAGCCCTTACTTATTAAAATGAAAATTCATATAGTAGAAATAAATGGACAAAAATTTCATAAAATTATTCTATTGAGCAAATTATCTGATATTTTACATGAAAAATCACAAAATACAACCGTTTACAGTGAAATTAGTTTCATCAGTTTAAGAAAAAAGGATACTGCACCCTGAATGGACTGTAAGTGTTTACATTAAAAAAGGTACAGGATATACTATACGAGAACTTGATAGGAGGAAAACTTATGAGTAAGCATATTGTAGCAATTACAGCATGTGCAGCAGGTATTGCACATACGTACATGGCTGCGGAATCTCTGGAGCAGGCAGGGAAGAAACGTGGGGATTCTGTACGTGTAGAAACACAGGGGTCCATTGGAGCGGAAAACGTTCTGAGTGAACAGGAAATCAAACAGGCAGACGTTGTCATCGTGGCAGCTGATATTGATATTGATTGTGCCCGCTTTGCTGGAAAACGTGTCATGAAGGTAAGAAGCGTGGATGCAATCAAGGATGCCAACGCATTGATTGAACGTGCATTAAACGAGGCAACGCTGTATGGCGAAAAAGGAAGCAAGGCGGGAAACATCACACTGGGGAAAACGGAAAATCCGATTATCAAACACATTATGAGCGGTATTTCCTACATGGTCCCGATGTGTATTGCCGCAGGTTTACTGCTGGCGATTGCGAATGTATTTGCATTTCAGAAGGACGATCTGGGTAGAATTGTAAACTGGGGCTTTGATAACAAAACAGCGATGGGCTACTTTATGCAGAAGCTGTTCATGGTGGGACAGACAGGCTTCAAGCTGATGATTCCACTGTTCGCAGGCTTTGTTGCGAAATCCATCGCAGACAAACCGGCAATCGCTCCGGCTATGATCGGTGCCTATATTGCCAACGATCCTGAATTTCTGGGAACACAGACAGGCGGTGGTTTCCTGTCTGCGATTCTGGTTGCATTCATCGTAGGATATTTTGTAAAGGGGATGAAGCGTATTCCCTGGCCGAAAATCGTGCAGCCACTTACCGGTATTATGATTATTCCGTTCGTATCCACTCTGGTGATTATGATTATCGTTCTGTTTTTGATCGGTCAGCCGATTGCATTCGCAATGGATGCATTATACAGCGGACTGACAACACTGAATGAACAATATGCGGCAGCTCCATTTATTATCGGGGCGATCATTGGGGCAATGGTCGGCTTTGACTTCGGCGGTCCGGTAAATAAGACGGCATTGATTTTCGGAACAGCTGTATTTACGGATACAATGACCAAATACGGTGTACAGGGTGCCAACTTCGTGCCGCAGAGTGCCACACAGGCAGCGATTTCCGTTGCGCCGCTTGGTATCTGGCTAGCATCTGTGATTTTCAAAAACAAATTCTCAAAAACTGAAAAGATTTCTGCGACAAGCGCCTTCGGCATGGGAATGGTCGGTGTAACAGAAGGGGCGATTCCCTTCGCTGCAGCCAATCCGCTACAGATGATTACCGCAAGTGTGGCAGGCTCTGCACTGGCAGGAGGTCTGGTAGCTTTGACAGGCTGTAAATTTTATGGCGGTATCGGATCACCGCTGGGAACCTTTATCGGATATATCGAACAGCCGATACCCTTTATCACCTGGATTCTCTGTGTACTTGCAGGGATTGTGGTAACGGCATTGATTATCGGCTTCTGGCGAAAACCGGTTGTAGAAGAAAACGAGTAACAGGAGGCAGTTATGGATAAGAGTGTATTTGACAGGCATCATATTCAGTTTGATACAGAAGCGAAAACACAAAAGGAAGCCTTTCATGTGATTGCACACGCAGCATATGAAGCAGGCTATGTAAAGGATGAGAATGCTTATTTTGAAGGTATGTGTGAGCGTGAAAAAGAGGCGACAACCGGCTTTCAGGATGGGATCGCTATACCGCACAGCAAGCATGCGACCTGCATAAAGCCGGGAATCTTCCTTGTGAAATTTGAACACCCGATTGCATGGAATGCGCTGGATGGTGAGCCTGTACAGGTGGCACTGGGGCTTACGATTCCAGAGGATGGCGGTGATGTGCATCTGCGTATCCTGAGCAAGCTGGCACGCAAAATGATCAGTGAGGAATTCCGAACGGCACTGAAAACCGGAACTGATGTTGATGCGCTGTATGAGGTGATCGCTGCAGTGGAGCTGTAAGCGATAGATAGCTATGAAGAAAATGCATGTGTATTCTCATACACATTGGGATTATGAATGGTATTTTACCGCAAGTGAATCCATCATACAGCTGATTTATCACATGGATGAGGTGATTTCCGCACTGGAAAGCGGAACACTGAAGACCTATTTACTGGATTCTCAGGTGAGTATTCTGGAGGAATATCTGCATATGATGCCTGAAAAAGAGCCTGTGATACGCAAGCTGGTAGAAGAAGGAAAGCTGATGATCGGACCCTGGTATACCCAGAGCGATGAACTGATCATCAGTGGAGAAAGCCTTGCGAGAAATCTGTGGTATGGGATAAGCTATGCAAGAGAACTGGGTAACTGTATGATGATCGGTTATCTGCCGGATTCCTTTGGACAAAGCAAGGATATGCCCAAGCTGTATAACGGCTTTGATATTCGCGAAGCTCTGTTCTGGAGAGGAGTTCCCAATGATGTATGTAAACAAAGAGAATTTTACTGGCACAATACTGATGGAAGTGAAGTGCTGTGCTATCATATCCGGGACGGATACTTCTATGGTGGAAATCTGATTTACACCGATGATGTGGATAAGGTGGAAAACCGTGTTTTGAACGGTGCCTCCACAACCCATCAGCTGCTTCCTCTGGGAGGGGATCAGCGTTATGTGGATTTCAATCTGCAGGAGCGTCTGAACTATTACAACGAACGCTCCACACATGATATTCAATATTTTGAAAGCGATTTGGAAAGCTTCTTTAAAGAGCTGCGAGAGGAGGAAGGACTGCCGCAGATTACGGGCGAGTTTATTGATGCCTCCGTTTCCAAGATTCACCACTCCATTTATTCCTCACGCTATGATCATAAACAGCTGAATGATATAATTGAACGACGCATGATTTATCAGCTGGAGCCATTTATGGTTATGCAGATGCAGATGAGGATCAAACCCAAAACCTCACTCCTGAGGAAGCTGTGGAAGAAGGTGCTTTTAAACCATGCGCATGACAGTGCCTGCGGCTGTAACAGTGATGCTACCAACGATGCCATCCTGCAAAGATTAAGGGACTGTGATCAGATGAGCTCGATGCTTTTGGATTATCAGGTACGCAAGCTGAGTGAATCCATCGAGGGAATCCGTGAACAGGATCTGGTGTTCTATAATACGCTGCCATATACTAGAGATGATGTATACCAAGTGTCTGTATCCACGAAAGCAAGGCACTTCCGTATTGTGGATGAAGCCGGCTGTGAGGTTGTTTATGACTGTCTTGGGACACAGCGTGTATACAGCGGAAGCATACGCAGGGATCCGTCTGTATACGATGAGGATTTGTATTATTATCAGAGTGATATCCGTATTGCCATGACGATGAAGCCAATGAGTATGCGTATACTGCATCTGGAAGCATGTGAGCACACGGAACAGCTGCAGGAATGCAGTGCTCTTGAAAATACATTTTATAAGATTACCATGGAAAACGGCAGTCTGCGACTGCTGGACAAAGCAAACGGGAAAGTTGTTGAGGATTTCCTGTATGTAGAGGACAGCGGAGATGAGGGAGATACCTATGATTACTCCTGGCCGGCGCATGACCATATCTATACGCTTCACTTTCAGGATGCACAGGCAGAATGGAAGCATGGAGCACTTGCGGATACGCTGGTATTGCATGGTGCATGGCAGCTTCCCGAGAATTTGCAGGAGCGTGCCGATGGGAAATGCAGTCAGGATATCGCATATACGCTTTGTATACAGCTGCATCAGGCCTCAGATGTATTACAATGTGAAATGACCATTGACAACACGGCGATGGAGCATCGCATGCGTGTGATTTTACGTGGTTTAAGCAGCTCATCCTGCAGTATTGCGGACACCCCGTTCGGTACCATTCAAAGAGCACATGATCCCAAGCACATGGAGGACTGGAAGGAGGCTGGCTATCGTGAGGAGCCTACGCCGATTTATCCGATGCTGCACCATGTATCGAATGGAACAAACCAGGTGCTGACTTGTTTCTGTAAGGGAATAAAGGAATATGAAATCCTGAAGCATACCGATATCGCACTGACACTGTTTCGCAGCGTACCATTGCTTGGACGTCCGGATTTGAACCGCCGTCCTGGAATTGCGAGCGGAAATGAATTTAAATATATACCGACACCGAAATCAGAGCTGCGGCAGACCATGAGCTTCTCCTTTGCCCTGTGCCTGCGGAATGGATACGATGCTATGGAAGTGCAGAAAACATGGCTGCGCTATGCGAATGATGTCCTGTTTTATCAGCTGCAGGAGGTCAACCGCTTTGTGAACACACAGAAATACTTTGTCACTCACCCGTATCCGAATGCGGTAAAACCTCTGCATAGCGCTATTCTCGATATGGATAAAAGTGACTGTCTGCAATTTTCTTCCCTGTATCCGCTGGATGATAAACAGGCGATCCTGCGGGTATATAATAGTCGCAATGAGATGGTAAAGGAAGATTCACTGTGTTATACAGGAGAAACCATACAGCAGACGAATATGCTGCATGAGCCGATCGCTGACTGTGAAGCTGAACAACACCCTGTGACGCTGTCAAACATACAGCCGGAGGAAATCAGAACCTTTAAAATCATCGTGAAATAGAGTATAATACCGGTAGCGATGGAGGAATGCATATGGAAAAGGAAATTCTTTTAAGAATCAATCTGGCAAAGGTTAATTTCACCTATGTGGAAGAAACGATTGCACAATATTTCACAGACGGGAGAAAACCGCTCACGATTCACGAGCTCGCAAGAGAGCTTTCTATTTCCAGCTCCTCCATTACACGCTTCTGTAAGAAAATCGGACTGAACAATTTCAAGGAGCTGATGTATCTGTATGAGCAGCATCTGAATATGCAGAATGCGCCGCAGATTTCTAATATTTCATTGGATTTACAGAGTGAATATTTCCGCATCTTTCATCTGGTGGATCAAAACTTTGATGCCAAGGCGATGGAGCAGGTATGCAGATATATTTATGAGCATCGCATTATCAACATCTTTGCATTCGGACTGAGTGCTACTGCAGCAGAGGACTTTCGTTTCCGTTTTTCCCGCCTCGGTAAATTTATAGAGGTCATTCATGATAAGGATGCCATCAAAATGAGCTCGCGGGTATTGCAGAAGCAGGATCTGGTTTTTATCTTCACCCTGCGCGGGAATACCTATCTGGAGGAGCTTGCCGCAGAGCTGACATTACGGGGAATTCTTGTGGTAAGCATTCTGGGAAATCAGAACAGCCGCCTGAAAAAGCTCAGTGATGTTGTTCTGTATACCTCATCGCTGTCCGGGGAGGAGTCCACCGGGATGATATCCGGTCAGATACCGATTTTAATCATGATCGATATGCTGTACTACCATTATGTACGCACCTACAGCGACGCTTTGACAAACTGGGCAAGTACAGAGGAGATTTTAAAGGATCGAAAGGAATAGACATAGAAAAGCTGCAGATATGCAGTTGTTACAGCTTCACATAGAAAGGCTCTCTCCCATGGAGAGGGCCTTCGATGCAGTCGGCATTTTTCACATAGGAATATCGCATGCCATGCAGATAATTCTCGGTATGGAAGCATAGTATTGCCGCATTATGAAGCGAACGAATTTTACGATATAGGAAGCGCATGCCGTAGTGCTTTATAGAAATAACTTTATAAGGAGGAAGCTTATGCTACAATTTCCGAAAGGATTCTATTTTGGAAGTGCCACCAGCGCAACACAGAGCGAGGGGGCATCAGCCATTGATGGCAAAGGAAAAAATATATGGGATATCTGGTTTGAACAGGAGCCCGAGAAATTTCATGACAGAATCGGGCCGAAGGAGGCTTCCGGATTCTATACACAGTATCGGGAAGATATTCGACTCTTGAAGGAAACAGGACACAATTCCTGCCGGATTTCCATTAGCTGGAGCCGTATGTTTCCAAGAGGGGATGGTGAGCTGAATCCGCTTGCCGCAGCACATTATCATAATGTCATTGATGCCTTTCATGAGGAAGGCATTGAGGTCATGATCAATCTGTTTCATTTTGATATGCCGGCGGAATTGCAAAAGCAGGGGGGCTGGGAAAGCGATCATGTTGTGGATGCCTATGTGGAATATGCACGTACCTGCTTTTCTCTCTATGGGAAAAAGGTACGGCGCTGGTTCACCTTCAATGAACCGATCGTTCATGTGGAGTGCGGGTATCTGAACGGCTTTCATTATCCATGCCGCCATGATATGAAGGCTGCTGTACAGGTGGCTTATCATACGGCACTTGCCAGTGCCAGAGCAGTGCAGGCCTTCCATGCGATGTGTGATGGGAAAATCGGCATTATCTTAAACCTGACCCCGAATTATCCACGCAGTCAGGCAAAGGAGGATGTCGAGGCATCCCGCATTGCAGAGCTGTTTTCTGCTCGAAGCTTTCTTGACCCCGCTGTTCTTGGAGTATATCCGAAGGAGCTGGTGGAGCTGTTGAAGGAGCATACGCTTTTGCCGGACTATGAGGAACAAGAGCTTGCAGTCATAAAGGAAAATACCGTGGATTTTCTCGGAGTGAATTATTATCAGCCGATCCGTGTCAAAGCGAAGGAAACACCGGTGGACCCTGCAGCGATGATAACGCCGGAGAGCTTCTATGATTTCTATGAAATGCCAAACCGAAGAATCAATCCCTATCGCGGATGGGAAATCTATCCGAAGGGGATGTATGATATTGCAACCAACATTCGTACCAAATACGATAATATCGAATGGATGATAACGGAAAACGGAATGGGCGTTGAAAACGAAGCACGGTTTATCAAGGATGGCAGAATTGAGGATGACTACCGAATTGATTTCTATAAGGAGCACCTTACCTGGCTGCATAAGGGAATTGAGGAAGGCAGTAACTGTATCGGCTACCATGTATGGACGGGCATTGACTGCTGGAGCTGGCTGAATGCATATAAAAACCGCTACGGACTGATTTCTATTGATTTGGAAACCGGAAAGCGTACGATAAAGAAAAGTGGCTGCTGGTTCCGCGAGCTGGCAGAGAAACGGGGGTTCTAATGGATACGTATCTTTGTTTTGACATCGGAGGAAGCTCTCTGAAATGTGCAGCTGCAGATGAGGAAGGAAGGCTTTTCCATACCAGATCCTATCCTATGAGCGCAGACATAGAGGGACTGCTCGCATATATGAAAGCATATAAGAAGGATATCACCATGCAGGGTGTCGACTTGTCCGGTGTGGCAATCAGCTCCTGCGGGGCAGTGAATTGTGACAGCGGCGTGATCGGCGGAAGCAGTGCAGTTCCCTTTATCCACGGCTTTTCGTGGAAGGAAAGGATACAGAGGGAGCTGGGACTGTGCTGTGAAATAGAGAATGATGCGAACTGTGCTGCATTATCGGAATTGTTTTACGGCAAGGCGAAGAACATACAGGATATGGCGTTTCTGGTGATTGGAACCGGTGTGGGTGGTGCAATCGTAAGAAATCGTAACATTTGCCATGGAGCGCATCGCTATGGCGGTGAATTTGGCATGATGCTGGTAAAGCAGCCGGACGGCAGTGTCCAAAATTTCAGTCTGTGTGCCTCTACCTCGAGTATGGTGCGCAAAATGGAGGCTTTGACTGGGGAAGAATGGAATGGTGTGCGGATTTTCGAAGAAGCACAGCAGGGAAATGAACTGTGCAGCAAGGTTATTCAGACCTTTTATGAGGAGCTTGCCTTTGGTGTCTTCAATGTGCAGCATATGCTGGATCCGGAAATGATTCTGTTTGGGGGTGCAATCAGTGCACGAAGGGATTTCACACAGCGAATCATGGAAGCATATGAGAAGCTGCAGAAGGGGGTAGATTTTGCAACACTGACACCGCGTTTGGAATGCTGTACGTATCGGCAGGATGCCAATCTGCTGGGGGCGCTTGCGCATTACCGGCAGCGTAGGGGATTGGCAGAATAAGGAACAGGAAGGAGATTGTCAGAATTTCCTCCTTTTTATTCACAAAAGTTTTTTTGAGCACGCTGGAATTTTCATAATGATGCTTTTATATTTCAGCTTCACAGTGTGCAGAATGGCTGCGTGCAAATTGCGCTGTTTCTGCGTCCGCAGCCATGCTATACTATAGATGCGCAAAAAGAGAATAGTAAGGTTACAGCTTTTGATAAATCACAATGAGCATTTAAGGACAGTGAAATGTCTTTGACCATGCGAAGTGCGTCTGTATAAATGCAAAACCTTTTCGTAAGGTACTGCGGCAATTGGCACACAAACTTTCAAGTCATCATGCAAGATGCAGGACACAGGTTTCATCCTACTTCTGCCTTTTCAGCACACGAACAGCTTTTACAGCGCTTATCCGGATGCAATATCTTACAAGAGAATATCATTTTTTTTATGTTACCATACATACAGCGACAGAAAGAAGGAATGGGCATGGCAGCATTGCAGGAGCAGCGACACATCTATTATGATAAAGACCTTCAGATCGAGGCGTATAATTTAAGTGGAATCGTACAGAAATTTCCTGTTCACTTTCATGAATTTTATGTAATCGGATTTATGGAGGGTGGAAAACGTCATCTCTGGTGTCGAAATCAGGAATATGATACACAGCGCGGAGATGTTATTTTATTCAATCCGCGTGAAACACATAATTGTGCGCCGGTAGCCGGAGAGGTTCTGGATTATCGTGCAATCAATGTTCCTGTAGATGTCATGGATAAGGCAGTAAAGGAGATAACCGGGAAACACATCCATCTTCAGTTTAAGGATACGCTGATTCCACAGGCAGAGCTGGCACTGTCCATTCGTGAGCTGTATGATGTTATCGTATCACAGAGCAGTCTGCTGGTACGTGAGGAGGCCTTTTACTTTCTGATTGAACAGCTGCTGGAAGAACATATGGTTCCAGTAGAGGCAAGCAGAGAGCTTACGGAAGCGGTGAAGGCTATGAAGGAATATCTGGATACGCATTATGAAGAATCCATTTCTCTTGATACACTTTCAAAGATTAGCAAGATGAGCCGCTATCAGCTGCTGCGTCTGTTCACCAGAGAGGTTGGTGTTTCTCCATATCGTTATCTGCAATCCATTCGGATCGCAAAAGCAAAGCGTCTGCTGGAACAGGGTGAAGCAATCGGTAAGCTTGCGCTGGATTGCGGGTTTTCCGATCAGAGCCATTTTACAAACTACTTTAAAAGCTTTATCGGTATAACACCAAAGCAGTATCAGAGTATATTCACACAGAAAAGGAGCGAATTGGATGAATGAGCGGATCAAGGGTCATATGCTTGCGTGTATGACTATTCTTATATGGGGAACCACCTTTATTTCAACCAAGGTGCTGCTGCGGGATTTTACACCTTTGCAGATACTGTTCACTCGGTTTATGATCGGTTATCTGGCTTTATGGGCTGTCGCTCCAAGGCTGACCAGAGTTAAAGAGAAAAAGGAAGAGCTGTATTTTCTTGCGGCAGGACTCTGTGGAGTTACCCTGTATTTTCTTATGGAGAATATAGCACTTACCTACACACAGGCAAGCAATGTTGGTATCATCGTGGCTGTTTCACCGTTTTTCACTATGTTTTTCGGAATCTGGCTGTTAAAACAAACGCGTCCCGGAGTACGCTTTTTCATTGGTTTTTTGATTGCCATGACTGGAATTCTCTGTATTTCCCTGGAGGGAAGTCAGAATTTGGCATTAAATCCAAAGGGTGATCTGCTTGCGCTGGGAGCTGCCATCGTATGGGCACTATATTCTACGATAACAAAGAAAATAAGCAACTTTGAATACACAACCATCCCGATGACCCGCAGAATCTTCTTTTACGGTTTGCTGTGCATGCTTCCGGTTATTATGCTATCCGGTATGGAACTGCCGAAGGTGGAACAGCTTACGGGATTAAATATTGCCAATATACTGTTTCTGGGACTGGGAGCCAGTGCGATGTGCTTTGTTTCCTGGAACAGTGCCGTACGTATTCTGGGTACTGTACAGACAAGTGTGTATATCTATGCTGTGCCGGTTGTCACTACGCTGGCATCGGTATGGATTTTGAAGGAAACGGTCACTATCGTCGGTGTGCTTGGTATCGTGATGATTGTATTGGGTCTTCTGCTGTCGCAGAATCGTAAAGGAGAACGTGTATGGAGAAAAACAGAAAATGCGTCATGGTGATGGATGCATCACTGGCACCGGGAATTGCCGCAAATACCGCGGCACTGCTGGGGATGACGCTGGGTAGTAAGGGGAAGGAAGCCATCGGATGTGATGTTCAGGATGCGGATGGAAATATACATATGGGCATTCTGCAAATACCGCTTCCGATTCTGAAGATGGAAACAGAAAAGCTTCAGGAGTTGCGTCGGCAGCTGTTTGATCAGGAATATAAAGATGTCATTATCGTTGATTTCAGTGATGCAGCACAAACCTGCAATGTGTATGAGGACTGGATTGTGAAGGCAAAAAATCTGCCGGAGAATCAGTTTCATTACCTCGGTATAGGCCTGTATGGTGATAAAAAGAAAATCAACAGATTATGCGGAAGCCTGCCGCTGTACCGGTAATGCAAAAATTTGCACCTTATATACATGATAGACGGAAATTGACACACATAGGTATTTATGGGTAGAAATGAGAAAATGAGAGCAGTACGGAACCGGCATCAATATATCGCCTCCACACTTGCGGTATGCATGGGATTGTTGAAGCTGGCCAAGTGGTAGAAAAAAGACTATATGGAATTCATGAGTCATTTGAACGCTTTAAGGCTGACAAATAGAAGACGACGGCATTCTTCACAGGCATTGATAACTGTAGAAAGAGGATTGGATATCATATCGAATAATTCAAACAGTAAGCAAGGTGCCTTGTAGCAGATATGATAAATGCAGATATAGGATAGAAAAGATAATGCAGAAAAGCAGGCCGGATGAAGATAAAATGAAGGTCTGCTTTTTGTATAAAGCTTTAAGTTTTCAGGTGATTATAATCCAAAAAAACTGCAAAAGGCGGTTTTGCTACCAGTGGTTGCGGATTTGGAATGTATGAAGTATGGTAAAACAGCATAGAAACTGATAGAATACAGTCATCAGGAAATGAGGAAAATGTATGGAATTCAAAGACAATTTATATCGAATAAGAAAAGAAAAAGGAATGTCGCAGGAAGAGCTTGCAGCACTGTGTGATGTATCGCGGCAGGCGATATCCAAGTGGGAAAATGGAGTTTCCCAAACAAAAGGATATTAAGGAATAACCTGTGTTTACCTGCTTGCAGGATACTGGTGTATAAGAAAATGACACTTGAAATATAGTGTCTTTTTCTTTTTTTTATAAAATATATAATCTGGATAGTAAAATGAAATGACGGAGTTCTTTGTCAATGTTATAATATTGGATAACAATAATTGTTCAACAACTTGTTTTTGAGTGGTTGTTTGAATTTGCGGGAGGGAATAAAATGATAGATTTAAAAGACTTCTATTTTCAAAATATAAAAAAAGAGGAATATCATTATCGGTTTTATAGTTTAATAGAAAATATCAATATGACATTTAATATTTTTAGTGGTTATGAAGAAACAAATGATTATAAATTTGAAGTGTTTGATACAGAAGAAACAATATCAAAGTTTAAGGAATTATGCCAACCTGAAGAAACTTTTTCAAATAATGAAAATAAATGTTGGTTTTATCTTGTTTCTTATTATTTATTTAAAAACGGTTATGAAATAAAAGACTTTCCCAGAGTATTAGCCAGACCGCCAATGGATCCCAGCGATTTTACATATAAAGAAATAAGAAACAAAATTATTGCTATTGGAAATGATGATAATGGAACGGTCAGATACGCAACAAGAAGAGCATTTGTTTCAAGCCTTACATTTGAATTAAAGTCTGGGAATATTGATGTAGATGATTTTATAAATCGAAAATTCATTGAAATTTCAAATCGTCAAGTTTCTTTTAACAATATGACAACCGATGAAAAACTTGCGGAAATTTGTAATTTAATCGAACATATGTTGAAAAAGAACGGAAAGTTTATTAAAGTAGATTATTCAAAAACTTGTTTTAATTATATTACAGATGATATAGTAATTGATTATAGAAAGAAAATGCATTGTTTTAGACATTCCACAGATGAGGCAATAAAAGAAAGAGCCTCATATACAGTAGAACAAAAAGATTTTTTGATTGATTATGGCTTGATTATTATTAAAGCAATATATGTGTTATTGTATTCTAAATAAATCAAGGTACTAATTCTGATTAAATACAATTTAAAGTAAAATTTTAAGCCCTGTAAATACAAAAAATGTGTAAATGCCAATTTTTTATATTGAGATACTGCTGATAATATTGTAAAATGTTATTACATTTTATAAAGTGGAGGGTTGTTATGAACGTATCTTATGATAAATTATGGAAACTTTTAATTGATAAAAAAATGAAAAAATATCAATTAAGAGAGCAAGCGCATATAAGCAGTAATTCAGTAGCAAAACTCAGCAAAAATGAACCCGTTAGCATGGAAGTATTGATGAAAATATGTGCCCTATTTCGGTGTGATATAGGGGATATATGTGAATTTTCTATTGAACAAGAAGAGGAAAAATAAATGTCTAAAACTAAAGACCAAATTTCTTATAATATGAAACAAGTAAAAAATAAAGACTCGAAAATTGAGATTTTACTAAGAAAAGAACTTTGGAAAAGAGGCTTAAGATATAGAAAAAATACGAATAAAGTATTTGGACATCCAGATATTGCATTCATTGGAAAGAAAATCGCAGTATTTTGCGATAGTGAGTTTTGGCATGGATTTAATTGGGAAGATAAGAAAAAGGAAATAAAATCTAATAAAGAATTTTGGATAAAGAAAATAGAAAGAAACATGCAAAGAGATATTGAAGTCAACACTCAATTGAATGAAGATGGATGGACAGTTCTTCGTTTTTGGGGGAAGGACATAAAAAAAGATACTGCAAAATGTGCTGATATTATTGAAAAGGCGGTAAGAGAAAGTGATTAAATTAAAATCTATTGATTTATTTGCCGGGATTGGCGGTATTCGTTTAGGCTTTGATAAAGCATTTAAAGAAAATATTGAAACAGTTTTTGTTAGTGAATGGGATAAATATGCACAAAAAACATATTCTTTGAATTTCAATGATACATTTGATATAGCGGGGGATATTACGGAAATCCAAGAAAATACTATCCCTCAATTTGATATTTGCCTAGCAGGCTTTCCTTGTCAGGCTTTTTCTCTTGCAGGGAAGAGAAAAGGTTTTGAAGATGATTATAAAGGATTGTGCAGAGGAACACTTTTCCAAGATGTAGTAAGAATTTGTGAGTATCATCAACCTAAAGTTATTTTTTGTGAAAATGTAAAGGGATTAACTATTCATGATCGGGGAAGAACTTTCAAAGTTATTGAAAAGGCATTTGAACAAATAGGATATACTGTTTATAGTAAAATTCTTAATAGTAAAAACTTTGGAGTTCCGCAGAATAGAGAGAGAATATATATTGTATGTTTTAGAAATGATATTGATTCATCATCTTTTTGCTTTCCAGAGACAACAGATAATGAAACATGCATTAGAGATATTCTTGATGATGCTCCGATTTCACCTAAATATTATTTGAGTGATGTATATATGGAAACACTTAGAAAGCATAAGGCTCGTCATGAGTCAAAAGGAAACGGATTTGGATATGAAATAAGGTCTTTGGACGGAGTGGCTGGTGCGATTGTATGTGGTGGAATGGGTAGAGAAAGAAATTTGATTGTAGACCATCGAGAACATAGTATGATACCGGTAACACACATAAAAGGCGAAATTAACAAAGAAGATGTGAGAAAAATGACCCCACGTGAGTGGGCAAGGTTACAAGGATTTCCGGATACATATAAATTAGAATTGTCTGACACTCATTTATATAAGCAATTCGGAAATAGTGTTACCGTGAATGTTATTGAGGCGATTGCAAAACAAATTAGAATAGTATTAGAAAAGGAGGTTCATTAAATGATTATAGGAAGTAAAAATAAAGGGGATTGGAGCGAATTATATGTTCTGTTGTATTTACTGGGACGGAGAAAACTTTATACCGCAGATGAACAACTTAATAGAATGAATGCTTTCTGCTTTCCAATTAAAAAAATAATGAGAAATGATACACCTACAAATAAAGTTGATTTTATTTTAGACGATATCAATCGAGTAGAAATTTATGTGAATTCCGAATTGTCGAGAGAGATGACTTCACAGGAATTTATTGATGAGGCTAGCGTTTTATATAATGATATTTTATCAGGAAAAGGTTCTTTTGATATACCGCATGCAGAACAGTTTTTAAATGAAATTCAATTAGAACGGTTGGCTGCACCATCAACAGATATTACTGATATTACAATGGAACTTCATGATACGAATACTGGTATTGACCAAATAATGGGATTTAGTATTAAGTCATATATTGGAGGTGCGCCTACACTATTGAATGCGTCGGGAGCAACAAATTTTGTTTATGAAATTATTGGATTGAATGATGTTCAGATGAATGAAATAAATTCGATTAAAACAAGAACAAAGATTATGGATAGGATTCGTGCTATTTCTGATAATGACGGAACAATGCACTATTGTAAAACAGCAAACGATGTTTTTTCTGGAAACTTGATGATGATAGATAGTAGAATGGAAGAAATGTTGGCAGAATTGCTATTATATTCATATTCTAATAATGAGCTAGATTGCAAAAATATTATAGAACATCTAGAAAATGTTAATCCGTTAGGCTATCCAAGAAATGGATTATATACACATAAATTTAAACAATTTTTATGTGCTAAGGCGTTAGGAATGGAACCGGGAACTGAGTGGTCTGGAGAAGATGATGCGAATGGTGGATATATTGTAGCAAAATCTGACGGAGAGGTCTTAGCGTATCATTTATATAATAGGGATAAGTTCAAACAATATCTGTTTGAAAACACAAAAATGGAACGAGGGTCAACTTCTAAACATAATTATGCAAGCATTTATAAAGAAAATGATAAGATGTATATTAACTTAAATTTACAGATTAGATTTAAGTAAAACGATTATAAACAGACGGAGTGATCCAGACACGGTGGCAGGAAAATCTCTCAGATTTTTCTGCCATGTCTTGCAAGTGGCTGGTTCACTAACAAGGGGGGCAGAAAAAACAAGAGACAATATACACAACTAAGCGGAAAACGCTGTATTTACAAGGTAAAACCACATTTTACATGGTGTGATATAAATTATGCCATTATCACTTTGAAAATTGAATAAGATACAGGAAAGACAGTTGATTTCAAACAAGGAATGGATTGTCTTTTTCTTTTTGCAGAAATTTAAGTATAGGCAATTATCAATATTACGGTAATTGCTTTTTTGATTGGAGGAATTGAAGAATGAATGACAAACACTTTATTGAAGAATTAAGGCAAAAACGTGAAGAATATGGAGTAACACAAACAAGGCTTGCTGTTGCCTGTGGTATCAGCCGTGAGTATTACAACCGCATTGAAAAAGGCAAACAGCCATTGAATGATGAATTAAAGGAAATCATAGAAAAACAGATTGAGCGTTTCAATCCACAAGAACCGTTGTTTTTACTGATTGATTACTTCCGTGTCCGCTTTCCTACTACGGACGCATTACATATTATCCGTGATGTACTGCAACTGAAAGCAGATTATATGCTTTATGAAGATTATGGAAAATACGGTTATGAAAGCAAATATGTGCTTGGCGACATCAATATCATGTGTTCCGTGCAGGAGCATTTAGGGGTTCTGTTAGAATTAAAAGGCAAAGGCTGTCGGCAAATGGAAAGTTATCTATTAGCACAGGAACGCTCATGGTATGACTTCATGCTGGATTGTATGACAGTTGGCGGTGTGATGAAACGGCTTGACTTGGCTATCAATGACCGAGCAGGTATATTGGATATTCCAAAGTTAAAGGCAAAATATAAAGCTGGTGAATGTGTTTCTTACTTCCGTATGCAGAAAGATTATAGTGGTACAGAGAAATGCGGTAGTGATACGCCAAAGAATACAGGCGAAACTTTATATCTAGGCTCAACAAGTAGCGAACTGTATATGTGTGCTTATCAGAAGAATTACGAGCAGTATGTCAAGAATGGCACAGAAGTTGAAGATACTGAGATTAAGAACCGTTTTGAAATACGCATGAAGAATGAGCGAGCCTATTATGCCGTTGTAGACTTGCTGACTTATCGGGACGCTGAACGTACTGCTTTTTCTATCATCAATCATTATGTCCGCTTTGTAGATAGAGAGGACGATAAACCAAAAAGTCAATGGAAAATGAATGAGGATTGGGCTTGGTTTGTAGGGGATAACAGAGAACCGATACGCTTAACTACAAAGCCAGAGCCTTATACGTTGCAAAAAGCATTACATTGGTTACAAAGACAGGTTGCACCGACCATAAAAATGGTACAGGCATTAGACAGAGAAAATCATACAACGATACTGAAAGATATGATTGAGCAGGCAGAACTCAAAGACAAGCATAAACACTTATTGCAATTAGAAAAATCAACCATAGAAGAACGTATAGATACCGCTGTTCCACAAGAGAATGACGGTATTTTTTAATTTCTTCAAAAAATCTGCAACAAAACGGCTACTTGCGTACAGATATGGTGCGAGAAAAGAAAATCTAACTTTTTTTCAACATTACTCATTAAATCAAGATTTCCATTCCCTATATGGAGTGAAAGAAGAAAAGTTTTTGAAAAAATGTCGGAAAATCGAGTTGAGTGGACAGTATTCTATGAAAAGAGAAAACTATTTCCCTTTTCAACTTAACATTTGACAGTTTTCGTTCCCTATATGGAGCAAAGAAAATATTTCATTCCATAGTTGGCAGTAATGGTATGGCGTGGGTAGTTAGGGTGTGAAAAGAAAAACATTTTTTTCATCATTAACTTAGCAAAATGACAATTTCTATCTCTATATGGTGTAGAAAAAGATTTTCTTCTTTCTTGTTCTTTGACAACTGAATAAAGCAATTCAATACCTTTGACAGACAGCGAGCCGTTGAAACAGATACGCCATGACCTTTTCCCTGCAAAAACGAGCGAACTCTATTTGTGTTCTTGTAAAAGACTTGTCCTCTTTTATCGCCATGACCTGTGCTGTCAGATAATGATACTCCCGTACAGCCACAGCTTGAGCGTTCAGAGCGTCGCACGCAATGGGTACGGCTACATTGATAATGCAGAGGTGGAAGTCCTGTGGGCTATGACAAAAGCCGTTGAATTGCTTAGAAAGATTTTACAGAAAGGGGGTATGTGTTATTGATAATGCTGTAAAAACAATTCAAAAGAAAAATGGCAAGTGTGGCATTGGCAACAGAGGAAAGACAAAGATTGTTGTAAAAGAGCATTTCTCCGAAAAGGGAAAGACAATGGAAGAACTTCTAACTGATGTCATGTTGGAAAAAGCAAAGCAGACAATCGCATAAAATCGGTGCAGTTGTAAGAAATAGATTGAATGACAAAAAGTACCCGTG
>ENA-OWNX01000172-OWNX01000172.1-gut-metagenome-genome-assembly--contig:-NODE-172-length-37321-cov-3.854473_pt1 | contig 37321 bp, 25 predicted proteins | sample MGYA00248250_ERZ651778 | MGnify/ENA primary metagenome ERZ651778 (study PRJEB26908, sample SAMEA4031702) | gut metagenome | biome: gut; feature: normal infant; material: stool | place: China | collected 2015...
GTTCATAATGTACGCCAATAACTTCGTTGGCAGCTCCGTATAGGCCTTTCTACGTAACGTCGCCATTTGAGACGCAATAGTGGTGAAAGCTGCTTTATACTTATTGATTGCCACCATACGACCAGTCGTTGTAGGCACAATATTTTCTTTTACTGCATAGATTAAAAGCTGTGCTGTAGCCAAGATATCGTCCATCGCATTGTGCGTAGGCTCATGATTGATAGGAAACTCTGACGCTAGGAAGCCCAATTTATGATTCGGCAAATTAGGATAGAATCTACGATAGATGTCGAGTGTATCATAAATAGCCTTGAACTCTGGATTACCTAAATTATGGCGTGCCAATTCATTAGTAAAGATGGTTACGTCATAATTTACATTGTGGCCTACGATAATGGCATTCTTGGAGAATTCCTTAAAGGCTTGCAACACTATAGCTGGCTCTTCTCCATGCTCTTGTAAATACGCATCGGAGAAGCCGTGTACCTCTTCAGATTGACCTACAGGTACGCCTGGATTGATAAAGCGTTCAAAGGTCTCTAAAACTTGCCCATTTTCATCGATACGAATGGCTGCAATTTGAATGATACGATCCTGGGACGTATCGGTACCCGTACTTTCTACGTCGTACACCACGACCTCATGATTTTCTAAGCCACTGACGAGCTTAGCATACGGCTCGGCTTCAAAGATAGGCATATCCATAAAGTCCGTCAATTTTAGGCCTACTTGGCGCGTCTCAGGGCTTTCAATAGCGGCAATACGAGCCTCGCCGATGCCCGCAACATAGCGTTTTATAATGCGCTTAGCGCTGACCGAATCATTCGGGTTCATAAGCAGTTTAAAGTAAGCCATAACGTCTTTGATTTCTTGACGTCTAAAAAATTTAAACTCGTCAATAATCATAAAGTGACGGCGTTCGTCTTCAGGTTTTTCATTATTAAGGCGTTCAAAGGAGTCGCTCAGCCGTTGCGCCTTTTTATTATCTCGTACTAAAACGCCAATATTGGCATCCTTTGGCAAGGCGCAGATAGCTTCATAGATATATCGGCCCTCAAGATAACTGTTTTTACAGCCTTTAATGAGAACAGGCTTGCCCTTTCTTTCACTATTGGCGCGAGGCAATTCAGTATAGATAGAGCCTACCAGATTAGGGAACATATTCTGCAATGTTTTAAATGCCATCGTAAAGAGCGTCCAGTTAGAGCGGTAGTTTTCGTAGAAAATAATTTTTAAAGGCTTAAAGTCCGCATCAAACTGCTTGAGCAAGCGGAATGGATCAGATCCACGCCATTCGTATATGGTTTGGAAATAGTCCCCACATAATAGGACGTGATTACCTTCCCAAAGCATTTCTAATACCTTGTACTCTAATACGCCTGTATCTTGCATTTCATCTACAGAGATATAGCTATAACGGCTACGCCAACGCTCACGAACTACGGGGTCTTGGAACAGGCGATGAACACCACAAATAAGATCTGTGAAATCTAGACCATGTACAGAGGCTAAGCTTTCATCATAAGCGGCAATCCATTCGTGACCATGGTTCAAAAAGTCATGGAGTTCACTATACAAAACATTGCCAAAACTAGAGAACTGTTGCTCAATCGCAGGACGCTGTTCCTTTTGCAAACGATCAATAGTTCGTTTATAATCGCCTACGAGATCATCGGAATAAAAGCCATATAAGGAGCGATATTCTTTTACCATGCCGATGATGTTGGCAAAGGACATTTCTCGCAATTTACCCGGACGATACGGTTCAGACAATTCCTTACAATCCTCTTCATCAAAGATGGTTACATCCGTATACAAGGTTTCATTGCGTTTGCCCTCTTGTTGGAGCACGAAAAAGCAAAAGCTGTGGAATGTACTAACCTCCACAGCCTTTGCAGGACTGCCTACGAGCGATTGAATGCGGTCTTTCATCTCGTTCGCCGCCTTGTTCGTAAAGGTCATGCACAAGATATTCTCCGCCTTCGCATAGCCGCCCTCGATGAGGTGAGCCACTCGATAAGCAAGTGTATTCGTTTTTCCCGTCCCAGCGGACGCTAACAAGAGGATATTCTGTTCAACTTCATCAATAACGCGTTGTTGTTCACGATTGATAAGCATGAGGTCCTCCTATTTTAAAAAGCCGTACCATCCGGCAGCAATGAGCATTGGAATAGGGCCTAGAATTGCTGTTAAAGCCCATACGCCCAAACCAATATCCATAGGAATATTGAGGATATGAACGCATACTAAATACGTCAAAATACCAGTTACTGCATTCATAGCCACTCGTTTAATGGTGAAAAATGCTACTTTGAAAGCTATGTAGGCTACAGCAACGGATACAACCGCCGAAATAATCGGTGATGCTAATAAAGCTCCCATATTATCCTTTCATTTCTTGACGGTTCACTACAGCACCGCCTAACGTTAATTCATCGGCATATTCGATATCGCCACCCACAGGAACACCACGGGCAATGCGCGTTACCTTAATGCCACTTGGGCTTAATAAACGCGCCAAATAGAGAGCTGTCGCCTCCCCTTCTACGTCTGGGTCAGTAGCGAGAATAACCTCTTGTACGACACCATCTCGAAGGCGGGCAATCAATTCTTTTACGCGAATATCATCAGCACCGATGCCCTCCATAGGGGACAAGGCACCTTCCAATACGTGATATAAGCCCTTATAGTCACCACTGCGCTCAATAGCAATGACATCGCGAGATGTTTCAACGACCATAATCGTCGTTTGATCGCGATTCGGATTGCTACAGAATTCACAAGGGTCTTGCGCTGATAAGTTAAAGCAAATAGAACAGTGACGCGTAGCCCCCTTCGCTTCTACGATGGTTTCCACGAGACGGTCTACCTCTTCCTTCGGCATTTCTACCAAATGATAGGCCAAGCGTCTAGCCGACTTGGAGCCGATACCTGGCAAGCGGCGCAACTGCTCTACGAGCCGTTCTAAAGCATTTGTCATTTAGAATAAACCTGTTGGCAAGTTAAGACCACCAGTTACTTTGCCCATTTCTTGAGCCAAGAGGTCGTCTACTTTTTTGCTAGCTTCGTTAACAGCAGCCATCACTAAATCTTCTAACATTTCTACGTCTTCAGGATCAACTGCAGTTGGGTTCAATTTTAAAGACTCGATGATTTTTTCACCGTTCATCACAACTGTTACAGCACCGCCACCAACGGAAGCCTCTACTGTACGAGTTTTTAATTCTTCTTGCATTTTCTTCATATCTGCTTGCATTTTTTGAACTTTTTTCATCATGCCAGCCATATTGCCCATACCTTTACCAAACATTGTAATTCCTCCTTTTAGGATCTACGTCCTATACTCATATTCTAATTGATTTATTCTTCGATGACCTCGACGATGATGTCGTGATCTTCAGATAGTTTTTCTAATGTTTCTGCCAAGAGAGGATTATTTCGCTCCTCTTCCGTCATATTTGCTGGGTCCCATGCATATTCACGAGCAACCGTCACACTATCGATAGGTGCGACCTCTATAGGTGCTTGTGAAAGCATTGGATGTTCATCACTTTGATAAGGGGTTCCCTGTTGCTGTTCGCCCCCATTAGACTTTGGGACAGCTTCCACCTCAATATGGGCACCGCTATCCATAGGGCGTTCTAAGACTTCCCCATCATCGCTAATAACAGTGACACTATCTAATGGATGTGGTGGCATATCATCCAAGGATGATACATAAGCTTCCTCCATATCGTCTACAGGTACATCGTCAAAGGAATGAACCGGAATATCATCACCTTCCATAGAACCTGCTAGAGACTCGATAGGGATTTCTCCATCTGGAACTGGTACAGACGGACTGCCATCAAAGGATGTAATCGGTACATCTCTACTAGATGGTAAGGTTGCTGCTCCGGACTCACCGGTATCAACACTAGGTGTAGCATTTACAGCAGCACCGCCCGTTTTCTTAGCTAGGAAGGCCAATGCTGCAGCCTTTGCCGCATCTACCGTTGCTGAATCAGGCTTACTAGCCGTCTCTTCAGATGTAGGACCTCCAACCGGTGCGATAGGTTGTTGAGCTTGTGACGCGCTACTAGCTTGAGCTCTATTAGCTCCTGCTGAGCTATTTCCCACTGAAGCATTATTAGTGCCTTGTGGTGCTGATGGATTTGTTAAATCCATTTGCGTTGGTTGACCTCCAGAGGTCTTCTGCACATCAACCATTGGTTCTGGTGGACGTTGCGGCGCTTTTACTTGGTGCTGCGTCGTACTGCCAGAGGCCTTTTTATAGTCTTTGTAAACTTGTGTAAGGGCATCAACGATTTCTACATGTACTGGATAGCCTAGCGTATAGGTGAAAGCATCTGCCGCTTCTGCCAAGTTTACTTCGTTGGTCATTACATTGAGGTGCAATGTATTTTTAAAGGCCATAACAGCCTTACTTTGGTCTACGTATACAAGTTGACCTTGGCCAATTACGGTAGAGGTCATATTGCGATTGCTGTCCTTCAAGTATTTAATGACATTAGACTGTACATTGCGATACTCTTGAGCAGACAAGATTTGGTCACTAATAATAGCCTGTGTGCTAATACCTTTTTTACCACGACCTTTGGCTTGATTTCTAGCAGGTCGTTGTGGTCCGCCTCCAGTGCTTGGTGGTGGTGCCATCCCAACACCGCCCATCGGCGGAGGAGCCATACCCACTCCATTCATAGGCGGTGGTGTACTACCTAGCGTTCCCATAGGTGGAGGCGTCATGCCTACACTCATAGGCGGTGGTGTTATTCCCACGCCACTTGGAGGTGGTACTGTACCAACAGTAGCATTTTGCTCACTACTTATTGGAGCACTCTGTATAGTAGCAGTATGATCTACAGGAACAAAGCTATTGGCATAACCACTTGGCGGTCCAAAGGAATTAGCACCATAAGCAGGTGCAGTTGCGACAGCTGGGCCTCGTTGTTCTAATTGAGCCATGCGGTTTAATAAATCATTTCGTTCAGATCGTTCTGAAGACTCTAATGCATACACACGGTCTTCTAAGCTTTCATCAACAGAACCTAATTTAGCACAAAGCACCAAAAGGCCCATTTCTATAATAGTTCTTGGATTATCCACCTGTTTTGCATCATTCATGATGGATTGCGCACTGCGCACATACTGGTTAAGCTCATTAAAATCAATGCTTTCAGCTTGAGCCAAAAACTCATCTTTAAAGGCATCGTATACCTTGAGCTCGTCCGCATCAGGTGCGACCTTACCAACTAGTAAGGCCCGCACGTGCTGAATGAGGGCTTCCATAATCTGCGTTGCATCACGACCTTCTGCTAGGGCATCGTGAATATAGGACAACAACTTAGGTCCATCACCATTACGTAATGCATCAAGGAAATGAATAATCCATTCCTTACTAACAAGACCGATCAGTTCTTCTACTACTTGCGGCGTAATAGTACCTGTTGCCATACCGGCACATTGGTCTAAGATACTCAAGGCATCACGCAAACCGCCGTCTGCATGAACCGCAATGAGTTGAGCCGCTGCAGAATCAAGGCCAAAGCCTTCCTTTTCCGCTACATAGGATAAACGCTGTGCGATATCATCAGACGTAATACGTCTGAAGGTATAGCGCTGACAACGAGACACGATAGTAACAGGCAATTTTTCAATTTCTGTGGTAGCGAAGATAAACATAACGTGAGCTGGTGGCTCTTCGATAGTTTTTAAAAGCGCATTCCACGCCTCAGTTGTGAGCATGTGTGCTTCGTCGATGATGAACACCTTTTTACGGCCCTCAACAGGCATGAATTTGACGCTTTCACGAAGGGCACGCACCTCATCGATACCACGATTGGATGCGGCGTCGATTTCAAGAACGTCCATGGACTGGCCGCTCAAAATTGATTTACAAGCACTACACTCATTACAAGGATGATCCGTTGGCCCATGCTCGCAGTTGATAGCACGCGCAAAAATCTTGGCCATACTCGTCTTACCAGTCCCTCGCGGGCCGGCAAACAAATACGCATGAGCCACCTTATCCTCCCGGATAGCGCGCATCAATGTATCAGACACCTGATGCTGACCAACCACATCGGTAAACGTCTGCGGACGGTACTTACGATATAACGCAATATATGCCATTGGAACACCCCCTTTTCCGAAAATTACAATACTTTATTATACCATATTCATGAAATTCTGACTTCCTTAATAAAGTTCTTTCCTCAATGCGAAAGTAATATATTTACTTATAAATAATGCTGATATTGCCTAGTCAAAATTTCATCATATGATTCACAATAAAACATCGTATAGTCCAGAATCGAATATCATGCATTCTATATTAGGCATAAAAAAAGCGGCCCCTCAGGCCGCCTTGCAATATTCGATCACGACAGCCCCCGGGTTCCCCGTGGCACATGAAGGTTACCGCTTAGTGCTGCTACCTCTCAGTCCTGACACGATTCACAGGCCCCCATTGCACGGGCCCGAGAACTGCCATGATCCAATATTGCAATACAAATATTATACATGAAAATACCTCTATAGTCAAAGCTATAGAGGCATTTCATATGTCTTATCTAAAGGATATTCAGTTAGATTAGAAATTATTTTGCATATTTTTCTTTGAATGCAGCTAATTGTGCTTCTTCCAAAGATAAACCTTGTTCTTTATAGCGTTCAATAGCAGCGTGCATTTCTTCGTATGCTACAGGTACAACTTTTGTAAATCTGTTTACAAAGTTATTCCAGTTTTCAAGGATGTGACGGCCTTTAGCGGAATTAGTGTGCAATACATGTTGTTCTACTAATTCTTTAATGCGTTTAAGGTCATCATTATTAGCAGGACGTAATTCTACGAGGCCTGTATTTACATAGCGTTCATCACAATCGAGGATATATGCATAGCCACCGGACATGCCTGCTGCAAAGTTACGGCCGATTTTACCGAGTACAAGAACTTCGCCACCAGTCATGTATTCACAACCATGGTCGCCTAAGCCTTCAACAACAGCAGTGATACCACTGTTACGAACAGCGAAACGTTCACCAGCAACACCATTAATATAGGCTGTACCAGATGTAGCACCATAGAAGGCAACGTTACCGATAAGGATGTTTTCGTCCGCTTCGAAAATAGATTTCTTAGGCGGATATACAGTGATTGTACCACCGGACAAACCTTTACCGAGGTAATCGTTCGCATCACCTTCAAGCTCTAATGTCATGCCTTTAGGAATGAAAGCACCGAAGGATTGACCTGCAGAGCCTTCAAAGTTCAACTTGATTGTGTTATCTGGCAAGCCGCTTTCACCATAACGACGTGTCACCTCAGAACCAACCAAGGTACCTACTACACGGTTAATGTTGTTGATAGCCAATTTAGCGCGAATAGGTTTTTGGTCCTCAATAGCAGGACGGCACATACGCAAGAGCTTGGACATATCCAATGTGCGTTCCAATTCATGATCTTGGTCAATCATGTGCATATGACCTACAGATGCATCGATGTATGGGTGGAATAATACGCGTTTAAGGTCAACGCGAGACAATTTGAAGTTATCGTCTTGAGATTTTTGACGAACTAGATCGATACGACCAACGAGTTCAGCTACGGAGCGAATGCCTAAGCGAGCCATAATTTCACGTAATTCACGAGCAATGAAAATCATTAAGTTTTCTACATACTCAGGTTTACCTGTGAAACGAGCACGCAATTTTTCATCTTGTGTCGCTACGCCATAAGGACATGTGTTGAGATTACATACACGAGCCATTTTACAGCCTACAGCAACGAGTGGTAATGTGCCAAAACCGAATAACTCAGCGCCAAGCATAGCCGCAACGGCTACGTCAAAACCAGTCATTAACTTGGAGTCTACTTCCAATTTAACGCGGTCACGCAATCTGTTGAGCATCAATGTTTGATGTGTTTCGGACAAGCCTAATTCCCAAGGCACACCAGCGTGTTTTACAGATGTACGGCCTGCCGCACCTGTACCACCATCGTAACCAGAGATTAAGATATTGTCTGCTTTTGCTTTCGCCACACCAGCAGCGATAGTACCAACGCCAGCTTCAGATGTTAATTTAACGGAAATACGAGCATCTTTGTTAACGCATTTCAAATCGTAAATCAACTCAGCCAAGTCTTCGATGGAGTAAATATCATGATGTGGTGGTGGAGATACAAGTTCAACCCCTGGAGTGGAGTGACGAGCTTTCCCGATTTCAGGATATACTTTCTTACCTGGTAATTGACCACCTTCGCCTGGTTTAGCACCTTGAGCACATTTAATTTGCAATTCTTTTGCGTGGATGAGGTAGTTCGCAGTTACACCGAAACGACCAGAGGCGATCTGTTTTACTTCGGAGTTCATGCTGTCCCCATTTGGCAATGGTTTGAAGCGAGCTACATCTTCGCCACCTTCACCAGAGTTAGATGTGGAACCAAGACGGTTCATAGCGATAGCAATCGTTTCATGAGCCTCTTTACTGATGGCACCATAACTCATAGCACCCGCTTTAAAGCGTTTTACGATGGATTCTTCAGGTTCAACCTCTTCGATAGGAATACCGCCGCCTACTGGGTAGTTCAATTCCATCAAGGAACGCAATGTTACATGGTAATCGTTGCGAATCGCTTTAGAGTATTCTTTATATTTTGCGTAATCACCGTTGATAAGGGATTCTTGTAAAAGATCAATTGTTTTAGGATTGAACAAATGCTCTTCCCCGTCTTTTACAGGGCCATACCAACCACCTGGTTCAAGCACAGATTCGTCGGATTTGAAAGCACGGTCATAACGAGCCAAAGCTTCATTGGCAACGCCTACAAGCCCAATACCGCCAATACGAGTTGGTGTATTTACGAAGAACTTATTAATAAAGTTGGTGTTCAAGCCCAAAGCTTCGAAGATTTGTGCACCATGGTAGGAACGAACTGTGGAGATGCCCATTTTGGACATAACCTTCATAATACCGCCTACAGCTGCTTTAATGTAATTCTTTTCTGCTTGTTCAGATGTAATATCACCAAGACGTTTGCGAGCTTGTAAATCGCGTACAGTTTCAAGAGCCAAGTAAGGGTTGATAGCTGTTACACCATAACCGATCAATGTACAGAAATGATGTACTTCGCGAGGCTCACCAGATTCGAGGATAAGACCAATTTCTGTGCGCAATACTTTTCTGATTAAGTGATTATGAACAGCTGCTACAGCTAACAACGCTGGAATTGGTGCATGATTTTCATCGACTCCACGGTCGGATAAAATCAATACATTTTGCTCTGTTCGTGCTGCTTCTTCTGCTTTTTCGCACAATTCATTCAACGCATCACGCAAGCCATCCGCACCCTTAGTTGGGTCAAAGAGGATTGGCAATGTAACAGATTTCATTCGACGGCAGTCAAGAGCCTTAATGGACGCCAATTCTTGGTTAGTAAGAATTGGTGTACGCATAGACAATGCATAGGTACCAGCTTTGTTAGGGTCTGTTAAGTTACCAGAGTTACCAAGCATAACGCGTGTAGATGTAACCATTTCCTCACGAATGGAGTCGATTGGAGGATTGGTTACTTGCGCGAACATTTGCTTGAAGTAGCTGTATAACAATTGTGGTTTATCGGACAAGATAGCAAGTGGAGCATCGGCACCCATTGCACCTACAGGGTCTTTACCATCTTTTGCCATAGGTACGATCATACGTACAAGGTCTTCTTGAGTATAACCAAAGGCTTGTTGCTTTTGGAACAAATCTTCTACTTTTGGAATATCACTTTCATCAGCTTGAGTAATTTCAGACAAGTGGATAACATGTTCTTTTACCCATTCATCATATGGCAATTCAGTAGCAACCCGTTGTTTGATTTCTTCGTCGGAAATAATGCGTTGTTCCTCTGTATCGATGAGAAGCATTTTGCCTGGTTCCAAACGACCTTTAGCGCGAATATTTTCAGCGTTTTCGTTTACTACACCCACTTCAGAGGCCATGATAACGCGATCATCAGTTGTTACATAGTAACGAGCAGGACGCAAACCATTACGATCAAGTACGCCACCGATAACAGTACCATCAGTGAAGCCCATAGCAGCAGGGCCATCCCATGGTTCCATCATGAAGCTATTGAACTCATAGAAGTCATGTTTTTCTTGGCTCATGAGATTATTGCGTTCCCAAGGTTCAGGAATCATCATCATAATAGCATGAGGCAAGGAACGACCTGTCATGTGCAAGAATTCCAAAGTATTGTCGAACATAGCGGAGTCAGAACCGCTGTCATCTACTACAGGGAATACTTTTTTAATATCTGGGAATAATGGAGATTCTGCCTTACCTTCACGAGCATTGATCCAGTTTACGTTACCACGGATTGTATTGATTTCACCATTATGCACTAAGAAACGGTTAGGATGCGCCCGAGCCCAGCTTGGGAATGTATTCGTACTGAAACGGGAGTGAACCATAGCCAATGCAGATGTAAAGTCAAGGTCGCTCAAATCAAGGTAGAAGTCACGCAATTGACCAGGTGTCAACATACCTTTATATACGATTGTTTTAGAGGACAAGGATGCAATATAGAAATCGCTAGATAATTCCTTGCTCAATGGAACAATACGTTTTTCCGCTAATTTACGAATAATATATAATTTACGTTCAAATTCTTTATTATTAGTTACGTCTGGGCCTTTACCGATGAGGATTTGAATCATCCAAGGGCGAATAGCAGCTGCTTCTTGACCAACTTTTGTACCATCAACTGGCACTTCGCGCCAACCAAGAACAACTTGACCCTCTTCGCGTACAACCTCTTCAAAAATACGTTTTTGCTCGTTACGGAGGCTTTCATATTTGTGGGCGAATACCATACCTACGCCGTACTCTCCAGCTGCAGGCAAATTGATACCAAGCACTTCGCATTCGCGTTTGAAGAACTCATGAGGAATTTGTACTAAAATACCAGCACCATCCCCTGTGTCCTTATCAGCACCAGCACCACCACGGTGTTCAAGGCGCTCTAAAATACGCAAACCATCATCGATAATATCGTGGGATTTTTTACCTTTAATATTAACGACAAAGCCCATGCCGCACGCATCCTTTTCAAATTGGCTGCTGTACATACCATTGGCTTCTAGTCTAGCTTGATCTAGACGTTGTTGCTCAATTGTGCTCTGATTCATATCCATAACGTGCACTCCTTCATATCACTTGATCATCCCAAGCGCAGCGGCATCGTTCCGTTCGGGCTTGGTGAAAGTATAAACTATAAACTACCTCTAAAGAATCCATTCTGTAGTGATATTATCGGCTGTGACCGTCCATAACCTCATCTAAGTTTTAAATTCTATAGAATTTTTGTCTATACATAGTATACTCCTGTCCACTGTGAATTGAAAATATAAAAAAAACATAGTCTATGACTTTAAGTCATAGACTATGCATTTTTATCACTATTGTTTTTTGTATACATAAATGCACAATCACTACTTCTCACGACCAAAGTTGTCCCCAACTTCACAGGTTACCGTCATAGCCTCGTCCTTACCATAGGGTACAAAGGTGAGTTCTGACGCATGTAAGCATTGACGTGTATAGGGTTTATTGCGTGTCCCATACATAGCATCTCCCACAATAGGATGACCAATGTGTTCCATGTGCACGCGGATTTGATGTGTTCTGCCGGTTAATAATTTGAACTTCAATAACGTATATTCGCCGTCATGACCAAGAACGGTATATTCCGTTTGAGCCGGTTGACCAAACTCATCGATGACACGGCGATTATCAAATACTGGATCAACACCAATAGGTTCATCAACTACGCCATCTTCGTTAATACAGCCTTCTACTAAGCCTGTGTAGATACGGTCGATACGACCAGCTTGTAATTCATCAGTGTAATATTGTTGAGCTTCCTTTGTTTTACCAAATAGAATACAACCAGATGTGTCTCGGTCAAGACGATGTACAGGGCGCACCTTGTGAACTACACCTTTTTTCGCATAATACCCAGCCACATAGTTACTCAATGTACCAGATTTAGTTTGTCCCGCTGGATGAACAAGCATGAATGGAGGTTTATTAACTACTAGGGTATGCGCATCTTCATAGAGAACAGTAATCGTCCCTGTTTCTACATCGACGCCATAGTCTTTATCCTGTGGTAATTCCAAGGTTAATACATCACCCTTTTTGAGGGAACGCTGGGAATGGGCTACACGGCTATTTACTTTCACTCGTTTCTTGCGGAACATCATTTGAATATCTCGAGAGGATAATGAAAAGCGTTCTTTTACATATTTAGAGACCGTCAATTCTGTTGGTTCTTTCACTGTATACGTTTTCCAGCTCATATTACCACCATTCGTTAATATATGTTTTTTGTTCAGGATAAAGAATATCGAAGAATTCTAGCCATTCCTCATTAGCTAAAAGTTTACCTTCAAAAGCAAGATCACGAGCGGTTAATGTGCCCATTAAGAGTTGGCTCAAAGCACCGACTTCAACAGTAATATCTACGTCCCCATCTAATGTATCAGACACCTTTTTAACAGTTGGCGTCAATGCGCCGCCATATTGAACTTCATAGCGACCTTCATTCCACTCACAAAGGCTATCTTTCACACCAAAGGTCATTGTAATAGGCATCATCAAAGCCTCTGGGTTTACAGGGATGGATTCGAAGGCAGCTTTCACATCCACAATACGGCTCATCATGTACGGCATTGTGGAATGTCCGCTTTTACCATCTGGATAGAAGCGATAGTATGTATCGTGAAGGCCCTCATTCCAACGAATAGTAGTGCCTTGAGAGCGGTGATTATAGAAGTAGTTCAACAATGCTCGTTGTGCACGACGTGTAGTATAAACTAATTCGGATACAGGAATTTCTGGTTGACCTAAGCGATACACTGCATAGCCTTCGATACTTCCTTCATCATTGCGCACTACAGCGATATTCACGCCTTCCGCAAAGAAGCTGCCGAGCAAGCGTTTCCATTCCTTTTCACCCCGCTCTGCATACCCAGAAAGACGGGCTGTATATGTTTTATATACAGGATCAAGCAATGTCCATTGGTCAACGCTATTAAGTAAACCAAAGCTCAAGGATTTATCAGTCATAGGGCGCAAGTCCTCAAGAGACATAGCGTTCACCCATTGATGAGCATAGAGTTCCCAACCATATTGTTGGTAGAATGCAGCCTTGGAAGGCATCAAAATCGTCAATGCTTGACCTCGGTTGCGAAGTTCTTCAAGAGAAGCCTTTAACAACGCACCACCTACGCCACCACGACGAGCCGCTGGATGTGTAGCAACGCCAACCATATAGCTTGTAGGCAATACAGCACCACGAACATTGATATTATATTGACGCAAATGAACGGTACTCAATAATTGATCTTGTTCAAGACCAACCATTGTATTTTCTGGTTCATAGCAATTTGTAAAGTAATATTGGAAGAATGGGTCTTCCTTTGGTTCAAAGCAGTATGCCCATAGATTTTCCACATGTGGCGTGTCTTGGGCTGTTGCAATTCTATATTCCATAAGTATATCCTCGTTATAGTATAAAAACCACTCTCTATCTGTCGCATCACCATGATGATACAAAATATAATCAAATAGATAGGCTAACACTTCTATTATAACAAAAATGAGCTATGAAGCACATCGGCCTCATAGCTCAGATTTTTATTTACCGCCTGTTGCATTATCTGCTTCATTAGCATATACTGCGTCATATTTTTCAGCAAAATGATCTGGATTGTAAGATTCTTTTGCTTGGCGAAGACCAGGCAACCCCATGTCTTCTTCACGGTTGATGAATTCTACTTCGCTAAATTCATGACGAATGAATTCATTATTGATTGCTTGATACAAACCACGGATATCTGGATTTGCTTTTTCAATGTGAATCAACGCCATTTTATCATTCAATAATTCACCGATACTGAAAGCTTCAACGCGGCCAAACAATTTGATGGCGCCACCTTTAAGGCCTAGTGTTTCCCAATTATCGAATAATAAGTTAATAGCAACCAATTCATCTTCGATACCTTCTTCATGATGAGTTTCTACCCAAGATGCTGCTGTTTCGCGGCACAATGGAATGATATCTTCTGTAATTGGCATGTATTCATAGTTAGAATATTGCATACGGAATTGGTTCAAATGGTTTTTCTTTTGACGGAACTTCTTACCAGATAAGTTGATAAGATCTTCAGATTTGTAAATGTATTCATAGTTGTCGCGGTCAGGTGTAAATTCATAACGACCAGGACATAACTCTTCCATACGCTCTTTTACAACTTTGCTAACACCTTTGAAACGGAATGGCAAATTATTTTCTACAAACCATTCTTTAGCGCGTAACAAACCATCAAGGAACTTTGCATCTTTACCGGCAAACGGAGGCAATAGGAATGGTTCACGTTTACCGCCACCTTGGATGTACAATACGCCGTTTTCCTCAGCCCAACGAATACCATACGCCTCTTGCCACATAAATAATGTAGTAAAGCAATTATCGGATGCTTCGTAATGATGTTGTTCAAAATATTTATCGATTAATGGTTTGTCTCTTAGTTCAAAACGTTTAAATTCTAAAATAATAATCCCTCCTATCAGATTCCTCGGTCGAGGTTGCTTTCACAGTCTGTGAAAGTTTTCTTGTAATCATGCATTCAACATAAATAAAAACTCTAGTATAAAACCTTATGGTTCGTAATTACAATTTTACAGATTCTCCTAATTCAAAGGTACCATCTGTAGTGATGACCTTATCACCTTCGTTCAGCCCAGAAATGATTGCTACATCATCATCTACTGTAGTGCCCACTTCAACAACACGTACATCGACAGTATTATTTTCAGTTAATACATATACGTACTTGCCATCTTGGTTTTCACGAACAGCTTTACTTGGAACGGTTAACATCTTCGCCTTTATATCAGACTCGATGATGAGCGTATAGAACTCACCAGCCTTGATAAGGCCTTTGTCATTATTGAAAGTAGCTTTCACAAGGACACTTGGTACATTTTCTGGCTGAGTCACATCTACATAGGTCAATTCACCTGGTAACTCTTGGTCACCTACCTTGAGGAGTACCTTAATACCCTTTTTGGCATCTGGTGTACCCAGTTTCATCGCCGCATCACGAGGGATGCTAAGAGAAGCTACCATTGGTGTAGATTGTTGAATCATCATGAACGGACGATCTGCAATGGCCATTTGACGGTCTTCATTATAAATAGCAGTCACTGTACCGGCTATAGGCGCCACAATTGTGGATGCTGCCATTTGTGCAGATACTTGAGCAATTTGAGCTTGGATGGCTGCCGTATTGGCACCACCACCGCCACCACCAGTTGTTACCGTCGTAGTTTGTGGCTGAGACCGCTCTACAATGCGATCATATTCTTTTTGAGTAATCATACCCGCTTCACGCATTTTCTGTGCCTGTGCTAATTGACCACTATCTACAGATGCTGCCGTCGTAGTTGTAACGGATGTCGCATAGGACTGAGCTTGCGCTTGTGCTAACTGACCTTGTAAGGATGCTAGCTGTTGCTGTAAAGCCGATGTATCTACAGTGGCCAAGACTTGACCTTGTTGTACTTGGTCGCCTACTTTCACAGCATATGCAACCTGCCCTGTTAACGTCGGCGTTACCGTCGCCTTATTAAGAGCGGTTACATTGGCATCATTATGGATCTGTAGCGGCATATCCTTGTATGTTACATCAGCAACGGATACGGTTTTTGTACCGCAACCAGCAATGGCTAAGGCCATCATCACAACACCAAGCATAGCAACTACAGAATAAATTCGTTTTAATTTCATTCTGTCACTTCCTGTCATATTGATTTTTATCAATACCTTAGTATATCATAAAATCAATTAGAATTGTATGAAAGCTAATTCCTTTAATTTATGGATATAACGGAGGTTCTTATGGAAGAACGGATGGACTTTAGAATATTAAATAACGGCAGCTTCATTCCCTCTATCGGTTATGGCACTTATAAAACAGGCACCGAAGGAGAAACGGAGCAAGCCGTTGCTAATGCACTTAGTGTAGGTTACCGATTGCTCGATACAGCCGCGTACTACGGCAACGAAGAGGCCGTTGGCAGAGGTATCAAAGCATCTGGCGTTAATCGTACAGATATCATTATTACTACAAAAATTTGGCACACCGATGCAGGCTATGATAATACGATGCGCGCTGTTGAAAGCTCTCTAAAGAAATTAGACACTAATTATATCGACATCATGCTCGTTCACCAACCTTTAGGCGATTACTACGGCTCTTGGCGCGCTATGGAGGAGTTATACGACCAAAACGTATTGCGTGGTCTAGGTCTCTCTAACTTCTACGAAGATCGCCTTATAGACTTGTTGTATCACTGTAATATAAAACCTGTGGTGAACCAAATTGAGTGTCACCCGTTTAACCAACGTCAATCCTTATTACAATTAATGCGTAAACATCAAGTAGTAGGCATGGCGTGGTCTCCATTTACTCGTGATCGCCAACCAATTTTCGACCATCCTATCATTAAAAGCTTGGCTGAAAAGTACGGCGTTAGTAAACACCAAATCATCTTACGTTGGCACATCCAACGAGGCATCATTCCATTGCCAAAGGCAAATAACGTAAGCCATATGGAAGCTAACTTTGATGTGTTCGACTTCAAGCTTACTAACATCGACATGGACGTTATGGAGTTATTAGATCAACAAGACTTCTTGGAAGATCACCACACGGCACCAGGTCTAGAAAGATTATTACAACTAAAATAGAATATAAAAAGAAAACCACTTATACTTCTGCCCCAAAAGGTTAGATATAAGTGGTTTATTTTATTGTAATTTATTTAGGCACATTAAAGACGGCTTGTATAAGTATCATATACACTACAGTACCTGCTCCAATAGACATGAACATATTTCGCTTCCATAGGTGCATGCCAACAGTTACTAATAAAGCAATAAGTTCTGGAATGCCATAAGGATAGGAAAGCACAATTGTATCTTTAAAGGTATATACAACAAGCATACCCATAACAGCTGCAGGCAATGCTTTACCTAAATACTGTACAAAATCTGGTGCCTTTTTACCAGGTGGAAAAATAAGAAAAGCGGAGAAACGTGTAAGTAATGTAGCTGCTACGACAATAGTAACGGTAATGACCATTTCAAAACTAGTCAAGATGTACACCTCCCCACTTATACGCTATATAACATACTACGAGCATACACCCCATAGAAACAAGCATAAATAAGGATTTTCCCGTCAACAATAGCATTGCTACTGCTACAACGGCTCCAACAGCACCAAAGCCTCGAATATTATTACTTTTAGCATTAAATAACATTTCAAGGAATATAACAATAAATAAGCCAGGTAATACAAAACCAATACCACGCAAATCTACAGATGCTAATAAATCACCAAACAATCCCCCTACAAAGGTACTCACCACCCAAAAGGTATAATTAAGCCACGATACATGGAAGTAGAACCATTTTTCATCTACATCATCGGGCAACTTCGTAGATACATTAATTGCAAAGCTTTCATCACACATCCAGGCAACGGTAGGAAACCATTTCCACCCCATATTCACATATCTCTGTAATGCAGATAAACCATAGAAAAAATGGCGCCCATTAACAAACAAGGTCAGCATAAAAGCATTTACAGGATCAAAGCCTGCCATGAGCAGCCCAATAGTTACGAACTCCATAGAGCCTGCAAAAATTGTACTAGCCAAAACAGGGGCGGTCCACCAAGGTAATCCCTGACTGGTAGCATACAAGCCAAACCCTAATCCAAGGAAGAAGAAGCTGAGCCCCATAGGAATCATAATAGGAAGCGCAAAAGAAAAGGCACTTCGATGCTTTATTTCACTCAAGGGCTTACCTCCTTTCTTTAATAGGTTAATCAGTACATTATGAGATGGCATTACCATCTATTACGCAATAATTCGCACCTAACCCTAGCATCACACTAACAATAAAAGACACCCTGAGGTGTCTTTTATTAATTTATTATATTATACATGGTAAAGATTGACTGTCAAAAGTTAAATTATTTGCTCAATCAATCAATCAATCAATCAATCAATCAATCAATCAATCAATCAATCAATCCGATTATAAAGCACGCGTTAAAATTTCACGAGCTACTTCTGGTGTTACATCGCCTTTTTCACCAAGTTGTGTCATACCATGGTCTTCCAATTGTTTCACAATTTTATCAACTGCTTCTTCGCCTAGACCATAATCTTTCAAACGGGTAGATACACCAAGGGACTCGAAGAATTCACGAGTTTTAGCAATCGCTTTGTCTGCTTTTTCTTCGTTTGTACCTTCTGTAATATGCCATACACGTGTAGCATATTGTGCTAATTTTTCAAGCTTATCTGCTTTTTTCACTTCTAACAATGCAGGCAATACGATAGCCAATGTAATTCCATGGTCAAGATGGTACGCCGCAGTTAACTCATGACCGATAAGATGTGTTGCCCAATCTTGTGGTACGCCAGCACCGATCAAGCCATTTAATGCCAAGGTAGAGGCCCACACGTGGTTAGCACGAATGTCGTAGTTTTCTGGATTTTCTACTGTTTCTTTGCCGATTTCAATCATAGTTTTCAAAATACCTTCACTGAAACGATCTTGAATACGGCCTTCTACAGGGTATGTTAAATATTGCTCTGTGGTATGCACAAAGGTATCAATAACGCCATTCTTAACTTGTTTTTCAGGCAATGTGAAAGTCAATGTTGGATCCAGCATGGAGAACTTAGGGAACACTAAGCTACTGAATACAGGGAATTTACCATCACCATAAGTAATAACCGCACCATTGTTCATTTCGGAACCTGTGGCAGGAAGCGTCATAACTGTACCAAATGGTAATGGATTTGGTACCATGTCTACCGGAACCTCTGGCACACCAGCTTTCATAACCTCAATAACAGGGCCATCATAAGTAGCTCCCATAACGATAAGTTTTGTGGCGTCTACTACAGAACCGCCGCCTACAGCGAGAACGAAATCTACTCCATGTTCTTTAATGAAAGCTACCGCACGTTCACATGTTTCAAGAGATGGGTTTGGCTCAATACCGCCGAATTGCTCTACCTTACGGTTACCAAGGGCTTTCACAATACGATCAATAAGACCACTGCGCACAGCAGATCCACCGCCGTAAGTAATGAGCACCTTTGCATCCTTTGGAACCAATGTATCTAATTCACCTAATCGATCTTTACCAAATACGATATGTGTAGGGTTATAAAAATCAAAGTTAAACATGGGGACCTCCTAAGTATTATGTTTATATTCCACCATTTTAATTGTATAAAATTTATCTTTATTATATCATATTTCGATTTTTTTAGATATATCTAGATAACGCTACTTTCGATTACTTAATAACTCTACTTTACAATCATCGTAAAAGCCATAGTTTTAATCTATAGCCAACCCCTATATTTTTATCTATATACAAAACCCCATTTACATGATAGGATATATCCATTATATATATATAGAAAGGGATGTTCACATGAAATTAAAAAAATTTATTGCCCCTCTTCTCGTTGGCGTTTTAGCATTCGCCATCGCAGGCTGTGGCACAAATACAAATCAATCTAGTCAGGCACCAAAGGAAATTAAAATCGGTGCTACTGCTGGTCCTCACGCTCAAGTAGCTGAAGCAGTTGCAAAAGAGGCTAAAAAACAAGGTATCGACCTTAAAGTTGTAGAGTTCTCCGATTATGTAACACCAGATAAAGCCCTCGCTGATGGTGACATTCAATTGAATGCGTACCAACACGTGCCATTTATGGAAAACTTTAACAAACAAAATGGTTCCAACTTAGTAGCAATCGGTAAAACCCTTTTAGTGCGTATGGGATTATATAGTAATAGTGTACATAGCGTACAAGATGTACCTGAAGGCGCTACGGTTTCTATTCCAAATGACCCTACTAATGGTGGTCGTGCATTAGCATTATTAGCTAAAGCTGGATTAATTACGTTAAAAGATGGTGTCGGCTTCAAAGCAACTGTTGCAGATATCACATCTAACCCGAAAAATATAAAGATTCAAGAATTAGAAGCAGCTCAATTACCTCGTAGTCTAGATGATGTAACAATTGCAGTTATTCCAATGAATTATGTACAAAGTGCTGGCCTTAGTGTAGAAAAACAAGGCTTCTTCTTCGAATCAAAAGATGAACCATTAACAGTCATCGTACTTGCGGTACGTAGTGAAGACAAAGACAATGAAACTTACAAAAAAATTGCAGACATTTACAAATCTGATGCAATTAAACAATTCATCAACGATACTTTCAAAGGTAGCATTACCTCTGCAAACTAAATAAACAAGAACCGACCTCTATCAAATTAGAGGCCGGTTCTTTTATTTATAATGCCAAAAAGCGATACCCTAACTTTTTAGAGTATCGCTTTTATTTTATTCTTTAGTATCAATCACGTTTATTCTTCAGTGTCGAATGTAACGTCCAATGGTTGGCGTTCCACAATATTGCGGTAACGAACCTTTGGATAGCCCATCAAGATACCACCAGCAATGATTTTATCCTCAGCTACACCTAATAGGTCCAATAATGGTTCATATTCTGCTTCCCCAGCATGTTCAAAGAAGCCTGCCCAACAAGTACCTAATCCTAATGTTGGTGCATACAACTCTGCATAAGACAAGCAAGAATGACCACTATCGTGAGTACGATGAATATCCTTTTTAGAACCGATAGCCACTACTAACGCAGGCGCATCGCGCAAGATATATTCCTTACCTTTATCCACTTCAGCTTGTGCTGCACGAGCATAAAGACGCATAATGGGCACAGTTTTTGCAGCTAAATGCATCCACTCAAGAACGAGATCTGCAATACGGCGCAACTTTTGTTTATCCCGAATAACAATATAGGAAATACCTTGTGTATTTGTCGCTGTTGGAGCCATTCTCGCAACGTTTAATACCTTACGAATAAGCTCAGCAGGAACTGGTTTATTTTGATAATTACGAATAGAGCGACGGCTGCGTAAGAATAACTCAGCTTGCTCTGGCGTTAATTTTTGTTCTTTTGTGATATCAATTTGCTCTTTACGTGGTGTCATATCACTATCAAGAGCAAGTGTAGGGCATACAGAAATACAATGCCCACAGGAGATACAACCTCCTTTGCCAGTTACAGGTCCATTTTCGGACATCACTAGCAAGCCTGTCGGACAGTCAGCTACGCAAAGGCCGCATCGTGTACAGACTTCTGTATTGACGGTAAATAACATCTGATAAATCCTCCAAAAACTACTATAAAATTCATTATAACACACAAAATCATATGTTATCTAGTTTTAACCAATTAGTCTAATTGTAATGGAGCTAATCCCTATTTCTACATTTGCCTTTTGGATGGGGCCCTGTTTCGTTAGTACAACTTGGTAAAAAAAGTAAGTATACACTTGCTTGCTCCGTTCTTCGCAATGTCGCTGCACAAGTGTATACTTATTTTTTTATCACTTTACTTATAAAGGTGTCCCATCCCAAAGGCAGATATAATCTATCTATAAAACTAGCCTAGCTCCATTACAATTAATCATTAAAATAAAACTCAGAGAACACCATGCTTTCACGCATCATAATAAACTTTATAGTAGTGGCGCCACGCCCTCCATTTGGGAGAAACTAGCCTACGGCTAGTCTTTCCCTCCCCATCATAGAAAAGCATATTGAGTAAATGTCAAATGCAGCTTGTGATGAGGGGCATCAATATATAGAAAGAGATTAGTCGCTTGCTATGGGACTAATTCATATTAGGTGTTATAAAAATAAAACTAGGTATTTCTGCAGCGACTTTACGAAGGACGGAGCAAGGAGATACCTAGTTTTATTTTTAATTAAGTTGTCGTAGTGAAACGGGGCCCCATAGCAAACGACATAATATCTACTCAATTGCTGGGACCCCATCACAAGTGGAAAGGATTTTACTCAAATGCTTTTATAAGTTCCATGTATTCCGCTTTGTGTGTCATTCTCCAGGTACCAAAGTCTGGTTCTGGAGATTGGTTAAGGGTATTAGCCAAGGCTTCTAAGAATTCTGGGATTTTTGTGGCTACAATATTACCTGCCATTTTACCGAAGTTTTCAGAGCCCATGTGTTCGGAGCCACCGTCTACGAGGATGAAGGCTACTGTAGGTTTCTTGTCTACTAGTTTTACAGCACCGTGAAAGCCAATTTCACCGATTTGGTGTGTACCACAGGAGTGTGGACAGCCAGAGATGTGTAAACGGGGTAGTTTTCTTGTATCTACGCCTTTTTCTTCAAGGTGTCCGAAGATATCTTTCAACAGACCATTGGAGTCTTGCATACCGATTTGACACACGGTAGAACCTACACAGGATACGGAACGGCGGAAGTCATTTTCTGCACTGTCATCTGTTAATTCTGCAATTTTACGGGCCTCATCAGCAGTAAGGTTGATGAAGAACAATGCTTGGTCTGGCGCAATACGAGCCTCCACTTGATTCAGTGTTACTGCATAGTCGAGAGCAGCCAATAGATGTTCTACATTAGCATCGCCACCTGCCGGATGGTATTCTACATAGTATAAACCTTCTTGTTTTTGACGGTGAATACGATCATTTTCCACAGAATTATCACGCTTACCTGTTTTCGTAATTTCATACGCATAGTCATCTGGATTAATGGTTAATTGTTCAACTTCTTTCACCATTGCCAATGTTTCTTCATAGGTCTTGATGAAAGCTTCAGCCCCGCCCATTTCTGCAGGCATGTAGCGGGTACGAGCCTTACCACGGTTTTTGAAATTGCCATGGTTAGCAAAAACCATAAGCATAGCTTTCACATGGTACAACACATCTTCAGGTTGCACATCATGTGCCACTGGAATACCAATGCGAGGATTGGGGCCAATACCACCACAAGCGTATACATCAAAGGTATTATATTTCGTTAAATTAAAACCAAGGTCCTTAAATGTAGCATGAGGCGTGCTATCAAAGCCATTGTCGATGCCCATTTTAAATTTGCGAGGGATTTTGATATAGAACATTTGCTCTAGAAGGAACTCGCTAATAGCCGTTGCATACGGCGTTATGTCGAGGGTTTCACGAGGATCAATACCGCGCAAAATACTCGCCACTACATTTGGATTGTCTCCACCAGCACCGCGATTATAGATACCATGGTCATAGCATTCTTTATAGAGGTTTAAAATTGTATCACCATCGAGACCATGCATTTGCAAACATTGACCGGTAGTGAAATGTACATGTTGTAAGTTATATTTGCGAATGGAGTCCGCTAAGAACTGCATGTGCTGACGAGTCATGCGCCCTCCATTGAAGCGCCAACGGCTCATACCGGAGTTAGCACCTCGCTCAGCGTAACTACCATAAGCACCAGATTGGCCTTTATAGTCTGCAATAGACATTTCTTTCTTATAGAATTTGTGCGTCATATCTTCAAACTTTGGATAATCTGCAATTAATCGATCTTTCAATTCTTGTGTAATCATACTATTACCCTCTTGGCTTATATTTATTAAGCATAATACAAAACTTTGTAATGGTAAGTATACCATATACGCATACGTATGTTAGTAGCTAAGCTCACATTTTTAATATCAATTACAAATAACATGCTTTACAATCTGTAATAATAATCACTTTTAATTAGAACTATAGAAAATCCTAATCGTACAAAAAAAAGAACAGCCCAAAGGCTGTCCTTTCATTATTATTAAATTCTATTATTTTGAAATAATCCTAAGTCTACCTATTAAACTCGACCTTCATTAGGATTGTTATAGGCATCTTTATCAATAGTCCCCATAATTTTATCTACTACAAGAGCATTTGTTAAAGAACCAGATACATTCAAGCATGTACGGCCCATGTCGATCAATGGATCGATAGCAAGGATTGGGCTGATGGATGTGAAGTACGCACCAAGGCCTGTACCACTAAGGGATACGGATGCAGCCATTGTAGCTGTACCAGGAACACCAGCGATACCAACGGAACCGATAGCGATAACGATAACACTCATGATGTACATAGTCATATCGAACGGAATATTTGCTACATTAGAGATATATACAACGACAAGTGCTGGGAATACGCCGGCACAACCTTGCATGCCCGCAGTAGTACCAAAGGATGCTACTGTATTAGCAGTTGTAGCATTTACACCAAGACGTTTTGTCAACGTTTCAACAGTCAATGGCAATACGCCCATAGAGGAACGGGATGTGAAGGCCAACAATAATGGAGCCTTCGCTTTTTTAAAGTATGTAATCGGGTTGTAACCAAAGCTAGCAATCAAGATAGCTTGAACACCGAACATAATCAAAAGGCCAACGTAAAGCAATACTACGAATAGACCCATGTCTAAGATAGCTTGCAAGCCACGTGTTGCCAATGTAGATGCTAACAATGCAACTACGCCGTATGGCATAAGACCAATAATGAAGTCTGCTACCCAAGAAATCAATTGATGAAGTTCATCAAATAACTTAGTGAAGATTTCCATGCTATTTGTGCCTGTTTGCTTCAACAAACGAGCAACGCTACCCAAGATAATAGCAAATACTACGATGCCAATAACATTTGTTTCAGCAGCTGCTTGAATTGGATTGCTTGGAATCAAAGCACGGAATGTATCAACCATTGGTTTGATTTCACGAATCTTTTTACCAGATTCAACTACATCAAAACCTTGACCTAAACCAAAGGCATTACCCAAGACAAGACCAACGATAGCAGCAACAGCTACCATGCCAAGGTTTGTAGATACCATAGCAACTACTAACTTTTTAAGGTTAGCACCCGCCTCCATGTGCAAGATAACATGGACGATAGAAATAAATACAATAGGAATAACAAGCATACGGATCAAATCGATGAAGCCGCCCCCTACTAGAGAGAACCACTTGGTACTTTCTTTGATGTAAACCACTTTAGATGGATCATCTGGGAAGCCCGCAATGATTTGAACTGCAATACCGAGTACGGCACCAACAATGGTCCCAATAATAACGAGATTACCGAAGGATGTGCCCTTGCGTTGCAACACATAAATACCAATTAACGCAAGTACAAACACTGCGATAATACCAATACTTAGTGGATTGCTTAACATGAGGTAATCTGTAAAGAATGGAATATTCATAATACACCTCTTTTAATTCATATCACAATAATAGGTTATTAACTAAGTATAGCATGTATCGAAAATTTTGCAAGTAAAACAATTAAGATTCTCTAAGTTTAACTATGCTGATTCTGCAATGTACTTTACAATGATAAAGTTTTTTAGAATCGTAAGTATATAAAAAGGCGACCTTCCAAGGAAGATCGCCTTTAGTGTATCTAGTTGTTATATTATCTATTAACTAAGATATATGTAACGCGGATAGGACCATGAGCACCATCTACAGTTACTAACTCGATGTCAGCCGTACGGGACGGACCGGAAATCAAGCAAACATTTGTAGGGAATTTGGATGGATCGTTATGGTAACGTTCAGCCAAATGTTCCATAGTTTGTGTCATGCGTGGGTTGATTGTATCAGTATATAATACAGCAACATGAGTTTCTGGCAACAAGCTGATTGCACGACCAGATTCTTCAAAAGATGCTTGTACTACAGTAGCTGTTTCAGCAATACCGCAGAATGGGAATGTAATACCGATATCAGCATTGGCTGTGTTAGAAATATTTTCTTCACGACCTTTAGCTGGATCCCATTGGAAGTACGTACGAACACCACCATTAGAAGCTGCGTCTTTTTCGAATAATTCTTTTAATTTATATTCTTCAACCTCAGAAGTGCTTGGGAAGATTACCTTACCATTACCACGTTCTTCGATAACAGCCATAATAGTTTCACCCAATTTATCAGGTGTAGTATCTACGAATTTTGTACCTACTCGTTCACATTGCTCTTTGAACATAGTGACAATTTGTTCACGAGATAATTCTTTGAACATATTTTCTTGAGGACCATGGCTATAATCAAAAGCCGGTACAGATGTAGGCACTTGATCACGGCCTAATGCACGAGATAAACGTGCAACAAATTGATTACGTTTAACTTCATCCATTATTTTTTCTCCTTTTTCTTGTTCTTTTCATGTTCAGCATACAAATCACGGAATTTCTTGAACTTCAATGTACCCATTTCTTTGGATTTAGTCCAGCCATTCATTACTGGAACAGCTTGAGTCCATGTAGGCATATTGCCTTCTTTGTTACTAATTAAGTTCATACCGATAGCGCCAGCTTTTGTACCAAGATCGAACAATGTGGAGTTGCCGAACATCTTAGCAGCTGCTGTGAAGATCGCTTCTTCAGCTTTTGGACGAGTTTTTTCAATGTCAGCCATAATGTGACGGTGTTCCATCAACAACTCATGCAATGGAATAGCTACTGGACAGTTTTCTGTACATGCGCCGCACAATGTGGAAGCGTATGGAAGGTCGCCTGCTACTTCGTAACCTTTGAACAATGGAGTTAATACAGCACCCATTGGACCTGGATATACGGAGCCATAACCGTGACCAGAAACGTGACGGTATACAGGGCAGATATTCATACATGCACCACAACGGATACAACGAAGCATTTCTTGGAATGTACCACCCAAGATACCGGAACGACCGTTGTCGATGATGATGATATGAGTTTCTTCAGGACCATCAGCTTCACCAGCGCGAGCAGGGCCAGTCATCATGGAGAAGTAGTTGGAAATTTTAGCACCTACTGCAGAGCGGTTCAACATTTCCATCATAACGTCAAGAGCTTTGAAGTCAGGAACGATACGCTCAGTACCCAAGAAGATCAATTGAGTCTTAGGAATGGAGCTGGCCATACGACCGTTACCTTCGTTGGAAACGATAGTACAAGTACCGGACTCAGCTACCGCAAAGTTACAACCATTAACGCCTACGTCAGCTTTCAAGAAGCGCTCACGTACATAACCACGTACGAAGTGAGTCATTTCTGTAGGATTTTCAGTACCTGTGTAACCTAATTTTTCAGCGAAGATTTCACGGATTTTATTACGTTCAAAGTGAAGACCAGGTACTACGATGTGAGATGGTGGGCTTACTGCAGTTTGCAAAATAAATTCAGCCAAGTCAGTTTCGTTTACTTCGATACCAGCTTCTTCTAATACTTCGTTCAAACCAATTTCTTCAGTTAAGATAGTTTTGGATTTTACGATCATTTTTGCTTCGCGTTGACGAAGAATATCTAAAGCGATTTGAGTCGCTTCTTTATCGTCGAATGCAAAGTGAACTTTAGAACCAGCTTTTTCAGCGTTTTCAGCAAATTGATTTACATAGTAATCCAAGTGCTTAAGCACATGATCGCGAATTTCAGCTGCTTCAGCGCGGAAATCTAACCATTCAGGAACATCCGCAACTACTGTATTACGTTTATCATAAAACACGTCTTGTGCTTTTTTGATAGCTGCAACTTTGAAATCGTCAGCCAAACATTCTTTTATACGTGTTTTATAGGGGCGATTGTCATATATAAGTGCCATGTCGTCTCCTCCTTAACGGCAGTTTAAGATTTCAGCAATATGCATTACTTTGATACGGCGATCAATTTCGCCTTCTTTATGAAGACGGTCTAGCATACCAGCGATGTTCATCAAGCACGCTTGGTCAGAACCGGAAATTACATTAGCACCTGTGCTAGCGATTTCCAATGCTTTTTCACGTGTCATAACTTCACTAATCTCAGGGTTTTTAACGGAGAAAGTACCGCCAAAACCACAACAACGGTCTGCACGTGGCAATTCGATCAAGTTGATATCTTTAACGTTTTTAAGGAGTTTGAAAGGAGGCTCTTTAATGCCCATCAAACGAGTTACGTGGCAAGATGTGTGGTATGTAACGGACTCGTTGAAACGAGCGCCTACATCTTCAACACCTAATACGTCAGTAATGAATTGAGTGAATTCGTAAATTTTGCCGCTCAATCGTTCTGCACGTGCCAACCACTCAGGTTGATCTTTCAAGAAATGTTGATATTCATCACGGATTGCAAATGCGCAAGAGCCGGACATGCTGACTACATATTCAGCGTTTTCGAAGCATTCGATTGTATTCTTAATTGCATCCATAGCTGCTTCGTTGTAACCAGAGTTAGTGAACATTTGGCCACAACATACTTGTTTCTTAGGCACTACGAGCTCGCAGCCTAATCTTTCAAGTACTTCTACACCAGCCATGCCTACATGTGGGTAGAACATGTCAATCAAACACTGTTGGAAAAGATGAATTTTCATATTATCGTCCTCGTCTTTTCTAGTACTTAACCTAATAAAAAATTTTGATATGTATGCGTTATGGCAAGAATTCTAGTGAAAGTTTTTCAATAATTTTCCGCCCGAAACATTACTTATGCTTTCAAATAAATATTCAAAAGCTTTATCGATATAATTATAAATTAATCATATAGAAAATGTCCAAAGGATTGCTATATTAGTATGTACCCTTTTATTTCTCATATCGTTATGACTTTTTGTAATAATAAACATTGCATTTTATCACATATACCTCCTTATTTATAAATTATTCTTGTGAAAGCCCCTTAAACTCTAGATTTTGGGAACGTTTATCATTTTGCAATTTTCAATGGTTCTCATATCGTTATTTACCTATAATTCATTGAATATTTATATAAATAGGCTTTAAATTTCAAATTCATGTAATTTTTATCCTTATATATTACATTTTCTTATAGTAGTGTATAAATTTAAAAAGTGTTATAATTTATTTTATATAAGTATAGTTTGAAAGGAGCCTTTTCAATGAAACTAAATAAATTATCTTTATCCTTGGCAATTACATTAGCTCTCGGTTCCACATTCGGCATGGCTCACGCCGAAACAACTGCGGCTCATGTAAAATCTGAAGTATCTAGTACAGCTACAAAAGCTGAAGTAGCTGCTAAAGCTGACGAACATCGCGTTGATACATCTGTTAAAAATGATGCAAAACGTGTCGATAGATCTGTGAAAAATGACGCTAAACGCGTTGATACGTCCGTAAAAAACGATGCTAAACGCGTTGATACATCTGCTAAAAATGATGCTAAACATGCAACTACAGTTGTAAAACACCATACTATGCATGCTGATGCATCGGTTAAAAGCGATGCAAAACATGTTGATACGTCTGCAAAAAATGATGCTAAACGCATAGATACTTCCGTAAAAAACGACGCTAAACGCGTAGATACTTCCGTAAAAAACGACGCTAAACGCGTTGATACATCTGTAAAAAATGATATTAAAGAAGATGCTGCTAAAGTAGAAGGTAAAAAAGCTGTAAAAGCTAAAGAAAACTTACCTGCTGGTGTATATCCTGACACTAAAGATAACTGGGCTCGCGATGCTATCCAAGCAATGACACAAGCGGGTTACCTTTCTGGTTACGCAGATAACACATTCAAACCTGGTGCTCAAATCACTCGTGAACAAGCAGCTGCTATTTATGGCAAAGTATTACAACATAACTTAAACGAACAAGAATTAGCTGATATCGTAACAAAAGAATCTTCTACATCCTACTCTGACGTAGAAGCAGATCGTTGGTCCAGCTCTGCTATCAAATTAGTAAGTGCTGCAGGCGTAATGGAAGGCACATCTAAAACAGCTTTCACACCTAGCAAAACTATGGACCGCGAACAATTCGTAGCATCCGCAGCAAGCTTGGCTAAGAAGTTAAACCTTTCTACACCTGTAAAAACAGAAAAGGTTACTTTCAAAGACGAAGCTAGCATTTCCTCTGCTTACTTGGCAGATATTCAATACATGGCACAACGTGGCATTGTAGCATCTGGGGCAACAGAAAACTTTAACCCTAAACAACCTGTAACAAGAGCACAAGCAGCTACAATTTTGAACCGCATGCTTAACGGTGCTGGCCTTGCAACACCAAAACATACTGCAACTGCAACTGCAACAAAAACTGAGCCAGCTGTAAAAGAAGATGTAAAAAAAGCTGATACAACAGAAAAAGATGCATCTAAAGTAAACAAAGATGCTAAAAAAGATGTAGCTAAAGCTGACAAAACAGTAAAAGCTGATGCAAAAAAAACTGAAAAAGATGTAAAAGGCAACAAAAATGCTGCAGTAGCTCAAAAAACTGAACCTACTCGCACAGTTCGCCCTGTTCGTCGTAGCACTTTAAAAGCACTTGATCAAAAACAACAAGCTGCTTTAGAAGATAAAGTATTCAATGAATTGAATAAAACATATAAAACAGAAGAAGCGTTCCAAGATTACGGTGTAATGTACTGGCGCGATAATCAATTGCACGTAGCATTGAAAACAGATAGCGATATCTCCACAGTAAAAGCTAACCTTGCTGCACGTGGTGATTCCACTGTAAATAACTATGTTGTAGTTGAACCATCCCAATACAGCCAAACTGAATACGATGCAATCGATGCGAACTTCCGCAACTACTACAACAAAAATGAAAAAGCTGGTACAATCCTAGCTACATTCCCTGATGTAGAAAACAACCAACTTTATGCTGTTGTAACAACTGCATCTAAAGAAACTCAACAAGGAATGTCTAAATTATTCGGTTCCAAAGTAAAAATGACAGTAAAACGCTAATCGGCGTTCACTCAACCAGCCAAGGCAGCGTATACGTTTAGTATTACGCTGCTTTGTTTATATCTCTATGCATGCCTTATTATTCGCTATATAATGGATATAGATTTTTTTGTTGGTAAAAGTTTATATTCTTCGGCTATAAAACGTTAGCCATTTACCATAATTAGGAAGGATTTTTATGTACAAGAATACCCCTTATGTATTACGTGCCCTTGTTTTAGGCACACTATTAGCTACAACAGGCCTTAGTTTTGTTTCTGCTAATACTACAACTCATGCTCCTGCAGTAGCCTTCACTAAAGCTGAAGCGTCTACCGCAGACAATACAAAAGCAGTTACACCAAAAACAGATGTTACTAACTTAGAAGCAACTAAAGTAGAGTCTTCTAAATTTGATGCTGCTAAAGCTGCCACACCTATAGTTGTAAATACATCTATTGGTACGCCTCAAGATATTCAAAAAATCCGTGCCCACATCTTCTCTGATGTACCTAGCGATTTCTGGGCTGCCAACTCTATCAGTACTGTAACAAAAGCAAATCTTATGAAAGGTTATTCTGACGGTACATTCCGACCTAACCAACCTATGACTCGTGAAGAAGTAGCTGCTCTCTTCAACAACATCACAGATGATGGTACAGCAGCCTTCTTATCTAGCAAATTTAAAGATATTACATCTGACCGTTGGTCTGCTCTTGCCATCGAATCTGTAGCGCGCAAAAATATTATCAGCGGTTATGGCGATAACACATATAAACCTGAAAAATATATGTCTCGCCAAGAATTTGCTGTAGTAGCAGACAACTACATTCACTACTTAGGATACACAACAGAGGATCCAACAGCACTTGATAGTATTGCTTATGGAGACCAAAAATTCGTAGCTCCTTGGGCTCAAGACGCAGTTCGCGAACTTGCATACCTTGGCTTCACAAACTACGCTCCTGGCACATTATTCAACCCTGAAAAATATGTAACTCGTGCTGAAGCAGCTGAGATTGCATACCGCATGACACAAACAGAGCAAGCACTTGCCTTCCACAATACATTGTTCAAACAACAAGTAGAAAGCAAAACAGCTACTATTATCGACAAAACATTAGGCTATGGCAATGACTTCACTAAATTCCGTCAAGACGGTGCCCTCTTCTGGGATGGTGGAAAATTACATGCTTCTTTAACAGATAAGAAAAAAGCTGATGCTGTGGCGCATGCAATTTCTGAAACTCAAGATCCACAACTTGAAAGTGCTCTTGTAGTATCTCAAGGTAAATTAAATCAAGCGCAACTTGAAGATTATCAATCCGATGCTCTTGATTTATACAAAGCTAAAGAGCCAAAAGGTAATATCATTTCCATACGTCCTAATGACGATACAAGCGCTCTTATCATCACAGCAGACTCCGTTCAAAAGGACACTGTGAAAGCTTTCAAAAAGAAATTCAAAAACAATGTAGTCGTAGAATTACCAGAACCAGAGACAGTAAAAGCGGATGCAGCGATCCAATTCCCATTGCCTCCACGCGTAAACTACTACGATACAACAAATAAATAATTGAATAAACTCAATAATAAAAAATAATAAAAAGCCGTGTTCTTACACGGCTTTTTGTTGTATCCCCACCAAAATGTATTATAAGACTATTATTAAATCTATAATGCAAAAAAAGAACCGCCCCCGAAGGAGCGGTTCTTTCACAATCAAACAGCTGTCACTATACACACATAATCGAATTCACACAGTTCGATTATTTTTTTGTTACATCATTTTGGCGGTCACGTAAGTTACCAACTGGTACATATACGGTACCTGCACTGTGGATTGCATCCACGTCTTGTTGCAATACCATTACAACAGAATAGTCATCAGTTGTATAGAATTCAGTAGGCATTTTGTCGATGTTTACTTCGCCGCCCAATTGATTCTTCACATCTTGATTATTCTCGATAGCATTCACTAATTCTTTTTTATTAAGTCCACCAAGGTCATACAAGGATAATTGACGACCTGTTGTAGTGTTGAATGTGAAGCCTTTTACATAGTTGACGCCATTAGCATCACGATCACGCATTGTGTACGTATGAATCAATACACTGAGAATACCATTTTTGTCTGTTTTAACATCGTAGTACATAACTACATTTGTTTTATCAGCGTCTTTGGCATTCAATTTTTCTACGTCGTTTTGTACTTTAGCAACGTATTTTTTGATAGTATTATTGATTGCTTTTTCTACAACTGGACTAACAGATTTAACTGTTGGGAACACTAGATCAAGATGATCTGTAGTGGATTCCACTGGAGATACAGCCACCTCTTTGCGGTCCATATAGCGGTCTGCATTAGGTGCTACTACTTCAACTGCATCGCGATCAACCTTAGATGCTACAGAGCGTAACGCACGGTTTTGCTCCGGTGTAGCAGTACTAGAGATACGGTATGTTAAATCGTTGCGATTTACTTTATTCGTATCAGCTTGAACTTTTTGCACTGTTGCAGTGTCTTTTGTGACAGGAATTTCGCTTGCTGCGAAAGATACTACTGGCAATGCAGCAGCCATCATGATGAGTACAGACTGTTTTAATTTCATTGTTTAACCTCTTATTGTTGTTCTTGCTCAGCTTTCATAGCTAAAGCTTCTTCTTTATTGAATTTGTGTGTTACAACACGACGAACAAGGTAGAGACCAGAGAAGATGAATGCAAGCAATCCTAACCATTGTGCTGTGCTTTCAAATTGAGGACCTACTAATTCAAGTGGAGATTCACCACCACCAGTTGTAACAGACAATACAATAATAACAGCTATGATTACACCAATCAAGCTTTCACCAACAATCAAACCAGAAGCGAAGAGAACGCCACGGCGGTTAGATTGTTCAACATCGTACTCAGCGAGTTCGCCAGCACGCATTTTAGCACGAGCTACTAAGTAACGGCCTACGAAATAGCTAATGAAAGAACCTATGATGAGAGGCACTTCCAATGTTGGAGGTAAGTAGATACCCATACCAACTGCCAATGGAGGCAATGTTAAAGAAGCTGTTGTGCTCTTAAGAATCAAGTTAACGATGATTGCTACTACGCCAACACCAACGCCAATCAAGATGTAATCCCAATCCATACTAGAACTGAAGATACCTTGAGCAATTGTAGTCATCAAAGTTGCTTGTGGAGCGGATAATGCAGCATTAGGGTCCATTTCAGGACGTGGTAACGCACCTGTGAAGCCATATGCTTGGTAAAGCAAGTTAAGAACAGGAGCAATTGCAACTGCACCAGCTACAGAGCCAAGTAACAACGCAATTTGTTGACGCCAAGGTGTAGCACCAACGAGTTGACCTGTTTTCAAGTCTTGCAAGTTATCATTAGAAATAGATGCAATGGCGATAACTACGGATGTCATGAAGATAGCCATAGCTGTAGCGAATTGTACGCCTGCTTCTGTAGCGAACAAGTTATTTTCAGAAGCGATGAAGTACACCACTAAGGAAGAAATAATAGTTGCTAAGATACCAATACCAGAAATCGGAGATGCAGATGTACCGATAAGACCTGCCATGTAACCACATGCAGCAGCTACGAAGAAGCCGATTAGCAAAGCTACGAGAACACCTACGATAACAAGTGTCCACATTAAGCCTGCACTAATAGGTACTGCAGATACGAAATCCCAGAATGTAAGAACTAAACCTAAAAGGATGATACCGAACACGATGATAACAGATTTTGTGCTCATATCTGTATCCATACGATGCAATGCACGTTCAGTGGAACTGCTATTCATGGATTTAACAGAAATTTTCATACCTTCGATGATTGGTTTAATCAATGTAATCAAAGTCCAAATCGCTGCGATACCAATAGCACCAGCACCGATGAAACGAACTTTAGATTTCCAAACAGCCATTGCAAATTTAGCTGTAGCACCGCCGTCTGGAGCAAACATATTAGTTAAATAAGGTACAAAACCAGCCCAAGCGATGAGTACACCAACTAGGATAGCGATACCAGAAGCAATACCGATAAGGTAACCAGCGCCTAACAATGCTGTAGAGAAGCCTAACGGAATTTGAGTAATCCCCTTGCTACCTACAGGAAGCCAGAAGCTCATGCTGTCTCCGAGCACTTTGAAACCATTTGCACAAAGACTGATAATACCAGCTACAAGACCACCGGATACGATATCACCCATACCGGAGCTAGATTGTGGACCTTGGCCAGCATTGTGAGATCCAACCTTCAAAATTTCTGCTGCTGCACGGCCTTCTGGATATGGCAAATCACTATTTACTACCATAGCACGACGCAATGGAATGGTGAATAACACACCAAGGGAACCACCGCATGCGCAGAGCAAGAATGTTTGCCAGAATGGGAAACCGTTCCAATACCCAAGCATGAGTAGACCTGGCAAGATAAAGATAATTGCGGACAAAGTACCGGCTGCAGAAGCCTGAGTTTGTACCATGTTGTTTTCAAGAACGTTAGAATCCTTGAAGAAACGTAAGATTGCCATTGAAATAATGGCTGCCGGAATGGATGACGAGAATGTCAAACCAACCTTCAAACCGAGATATACGTTAGATGCTGTAAAAATTACAGTAATCAATGCACCAAGTAGCATCCCACGTAGTGTCAGTTCCGGCAGATGAAGGTCATGGCTCATAAAGTCATGTTTCATAAGTACTTACCTCCTCTGTGAAACTAGAGCTTAAAACAATATAATAAGCTACTTCCATTTTAACGTGTTAAAGCGATGATTTCAATATATATGCGATATTTATAATGTATACATGTTTCATTAGTCCCTCAACTATGTAGGAAAAGGCAATAGTCCAAAAGCCTCCAAAGCCACCCACCCCGCTACGCGGGGCCGCTAAGTCGTTTTTGGACTATCGCCTTTCCCCTCTCAAATCGACCTTATATGAAACATGTATACAAATTAAATATAAATCATCCCATATATATTGGGAGAAGGGAAAAGCTGTATATGCACAAATCGCATATACAGCTCCCTTTTATATGAAAATAGAAATCATTATCTTTTATTCTGTACAAATATACAGGATTTTATATAATTAAATTACCAACGATAAGATCGGCATGTCTTTTAAGGAGGTTGTAATTATGGAAACAAGAATTGAATACGATTCAATGGGACCAGTCGAAGTCGACGCTAGACGAATTTACGGACCTCAAACGCAACGCTCGTTCAATAACTTTAAGATCGGTGACCACCGTATCCCTATTGAACAAATCAAAGCGCTTGCGCTTGTAAAAAAAGCATGTGCTTTAACCAATGCAAAATGTGGCGCAGTAACTGAGGAAAAAGCGAAACTCATCGCTCAAGTAGTCGATGAGATCGTAGACGGCAAGTGGAATGATGAGTTCCCGTTAACCGTATTCCAAACAGGTTCTGGCACACAGACTAATATGAATGTGAACGAGGTAATTGCTCACCGAGCGAAACAGTTAGATGAAAGCAACCCGCTCCATCCTAACGACGATGTAAACCGCGGCCAAAGTACAAACGATACATTCCCTACGGCAATGCATATCTGCGGATACTTTGAAATTACAAAACGGGTAATTCCTGCATTGGACGGCCTTATTAAATCTTTCGAAAAATTGCAAGAAAAAGGCAAAGGCTTGCAAAAAGTTGGTCGTACTCACCTACAAGATGCTACTTTCATCATGGTGGACCAAGAAATTAGCGCCTTTGTGGACGGCTTAAAAACTGCAAAAACTATGCTCGTTCAAAACGCTGACTACCTACTCGACGTAGCCCTTGGGGGCACTGCAGTCGGCACCGGTGTAAACACGCCCAAAGGCTATCTAGACGTTATGGAAACTGTATTGCCAGAGGTAACAGGTGCTCCATTCCGCGTGAAGAACAACAAATTCCAAGGGCTCGCTCTTAAAGATGCGTTCATGATGGCTCATGGTGCACTAAATACGTTGGCTACTACCCTATTCAAAATCGCTAATGACGTTCGTTTCTTAGGCTCTGGTCCTCGCTGCGGTTACGGCGAATGGCATCTACCTGAAAATGAACCGGGCTCCTCCATCATGCCAGGCAAGGTAAATCCTACACAATGTGAAGCTTTAACCATGGTATGCGCCCAAGTATTTGGCCATAATACAACTATGACGCTCTGTGCAGGTAGCGGTGCGTTCCAATTGAACGTGTACATGCCTATCATGATCTATGACTTTGTTGAAAGCTGTCGCCTCCTCGCAGATGCGATGAATTCTTTCACAACACACTGTATCGACGGTGTAGAATTCGTACCAGAAAAACTCAACTTCTTCGTAGAACAATCCCTCATGATCGCTACATCCTTAACACCATACATCGGCTACGATAAGAGTGCTAAGGTGGTAAAAGAAGCGTACAAACGCGGTTGCTCTATTAAAGAAATCATCTTGGAAGAAAAACTCATGACCGAAGACGAATTCGCTGAAGCAGTTCGCATGAAATAAAATCTCTCTCATCTCTATGACATATCTGTAACATCCTCTCATACCTCAAATGAACGGAAAGAACCCCCGATACGAAAGCGTATCGGGGGTTCTTATTAGTTAATTAATATAGTAAAAAAA